>Ga0187876_1000104_pt1 | contig 84646 bp, 79 predicted proteins | sample June2016WEW_17_4_FD_133000 | JGI IMG/M metagenome (GOLD analysis project Ga0187876, IMG submission 133000) | Peatland microbial communities from SPRUCE experiment site at the Marcell Experimental Forest, Minnesota, USA - June2016WEW_17_40 | ecosystem: Environmental > Terrestrial > Soil >... | reverse complement strand
GGATTACAAGGCGAGCCGTGGTTGGTTGGGACGGTATTTTTTCAACTAGAGCGAAGTGGCGCTTTCTTAAAAGCGGATGCCAAAGTGTGCTCTTGACAACGCCGACATTGTCAGAGAGGCGATATTACGACAGCAACCATGTAGCACGTCTGCCTAGCGGCCCTCAATCTCTAATCAGTTTGCATTTTCCCCGGCAGTGAACCGCATGTGGCTGAAATCGATGGTATAACTGCGGAACTGGCGCAAGAGGGATTGCCCGAGATTTCCGAAGACCCCGTCGAGGGGATCGACCCCGACATCCTCCGTTACCACGGGAACTTTCTTCAACGTCGCGGTCGCAGTTCCGAGATGCAAATCAACCTGGGGCAGATCGTACGCGTGCATCCAGCGTATACCTCCTACCCCACCGACACCCCATTTTTTCGGCTTCAAGGAAGCAAATTGCCGAGGAAATTCCTGCAAGTACTTCGCCGTGAATGATGCGGCATCGGAGCCTGTGTCCAGCCCAAAGAGGAGATCGTGCCCATCTACGTTCGCCCCCAACAGAGGGGTGAGTTCTTCCAGATACAGTCGACTGGAACGCGGCGAGGGTTGACTCTCGGGACGCACCTGCAGTTCGTTGCCCGAGATCGTCAAACTGCCCAGTGCTGCGAGCACCGGGTATCCAAGGATGCCCTCAATCTGGTAGTGCCCATTCTTGCCCAGATTGACATTAAGAGCTTTATCCTCCGAAACGAGCACCACAACATTCTTCACCACCATGCCACCAAGAGCCAGCTTAGGAATGACAGCCGTCCGCAGAGGAACCTCCTTGCCAGTTGCTCCGCTCTGTGTGCTGGCGTTTTGTTTGGATAAGGTTAGGCCAAACCGTTTAGCCGTGCTCAAGGTGATCGACGACTCGTTCGCACCAGTGTCTAAGATCCACCACTCGGTCGTGCTGCCGATCAGGATGGGAACTTCGGTATTTCCGAGGGGATTGTTCCGTATTGGTGTTGTGAACTCGTGTTGCCCGGATACGGTCTGCGGTGCTGCACCACGAAGTAATCCGAAGATATTCCGATTGTCCGTCATCTCTTGCTTCTCTGCAGCGCTGAATTCAGCGGCGAAATGCTTCAGGACATCAGAATATGTATCACTGGCTTCGCCATAGCGCCCGGTCTTGAAATAGTCGCCCGCCAATGTCCGGAGCGCGACTGCCGCATGGATGGGACTGGTCTTTCTCAGTTCCGGTAGAACTTTTTCGAGATCGACAATGGCATCTAGTGGGTTATTATTTCGATCTGCAACGATTCCGGTGAAGTATGCGCGATCTATGGAACTCAAATGCGCGAGCTGAAGTTGTTGCTCCAGTTCCGGATATCGCTTGTCTTGAACTAAATGGTCGAGGTCGGATGCAGATATACCCGGCTGGGCGGCAGTTTGAATGTTCAAAAATACAGTTGCTAGCAGAAGCAGCGAGAAATAAAACTGTTGGTACCCTGCGAGCCTCATCCGGTAGCACTTTACTTCGGTACAGGGATGTCTCATTGGCCAACCCCCAAGATAGTTGATGATAACAGGGCGATCTCGCACCCAATCCGGATCAACGACGCTCGGCACCCGTTATTTATCGTGATGACCCTGTGACCATGACATTGTCGATCAGCCGGGTTGGGCCGACGTAAGCCGCGACGGCCACCAGCGCGCAGTGCGACACGTCCGCAACTGGATCAAGCGTGTCGGGATCGACGATGGCGAAGTAGTCCAGCTTTACTCCAGTCTCTTTCGCGATCACCTGCTCGCCAATCTCGATCAGCTTGGCGGAGTCGCGCTCGCCATGGTCCACGGCCGCCTGCACTCGAAGCAGCGACCGATACAACACCGCCGCCTGCTGCCGCTGCTCGGATGTCAGGTAGGCATTGCGGGAACTCATTGCCAAGCCGTCTTTCTCACGCACGATGGGACAGACGACGACCTCCACGTCCATGTCGAGATCGTTGACTAACTTGCGAAGCACTGCTACCTGTGCGGCGTCTTTCTGGCCGAAGAAGGCGAAATCGGGGCGGATGATTTCGAACAACTTTGCCACCACAGTCGCCACGCCGCGGAAATGTCCGGGACGGGACGCGCCGTCGAGCCTGTTACTCAGGCCGTCGACCAGCACATAGGTCTGCGCCCCTTGGGGATACATTTCCTCCACGGCAGGCGTGAACAGCAGGTCGGCGCCCAGTTGCTCCAGCAGCGCAATATCGCGTTCCATGGTGCGCGGATACTTGTCCAGGTCCTCCGCCGGACCGAATTGCAACGGATTGACGAAGATGGAAACGGCGGTCACATCGCAGCGAGCCTTCGACGCGCGCACCAGCGAAAGATGGCCTTCATGCAGCGCGCCCATGGTGGGCACGAATCCCAGGGTCTTGCCGTTACGGGTCACCTGACGGCAAGCTGCCTTCATCTCGGCGATGGTTGCAATGCGTTTCACGGATTGGTTGCGTTAGTGGCTGGGCGGCGGCGCTTTCGAAGGTGGCGTTGCCTGCTTGGGCGTATCCTCCTCCACGCCTGCCGGAGGTTCAGGCTCGGGCAGCATCCAGCTCTCCAGCACACCCCCAAATACCGGCTCCAGGCGCGCCAGATTTTCTGGCGAACATTTCAACGCGACAGAATATATCTCGCGATCGGGGCCCTGAATAAAGACCATCTGCTCGACCCAATCGCGATCGGTCGCCTTCTCGTGATAGCGGACCTTCAGCATCTGGGCCGGTTTGTGGTCCACCGTGCGCTGCTGGCGTTGCAAGGTTTCGAACGCCTGGCCGCCCTCGCGCATACTCTTGGACGCCTGTTCGATTATGACGTCCAGGCTGACCGGCTCTTCATCTCCTTCGGACGGCGGCACAATCAGCGCAACCGTGATTTCATCCCAAAGTGTTTTGTCCAGCTTCTGAAGAGGCGCCACCACCACGCCATTGCCATCGTAAACCTCGCCCAGCAGGGTCCATGAACTCGGATACTTGAAGCAGAACCCACCATCAGGCTGGCAGTAACGCTTCCTGGGAACAGGCTTATGGAGCGGCGCTGGAGCCGTAGAAGGCTTCTGGCCGGCCGCAACCGCGACCAAGTTCAGTGCCAGGACTAACAAAATGGCAACGCGTAGCGACAGCCGCATGGCTCCTACAGTTGCACAGCTCGCTTGCGTTGCGCAATTCCCTCTAACGCGGAGAGCGTCTCCTTGGGCAGGTGATAGGACTCGGCGTCGGACGGATAGCTCCCGGCCTTCACGTCGTCCTTGAAAGCAACCACAGCATTGCCGATCACGGATGCCAAGTCCGCATAGCGACGGACGAACTTGGCTGGCGGCGCAAACGTCAGTCCGAGCAGATCGTGGAAGACCAGAACCTGCCCATCGCACTCGGGGCCGGCGCCGATACCGATGGTCGGGACCTCCAGCTCGCGCGTGATCATGCCCGCGACCTCGCGTGGGATGCCCTCGAGAACGATGCAACAGGCGCCAGCGCGTTCCAGGGCGATCGCGTCGTGCATCAGTTGCTCGACTGCTTGCAGGGTCTTGCCTTGGACCTTGTATCCGCCCATGGCGTGCAACGATTGCGGCGTAAGTCCGATGTGGCCGACCACGGGAATCTCGGCCTCGACCATGCGTTCGACCAGGCGGGAGCGGGTTTCGCCGCCCTCGATTTTCACCGCCTCGGCGCCCGCCTCCTTGATAAAGCGAGCCGCGTTGCGCAGAGCGTCGCGCGGGGTGACGTGGTAGGAGGCGAAAGGCATGTCGGCCACCAGAAACGCCCGCTTGACGCCGCGCCTCGCCGCGCGCGTGTGGTGCAGCATCTCCTGCATCGTGACGGGCAGGGTATTTTCATAGCCCAGCATCACCATGCCGAGAGAGTCGCCGACCAGGACCATGTCAATGCCGGCCTCATCCACCAGCCGCGCGCTGGGATAGTCGTAGGCGGTCAGACAAGTGATGATTTCCTTACGCTGTTTTTTTTCGAGAAGGGTGGAAGAAGTAATCTTCGAGCGGAAATCCCCGGTGGTGATACTCACGATGTCCTCCAGTGCAGTTCCCCGACCTCGCGGGGATACCGCCTGTATCAGTTTGAATTCTACACCCGCGCGAGGGCCCAGCCATAGCTCTTTCGATGTAGCCGGATGCCAGGATGATGCGAATTGAGGAAGCGAGACTCTACCCCGCGCAGGTGTGATCGTGGATAATCCACCAGCGAACGGAGCGGGTTTATTATCCGGAAAACTTACAACCTGACGGAGCCGGGACACATCGCGGATTGAGGGAAGAAGCTATGCGCGGCGCTTACCGGTTGACGGCTGCCACGGGCGTTGGGGACGTTCCGCTTCCGGCAGATCGCGTCCGCGCATGCGATCGTACATGTACGACTCGCTTACCGTTCCCAGGCCTTCATTGTAGAGACTGATGGCGCCAATTCCTTCCTTCAGCTCCTCAGTGAACTGGTGCAACGCCTGGAGGCGATCGGCGGTGGCAGGATACTCGGCTTTGGTGGTTTTCAAGACCTTCTGGTAGCCATGATCGACCAGCTTTGAGATCTCGCCATTGATGAGGTATCCGGGATAGGCGAAGACCTTGACGCCTCCGTCGTCGGTGCGCTCGATGGCTGCGGAGCAGTGGTACTTCTTCAGAAATACCCGGTTACTCGTGCCCGGAGCTTCCAGCACGTCAAATCCGTGAGCACGAAACCATGACACGGCGTCGTCGTACGATTTGGCTTTGATCTTCTTGGTCATCTTCTTCCGCAATACCCTTCGCGAACGGCCCTCGTCAGACGGGGGTCGCCACCACCGTCTTGGTCATGGCATACGATACCGGAATACCGTACTTATGTTGCATCGGCTTCAAACACACTTTACTGGAGCCGGCATCGCAGAGACTCACACTGTCGCACACTGCACGGGGGAACGGCAACTTAGGTTGCGGCCAGAATCACAAACCTAACCAGTTGTTGCGCCACGAGCGGAGAATGTTTCTCCGGGAAATCACCCATGGACATGATAGAAAAGGCAGCGAAACATGTTGAAAATCCGCCAACCGATTTACGACGAGATTCGCCGCCACGGCGAAGAAACGTATCCGTACGAATGCTGTGGCGTGCTATTGGGCAGGGCCGAAGGTGCCACCCGAACCGTGAGCGCGAGCGTGCGCTGCCGCAACATGCGGACCGACTCTGCAAGCGATCGCTATGAAATTGATCCGGTGGAGGCGGTCCGTATCCAGCGTGACGCGCGGACCCGTGGACTCGACATTATCGGCTTTTATCACTCGCATCCCGATCATCCTGCGTACTGGTCGCCAACGGACCTCGAGGAGGCGTATTGGTTGGGCTGTTCCTACGTGATAACCAGCATCGAGAATGGCCAAGCCCGACTGACTCGCTCGTTCGCTCTCACCGGCAGCACCGTGGAAGACAAGGCATTTGTGGAGGAAGAGTTGCTGACCGAGCCGTAGGCTCGGCGCCACCGTAGCCTCGGCGCCAATGATGGCGGGCAAGCGGCGGGGACATTCGTTCTTCTTGATTCTCAACCAAAATTGCAACGGCGCACGCATTACGCCGCTGGCGCGGCGTAATGCTGGCCATTCTCGTTCCGGCGGTTATCGGTGCTTCGCCGACTTTGGTTTCGGGTACGCGTTCGTGCTCGGCTTCACCTTCGTCTCGTCCACCAGCACGGTGGATTGCAGCAGAGCCGAGCTGCTGACGTCCGCGCCCTGAGGCACCCAGAAGATGTCAGCTTCGTGCTGTTTGCCGGCGCCGGTCCGCACCTCGATACGGCTGGGATCGATGCCCTGCCCATCGGGTGGGGCCGCCACCAGGTACGCCTTTGCATTTACGGCGCGCTGTGCGGCCAGATCCATCGGCTGGGCCTTCTTGCCTTTGCCCACCATGGGCGGCTTCTCGCCGTCAGCGTAACCAACGATCACCAGCTTCGCGCCAGGGTCGTTCTTCAGGGCGCTAGCGTCGTCGTCGAGAATCGCCTTGGCCACGTTATCAACCCGCCACGGTACGTACCGCTGATGCGGCCGCGGTATGAACTCGATGGGGGTTCGGGCGGTTACCGGCGGCGCCACGTTGACCTCAACCGTACAGGTCCCTGTGCCTGTGAGTTGTCGGGCATCGGTGGCAGTCACGGAGATGGTAACAGTGCCGGAAGCAGCGATCCCAGCGGTGTTCAGCATGGCCGTCGTACCGGTCCCGTTGATGCTGCCAGCGGTGGCTTGATACGAGTAGCCTGTGATTTGCGAGTTGTCGGGGCTGCTCGCTGTGGCCGTGATGGTGACCGCTTCGCCGGCCTTCACGTTCGCCGGACTTGCGGAGCAACTCACCTGGGGCGGATTCATCGGCGGCTTCGGCCGCTCCTTCACGCTGAAAGATGCCGTACACGTGGCCGTACCGTTCTTCTTCATTTTCGGATCGGCGATGGTCGCGTTGGCTGTGTAGCTGCCCGCCGCCATACCGGTCGTATCAATTGTGGCGGTTTGGGCATCATTGCCCGAAAGCTTGCCACCGGTTGCGGTCCAGCCGTAGTTTGGTGTGTGTTTCGGGTTAAAGTTCGTGCCGGTAGTGTTGAGCTTTACCGGCTCGCCTACCCAAACTTCTGTGGGCGTCGCTGACGCGGTACAGGAAAGCGGTGCTGGTGCGCCGTAGTTGCCAAGGTTGAAGACCACGCCGGCCGCCAAACGGACACTGTTCCATTGGGTCGGGTGGGTGCTTGCGAATATGTGACTGTAGTTTGAATAAATGTAGTCGGCCTAAATCAGGCGAATCGAGAACCGCGGCTTCACTCTCAGATCGAGTCCGCCGCCGCCGCCAGCTGCGAAACTCCACTCCGTGTCATGGCAGCAATCGGGAGATATATTCGCCGTTCCCACGAAACCACGGACAAACGGCGACAAGGAGTTTGTGTGGTACTTGTACTGGAGCCCGAACAGTGCATAGCCGACGCCAGTTTTGTCGTTTGAAGTAAAAGGATTCCCGGGTGTGGTGGCTCCATTAAAATGGCCGCTGCCATCCATCAGGAGGCCGAAATTATGCGCGCCAGAGAAGTAATAAGTGTTAGAAGCGTCGAAGCCTTTTGGAATGTCGTTGATCTTATAGTCGAGATCACCCCATCCATTCGGCGCTAACCAGGAATATCCGCCTTCGTCTTTTGGCTGAGACGCGTTTTGCGCCGTGGCACAGGCAGTCAGTAAAACCACCACGAACGCCGTTGTGAGAAACATTGCAAGAACTCGTTGGGGCGCTACTGCAATGCGAGAAGACATGAGCCATCCTCCGGGGCAATCAGAATCGGTATAGATCTTGCTGCGTAGAAAGTCTAGCGCAACGCCCAGCATTTGTCTGTGACATGAATATCAAACGCCAACGGCGGCAAGCGTTAGACGGAAGCGGTCCGTTGCCTTTGCCTGACGGGGCCTCCGGAGATGCCCCATCCGCCTTCTTACACGACGAATCAGAGGGCCATTCGTAGTAATCTCAATTCTTCATGATCGGAACAACTGAACAAGCCATCGAGGTCCAGGCGGCCGCTGCGGTCTCGCCTCGCGGCGCCGCTCTGGCGATTGGCCTGATGAGCTTCTCTGCCTTGCTGTTGGAATTAGGCCTCACTCGCCTGTTTTCCGTCGTGCTCTTCTATCACTTCGCTTTCCTGGCTATCTCGATTGCGCTGCTCGGACTGGGGGCAGGCGCCGTCTTCTCGCATCTGCGGCGAGAGTGGTTGGAGCGCTGGCGCGTGGGACAACTAGGCGCATGGTTGTGTGCGGCCAATGCAGTGGTCATCTTGGCCGTGCTGGAGATCGTTCTGCATAGCCAGGTGTCGCTGCACCTCGACTGGTCGAACTTTCGTCACCTTTCGGTGCTCTACCTGGCGTCGGCGGTTCCTTTTTTCATCACGGGACTGTTGTTTTCGCTTGTCTTTGCGCGCCACCCTGCGCGGATTACCCAGCTCTACGGAGCCGATCTGCTGGGAGGATCGCTGGCCTGCCTGGCGCTGGTTCCGTTGCTGAACTTTATCGGCGGCCCAAATACGATCCTGTTCGCCGCGCTTGCAGTCGCGTTGGCAGGCGTAGCCTGGGGCACTCCACGAAGCCGCCGCATTCCCGCGGGCCTCGCGCTGGCTTTGCTCATTCTGATCGCGGCGAACTTCCGCGGCAAGCTCATTGACATCGTCTATGCCAAGGGCATGAAGCGGGAGACGCCGCTCTACGCCAAGTGGAATGCGCTCTCGCGCGTGGAGGTGGACAAGTGGGGAGACGCCAAGGCGATCGTCATTGACGCCGACGCCAGTACCTACATCATGAACTCCGATCCATATCATTGGGATGAGGCTTACCGTCGCAATCTCATGTCGGCGGCGGCGTCGATCGCCAACGTGCTGCGTCCTCGCGGCGACTTCGCCATCATCGGTCCGGGCGGCGGAGTGGATGTGCTGCGCGCCGTCGCCAACGGCAGCCCGAGCGTCACCGGCATCGAGATCAATCCCATCATCGCCACCGACATCATGCGCGGGTCCTTCGCCGACTACGCTCACCACCTCTACCAGATTCCCGAGGTGCACATGCACGTCAGCGATGGCCGCTCCTTCGTGCGCAACAGCCGCAACCAGTACGACGTGGTGCAGATGACCCTGGTTGACACCTGGGCTTCCACCGCGGCTGGGGCGTTCGCCCTCAGCGAAAACAATCTGTACACCGTAGAGGCCTTCCGCGAATATTTCGAGCACCTGAAGCCGGACGGCATGGTCGCCATCACGCGCTGGGAGTTTACCCGGCCCCGCGAGGCCCTGCGCGTAGTTTCGCAGGCCATGGAAGCGCTGCGTCAACTCGGGGTCCGGGACAGCACGCAGAATTTCATCGTGATCAGCGACGGCGAGCTGAATGTGGATGGGCGTCCGGTGCTGGTGCTGGCGAAGAAGTCGCCCTTCACCTTGCAAGAGCAGCGCGCTGTGTTGAACCACATCCAGGGGGAAACGCCCGCAGATTCGAACCTGAACTTGCATGTGCTTTATCTGCCCGCTACCGCTGCCACTGCGGGCATGGCACATCCCGCGTTCGCCGAATTGATTCGCGGCCAGGACGCGCGTGCCTTCTCCACGCATTACGCGTTTAACGTTTCGCCGGTCACCGATAACGCGCCGTTCTTCTTCTTCACCCTGAAGCCGGGGCAGGTGTTCCGCGGCCAGGATCGTGGCGGCATCGATTGGAAGGTGAACCTGGGAATCGCGATCCTGGGGCTGGTGTTGGTCATATCTGTCGCCGCGGTCATCGCTTTTCTCGTGCTTCCGCTGCTGCTCTCGTCACAGGCGCGATCCGGCCGCAGCGTTCGCCTGCTGTATTTCATTGCCATCGGTTTGGGATACATCCTGGTGGAGATTGCGTTCATTCAGCGCTTCGTATTGTTTCTAGGGAACCCAACGTATGCGCTCACGGTGGTGATATTCCTGATGCTGCTTTCCAGCGGATTGGGAAGCGTGCTCTCGCGGCGATGGTTCCACGAACCCACTCGCGTCGCTTCCGCGATGGCGTTCATCGTGGCCGCCCTGGTGATCTACGTTTTCGCTCTGCCACACCTGCTGGGGTCGCTGGTGGGCCTGCCTTTCGTGGTGAAGCTGGTGCTAAGCGCGGCGCTGCTTGTTCCGCCGGGCTTCGCCATGGGAATGCCATTTCCCAGCGGCCTGCGCGCCTTGTCGCTCCGGGATTCCCACCCGGAGAGCGTTCCGGCAAACCACGGCGCGGTGGAATGGGCGTGGGCCATGAATGCTGCCTCGAGCGTGCTGGGGTCGGTGCTGGCCATGGTGATTGCCATCCAGTTCGGACTGAATGTCACGCTGGCCTGCGGTGCGGCAGCGTATGTGCTAGCCATGCTGTTGCTGCGCACGTTCAAGAAGCAACTAGCAGCTAGCAACTAGCAACTACTTTCGCTGTTCCTCGCAGCCGGATTATTCGGGCCTCTCTTTTCTAGCAGGCATCGCACGGCGATTCCCAATTCGGGACATCAGCGCGAAGCCTTTTTTTCGCGGTTCCGAGGGGTCCTTTCATCGCAATCACTCGCTTCGGATTTGCGCTGCAGGAAAGATTCTTCGGCAATTCTGGCGTCCCACTTGCACAATGGTGAACCCACCTTGTTATAATCACTCGCTTGGGTGATGCACGTCACATCAGGCTGAGACGCGCACTTCGCAGGACCGCACGAACCTGGGCGCCGAAGGGGTAATCGGCTCCCCAACCCGCAACACTGGAAAGCTTCATAAATAATGGCCCAAGTCTTTCATCGCAGCGCGAACACAATTGCACGGGCGTCGATCATCGGAGTGGTGGTGGTCGTGTCGGTGTTGCTGTGGGCGGCCCTGGAGGTGCAGCGCTCGCCGTACGCCACCTACCAGAACGTCGCGCAGGCGCAACCCGTGCCGTTCAGCCACCAGCACCACGTGGGCGGCGACGGTATCGACTGCCGCTACTGCCACACCTCGGTCGAGAATTCGAGTTTCGCGGGCATTCCTCCCACCAAGACTTGCATGAACTGTCACTCGCAGATCTGGACCAACGCGCCCATGCTGGAACCGGTGCGCGAAAGTTATCGGACCGGTGAGTCGCTGATCTGGACCAGGGTCAACGACCTTCCTGACTTCGTTTATTTCGACCACAGCATTCATATCAATAAAGGCGTTGGCTGTGCGAGTTGCCACGGACCGGTGGACAAGATGCCGCTGACGTACGCGGCCAACTCGCTGCAGATGGAATGGTGTTTGAACTGTCATCGCGCGCCGGAAAAATTTCTTCGCCCGCGCGACCAAGTGTTTAACATGCGCTACGAACAACCCAGCTCACAGAATAAGGTGACGCTGGACGATGGCAGTGTCTTCACCGACCAGATCGCCCTGGGCAACGAGTTGAAGCACCGCTACAACATTCGCAGCATCGAGGGCATTACCAGTTGCAGTACCTGTCACCGCTAGTCGCGAGACAGCGGGGTATGGCGGTAGGTTGTCGAACGATTTCCGGAAACCGACGAGAAGATGGAAAAAGAGAGCCCGAATAAGTCTGAGGCCGTCTGTCCCAGCAAGCTGGAGCTTGTCCAGATTCAAGGCAAGCTGGCGCGCGCCAAGAGCGGTCCGCAGTATTGGCGATGCCTGGAGGAGCTGGCCCAGACCGACGGCTTCTATGAGATGTTGCACCGGGAGTTCCCGCGGCAGGCATCGGTCTGGCCCGAGGGCGCCTCGCGCCGCGACTTCATGAAGCTGATGAGCGCCTCGCTAGCCTTGGCGGGATTGTCGGCGTGCGTGAAGCAGCCCCTGGAGCCCATTGTGCCTTACGTGCGGCAGCCGGAAGAAATCATCCTGGGCAAGCCGCTCTTCTTCGCCAGCGCCATGCCGTTTGGCGCGTATGCGACGCCGGTGCTGGTGGAGAGCCACGAAGGCCGTCCGACCAAGGTGGACGGAAATCCCGAGCATCCGGCGGGTCTTGGAGGAAGCGATGTTTTCGCGCAGGCTTCCATCCTCGACATGTACGATCCCGACCGCTCGCAGATCATAACCTACCTGGGCGAAATGAATACCTGGAGTGGATTCAGCGCGGTTCTGAAGGGGGCACTGAATTCGCAAAAGGCGGTGAAGGGAAGTGGCCTGCGGATTCTGAGCCACACCATCGGCTCTCCAACCATGGCCGCGCTGATGGACCAGGTGCAGGCAGCCTATCCCGAGTCGAAGTGGGTGCAGTATGAGCCCCTGAACCGCGACAACGTTCGAGCTGGGGCGAAGCTCGCGTTCGGCCAGTACGTGGAAACGCGTTACAACCTGGAGAAGGCCGACATCATTCTGACCCTCGATGGCGACTTCCTTTCCAGCGGGTTCCCTGGATTCCTGTACTACGCCCGGTCTTTCGCGGCCCGACGCAATCCCGATTTGAAAGAAAAGATGGCGCGCTTCTATGCCATTGAGAGCACGCCCACCAATACCGCGGGCAAAGCCGATCATCGCCTGCCGGTGCGCGCCTCGGAAGTGGAGCAACTGGCGCGGGCCATTGCCGCGGGAGTCGGAGCGGGCGGCGGAGCTTCGGCGAAACCCGAGCATCAGAAGTTCGTCGCCGCGCTGGTCAAAGATCTGCAGGCGCACCGTGGCGCCGCGGTGGTGATTCCCGGCGACAACCAGCCGCCGGCGGTGCATGCACTGGCACATGCCATGAACCAGGCGCTGGGCGCGGCGGGCAACACTGTGATCTACACCGATCCGGTCGAAGCCAAGCCGCAGGACCAGACCGCCGCGCTGAAAGACCTGGCCGGCGAAATGAACTCCGGCAAGGTGGACCTGCTGCTCATCGTGGGCGCGAATCCGGTCTATGACGCCCCTGCGGATTTCGATTTCGCGGCAGCCATGAACAGGGTCCCGCTGCGCGTGCAGCACGGCTTGTATCGCGACGAGACCAGCGATCACGTTCACTGGCACATTAACGGCACGCATTATCTGGAGGAGTGGGGAGACGGCCGGGCCTTCGACGGAACCTATAGCATCGTGCAGCCGCTGATTGCGCCGCTTTACAACGGCAAGAGCGAGTATGAATTAATCTTTTCCCTGGTCGGTTCCCCGGAGACCGCGGGCTACGACATCGTGCGCAAGTACTGGCAGGGCAAGATGCCGGGCGGTGACTTCGAAGGCCAGTGGCGCAAGGCGCTGAACGATGGTTTCGTAGCCAACACGGCGCTGCCTGCGAAGAACGTCTCCGCCAAGGTTGGAAACATCCCCGCGAGCAACAACGGCGGCAACAGCGAAGCGATGGAGATTATGTTCCGTCGCGACCCGCTGATCTACGACGGCAGCCGGGCCAACAACGGCTGGCTCCAGGAGACCCCGAAGCCGATCACCAATCTCTGTTGGGACAACGCTGTTTTGATCAGCCCGAACACGGCCAAGAAGCAGGGGCTGGCGACCGGCGACATCATTGAGATCGACGTCAACGGACGCAAGCAGAAGGGGCCGATCTGGCCGCAGCCCGGACATCCCGACAACTCGATCACGGTTTTTCTCGGCTATGGACGCACCAAGGCGGGTCGCGTCGGTAATGGCGTCGGATTCGACTTCTATCAAATTCGCACCAGCGATGCCGCGTGGATGGCGACTGCCAAAATCAGCAAAGCCGGTGCGGGATACGGGTTCGCTCATCCGCAGGGCTTCCAGTACATCGACCATTCCGATCTTCCTAACGGCACCGAGCCGCTTAGTAATCGGCATGTCATTCGCAAAGCGACCTTGCAGGATTTCATCAAGAACCCCGACTTCGCGCACGAAGGAATCGAGTCGCCCGCGCCGGAGATGACGCTCTACTACAACTACCAGTACACGGAGTTGAAGTGGGGCATGACCATCGACATGAACTCGTGCATTGGCTGCAAAACCTGCATCGTAGCTTGCCAGGCGGAGAACAACATTCCCGTCGTAGGCAAGGAGCAGACGATGCGTGGCCGGCAGATGCAATGGTTGCGGGTGGATGTGTACTACGAGGGCGGCACCGAGAATCCATCGGTTTACTACCAGCCGGTTCCGTGCCAGCAGTGCGAGAACGCTCCTTGCGAAGTGGTTTGCCCGGTCGGCGCCACGGTGCATAGCACCGAAGGCCTGAACGACATGGTGTACAACCGCTGCGTCGGCACCCGGTATTGCTCCAACAACTGTCCGTATAAGGTGCGCCGCTTCAACTTCCTGCTCTTCCAGGACTTTGAAACTCCGCAGTTCAAAATGATGCGCAATCCCGAAGTCAGCGTGCGCAGCCGTGGTGTCATGGAGAAGTGTACCTACTGCGTGCAACGCATCACGCATGGGCGCATCACGGCAGAGAAGGAAAACCGCAAGGTCCGCGACGGGGAAGTAATCACCGCCTGCCAGCAGGCTTGCCCGGCGGGCGCCATCGTCTTTGGAGATTTGAACGATCCCAACAGCCGGGTGTCGAAGCTGAAAGCGCAGCAGCGCAATTACAACCTGCTGGAAGACCTGAACACGCGTCCGCGCACCTCGTACATGGCGGTGGTGCAGAACCCGAACCCTGATCTTGAGCAGTCGGAGCCCAGTTAGCGATGCAGCAGGGACCAGAGGAAAGAACGGTTTTGATGGACGTGCCCTGGCCGGATGAGCCACCGGTGTTAGGGCCTGGGCAGACGTTCGGTTCGATGACCGATACGATTGCCGATGCCGTCCTGACCCGGCCAATCGGCTTGGGTTGGCTGGCGGGCCTGGCCATCGGCATGGGCCTGGTCGCGATCCTGATGGCGGCGGTCACCTACTTGTTTCTGATTGGCGTCGGAATCTGGGGCATCAACATCCCCGTGGGTTGGGGCTTCGCCATCATCAACTTCGTCTGGTGGATCGGTATCGGTCACGCCGGTACTCTGATCTCGGCTATTCTGCTGCTTCTCAAGCAAACCTGGCGCAATTCCATCAACCGTTTCGCTGAAGCCATGACGCTGTTTGCGGTGGCCTGCGCGGGCATGTTCCCGTTGTTGCACATGGGCCGTCCCTGGCTGGCTTACTGGATGTTCCCCTATCCCAGCAGCATGGGCGTGTGGCCTCAGTTCCGCAGCCCGCTGGTGTGGGACGTCTTCGCAGTTTCGACCTACGCCACCATCTCAGCGGTGTTCTGGTACGTCGGCCTGGTTCCGGACTTTGCGACCATGCGCGAAAAGGCCAGCCATCCTTTGACCAAGAAGGTTTACGGAATTCTGGGTTTGGGCTGGCGCGGCTCGGCCCGCCATTGGAAGCGCTACGAGGCGTTGTATATTTTGCTGGCGGGCATCGCAACTCCACTAGTGCTCTCCGTTCACACCGTGGTCAGCTTCGATTTTGCCATCTCCATTGTTCCCGGCTGGCATACCACCATCTTCCCGCCCTACTTTGTTGCAGGCGCAATCTACTCGGGCTTTGCCATGGTGCTGGTGCTGGCGATCCCCATCCGGCACTACTATCACCTCGAGTCCATGATCACCATGCGCCACTTGCAGAACTCGGCCAAGATCATGCTGGCTACCGGGCTGATCGTCGCCTACGGTTACTTCTTCGAGGCCTTCATCGCGTTCTACAGCGGTTCCACTTACGAACGCTTCATGATGCAGAACCGCTGGTTCGGGCCCTATGCGGTGTTCTACTGGTCGCTGATTCTCCTCAACCTGGTCATACCCCAGGTCCTTTGGGTGCCCAAAATTCGGGCCAACACGGCGTGGCTCTTCCTGATCTCGTTGGTGATCCTGGTGGGCATGTGGCTGGAGCGCTTCATCATCATCATCACCAGCCTCAGTCGCGACTTCCTGCCCTCGTCGTGGGGCCATTACGTGGCTACGCGCTGGGATTACGCGATCTTCTTCGGCACCATCGGATTCTTTGCCGCGGCCATCTTTATCTTCATTCGCATCATGCCGGCCATTTCGATCTTTGAAATGCGCACGCTGCTGCCTGAGGCGGAGGTGAAAGCAAAGTGAATCACGCACCGCTCTCACCGGCAATCTACGGCATTCTCGCCGAGTTCGATTCGTCCACCGATCTGGTCTATGCGGCCAGGGCCGCCTATGCCGCCGGTTACCGCAAGATGGACGCGTACAGCCCGTTTCCCATCGAAGAGGCCAGTGAAGCCATCGGCTTCCACAAGACCCGGGTGCCACTGATCGTGTTGCTGGGGGGACTGCTAGGCGGTCTTTCGGGCTTCGGCCTGCAGTATTGGATCAACGTGATTTCCTATCCGCTCAACATTGGAGGGAAGCCATACGATTCCTGGCCGGCGTTTATTGTTCCGACTTTCGAAATGACTATCCTGTTCGCCGGACTTGCGGGCGTCTTCGGCATGTTCGCCTTGAACGGCCTGCCCATGCCGTATCACCCGCTGTTCAACGTGGATCGCTTTTCCGACGTCACCCGCGACAAATTTTTCCTCTGCGTGGAAGCCGCCGATCCCCAGTTCGACCTGGTGGACACGCAACGATTCATGGAGAGCCTGAAGCCGCTGTCGATTTCGGAGGTGCCCCATTAAATCGTCAGCAAAATTTGACACCCGGGCATCGACCGCGACTCACCGCTCTGGAAACAGTAGGTACCCGGCGCGCAAAGCAGCGATTTACATCCTGATGGCGTCGGCGTTGCTGTTGCTCTCAGGCTGCCGCGAAGACATGCAGAACCAGCCCTACTACCGCCCGTTGCGCGAGAACGATTTCTACGCCGATAAACGTTCGGCACGACCCATTATCCAGGGCACGGTGGCGCGTGGGCATTTGGAGGCCGACACCTACTTCTACACCGGCAAAATCGGCAGCAATGATGGCGATTACATGCCTTTCCCGGTTACCGCCGAGGTGATGGCGCGCGGACAGCAGCGCTTCAACATCTACTGTGCGCCCTGCCACTCGGAACTGGGCGACGGCAACGGCATGATTGTGCAGCGTGGTTTCAAGCACCCGCCTTCGTACAACACAGAGCGTCTGCGGAAGGCCCCGATCGGCTATTTCTTTGACGTTATGACCAATGGTTTTGGCGCCATGCCCGACTACGGGGAACAGGTCCCGCCGCAGGACCGCTGGGCGATCGCCGCCTACATACGAGCCTTGCAGTTGAGCCAGCACGCCAATGAGGCGGATGTTCCATCCGGTGAGGAGATCGCCAAACAGCCGCCGCCCGGCGTCATCGTTTCGCCGCCCTTTGATACGCAAGGGGCCACCACCGCGGCGCCGGCTCCTGCAAAGCCGAATGCGGCTCCAGCCAACGGAGGCGAAGCCAAACCATGAACCAAGAGATTTCCCAGATCGGACAAGCCGAATACGCCGTTCCCGCGCAGGCGGCGCAGTGGCAGAAGCGCTGGCTCATTGTAGGTGTGGCCGGCGCCCTCCTGTGCGTCATCGGTGCAGTGACCTCGCTGGACCAGTTCCTGCGCGGCTACCTGATCGCCTACATTCTCTGGCTGGGGCTCAGCCTGGGTTGCCTGGCTTTGCTGATGTTGCAGTATCTTTCCGGCGGTCTATGGGGCTTGGTGATCCGCCGCGTACTGGAAGCCGCCTGCAAATGCCTTCCGCTGATGTTCGTGTTGTTTCTGCCGATCCTGTTCGGGCGGCACCATCTCTACGCGTGGATGAGCGATCCGGCGCTGACCGCGCGCAATAGTTGGTACCTGCACACCTCGGGCTTCGGCGGCTGGATCGCTCGCTGGATCCTGTATTTCGTCATTTGGGGATGGTTTGCCTTCACGCTGATTCGCAGAGGCGATCAACAGGACCGCCCTCTGCCGCCGGGCGTTTCGCTCCGCTTCCAGGGGTTAAGTGGCCTGGGGCTGGTGCTGTATTCCTTGACGGTGTCTTTCGCCGTGGTGGACTGGGTCATGTCGCTCGATCCCCAATGGGGCTCGACCATCTATGGGCTCATCTTCATCGCCGGGCAGGGTTTGTCGGCATTGGCGTTTGGGGTTGTGATGCTGACGGTCTTTACGCGCTATAGCCCGTACCGCGAAATCGTCAAGCCGATGCAGTTCCACGATATCGGCAAATTGATGCTGGCGTTCGTCATGTTGTTCGCCTACTTCTCCTTTTCGCAGTGGCTCATCATCTGGGCGGGCAATCTGCCGGACGAGATTGGCTGGTATCTGCACCGCATACGCGGGGGATGGGGCGTGGTGGCGCTGATCATCATTCTGTTTCACTTTGCCCTGCCCTTCGCGCTGCTGCTGTCGCGCGAGCGCAAACGCGCTGGCAGCCGCCTGATTGGCCTGGCAATTTTTCTCATCTTCATGCGGCTGGTGGACATCTATTGGTACGTAGTACCGAACTTTGCCCACGAACACGAACACTTCTACCTCAGCCCCTGGTACATCGTCGCGCCCATTGCGGTGGGCGGATTGTGGCTAACCTACTTCTTCTACAACCTACGGCAGCGGCCATTGTTGCCGCTTTATGAACCGCAGATACCAAGCCTGTTGCACCAGAGGTCCCATGGCCACTGAAAATTCCAAATACGATCCTTTGCGGAATCCGGGGGTTGATTACGAACGCGCCGACTTAAGTGCGCGGGGAGTCGTGCTGTTCCTGGTGGGACTCCTGGTGGCCGGGGTTTTTATCGAGCTGGTCCTGTGGGGAATGTTCCGCTTTATGGCGAAGAGCGATGTCCTGTTCGCGCGACCTCAGCCCAATCCAATGATGAGCGCGCAAAAGCTTGCGCCCGCGCCTACCCCGCGATCCGTGCTGCAGAACAATCCGCCGGAAGACGTCATGATCTTTCCGGAACCGCGCCTGCAAACCGCCGATGCAGCTGATATGAACACGTTCCTTTACTCGGAGCAGAAGACCCTGAATCCGGATCAGCCGTTCATGGACCAGAGCGGGGCGGTCCACATCCCCATTTCGCAAGCCATGAAACTTATCGAGCAGCGAGGTTTGCCGGTGCGTCCCAACTCGCCGCCGCCGGATATCAACACGCAAACCGACGCGGGTAACACGAAGATGTTAAACGTCCAAGCTGGGCCGCTTGCGCCGGAGACATCCGGTGCGAAGGCAGAAGGTGAAAAGCCGTGAGAGCTGCGGGAAAAGGTCTTGCAACGGCCAGAAACAGCAGGTCCCTCCGCTCGGTCGGGATGACAAAAAATGTTGGGATGACACAAGAATGTCAGAATGACAAAAAAATGTTGGCATGACAAAAATGTCAGAGAATGACAAAAATGAGGGGACTTAACGGCACGGCTGAAGCCGTGCCCCTTCAAAACCGCGCTCCGCGCAGGAACTGGATTTAAAGCTGTGAAACGTTGGTTGCAGGAAATCTCGAAAGGATTGGCCATTCTGCTGGCAGCGGGCGCCTTCGCCGTTGCCCAGCCGCCTTCTTCTTTCCAGGACAAGAGCTCGAGTGCCGCTTCCCAGGTCAGCCCAGCCGACCTGTCGAACATTGGAATTGAGCAGCGACTCGACCAGCAGGTGCCGCTCGATTTGCAGTTTAAGGACGAAACGGGAAAGACGGTGCAACTCGGCGACTACTTCAAGTCGGGCCGGCCCGTTCTGTTGAACCTGGTGTACTACACCTGCCCCATGTTGTGCGGGGAAGAATTAGCGGGCGAGGCGAGCGCGCTTGGCGTCTTGCGATTTACTCCGGGGAACGAGTACGAAGTGGTATCGGTGAGCTTCAATCCAGACGAGACTCCCAAAGATGCGGCCGAAAAAAAACAGCTCTACATCGCGCGCATGAATGAGCATCGGGAGCGCAAGACCAACGGCGAGGGCTGGCATTTCCTGACCGGTCAGCAGCCCGAGATCAAACAACTGGCGGACGCGGTGGGCTTCCACTACCGCCGCGACGCGAGCACCGGACAGTTCATTCACGCCGCCGGCATCATGATCGTGACTCCGACCGGCAAGATCGCCCAGTACTACTACGGAGTCGAATTCTCTCCGAAAGACATTCGCCTCGGTTTGATCGAGGCTTCGCGCGACAAGATTGGCACCCTGGTCGACCAGGTGACGCTGTACTGCTACCACTACGATCCCAAAACCGGGCGATACGGCGCGGTGGTCACCAACATCATGCGGCTGGCAGGGGCCGCGACCATGCTGCTTCTCGGCGGCTTTCTCATCGTGATGTTCAGGCGGGAGTCGCACAGCAGCAAGAACGGAACAGGACGGGCCCGATAGATATGTGGAAGAACTTCCCACTTTTTCCGGAGCGTGCCTCGGCACTGGCATGGCAGGTGGACGGACTTTATTTTTTGCTGATCGCGGTATCGGCGTTTTTCACGCTGCTGATTTTTGCAGCGATCTTCTTCTTCGCAGTCAAGTACCGCCGTTCAGTCCATCCTCAGGCGGTGCAGATTGAAGGCTCGTTGCCGCTGGAACTGGCATGGACACTGATTCCTCTGGGAATCTGCATGATCTTTTTCGCCTGGGGTTCGCTGATCTACTTCCAGGAGGCCCGCCCGCCGAAGGATGCGATGGAGGTTTACGTCGTAGCCAAACAGTGGATGTGGAAATTCGAGTACGAGGACGGACAGCGCGACATCAACCAGCTGCACGTGCCAGTTGGCCGCGACGTCAAGATGATCATGAGTTCACAGGACGCGATCCACAGCTTCTTCGTGCCGGCATTTCGCATCAAGGCTGACGTGCTTCCCGGACGATTTACTACCACCTGGTTCCGTCCTACGAAGGTGGGAACTTATCACCTGTTCTGCTCGCAATATTGCGGCACGAACCACTCCGCCATGATCGGCCAGGTGATCGTGATGGACCCCGCCGCCTACCAGGCGTGGATGAGCGGCGGTGCGGGTAGCTCCTCGGGTTCGCTGGCAGCCAACGGGCAGCAGCTTTTCCAGCAACTGGGATGCGCGACCTGTCATCGCTCCGATACCCAGGGACGCGGTCCCAACCTGGTTGGCCTCTTCGGTAAGCCGGTGCTGCTGGATGACGGGCGCACCGTGATAGCCGACGAGAACTATATTCGTGAATCCATTCTCAATCCGGGCGCCAAGATCATTTCGGGTTTCAAGCCCATCATGCCCACCTTCCAGGGGCAGGTTTCGGAAGAGAACCTGATGGCGCTGGTGGCCTACGTCAAATCGCTGGCGCAAACGCAGCCAAAGGGAGAGGCGGGCGATGGTTCGTCCGTTCCGAATACGTCGAAGCTGCAATGAGGCATTAGACCTAAAGGTGTGACATGGCAACCGCTGTACAGACCGTCGAGCGCGAGAATTACCTGAATTCCAACTACGGCATCAAGTCGTGGCTGCTGACCACCGATCATAAGCGGATCGCGGTCCTGTATCTCATCTCGATCACCGCGATGTTCTGGCTGGGCGGATTCTTCGCCATGATGATCCGCCTGGAGTTGCTGACGCCCGCGGGTGACCTGGTCTCGTCCGACACCTACAACAAGCTGTTCACCATGCACGGAATCATCATGGTTTTCTTCTTCCTGATCCCGTCCGTGCCGGCGGTGATTGGCAACTTCCTGGTGCCCCTGATGGTCGGCGCCAAAGACCTGGCATTTCCCCGCGTGAATCTGCTGAGCTGGTATCTGTATATGGCGGGCGCCATCACGGCCCTGGTCGCCATGGTCACCGGCGGCGTGGACACCGGTTGGACCTTTTACACGCCATTCAGCACCACCTACTCCAACACCCATGTGATTGGAGCGGCCATCGGTATTTTCATCGCCGGATTTTCCTCCATCCTGACCGGGCTGAACTTCATTGTCACCATTCATCGTATGCGCGCGCCGGGCATGACGTGGCGCCGCCTGCCGCTGTTCTGCTGGTCGAATTACGCAGCCGCTATCATCATGGTGCTGGGCACTCCAGTCATCGCTATCACCCTGCTGCTGGTGGCGCTGGAGCGCGCTTTCCATATCGGCGTATTCAACCCGCAACTAGGCGGCGATCCTCTGCTGTTCCAGCACTTGTTCTGGTTCTATTCGCATCCCGCCGTTTACATCATGATTCTTCCCGGCATGGGCGTGATCAGCGAGATCGTCGCCTGCTTCTCGCGCAAGCGCGTCTTCGGTTATGAGTTCGTAGCCCTGGCCTCGATCGCGATTGCCGTCCTCGGCTTTTTGGTCTGGGCACACCACATGTTCGTCGCCGGAATCTCGGTTTATGCAGCTCTGGTGTTCTCGCTGTTGAGCTACCTGGTCGCCATCCCGTCGGCGGTCAAGGTTTTTAACTGGACCGCGACCATGTACAAGGGATCGATCAGCTACAACACGCCGATGCTCTATGCCTTCGGGTTCATCGGCTTGTTCACTGTCGGAGGGCTGACTGGCATTTTCCTGTCTTCGCTGGGCCTCGACGTGCACGTCCACGACACCTACTTTGTCATCGCGCACTTCCATTATGTAATGGTGGGTGGCATGGTGATGGCCTACATGGCGGGGCTGCACTTCTGGTGGCCCAAGATGACCGGCAAAATGTATCCCGAGGCCTGGGCCAAGTTGTCGGCGCTGCTGGTATTCGTCGGCTTCAACACGACCTTTTTCCCGCTGTTCATTCTTGGATATATGGGCTCGCCACGCCGCTACCATGCTTATCCGCCGGAATTTCAGGTGCTGAACGTGCTGTCGACGGCAGGCGCCTCCATCCTGGCCGTGGGCTACGTCTTACCCATGATCTACTTCGTTTGGTCGCTGCGTTACGGAAAGGACGCTGGTCCGAATCCCTGGAACGCGACAGGACTGGAGTGGATGACCTCCTCGCCTCCGCCGACCCACAACTTCGACGAGACCCCGGTTGTGACTTGGGAAGCTTACGACTACGAACATCAACCGCAGGAGGAGATCACCGTTGGCCACTAGCGATATGGGCGATATTCAAGTCGCTGAGCGCGCGCTGCAACACCACTTTGCCGACATGGAGCAGCAGCGGGACACCGCTTCCTTTGGGATGTGGATGTTCCTGCTGACCGAAATCATGTTTTTCGGCGGGCTGTTCTGTGCGTATCTGGTGTATCGCGCTTCCTATTACCATGCGTTCGTCGAGGGCAGCCAGAAGATGAACATCACTCTGGGCGCGACCAACACGGCGGTGCTGATTTGCAGTTCGCTGACCATGGCGCTCGGGGTACGGGCGGCGCAGATGGGCAAACCCAAGCTCATGGTTATCTTGCTCCTCGTCACCATCCTCTTCGGTTTTGGGTTTCTTGGGATCAAGGCGGTGGAGTACCACGAGCACTGGGTGAATCACGAATTTCCCGGACCGAGCTTCCATTTCGAAACCGGCGACCCGGCACATCCTGCGACCGATCCCCAGCATACTGAGATCTACTTCTCCCTGTACTGGGCAATGACGGGATTGCACGCATTGCACATGGTGATCGGAATAGGTCTGGTGGCGTGGCTGGTCATTGCGGGCTTGATGGGCGCCTACACTCCGCACTATTACAACCCGGTCGAAAACGTCGGACTGTACTGGCACTTTGTTGACTTGGTGTGGATTTATCTTTTTCCGATGCTCTACCTGATCAGCAAGAAACACGGCGGCTAACGAGGAAGCACATGGCAGAACACAAGGAAGAAACGGGCCCAGTGGGCCACATTGCACCAGCGAAATTGTACGTGGCAATTTGGGCCATTTTGACGGCGCTCACGCTCACCACGGTCCTGGTATCGCTGGTCGATATCGGGCCCTTGAACGTGGTTGCGGCGCTGGTCATCGCGACTATCAAAGGGACCCTGGTGGTCCTGTTCTTCATGCATCTCCGTTACAGCCCGAAGTTGACCATGGCGACCGTCGTCGCTGCCATGTTCTGGCTCTTCCTGCTGCTTTCGCTCACCATGACCGATTACCTGACCCGCGCCTGGCCCACCAATCTGGGCCATTGAACGATGCGCATTTGACTGGCGCTTCGCCTGAACAGGCTGCGGGAAAAATCGGTCGGAGGCTGCTTTGAAGGGGCGCACCTTCAGGTGCGCCGTTAAGGTTCTTATTTTTGTCATCACGAGCGGGCTTCAGCCCGCGAGGGATCTGCTTTACTTCCGGTGTACGCGGCCTCGGGTTTCATCATCCTGTAACAGAGTTATGTGACTGTATGGTTGTGATACCGACACATGACAGTGCATCGCCTACCCTCGGCTACAATACAGCCGTGAAGCAAACCATCTTTGCCGTGGAAGACGACACGGATATTTCCCGGCTGGTCAGCCACCACCTGGAGGCCGCCGGATACGGTGTCCGCACGTTTGCCGCAACTGCGGGCGTGATCGCGGAGGCCGAGAAACAAGCCCCGGCGCTTTTCCTTTTGGACATCATGGTTCCCGGAGGAGACGGACTGGAGCTTTGCCGCCGCATTCGCCAGACTTCCGCGCTGGCCATGGTCCCGGTCATCTTCCTGACCGCCAAGACCAGCGAGGCCGACCGGGTTATGGGGCTGGAACTGGGCGCCGACGACTATGTTCTGAAACCGTTCAGCCCCCGCGAACTGGTGGCGCGGGTGCGGGCCGTGCTGCGTCGATTTGAACGTCCGCTGGCGCCTGCCATTGTGAAAGCCGGCGATATCGAGATTGACAGCGGCGCCATGACCCTGACGGTGCGTGGGCAACTGACGCAGACTACGGCGACCGAGTTCCGGTTGCTGGAATATCTGGCCCGCCATCCCGGGAGGGTATTCACGCGCGACCAGGTGCTCGACGCGGTGTGGCGCGACACCCACTACGTTACCCCGCGCTCGGTGGACGTGTATGTGCGCCGCATCCGCGAGAAAATAGAAGAGAATCCCGACGAGCCGCGTTATCTTAGGACGGTACGGGGAGCGGGCTACCGCTTCGAGATTCCTAAGTCGTGACGAGCCATTCGTGAAGAACAGGATCTTCCTGAAGTTGTATCTCGCGGCGCTGTTGATCATCGTCGCTTGCACCCTCACCATGGCTGTACTCCTGCGCCATGCCTGGGTGGGAATGCTGCGCGGCCAGATTGAGACCTCGTTACGGCAAAAGACCCTGATGTTTGCTTCCCGCGTCGCGGAAGCTCCCCCGGCGTCGCTCCGACAAATTACCAAGCAGGCCGCCGACGCCGCCGACGCGCGGGTGACCGTGATTGACTCCTCGGGCAAAGTGCTGGCCGACTCCGAGGCAAATCCCGACGAGATGGAGAACCATGCCACCCGGTCGGAGTTCATCGCCGCCTTGCACGGCCAGGTGGGAAGCTCCACGCGCTTGAGCCACACCATTGGAGTGGAATTGCTGTACGTAGCGGCCCCGGTTCCCGGAGGAGCCGTGCGCCTGGCTTATCCCTTGTCAATGGTCCGCGAGGCCAATCGCCACATCGGGCGCGATCTGCTGGAAGCGGCGCTGGTCGCGGCGCTTATCGCCATGCTGCTTGCGATTGTGGCGACGTACTCCATCAGCCGCAGGCTGGTCCGCATCACCGCCTTCGCCGAACGTATCGCAGCGGGTGACCTTTCGGCGCGCATTCAGGAGGAGTCGAGTGACGAAATTGCGCACGTCGCCGCCGCGCTCGATAAGACAGCGCGCAAATTAGAGGAGGGATTCCGCGCCCTTGAGAACAGCCGCCAGACGCTGGAAGCCCTGCTGAACTCGATGCAGGAAGCTGTGATTGCGGTGGCCCAGGACGGGCGCGTGCTGTGGGCCAACCAGCGCATGGAACGCCTGCTGCCGGGTGGACTGCGCTTGGGAGCGCCGCTGGTGCAATCGTTGCGCGACCCTGAGATCCTTACGGCGGTGCAATACGCGCTCGACAAGCGTGACGTAACCGTGGCGAATGCCGCCAAGATTTTTTCGGGACGTATCTTCGACGTTACCGCTGCGCCTATGCCTGGAGGCGGTGCGGTTGCGGTGCTGCATGATCAGACGGAAGTTGAGAGGGTGGAGAAAACACGGCGCGATTTCATTGCCAATGTCTCGCACGAGCTACGCACCCCGCTAACTTCCATCCAGGGTTATTCCGAAACTTTGCTCGACAACCCCGATCTGGGAGAGGGCGTGCGCGATTTTTTGGAGATTATCCGCAAGAATGCCATGCGCATGGCCCGGCTCACCGAGGACTTGCTGGTCCTGGCGCGGGTCGAGTCCGGGGAGCAGAAACTAAATCTCCAACCGGCCACGCCGCGCGAGTTGCTGGAAGATGCAGTGCAGACGTTTAAAGACCGCGCCGCCAGCCGTGGCATCGAGCTGTCGTTGATGAATACGGCAACTTCCGCCGTCGCGGTCGATCGCGATGCCATTCATCAGGTGCTTTCTAACCTGATTGACAATGCGCTGAAGTACGGTGACGGGGGCGGGAAGGTCCTGGTGGGGGCGTGTGAGGCCGAGGACGGCGTGCAATTCTACGTTCGCGATTTCGGTTCCGGCATCTCCAGCGAACATCTGCCGCGGCTGTTTGAGCGCTTCTACCGGGTGGACAAAGCGCGTTCGCACGAATCAGGAGGCACCGGCCTGGGCTTGGCCATCGCCAAACATGTTGTGCGCGCCCACTCCGGAACGATTCATGTGGAGAGTGAACTGAATCACGGTTCCACCTTCTACTTCACCTTGCCTCGTCAGCCTGCACCGGTCAGCGCCTAGCGGAACTGGCGTATGCAATTTGAATACGCCTGCCTGTGAATTCAAGCGAACTTCATGGGGCTTTCATCGAGAATTAACAATCGCTATTTATTCTTCGCGCATCACTCGCATACTCACCTGCTGATGGCTGGTGCCGGGTCAGCGCGGACGTGTCGGGTCGGGTATAGCATTGAGACATCCCATCATGAGTTCGCCAGAATTGGTCTCGCCCAGCCCGGATATGATCTGCGCAGAGTTGCGGGAACAGACCCTGCAGGCTTGTCGTGTGGCCCGCATTGCAGCCGGCATTGTCGCCGAGGGAATCGCCACCGGCGTGCCTTCTCTGTCGGACGGGGTCCGCGAGCGCGAGAAAGAACTCGACACGCTCGATCGCCTCATTGATCAGGGCGTGACCTCGATCATCACCAAGGTGGACGAAGTACATGCGCGCGAACTGCTGGCGTGCCTTAAATTCATCATTGACCTGGAGCGCATCGGCGATCTCCTGCTGAACTGTAGCAATCGCGCCGCCGCAGTGGGCAGCCGCATCGAACTGCAGGACATCCGCGATCTCACCATAATGGCGTCGCGACTGGAGAAAATGCTCGGCGATGTGCACGATGCTTTCAGGGAACGCGATCTCAATCGCGCGCTGACGGTGCTGCGTTCCGACGCAGAACTCGATCGCCTGCGCAACCTGGTTTTTCTTCGGCACATTGAAAACCACGATGGCGCTCCCCGCCAGGAGAGCTTCCATGTGCTGTTTATGACGCAGTCCTTGGAGCGTGCCGGCGACCATGCCAAGAATCTGGCTGAGGAAGTTTGCCATCTGGTGAGCGGGCACAGCGTCCGCCACGTCTTGCGCACCTACGACAAGCCCATGGAGCAGATGTTCATCGAAGACCTGAAGCGACGTCAGGGGAGCGCGAAGTAAGGCACTGGAGCCAGGTCCTGGTAGCCGAACTGTTGAGGGCGATGGAACGCCGGCACCGGGACTGACCATCGAGCGGAGGTTCACGCGAAATTTATCCCCATGTAACGGAGTTGTAACAATCCGAAGGTAAAACCAACTAGGTACTCATCTCTGGCCAATCTCAGGAGGAAACTACGTGATTCGCTCTTTCAGGGTGCTCCTCTGCATCGCTGTGCTGGTGAGCTGCGCCTTTGCGCAGACGAGACTTAACGGGGCCGGCGCCACCTTTCCCTACCCCATCTATTCCAAATGGTTTAACGAGTATCACAACCAACATTCGGACATCGAGATCAATTACCAGTCGATTGGCAGCGGCGGCGGCATTCGCCAAGTCCAGGCCGGAACCGTGGACTTCGGCGCCAGCGACGGCCCCATGACCGATCAGCAGATCGCGGAATCCAAGGTCAAGGTGCTGCACGTTCCGACCGTGCTCGGTTCGGTCGTGCCTGCCTACAACATCCCCGGGGTGAGTGGCGAGGTGAAGTTTACTCCCGACGCCCTGGCCGGAATCTTCCTGGGTAAGATTACCAAGTGGAACGACAAGGCGATCACGTCAGCGAATCCAGGGGTGAATCTTCCCGACCAGAGCATCACGGTTGCGCATCGCTCCGATGGCAGCGGTACGACGTACATCTTCACCGATTACCTTTCGAAAGTTAGTCCCGATTGGAAGAACAATGTCGGCAAAGGCACCTCGGTGAAGTGGCCGGTAGGAATCGGCGGCAAAGGAAATGAAGGCGTGGCCGGTTCCATACGTCAGTTGCCCGGTTCCATCGGCTACATCGAGCTGATTTACGCGCTGCAGAACAAGATTCCGTACGGCAGCGTGCAGAACTCCTCCAAGAATTTCATCAAGGCCAGCCTGGACTCGACCACGGCGGCCGCAGTGGGGGTGAAGATGCCGGCTGATTTCCGGGTGTCGATCACCAATCCTCCCGGCAAGGATGCTTATCCTATTGCCAGTTTCACCTGGCTGCTGGTTCCGACCAGTCCCACAGATGCCAACAAGGGGAAGATCCTGAAGGACTATCTCTTCTGGATGCTGGACAAGGGCCAGACCATGACTCAGGCGCTGTCTTACGCTCCCCTGCCTTCGCAGGTGGTGGAGATGGAAAAGGCCGCCATTACCAAACAGGTCAAGCCTTGAGCGCTTCATCTACCTGATAGCAATGCGCCAACTCCCCCAGCTTCCCGCGGGAGTTGGCGTTCTCGCAAGCGTGGCCCTGTAACGCTCCTGTAACACATGTCTGATAGCGTGGACCCGATGAATCCGACCGAACCGCTGGGAAAGCTCCAGAAGCCTGCGACCGCGATTCCGTCCATGGCGCAGGTGAGTAAGGAGCGGAGGACGGCAGCTTCCACCGTCCTGCAGAAGATTCGCACCAGCCATCCGCGCGCCAGCCGCATTCCTGACACCGTGTTTGCCGTGATCATTCTTCTCAGCGCGATTTCCGTCTTTGCGATTGTGGTGCTGGTGGCGTGGCAGTTGATCGACAAGTCGCGCTTGTCGCTCCACCAATTCGGAATCGGCTTCTTCTACGGGCACGACTGGGACCCGGTGGCGGGCAGCTTCGGCGCAATGCCGTTCATCTACGGCACGCTGGTTTCGTCGTTCCTGGCGCTGCTGATGGCGGTGCCGCTGTCGATTGGAGTGGCCGTGTACGTCACCGAGATGTGCCCGCAGCGGCTGCGCGCCATCATCTCGTTTCTGGTGGAATTGCTGGCGGCGATTCCCAGCGTGATCTATGGCTTGTGGGGAATCTTCGTGCTGGCTCCGCTGCTGCGCGAATATGTCGAGCCTTTCCTGGCGCGGACTCTGGGCTGGACCGGACTGTTCACCGGCCCGATGTACGGTTTGGGTATGCTGGCGGCCGGCATCATCATGGCGATCATGGTAGTGCCGGTGATTGCCTCGATTACGCGCGAGGTGATGACCGCGGTCCCGCAGAACCAGCGTGAAGCCGTGCTGGCGCTGGGCGCCACCCGCTGGGAGATGATCCGCATGGGCGTTCTCCGCAATGCGCGCATCGGTATCGTGGGCGGTGTCATCCTCGGACTGGGGCGCGCGCTGGGCGAAACCATGGCGGTTACCATGGTGATCGGCAACCGTCCCGAGATCGCGAAGTCGCTGTTCGCGCCGGGCTACACCATGGCCAGCGTGATTGCCAACGAATTCACCGAGGCCACCGGCGATTTGTACCTGAGCGCGCTGGTGGAGATCGGGCTGGCGCTGTTTATCGTGACTCTCATCGTCAACGCCCTGGCTCGGCTGCTGGTGTGGAGCATCACCGGCGGGACTGCGAGGGTACGTGCCTAATCTGTCCGCACAGTCAGCACCGCAGCAGGTCGGCCTGGTACGGCGTCTTACCAACGCAGGAGCGACAACGTTCGCGGTTGCTGCCGCCATCCTGGTGCTGGTTCCGCTTTTGGCCATCTTCGCTTACCTGGTTATCAAGGGAATCGGCTCCGTCAATTGGGCTTTTCTTACGCAGACGCCGAAACCTCCGGGCGAGGTGGGCGGCGGCATGGCCAATGCTATCGTTGGCACCGGAATCATCCTGGCGGTGGCTAGCGTCATCGGGGTGCCCCTGGGTATCGGCTCGGGCATCTACCTGGCGGAATATGGCCGCAATCGCTTTGGCGACCTGGTGCGATTTACCGCCGACGTGCTGAATGGGGTGCCGTCGATCGTTATCGGCATTGCCGCGTATTCGCTGGTGGTGGTCCCACAGAAGCACTTCTCGGCATTTTCTGGTGGCGTGGCCCTGGGAATCATGATGATTCCCACGGTCGCGCGCGCCACGGAAGAAATGCTGCTGATGGTGCCCAACGTGGTCCGTGAGGCCGCCTATGGACTGGGCATTCCCAAGTGGCGCACCACCCTCTCGATCTCGCTGCGCACCGCTTCTGCTGGAGTGATCACCGGCTGTATGCTGGCATTTGCCCGTGTAGCGGGAGAAACGGCTCCCCTGCTGTTTACCGCTTTTGGAAATCAGTTTTGGAACTTGAAATTGAATCAGCCCACGGCGGCGCTCTCGTTGCAGGTTTTTACCTACGCCATTTCGCCCTATGACGATTGGCACAAGCAGGCGTGGGCCGGAGCGCTGATCCTGATCGTCTTGATCGTGGGCGCGGTGGCGGCCGTCCGCATCACCACCAGCCGCGGAATGATGAAGGGAGCGTAAAGCTCGAATGGGTGTTGGAATCGAAGTGCGTGGACTGAACGCCTGGTATGGCAAAAACCAGTCGCTGCACTCCATCGACATGACGGTGGCTGCCAACCACGTGACCGCGGTCATCGGCCCCTCGGGATGTGGCAAGAGCACCTACGTGCGCTGCCTCAATCGCATGCACGAAACCATTCCGGAAGCCCGCGCCGAAGGCTCGGTCAAAGTAGGCGAGATGGATGTTTATGGCAGCGGCTCCGATCCGGTCGAGGTGCGGCGGCGCATTGGCATGGTCTTCCAGAAGCCGAATCCGTTTCCCACCATGTCGATCTACGATAATGTTGCGGCGGGCCTGAAGCTGAACGGCTTTCGCAACCGCAAACAAATGAACGAACTGGTAGAACGTTCGCTGAAGCTGGCGGCCTTGTGGGAAGAAGTGAAGGACTCTTTGCACAAGAAGTCGGGGGCGAGCCTGTCGGGCGGGCAACAACAACGGCTGTGCATCGCGCGCGCCCTGGCGGTCGAGCCCGAAGTGCTGTTGATGGACGAGCCGGCCTCGGCCTTGGATCCCATCTCGACTAGCAAGATCGAAGAATTGATTTTTCAGTTGAAGCAGCACTATACCGTGGTCATCGTGACCCATAATATGCAGCAGGCCGCGCGCGTGGCCGAGTTTACCGGCTTTTTCCTCATGGGGAGCCTCATCGAGTACGACAAGACGGAAAAGATCTTTACCACCCCCGCCGACAAGCGGACGGAAGACTACATTACAGGCAGGTTTGGATAATGCGCAGCCGCTTCCAGCAGGGACTGGACGAACTGAAAGAAAAACTGTTGCGGATGGGAGGCCTTGCCGAGCAGGCCATCGATCGCGCGACCGAAGCTTACCGTACCCGCGACAGCAAGTATTGCCAGATGGTGCTGGCCGGGGAAAATGCCATCAATGAAGCCGAACGCGAGATCGATGAACTCTCACTCGACCTGCTGGCCATGCAGCAGCCCATGGCGGTCGATCTGCGCTTCATCCTCGCGGTGCTGAAGATCAACGCCGACTTGGAGCGCGTGGGTGACCAGGCGGTGAACATTGCGCAACGGGTGCTCGACCTGATCAGCGAACCCGAGGTGCAGTTGCCCGTGGATATTCCGCGCATGGCCGACAGCGTCAGCACCATGGTGCAACGCGCGCTCGAGGCCTTCCTCGACGGCAAAGCCGAGGTTGCCGAAGCCGTTCTCCAGATGGACGGCATCGTGGACCGTATGAAAGATGAAGCCTTTATTGTGCTGGTCCAGAAGATGCACAACGAACCCGCCGTGACGCGCCCGGCGCTCAACGTATTGCTCATCTCGCGCAATCTGGAGCGCATCGCCGACCACGCCACCAATATCGCCGAAGACGTGATTTTCTGGGTGCGCGGCGCCGACGTGCGCCATGGCGGCGCTCACTACCGGCAATAAATTCCGACGGCGGTGGTTGACATCACCGTCCATATTCACGATATTGAGCTGAAAGGGGTCAGCCTGCATCTAAGCCAGTAGACACTCTGGCAAATTGAGACTGCCGAAAGGGAAGCGAATGAAGAAAACGCGGGGCACGGCCGTGTTTCTACTGGTTGCACTCAATTGTTTTGCCTGGCAATTGACGCTGCCCCTAGGGGGATCGTCTTCTTCCGACACCGGGCGTAAGGAAACTCGCGTCACCACGCGCACTCTTACCGGCGTGGTGCTCGCCAAGAACGACGCTCCCGTGAGCAATGCTGTGGTCTATCTAAAGAACATGAAGTCGCTGGCGGTGAAAACCGTTATCGCCGGCAATGACGGCTCCTATCGCTTTCCTGAGATCTCGCCCAATGTGGATTATGAGGTCTATGCGCAGCGCGAGGGCAAAAAGAGTGACACGAAAACCTTGAGCCAGTTCGACGATCGGCAGAAGGCCAACATCGTTTTGCGGATCAAGTAGGGAAGAAGCTATCAGCCGTCAGCTATCAGCTTTCTGTGAACTTCGCTCTTCGCTTTTCGCTCTTCGCTTTTCGCCCTTGCGCTCTTCGCCCTTGCGCCCTTCGCTTTTCGCCCTTGCGCTTTTCGCCCCTGCGCCCTTCGCTTTTCGCCCTTGCGCTTTTCGCCCCTGCGCCCTTCGCTTTTCACTAGAGAATGAACCGAATTTTGTTTGTCATCCTGAGCGGAGGCGGCGCCGGGTTTGCGCCGCCGGAGTCGAAGGATCTGCGGTTACCTGGCTGGGCCGCGAATAATGTCATTCAGCACGATCGGCTTGCCCCACTCTTCCGACAAGTCTTGCCAGGTCGGATTCTCGGATTCGATCAACTGAATTTTCTTCTCTCTCCGCCAGCCCTTGAGTTGCTTCTCGCGCGCGATCGCAGCGCGCATATCGCCGAAGATCTGGTACCACACCAAGCGGTCAACGTTGTACCGTGCAGTAAAGCCCTCGAAGGCGTGTTCCCTGTGTTGACTCCCACGTAGAACTGGTGCGACCGGCTGGCGAGAATGTAGGTCGCATATCGATGTTCTCTCACATCCCCATCGTTTCACTCATACGCTCTTCGCATCTGTGCGCCAGCTCACAACGCACGGTAACCGCAGATCCTTCGACTCCGGCGGCGCAAACCCGGCGCCGCCTGCGCTCAGGATGACAATTCGTAGAAACAGAATGCTGATGGCCCACCACCGCCCAGTTAACAATCGAACAGCGAGGAGCCCGGGTAAACTGCCGATTTGTCATCCTGGTGTCTCTGTGGTGAAATGATTTTCAACGGAGTGAAAAGGCCGCCATCGTTGGCGGCCTTCGCAGTTTCAATTCCGTCGCACTAGTTGTTTTCGCTGCTGGCGCGCTTCCACGACATGAACTCGCCAATCGTCGAGCCAGTGCCGGAAGAGGTGGCCGCCGGAGCTTTGTAGGTCTCGACATCGCGGCGCGTGGCCTCTTCGCCACCCACGGCACGAATGCTGAGTCCCACTTTCTTTTCGGCAGGGTTCATCTTAATGATCTTGAACTCGAACTCCTGACTGGGTTCCAGCTTGATGGGCTGGCCATGAGCGTCCGCCGCTTCCGAGTTGTGGCACAGGCCCTCGATCCCATCGGCAATCTCGACGAAGGCGCCGAAGCTCGCCAGGCGCAGCACCTTGCCGTGGATGACATCACCCACGCGATGCTGCTCGAAGAAGGTGTCCCAGATATCGGGCTGAAGCTGCTTCACGCCCAGTGACAGGCGGCGCTGGTCGGGCTCAATGGCCAGTACGATGGTCTTCACCTTGTCGCCCTTCTTCAGCACTTCGGAAGGATGCTTCACGCGCCGGGTCCAACTCAGGTTGCTGACGTGGACCAGTCCGTCGATTCCGTCTTCGATTTCGATGAAGGCGCCGAAGTCGGTCAAGTTGCGGACTTTGCCTTCCACCACCGCGCCCACCGGAAACTTCTCGTGCAGACTCTCCCAGGGGTTCGATTCCAGTTGCTTCAGACCGAGGCTGATGCGGCGCTCCTGCGGATTTACGTTCAGCACCACAGCCTCGACCTGGTCGTTGACATTGACCAGTTTGGAGGGGTGCTTCATGCGCTTGGACCAGGTCATCTCGCTGACGTGTACCAGTCCTTCGATGCCCTGTTCCAGCTCGACGAAGGCGCCGTAGTCGGTCACGCTGATGACGCGGCCGTGTACATGCGCGCCGATGGGATAACGCTCGGCTGCGTCCAGCCAGGGATCCGGCGTGAGCTGTTTGAAGCCCAGCGATACGCGCTGCTTTTCGCGGTCGAACTTCAGCACCTTCACCTGGATCTGGTCGCCCACTTGCACCAGGTCGCGCGGGTGGGTCAGGCGGCCCCAGGACATATCAGTGATGTGCAGCAGTCCGTCAATGCCTCCCAGATCGACGAAGGCGCCGTAGTCGGTCAGGTTCTTGACCGTGCCGGTGAGAATGCCGTCTTCATGCAACTGATCCAGGGTCTTGGTGCGCTTCTCCGACTGCTCTTCTTCCAGCAACTGTTTGCGGGAGGCGACAATGTTGCCGCGCTTCTTGTTCAGCTTGATGATGCGGACCTCGATCTCATGGCCCTTCAGGCCGTCGAGATTACGCACGGGGCGCAGATCAACCTGCGAACCCGGGAGGAAGGCGCGAGCGCCCAGAATGTCGACCGTCAGGCCTCCCTTGATGCGATCGATGACCCGGGCCTTGACCGAAGCCTTGTCGGTATAGGCCTTCTCAATCTCGTCCCACGCGTGCAAACGCTGTGCCTTGTCGTGTGAGAGATGGATGTAGCCTTCCTCGGTGTGGCCGGGCTCGCGCATGACCGCGATTTCGTCGCCGCGCTTAACGGTAACGTTGCCGTCGGAGTCGGTAAACTCCGCGACCTGCACCACGCCCTCGGATTTGTAGCCGATGTCCACGACCACGTATTGCGCCGTGACCTTCAGCACCGTGCCGGTAACGATCTGTTCTTCGTTCAGCGCGGCTTCGGTCTGGGCTTGTTCCTGCTCGAAGGTTTCAAGGGCGGTGGCGAAATCTTCCATGGTCGGTTCTTTTTCGGAGCGAGGAACGGCTGCAGCGGTGCTCGCGGCAGGTTGAGAACTGGGCTCGAAGGCTTGCTCGATGTGAGGCTGCTCGGAAGGAGTGCTGGGCTCGATTGCCTGCTGGGTTTGCGGCTGCTCAGGAGCGCCGGAGTCTTCGGTCTGGGTGGTCGGGGCGTTGGGGACTTCTTCGAAAGACATGTGGTTGCGTATGTACACTCGCGCGTTTTGAAAACACGCAGAGAGCCTTAATAAGAAATAAGAACGGACTGCTGGTTTGAATCTTCAGGTGTGATTGCCCGCCAATAGCGAGTTTGGACAACCCAGCGGTCGAATCCCATGGAGCGAGCTTCGCTGCCATGGAACTCTTCGAATATAACAACCGTGCGCAGCAGTGTCAAACTTGTAAGTTCAATATTCGCACCGATTTTACAAGCTTTTTCAGGATAATTAATCTCCCTGTCAAGTTCTTCCGACACCGGCCACTGTGACGTCGATGCGCGGACGGTTGGGGGAGGCTATGACAGTTTGGTACTCTGCTCGTGGTATGGATTATCTGTGGACCCCGTGGCGTTACTCGTACCTCACTGCCGGCGAGGCGGCGGCTTGCATCTTCTGCGAATTGTTGCGCTCCGGCGACGACCAAAAGTCGCTGATTGTATACCGTGGCAAGCATAACTTCGTCATCCTGAATGCCTTCCCGTACACCTCGGGACACGCTATGATCGTGCCCTACGAGCATGTCAACCGTCTGCATAAGCTTCCGTCCCCGGCGGCGACTGAAATGATGGCCTTGTCGCAGCGCCTGGAAGTGGCCCTCATCGAACTCTATCGCCCGGATGGAGTAAATGTCGGAATGAATATTGGCAAAGCGGCGGGCGCGGGCATCGCCGAGCACATTCACATGCACGTTCTGCCGCGCTGGGTCGCCGACGCCAACTTCATGACCGTAATTGGCGAGACGCGCGTGTTGCCGGAGTCGCTGGAAACCACGTATCAGCGGCTGAAGTCAAAGTTCTGATGGCTGTCAGCTATCAGCTATTAAATCGAGTTTTGCCGCGGCGACACTGGTTTGCTGTTAGCTGACGGTTGTTAGATATCAGCTTTCAGCATTAAATCGAGCCGCGTAGCGGCGAAACTGATTAGCCCACCGCGGAAACGGTGGGAAAGCTTGCAAATTTCCACGCGAGCCCCTTCCGGGGCGTCACACCAACCGAGGCTAGGGCTTCACTTGGCCTTCATTACCTCGAGAATGCGGTCGAAGTCCTCCAGGGACGAGTACTCGATCAGGATCTTGCCTTTGCCATTGCGGTCGGTAATGGCGACCCGGACGCCCAGCGCTCGTTGCAGCTCTTGCTCGGCTTCTTTGACGTTTGGGTCCACGATTCGGACCTTTTCGGCCTTTTCCGGGGGGTGAACCAGATTAGTAACCGCCTGCTCGGTCTGGCGAACCGAAAGCGAAAGCGCGAGGACGCGCCGGGCCAGCTTCTCGATGGCTTCGGGCGACTCCAGCGCCATCAGCACCTTGGCGTGCCCGAAGCTGAGCTCGCCCTGGTCGAGCATGGCCTGCACGCTGGGCGGCAGCTTCAACAGGCGCAGGAAGTTGGCCACCGAGGAGCGTTCCTTGCCGGTGCGCTGCGCCATCTGCTCCTGGGTGAGGCCGAACTCGCGCGACAGCCGGTCATAGCCGCGGGCCTCCTCCATGGGGGTCAGGTCCAGGCGCTGCAGGTTTTCCACGATGGTCATCTCCATGGCCTGCTCGTTGGAAACCGGGCGCACCACCGCGGGGATGGTTTGATGGTGGAGCATGCGCGCAGCTTCGCAGCGGCGCTCGCCGGCAATGACCTGATAGCGTCCGCCTGCTACCGGCCGCACCACGATGGGCTGCAGCACGCCTACGGCTTGAATGGAAGCGGCCAGCTCGTTGAGCGCGGCCGGGTCGAGAGAAACGGTGCGCGTCTGGTAAGGGTTGCGGTCGAGGTGGTCGAGCGGAATCTGCCGCAGCACCTCGCCGGGGCGATCGCTCGGCGCTGCGGTGTACGCAGCGGGCGAAACCGCGGTCGAAGCATGAGGCACGTGCAGCGGCGGAAGCAGGGTCTCCAAGCCGCGGCCAAGAACTTTGCGCTTTTCGGTCATGGGAAGTCCTTAGCATATAGCAAGTCGCAACTGGCGGAAGGTATTTTTGTTCGCGGCGAACGCGGCCATAAAGCGCCGCTCTAACCCGGCTCGCAGGATACAGGCGTTGGGACCGTCCTCGCCGCAGAGAAACCGGGAAGCGCAATAACAAAGCCGGACGATTTGTCCGGCTTCTGGTGCCCAGGAAGACCTTAGCGGAGGTTGCGGCTAACCGGGACCGAAGCCGGCTCCGTCGCGTGCTGGCTCACCAGGTATGCAATGCCAAAGAAGGCCGCACAGAACAGCAGGTCGGAGACAACTTCCGCGCGGAAGAATGGCAAGCCGGCAACGTAGCACGTCAGCAGGCCGTTGAAGCTCTTGGGATACATGTCGCGCCAGACCATCCACACCGCGAAGTTGCTGATCAGGAAAAACGAAACCGAAGCGGTCAAGGAAGCGGCGCCGATGCGCAGCGCAGAGAAGCCCTTGATCAGCACTCCTCCCAGCAGCAGCATGGCCGCATACCACGCCCAAGTGACGAAATGGTCGGCGGTGAGCGGATAGGCGTAGGTCACCCGCGTGAGATAGACGTCGGAAGCGACCAGCAGGGCCACCGGAATCCACATCTGCTTGCGGGGCATGCGCGCCCCGAAAAACAGCAGGGCGGCGGCCACAGGCGTGAAGCTGAAAGGCATCGCGAAAAACCGCAGGTGCACGGCCACGGCAACAAGTACGAAGACATACGCCAGCATGTTCACCTCAACCCTTTGATTCTGTACGTCGCGTCGCCGTCCGTCAAGGGCAGTTAGCATGTAACGACAAATTATGGCGGAATCACTGCCGATCAGGCCCGTGCTCCAGGCTGTCCACCGTCGGCGAGCGGCTGGAGTTCATCCCCTGCTGCAGCACGCTGAGGCCGGGGCTGAGCACGACATAGCCGCCCAACGGCGTTCTGCCCCGCATCTCCGGGAAGGTGTAGCGCAGGTCCTTGAACTCAGCGAGATAGCCGCTGCTCTCGCCCTGAAATTCCTGTACTTCCACGATGGGAAATACCGCCCAATCCAGATACACCTGCCCAAAGTACGAAGATTTTGCCGCGCGGCTGGCGTCGGTTTCAGGCGGCTTGTAAAAGATCAGGGCGCGCGAGTCATCGACCTCCGGCGCCAGCGAATTCACCGGAACGGTTTCAAGAAACTCGGCAGTCTCGACCACGCCATGCCAGCGGAATGGATTGATCATGTAGGGATACGCGGCCAGCCGCAACGGCGGGGCCCCGTGGTAGAGGAACGAGTTCATGGCGGTGACGGCGCGGCGATGCTGATGGTCGCGGACGCCCCAAATGAGCACCAGGCATACCAATGCGAAGATCGCTCCCGCACGGCCTCGCGGGCCTTTGCTGCGCGCGCCAATTTCCTGGTTGATCAGTCCGAATAGCGAAGGCAGAACCAGCCCGGCGATGAGCGCAACCAGCATGACGGGCTCGATGATGGCAACGATGTCCCAGGAGTACCAGCGGAAGTCGAACGGTTCGAACAGGCGAATGCCGTACGCCGTCGTGTAGTCCAGCAGTAAATGGCTGAGAGCGGCCACCACGGCGCAGAAGTAGAGATATCCCCAGCGGATGGGCAACAGCGGCGGGGCCTCGGGGGAGCGCGCTCGAGGTGGCCGGAGCCGCAGCTTTAGCCGATGGCCGAGATACACGAAGACCAGCACCGCGGCCGCGATCAACGGCACACCCACGAAGCTGTGCGTGATGCCACGATGATGCTGCAGAGCGGCGATGGAGCCTTTGAATTCCCACAACACGTCAATGTCAGCAGCCTCAGCAGCCAGCACCATCGTCAGCGTTGTGAGGGCGCTTTTACGGTTGAAGCCGGCGCGTCCCATACACGCGCCAGTCAGCAAATGAGTGAGAGGATCCAAATCTTTCCCCGGTTGGTTCTCGGCACAGCAAGAGAGCTATTGTACGCAGGCGCGAGCTGGATTGGATGCAGAGCCTACTCGTCGCGCGGCGGGTGGGCATCGTCATGCACGGTTTTGCCCGCCAGCAGATCGAGTGCGTGAGGCAGAATCTCGATCACAGCCAGCAGCGACTCCGATGCTCCGGTTGGGCTGCCCGGCAAGTTGAGGATGAGCGTGCGCTCACGAACACCGCAAACCCCGCGGCTCAGAATGGCGTAGGAAGTATTGACCGTGCCCTCAGCGCGCATTCTCTCTGGAATGCCCTCGATCAGCTTGGAGCACACGGCGCGTGTGGCCTCGGGCGTGACATCGCGATCGGCAATGCCGGTCCCGCCCGTGGTCACAATCAATGGCACCTCGTCACTCAAGCGAATCAGCGCCGACTCGATGGTCGGCTGATCGTCGGGAACGATCTCCTGATGGGTGACATCGAAGCCTTCCTGGCGAAGCAGCTCGGCGGTGGCCGGCCCGGAGCGGTCGGGGCGCTCGCCTCGCGCCGAGGAGTCGCTGATGGTCAAGACAGCGGCGGTTCTCATAATTCCTCATCTCGACTTTGACTTTTCGCGCAGGTAGTCGCCGCTCTTGCCGCCCGACTTTCGCACCAGCGCAATCTCGCGAATCTCGATGCCTTTGTCCAGCGCCTTGCACATGTCGTAAACGGTCAGCGCGGTGACCGAGGCCGCGACCAGGGCTTCCATTTCGACGCCGGTAACAGCAGTTGTGCGGGCGAGGCTGCGAATCGCGACTCCGTCTTTCCTCACCTCGAGTTGAACGTCGACTTTGCTCAGCGGAACCGGATGACACATTGGGATGAGTTCCGCCGTGCGCTTGGCGGCCATAATACCCGCGACGCGGGCGACTTCCAGCGGATCGCCTTTGGGATTCTGCGGCAGGGCCCCCATGACCGCACGGCCCATCGCCACGAAGGCCCGTGCTTCGGCTTCGCGCAGAGTAGGCTGCTTGTCGGAAACGTCCACCATCGCCGCCCGCCCTGCGGCATCGTAGTGCGACAACTTCTTCGACTTGTTGTTCCGCTTTGCCATCGCGCGAACTTCAGAAAAGCAGGACCGTCACCGCTTCTCCGGCAGCGAACCGCTCGCGATCGGGCGGTACCACAATGTAGCAGTTCGCACGGGAGACGGCCATCAAGTCCCCCGAGCCCTGCCAGCGTACCAGTTCCACCTCTGGCTGCTGGTGCGTGCCACCCAGTTTCGCCGGCAGAAACCGTGTCAACCCTGTCTTGGTGGTGAACTCCCCCTTCAGACTGGCTTGCGCAAACGGCAACGGCTGGGGCTTCGAGCCGGCCAGTCCATCGAGCAAGGGGCGAGCGAAGAGTTGAAATGTGACCATGGTAGAAACTGGATTTCCCGGCAACCCAAAGAAGGGCACCGTGCGACCGTGAATCGCAACCTCTCCGAAGACCACCGGCTTTCCCGGCTGAATGCGAACGCCGATAAACAGGAACCGCGCGTCGAACGAAGCCAACACCTGTTCGACCAGATCGTACTTGCCCATGGAAACCCCGCCGCTGATCAGCAGCAGATCGCTTTGGAAGCCTTTGCGTAACAGCAGGGCCAGTTCATGGGCGCTATCCGGTGCGACCGGCAGAATCACGGCTTCACCACCAGCGGCATAAACCTGGGCGGCCAGCGAGTAACTGTTGGAATTGCGAATTTCGTTGGGGCCGGGCGGCAGATTGATGTCCACCAGTTCGTCACCGGTGGCGAGAACGGCGACCCGTGGTCGGCGATAGGCGGCGATCTCCGCTCGTCCCACCGCGGCTGCAACGGCCACAATGGCATGGTTCACGCGAGTTCCGCGTAAGACCATAGTCGCGTCCTGGCGGGCTTCGGCTCCGGCCGGAACAATGTTCTCGCCTGCTCGCACCGGGTGCTGAACGGTCACCGCGGCGCCATTGCGCTCGGCGTATTCCACCATCACGACGGCATCGGCGCCGACTGGAACGGGCGCGCCCGTCATGATTTCGGCCGTCTCTCCGGCTGCAATGTTGATCGCGCTTTGCTCGGCTGTCGCTCCGGCCTTGATCTCTCCGACACAACGCAAGCGCGCAGGCGGGACAGCGACGTCGGCAGCCCTTACCGCAAAGCCATCGCGCGTGGAGCGGGGAAAAGGCGGGAAATCGCGGTCGGCGCGCAAGTCTTCGGCGAGTACAAGACCGAGAGCGTCAAGCAGGGACAGCATCTCGGGCTGAGTCGGACTGAGCGTGGAAGCGTACTGCTCAACCGTCTGTCGCGCCTCGGAAAATGACAGAAGCTTGGGATCGGGAGTCATGGCCTGACCGGATTTTACCGGAGCGCGGAGGTCATTCATATGAGGAGCGAAATCGCAGCGCTTGATGTGCATATACGACTACGGCATGATGTACGTACAAGCGAGGCTAAGCTCATGGCTGTGAAAATGACATCAATCCGGCTGGACACGGACCTGGCGGACGAGGCAGCGAAGGTCCTGGGGGTGAAATCCCGCACCGAGGCGGTCCATGTGGCGCTGCGGGAAATTGTGGCGACGAAGCGGTTCAAGGACTTGATGAGAAAGCACCGGGGAAAGCTCTCGTTCGCGGGGCAGTTGAGTTGAGTCAAACTTCTCAGTTCACCCATGGCGGGGTGGAGTCGCCGTTCTTCTTGCGCACGTCGCGGGTGCTGGGGTCGCGGAAGTTGCCGTGCTCGTCGAAGTAGTCATCGTGCCGGTAGTCGCCGCGATCGTGCTTGCGCATATAGACCTCGAACTTGCGCGCGGCGCGCTTGCGCTTCCAGCGGTAATAGGAGTTGCGCAGTCCGAAGGCGCGCTCCGAGGTGGCGTAGCCGAAACCGCGGCGAGGAATGAACTTCAGCCAGATGTATCCGAAGAGCGCTCCGCCCAGGTGTGCCATGTAGGCAATCGACTGCCCTCCACCCTGCGCGGACGACAACGCGCCATACATTGCCAAGGCGATGATGCCGATCACAAAGTACTTGGCCTTGATCAGGAAGGGAAGCGGGAAAAGCATGACTTGTGATTCGCCGTGCAGAATGCCGAAGGCCAGCAGCAGTCCGTAGATGCCACCCGAGGCTCCCACGGTAAGAGTCCGCGGCGAGACACCGAGCAGACCCGTGAAAGAAACGGCGACCGTGACCAGCGCCGCGCCCATCACGCAGAAAAAATAGAACTGCATGAACAGGCTGTAGCCCCAATCCTGTTCCAGTTGTGCGCCAAACATCCACAGCGCAAGCATGTTGAACAGGATGTGCAGCACACCGTAGTGCAGAAACGAGTAGGTCAGCAACTGCCAGATCTCGCCGTGCACAACCGCGGCGCCTTCGAGTCCGAGATGGACGTAGGCCCACTCGCCGAACAGCGCGGTGGCGCTAAATGCGCGCAGGAACCAGAAGAGCAGAAACACGACGCCGTTGGCGATGAGCAGCTCTTTCACCGCGCGGGTGAAGGGCGGAAAACTCATGGACATGGTCGAGCCGCGTGGCATGGCTTACTCCGTTCTGTGCATGGCAAAGGCTGTGTCGCAAGCTCTGCCGTCCCTACGGGACTCGGTCTTATTTCCAATTCTACCCAGCGCTGAAGCGCTGGGCTAAGCTCTTTCGCCCCTTCGGGGCTGCTTTTGTGGGCTTCCATACTCTGGCAAACCGATACAAGGTTCGCGACACCAGTCTCCTCAGCGTTCCGGCAGCGGTACGATCGCCAAACTGCGATGGTCCTTGGCATCGAGGGCGCGTACAGCAAAGACTACATTGTCCTTGGAAAGCGGCAAAGTGGCCTTAGTGACATTACCCACCGGCTTTACATGTTGCCACTCGGCCGCGGTGCTGTCGCGCCACAGGACTTCATAGCCGGTGGCTAGTCCGCCGGGCGACGGCTCCCAGGCCAGCGTGGAATCGTTTTGCAATTCCTTGGTCAGCATGCGCACATTGGCCGGCGGCGCCGGAGCTGAGGCCAGCGACGCCAGGGTAGCCGCATTCAGCCGCGCCACATTCGCGATGTAATCGTAGTCCACAAATTTTGGCAGGTCACCGTATTCGATGCCGTTCTCGGTGCGCACGTTCTGGTGCTGATGGTTGTAGTTCTCGCGAAATTCAGTAAACCGCACCGCCGCGAATCCCTGCTCGTTGAACGAGAAATGATCCCCGCCGCGCAAGTAACGATCGTGCCTGAAGATCAGCAAGGGGCTGAAAGTGGCGGCAGGCAGATACTCCTTGGCGACGGACGCGACATAGCGCGCCAGTTGCCGCGACGGGCCGTCGCTCTCGCCGCCCAGCGAACGAACCAGACGTAGCTCCTTGTCGGTCGCCGTGGTCGCAATGCCTTCGGAAAAGACACGCACGACATGCGGATCCTGCAAGGTGTCTCCCGGAGTGCGGTCTCCCCCCACGATGTCGTTGTTCAACACCGCCTCGAGGTCCCAGCCGGCCGCCTTGGCCAATTTGGCAAAATGGGCGCTGCCGTATAGCCCTTGTTCCTCTCCGGCCACGGTGAGAAAGATGATGGTGGCGGGAAAACGATGCTGGCTCAGCACGCGCGCGCATTCCAGGCTGACCGCGGTGCCGCTGCCATCATCATTCGCGCCCGGAGCGGCCCCCTTCGCGTCGTTGTTATCGCTGTTGCGGGAATCGTAGTGGCCCGTCACCAGGACAATTCGACCGGCATTCTTAGGGTCGGTCCCGCGCAGCACCGCGTAGGCGTTGGTGATCTTCGTGGGGATCGGAAGGCGCGGCCCCGGCTCTTGCGTAAATTCGTCAGTCTTCACCTCCAGGCATCCGCCGCACTCTTTGGCGTAGCGTTCGAATTCGCTTCGGATCCATTCCGCTGCAGCGGTCGCACCTTTTCCGCTGGAGGCGGGCCTGTCGGACGAGAGCGTCGCTCGGGTCTCGAAGCTGACCAGTTTCTCGATGGTGCGCTGAATGCGCCCGGGAGAGACCTCCCGCAGGGCCGCAGCGATCTGCGGGTCCGGCGTTGCAGGGGAGACGCTGTCCGGCTGCTGAGAAAAAAGAGCAACCGCAAGGACAATGGTCAGCATCAAAACCGCGATTCCGTTTAGGATTGAATTCAGAGCGGGCATCGGAACTCCAGGAACCTCAGGAAAGCTGATGCGTCTATTACTTGACGCTGCCAAGAGATTCTAAATATAAATGCAGGGACGTGCGGGCCTAATTCTGACGGCGCGGCAACATCGAGGAGCGGGAGGCAATCGTCGTGGTTATTTGTCCTGAATGCGAGAGCGATCTGGATATCGAAGAAGATGAGGTTGACGAGGGCGAAATCATTTCGTGTCCGGAATGCGGGACCGATTTTGAAGTCGTGGCCGTGGAGCCTCTGGAACTGACTCGCGTCGAGGAGGAGGACGAGGAGGAAGAAGAGGACGAGGAAGAGGAGGACGATGGCGACTACTGATCAGCCTCACGCCCTCCGACGCGAAGTGTTCGCTGGTAGTGCTTCCCTCCTATTCCTAGTTTCGGCTGCTGCCGCCGGGCCGCACACGGTCCCGCCTGTTTCTCGTTTTGTTCCATCCGCTTCGCAAACCCTCGCTCCTGCTCGTTAGTTGATTACCCCATAGTTAGCACCCCATTTAGGGGATTCCCCAGTCTTCGCAGCGGTGCTATTTCTAAATCGGTTCCAGGATTGGTGTGTCCGCCGATACGGGTAGTGCGGGCCTTCAAGCCCGCGTATAGGGGCAGGAAGAAAGATCGCCTAAGCCGCTGAGGTCGTCGACCTCAGCGGCTTAGGCGGGTGTTTGGCCGCGGCGAAACGCGGCGCTGAAGCGCCGCACTACCCGGACAAACCGGACACTCTGCTGTCACCTGGGGGTGTGTGATCAAGAAAAAATCGAAGTCGAAGCCGCACGACTACGAACGCGAGGCTGCGATCTGCAAGGCCTTCGCCAATCCAACCCGGTTGCAACTGGTCGCGATGCTTGAGCGCGACGATCGCTGGTCCGCAGAACTACAAGGCGGGGCTCGGCATTTCCAAAGCGAACCTTTCTCAGCATCTTGGAATCTTGAAGTCCGCCGGCCTTGTGGGCACACGACGGGAAGGCAAACAGCTTTACTGTGGTCTTTCCATGCCGGAAGTGAAACAAGCCATGACGCTTTTGCGCACCATGATCAAGATTCAGGTGCGCGCTAACCGCCGCACGGTCTAGTCCATACTCGACTCCGCGTTTGGAGAAAATTGCCGGCCAGGCGGCCCGCAAAGTTGCGTGATCATGAATGATGAGTGAGTGATGGCCCAGGCTTCGCCCGGGATTTGAATTGCGGGCGCGGATGCCCGCAAAACGCCTCAACCTGCGCTCCCGCTGCTGGCGGCGGGAGCGCAATTTTGTGTTCGCTGGGATTACAAACCGTTGTTGCTTCGCGAAGAACACTTGCGCGGCTTGCCATGGAAGCCCCAAACTGCTGACGTGCAGTTCAATCTCCGCAACTATCGCGCCGCCGACTTCGAGCGCTTGTGGCAAATCGACCAACTCTGCTTTCCGCAAGGTATCTCCTACACCCAGATGGAACTGAGTGGCTTCATCACCCGGCGTAACGCGATAACGCTGGTGGCTGATTTTGACGAATTACATGACCAGGAGAAACTTACTGTCTCCGCGCTCCATTCGTGCAATGGAATGAATTCTCGCGTCCCTGGAGTGGCGCTGTCGGAAACTGCGGCAAGGACACAGGCAACTGCCGGCTTTATCATTGCTCACCCGGTCCGTGGAAAGGCGGGGCGCATTCTGACCCTCGACATTGTTCCTGCAGCGCGCCGGCTGGGACTGGGGTCCCTGCTGATGCAGGAATGCGAGCACCGGTTACGCTGCTTCGGTTGCAACGAGGTATACCTGGAAACGGCAGTCAATAACGAGCCCGCCTTGCGGCTCTACCGCCAGCTGGGCTATCAGATATTGCGCACCCTGCCCGGCTATTACGCCACCCACTCGCTGGATGCATTCCTGATGGGCAAACCGCTGTAGCGGCCGGAAAGCCCGTGCTAAAATCGGCGATTCTCCGCGCTGGTGTTCGCTCGACCATGTCCGCTTCTCGCCAGCACACTTCGAAGGCACCCTCCCGCATAGCCGTGGATACCGGCGGAACTTTCACCGACTGCGTTTGGATCGAACGCGGCCGGCTGCGCATGGTGAAGGTATTCTCCACCCCGGAGGACCCTTCGCAATCCATTGCCGAAGCGGTTTCGCGCAGCGGCTGCGCGGGCGAGATCGTGCTGTTGCACGGTACGACCGTGGGCACCAACAGCCTGCTGGAACGCAAGGGCGCGCGGGTGGCGTTGGTCACGACCGCTGGATTCGAGGACATCATCGAGATTGGACGGCAGGCCCGACCCCGGCTTTACGACCTTACGTTTCAGCGCGTGCCTCCGCTGGTGGAACGGGCAATGAGATTCGGCGTGCCGGAACGTGTAAGTTGCGAGGGCGAAGTCCTGCAACGGCCCTCGATGCAGGACCTCCGGCTGCTGGCGCGCGATGTCCATGCCAGTGAGGCAGACTCGATCGCCGTCTCCACCCTGTTCGCCTTTGCCAATCCCGAAAACGAGCGTGCCATCGGCCGGGTGCTGGAAGAGCTTGGTCTGCCACTGTCCCTCTCCCATTTGATCTTGCCCGAGTTCCGCGAGTACGAACGCGCCAGCACGGTGGTGGTCAACGCATACTTGCAGCCCATCATGCAGAGCTATCTGCAGCGCCTGGACACGCGACTGCGACAGCGCGGACAGCCAGGCGCTAAGGCATCGCGGGTCTTCGTAATGCAATCCAGCGGTGGCATCACTTCCCTGGAATCGGCTGCACGCCAGCCGGTGCGAACGGTACTGTCCGGCCCGGCAGGAGGAGTGGTCGGCGCTGCCGCGATGGCCAGCCGCAGCGGCTTCGAGCGGGTGATCACGTTCGACATGGGAGGCACCTCAACCGACGTCGCGTTGGTGAGTGGCGAGCCTAAGCCCAGCAATGAGGCGGAAGTGGCGGGGTTACCGGTGCGCGTGCCCATGCTCGACATTCACACCGTGGGCGCTGGCGGCGGCTCGCTGGCACGATTTGACGCCGGCGGAGCGTTGCGGGTCGGACCTGAATCCGCGGGCGCCGATCCCGGCCCCATCTGCTACGGGCGCGGAACTCGACCTACGGTGACCGATGCCAATCTACTGCTGGGACGTTTGCAGGCGGACTTATTTCTGGGCGGAGAATTCACTCTGGACTTCGAGCGCACCCAGGCCCTCACTCGCGAATGGCTGAAAGCCCAGGGCTCGCGACTGTCACTGGAGCAGTTTGCGGAAGGTGTCATCCGGGTGGTGAATGCCAACATGGAGCGGGCGCTGCGCGTGGTTTCCATCGAACGCGGTCACGATCCGCGAAATTTTGCTCTGGTCGCGTTCGGCGGGGCAGGCGCCCTGCACGCCTGCGAGCTGGCGCAGGCGCTGGGCATTCCCCAGGTCATCGTTCCGGTCATGCCGGGCGCGCTTTCCGCCTACGGCATTCTGGTCAGCGATGTCGTCAAGGATTATTCTCGGACCGTGGTGCAGAGCCTGGGCCCGAAACCTTCCACCGCGCCAATCCGCAAGCAATTTGCGGCCTTGGAGCAGAGAGCGAAACGAGAATTTCGAGATGAAGGCTGGGGCGGCAAACTGCACTCCGAGCGGAGCGCCGATCTTCGCTATCGTGGACAAGGCTTCGAGTTGAACATTGCTTTCTCGCCGGACCTCGTGAACGAATTTCATCGCCAGCATCATTTTCGCTACGGTTACAGCCATCCTGACCGGGAAGTCGAACTGGTGACTCTGCGATTACGGGCCCGGATCAAGACGCGACGTGAATCTGCCAGGCTGGCCTCGAAGGGGAATCACTCCCCCAGAAAAATGGAGACGCGACGAGTCTGGTTTTCGGGGCGTTCGGTGGCGACTGCGCTTTATGAGCGAACCAGCTTGCGTTCCGGCCAGAGATTGCGAGGTCCCGCCATCATCGCCGAATACAGCGCAACCACCTTCGTTCCCTCCGGATCAACTTTCCTCGTCGACCCAGCCGGAAATCTGCTGATCGCAAGCAGTACCAAACAAAAGGCGCCAAGCAGGGCGCCTGGTTAGAAGGTTACGTAGTTAGTTGAAGATTAAGCGACGTTGCGATCCTCGTCACCCTCGGGCTGTTCCTGTTCAATTCTTTCGGCCGTTTGGGCTCGCTCTTGGCGTGGTCAGTTGCATGGCGAGCGGTAACCATCGTCGGCACTCTGTTATGCTCTGCGCATTACGATGAAAGTTGCGATTCAGGGAGAACTCGGTTCGTTTAGCCACGAAGCTTCCACGCACATGCTGGCGGGAGCGACCGTGGTTCCATGCGCCCGGTCGGCGGAGGTGTTTGACCGGGTGGAGAGCGGCTCGGTGCACGCGGCAGTGATCCCGATCGAGAATTCGCTCGCCGGGTCGGTGGCCGAGCACTTCGACCTGCTGCTCACGCGGGAGGTGTTCGTGCATCGTGAGTTTTATTTGCGGATCCGTCACAACCTGATCGCTTTGCCGGGTGTGAAGATGAACGCGATACGGCAAGTGTTCTCGCATCCGGTGGCGTTGGACCAATGCCGGAAGTTCTTTCGGTCGCACCCGCGCATCCAGGCGGTGCCGTTCTACGATACCGCCGGAAGCGTTCGCCACATTGTCGCGGAAGAACTGCACGACGCGGCGGCGATCGCTCCCAAACAAGCGGCCGGCCAATATGGAGGGCGCGTGCTGCTGGCCGGGATTGAAGACGACCAGCAGAACTACACGCGCTTTCTGTTGATCAGCAAGTCCAAGAAGATCGGCCAAGGGGCCAACAAAACCTCGATTGGTTTTGCCCTCAAGAATGTGCCGGGTGTACTCTTCAAGGCGCTGAGCGTCTTTGCCCTGCGCGATATCGATCTCAGCAAGATCGAATCGCGCCCGCTGCGTGGCCGTCCCTGGGAATACGTTTTCTTCATGGACATCCTTCGCGGAGATGACGAAGCGGCCCGTAATGCGTTGCGTCATCTGGGAGAGATCGCAAAATTTGTGAAAATATTGGGAGTTTATCCGGCAGCCAACTCCAGAGCAGGTTAGGGCGTAACATGATTGGCGGCCAACCTATAGGTTTGGGAAAGTGAGGGGTGGATCGCGCTGCTTGCGGCCGTGATTTTTCCGTCGCTTATTTGCGATTTCAATGCTCTTTTGAGAAGTGCGGCGCCAGGCGTGATGTAAGCCCTCAACCAAGTCGGTGTCGCGGTCGATATACCGTCTGGGCGACCCGATGACGCAGTATCCATCACCGCTTCCGGGGGCGACATCAAGCTTCGCCCAGTCACTACCGTCAGGCCTGCATCTTTTGCAGAAGCCGCCTCATCTAAAGCTTGAGTGTGATTGACTCAAGGAGTCATATGTCTAACGAAACAAAAGATTTAAAGGTAACCGATCCGGAATTGCGCGACGATGCATCAGCCGCCCGCACGCTTCCGGTCTTGCCGGTGCGCGACACCGTGCTGTTTCCCCACGCCGTGCTGCCGCTGACGGTTGGCCGGGAAAGTTCGGTCCAGTTGATCAACTCCCTGGGTGAGGACAAGACCATTGTGGTGGTGGCGCAGCGCGAAGCTCGCGTCGATTCACCGCAGCCTACCGACCTTTACACGGTGGGAAGCCTGGCGGTGGTGCATAAAGTAGTGCGCATGCCCAACCAGAGCCTGTTTGTTTTTGCCGAAGGGTTGGAGCGCGTAAAGGTGACGGAGTACACGCAGTTGACTCCGTTCATGTACTCGACGGTCGAGACCATTCCCGAGATACCGGCGCCCAAGAGCTCCGCGATCGAGGCTTTGCAGCGCAACGTATTGACGCTGTTTCAGCAAATCGTGGCGGGCTCACCGACGCTTTCCGATGAACTTTCCACGGTGGCGGCCAACATCGATGACGCCGGCCGGATGGTTGATTTCATCGCTTCCTCCCTGCCGTCGTTGTCCACCCGCGATAAGCAGGACGTGCTGGAGACCCCCGACGTTAATGTGCGCCTGGAGAAGATCAACCAGCATTTGGCCAAGGAACTGGAAGTTCAGCAACTGCGCAATAAGATCCAGAGCGAAGTGCAGGACCGCGTACAGCAGACGCAACGCGAGTACTACCTGCGCGAGCAAATGAAGGCCATCCAGAAAGAACTGGGCGAGCAGGACGAAACCACGCGCGACGCGGAGGAGCTGCGGCAGAAAATTGAATCGGCGGGCATGCCCGACGACGTGAAGAAAGAGGCCCTGAAGGAACTGGGCCGGCTGGCCCGCATGTCGCCGATGGCTGCCGACTACGGGCTAACGCGCAACTACATTGAGTGGCTGGCGATACTTCCATGGCAGAAATCGTCGGGCGTGGAAGTGGACATTCTGAAAGCCAAGGAGATCCTCGATTCCGACCATTACGATCTGGAGAAAGTGAAGGACCGGATTCTGGATTACCTGTCGGTCCGCCGCTTGAAGCCCAATATGAAGGGGCCGATCCTGTGCTTCGTGGGACCGCCGGGAGTGGGCAAGACTTCGCTGGGCAAGTCGATCGCGCGCGCCCTGGGACGCAAGTTCGTGCGCTTGTCGCTGGGCGGCGTGCACGACGAGGCCGAGGTGCGCGGACATCGCCGCACCTACATTGGCGCCTTGCCCGGCCAGATCATGCAGGGTATCCGCCGTGCGGAAACCAACGATCCGGTTTTCATGCTGGACGAAATTGACAAGGTGGGACGCGACTTTCGAGGCGATCCCGCGTCGGCGCTGCTGGAGGCGCTCGATCCGGAGCAGAACTTCAGCTTCCGCGATAACTACCTCGACGTGCCCTTCGATTTGTCGAAGGTGCTGTTCATCACCACGGCGAACGTGCTCGATCCCATAGCCGATCCGCTGCGCGATCGCATGGAGATCATCGAGCTGCAGGGCTACACGGAAGAGGAAAAGGTACACATCGCATTCCAGTACCTGGTTCCGCGGCAGATCGAGGAAAACGGAATTGCCGGCGAGCAGATCGAGTTTCCCGAGGAAACGGTCCGCTTTATCATTCGCCACTACACTCGCGAAGCCGGTGTCCGCAGCCTGGAGCGCACCATCGGAACCATCTGCCGCAAACAGGCGCGGCGCATTGCCGAGGGCAAGCACGACAAGCTGATGGTAACGCCGGAGCTAGTGCAGCATCACGACATGCTCGGTGGGATGAAGATCCGCACCGAGGGCGAAATTGCCGAGCGCACCAAGCGATCGGGGGTGGCCGTGGGACTGGCGTGGACGCCGACCGGCGGCGACATCCTGTTCATCGAAGCCAACAAGATGAAGGGCAAAGGCGGCTTCACCATGACCGGACAGCTCGGTCAGGTGATGCAGGAGTCCATGCAGGCAGCGCTTACCTGGGTGCGGTCGAATGCGAAGGAGCTGAACATCAACGAAGGATTCTTTGCCGATCATGACATTCACATCCACGTGCCCGCGGGCGCTATTCCGAAGGACGGACCTTCGGCCGGTGTGACCATGGCTACGGCTTTGGTGTCGCTGCTCACCGATCGTCGCGTTCGGCCGCTGACCGCGATGACCGGCGAGATCACGTTGAGCGGCAATGTGCTTCCCATCGGCGGCATCAAGGAGAAGACGTTGGCGGCAAAACGCGCGGGTGTGACTGATATTATTCTGCCTGCGGATAACCGCCAGAACGTTGACGAAGACCTGACGCCGGAGCAACTTCAGGGCCTGAACATGCATTACGTCAAGACCATTGAGGAGCTGCTCGAAATCGCTCTGCCCACCAGTCGCGCGGAAGCCAAGCAGGACGAGGAGGTCCGCGAGCAGGTGCTGAGCACGGTCCCAGTTGGATGAGACTGACTTTCTCCGTGCAGCAGGATCGAACCTGATCGCTGTTTTCGGAGCCAGCGGCGCAACCAAGGGCTGTCCATTCGGATGGCCCTTTTTGTTTGCGGCGCACACCCCGGCCATGCCGCTCGTCGTCCCGTACAATGATTCCCACCGCCATCTGCTCTCAATGAGCAGGCCAGTCCGTGCCGTTATGAAGAGGGTCCTCGTCGTTCTCCTGTGTGCGCTGCCGCTCTTTGCCCAGAGCAAGACCGGTGAACTGCGTCTGCGGGTGACCGATCCGGCCGGACTCGGCTTGAAGAGTTCGGTGGAGCTGGTGAGTGAGTCGAATCAGTTTCGGCAGACGTTTCGCACCGACGAAGCGGGTGGGCTCGACGCCCAGCGCCTGCCCTTCGGGGTGTACCGGCTGGAGGTGAAACGCGACGGGTTCACTCCCGTTTCACAATCGCTGGAAATCCGCTCCGCCATCCCGCGGGAGCTCAACGTGAAACTGAGTGTTGCCGGGGTGAATACGTCGGTCAACGTCAGCGACCAGGACACGCTCATCGACCCTGATCGAGTTGGCGCCGTCAGCCAGATCGGCTCCGAGACGATTGCCGATCGCGTCACATCCCTGCCGGGACGTTCCTTGCAGGACCTGGTGAACTCGCAGCCGGGATGGCTTTATGAAGGCAATGCGGTGCTGCATCCACGCGGATCGGAATACCAGACGCAGTTCGTGATCAATGGGATTCCGCTCACCGACAACCGTTCGCCCGGTTTAGGCCCAGAGATTGAAGCGGACAATGTCGAGTCGATGAGCGTTTACACCGCCGGCATCCCTGCCGAATATGGAAGGAAGATGGGAGGCATTGTCGAGGTCAACACCGCGAGAGACAGCCGGGAAGGTTTTCATGGACAAGTGGTGTTGTCAGGGGGCAGCTTCGACACCGCCGGCGCCTACACCATGCTGCAGTATCTGTCCGGAAAGAACCTGTTCGGCATCAGTGCCAGCGGTGCGATGACAAGTTACTATCTCAGCCCTCCCGTTCCCCAAAACTTTACCAATACTGGAACTACGGGGGACTTCGCCAGCAGATACGAGCGGGACTTAACCGCGAGAGACCGCCTGACTTTGATGTTCCGCCACGAGCTGGCTCGCTATGACATACCCAACGAGCAGGTCCAGCAAGCCGCGGGCCAACGCCAGGATGGTGACAACTTCGAGAATATGGGGACCGCCACCTATCAACACATTTTCTCTTCCAACATGGTGGGCGATGTTCGAGCAATGGTGCGCGACAACTCTAGTGGCCTGTCATCCAATCTCCTGTCCACGCCGATTATCGCCTTCCAACGTAACCACTTTACCGAGGGCTATTTCAACGGAGCGGTCTCGATTCATCGTGGCAATCAGGAGTGGAAGGCCGGTGTGGAATCGGACAGCATCTTCCCGCACGAACGTTTCGCCGATGTCATCACCGACCCGTCGCAGTTCGATCCGGGTACGCCGACCCGGTTCAGCTTTGTGGGCAATCGCCCGGACCTGGAGCAGTCCGCTTATGTGCAGGACTTGATTCGTCTCGGTAAGTGGACCGTCAGCGCCGGTGTGCGCTGGGACCATTACCAGCTCGTCGTCAATCAAAATGCAGTGAGTCCTCGTTTGGGAGTTTCGCGCTACTTCGCCAAGAGCGAACTACTGCTTCATGCCGCTTATGACCGGGTTTTCCAAACCCCCGCTTTCGAAAACATCCTGCTGTCGAGTTCCTCCGACGTTGCGGTCCTGAACCCCAACGTGCTGCGCCTGCCGGTAACGCCATCGCATGGCAACTACTACGAACTTGGCCTGACGAAGGGGTTGATGGGGAAGGTCAGCGTGGATGTGAATTCCTATTTCCGCGGCATGAACGACTTCGCAGATGACGACCTGCTGCTGAATACTCCAGTGAGCTTCCCGATCGCCTTTCGCAAAGCCCAGATCTATGGAGCGGAAGGAAAAGTTAACCTTCCACGCTGGGGCCGTTTGTCAGGATTTGTGAGCTATTCCTACATGGTGGGCTCGGCCTACTTCCCGGTCACCGGAGGTCTTTTCTTGGGGCAGTCGGCGACCAATGCGTTGACCCAACTGGCTGGGCGTTTCTGGGTCTCACAAGATCAGCGCAACTCAGTGCGGGCGCGCTTCCGCTACCAGTTCCTGCCTCGGTTCTGGGCTGCGCTGGGCGGAGAATATGGAAGCGGCCTGCCGGTCGATTTCGACGGCACCTACGAACAAGCGCTCGCGCAATACGGTCAGCAAGTGGTCGATCGCGTTAATTTCGAGCGTAACCGAGTTAAGCCTTGGTTCTCGCTGGACGCGTCCATCGGCGCCGATATCTGGAAAAAAGACAACCGAGCCATGCGAATGCAATTCGACGTTGAGAACATGAACAATGGGCTCAATCTTATAAATTTTGCGGGACTGTTCTCGGGTAATTCCATCGCGCCCCCGCGCAGCTATGCGGTCCGGTTGCAGACGAGTTTTTAGGGATGGCCTTCACGGTTTTCCGAAAAGCTGAAAGTAGAGCTTCAACAGACCAGAGCGTTCCGCTGGCGGCAGGGACCGCTGCCAGTCATAAATCTGACGCTCCGACTCCCGCAACTGCGCGAGAAATTCAGCGTCCGTGATACGCCGATTCGCCGTAAGCCCTCGATACTTGCGTCTCATTCTGGCAAGACCGTGCAGCCCGGCCCACCCTCCGCGCAGATACGCGCCGAGTCTCCCGCTGCGCACGGCAAACATCAGCCAAAGACCCTGATAGACGACGATTCGCGGCAGCAGCCGCCACAATACCGAGCTGGGATAATCCTTAGCCAGGAGATAGATCTGGTTGCGGGTAAGGTACTCGACGATACGAGGATGCAGTACATCGCCCAGGGTCGCGCTGCCGACGTGGTACGCAACTGCTTGCGGCAAGTAGACTCCCGTGTAGCCGAGGAGATGCGCGCGCAATGCCAGATCGAGGTCCTCAAGATAGGCAAAGAACTCCTCATCAAGTCCGCCGCAAAGTTCGAAGACCTCTCGGCGATACAGCACGGCGGCGCCGCAACCGCTCAAAACCGGCATCGGGCGATCATACTGGCCATTGTCCTGGTCGAAATGTCCGCGCCGATAGGCGGCCCCGGACATCAGCATTGCGTCTCCTGCGCCATCGAGATGAGTTGGCTGGGTGGCGCGTAATAGCTTGCCGGTGGCGAATCCGAGCTTCGGATCGGAATCGAGCGCCTGCGCCAGCTTCGCAAGGTAGTCGGGGCGCATCTCGACATCGTTGTTGAGCAGCAGAACATAACTCGACTCGGTCTGCGCTACGGCTCGATTGATGGAGCCAGTCGTTCCCTCATTGGTGGATAGCTCGATGCGTTGCGTATTCGGCGGCAGTGGATCGGGAAGGATACTGTCAGGAAGCGCCTCGTTTTCAATCACCACGGCTTCCCAGGCGTCAGGCGGCAACGTCTGCTGCTGAATAAAATCGAGGCAGCGCGCGGTGAGGTCGGGACGATGCAGCGAGGGAATTGCTATGGTGACGGTCTTCACGCGGCTATGCTCGCGATTGTACACACCATGTGCCGCCTACGACATCGCTGCCGGCCCTTCGTTCAACACTGACTGTATGCTCTCCGCAAACGCGTCAGGACTAAGTTCATCGATCACGCGTTGCACGGCGTTTGCGCGGAGGGTTTGCCAAAGGACTTCATCGCTGTATAACCGGCTGCACTGTTGTGCGAATGTATCCGCATCGTGGGCGACAAGATAATCGATTCCGTCCCGCCACTTCATTTGCCGCGCAATGATGTCGGAGACCACCAGTGGAACCCCGAACGCAGCCGCCTCATGAGCTTTGAACGGCAAACCTGCGGCATAACGGGTGGGAACGACGAACGCCCGCGCCTTTTCGTACGAAGGCCGCAAATTCTCCTGTGCTCCAAGCACGCGTACGGTGGAACTGTTCAGGTCGCCCAGGATCTCGTCAGTACCGTAGCCCGCAACAACGAAGGTTGCTCCGGTCGCCTTCTGCACAGCCGGCCAAACCGCGCGACAGAAATATCGAATTGAGTCGGCATTGGGATTGTCGGGACCGTGCACCCCGCCGACAAACAGGAATGTATCGCGCTCCGCGAACGGAGTGGACGTAGGAAGGGGAGAGAACCGATGTCCGATCACGTGCACCGAGCGGACACCGGACCGAAGCATCGCTGTTCGGTCACTCTCAGAAACCACAACGACAGTGTCCGCCGACCTGGCCAGAGCGAATTCATCATAGGGCTCAACCGCGTCGGCGCTCGGTCCGCCCAGGGCCCGCTTCTGTTGCGCTCTCTCCGAGAAAATCGCCTCCGCATCATAGATCAGGCGAAAATTTCGAGGGCTCGCACCGGCTAGGCATTGCGTCAGCAGCACGTGCAGGTTATGGGGACGGCTGACCCATACGACGTCGCTGCACTGGCAATGGTCCTTGATCAACGCGGCGCGGTTGCGAAGGCCGTCAAACAGCTCAATTTCGCGGGGTATGTCAGAATACTCATCCCGTAGCAATGGAAACATAAGCGTTGAACATGTGACGTGATGACCGAGGGCCACGAGTTGGCGCAAAATGTCATTGCTTCGTGGATAGCCGGAACCGAGATTCCTGTGGGGTATCCGGTCGTCAACATAGAGTATTCGTAAGCCGTTAGCGCCAACCGCTATGCGTGCGGCACTGATTCGCGACAAGCCGGGAGCATAATGTTGCTTTAACACCGGCCCCCATTTATGCAGAAATTTCTTCTGATGTTCCGCCATCCGGGCCTGCGCAAACTCATTCCCTCCCGAGGTTGCCGATTCATAATGTCGAATGACCGCAAGCGGTTCATAGATAACCTGAAAACCTCTCTGCCACAGGGTCATGCAATAGTCGGTATCTTCGTAGTATGCGGGCGCGAACTCGGAACTGAATCCGCCTAGTTCGACGAACAATCGCCGCGGCGTCAGCAACAAAACTGCAGAACAGTAGTCCACCGGCCGGCGAAACTCGTATGGCGGAGCCTGCGGGTTATCGCCTCGTCCATAGCCCAAAGCGCTTCCGTCCGACCACACGATGTTGCCGGCCTCCTGCAGCGCGCCATTGGCGAGCAGCACCTTTCCGCCAACCGCACCCACACTAGGGTGCGCGAAATTGGCCAGCGCCGCGCTGATCGCGCTGGGGCTCAGGAGCGCGTCATTGTTGAAGAAACAGAGGTACTCTCCGGCAGCGCAAGCCGCAGCCTGCGTGCATGCCGGACCGAATCCGACATTGGTTGGGTTGCGAATTACTTTCGCGCCCTGCAACCGATCCAGCATCAGCCCAGTCTCGTCAGTGGACGCGTTGTCCACGACGATCAACTCATAGCTGACGTTTGCATTGGTGATGACGGACTCTAAACTGGGCAGCGACAGATGGGCGCAGTTATGCAGAACTACGATGAACGATACTGTGGGATTCTCGGCTACCGGACAGGCAAGTTGCTCGCCTTCCTGTAGAAGCTGACGCAGACGCGCACGTCCTTGCTTCTCCCACGCCTTCTGGGCTGGCCGGACGTCTGCAGGCCGTGCCCTCCAAATTCGCCCCACGATGTGATCTAAACACCAGGACGACACTCGCTGCCGGGCTCGAGCCGGTAAGGGCAGCCGGGTACACACACCCTGCACAACGTGGCAGCGGTCGTCCACATTCGCCGGCCGGAATGCGCGGATCAGAGTGCGGACCCGCTTCTTCTGCCGCCGCATGATTTCCGTCAGGCTTTGCATCAATCGCTGATTGAATTCGCCGCGGTAGTGTCGGAAATCCCGAGTTTTCCCTCGAGTTCGGCTACGCGCTCCATGAGGCGATTGTCGTATCCCTTGAAATTTCGCAGGCGAAAGAGAAATTCCCCGAGCAGCAGCAGTCGGGAACAGACGACCACCACAAACAGCAAGGCCAGGGTTATGTCCAGATTCGCGTGGAAGCGGCTATACGCGCCGGGATCTCCCCGGTTTTCCACCCGAATCGAAACCACCTCCAGGAAAATCCCGCCGATGAAAAGGCTGGTGAGCAGCAACACAAAGATCAAGAAACGGGAAACATAAACCAGAGTTGCGAATGCGTTGTTTTGACACTCGCACAGATTGAACAGCTTGGAGTTTACCGAAAGCAGCCTCGCCTTCAAGATCCAGGTCGATAATTTCTGGGGAGGCAGGGACAGAAAATGCCGGAGTGTGTCGGCATAGAACGCCACCAGGGCACTGAGCACGACCAGGATAATCTCAAAGAACCTTGCGTGTTCGTGAAGCCAGAGAGCGAATGCGTGCAGCATAGATTGGCGCAAATATAACACGAATGCAGCGTGACTGTGGGGAGGCCATCTTACCTCGCAGCATCAATGGGCCCCGACCGCCTCCAGCGCCAGCAAACTCTTGTACACCTCGATGACAGAGTCCGGCAGACCGTCGGCCATGATGGATCCCTTGTCCAGAAGAATGGCGCGGTCGCAGTGTTGCGCGACTTGGGCCATATTATGGGTCACCATAAGGATGGTTTTACCGGCCCGCCGAAAATTCCGGATGCGTTCGAAGCACTTGTCCTGAAATCCGGCGTCCCCGACGGCGAGGATTTCGTCGATCACCAGGATCTCCGGGTCCACCTCCGTGGCCACCGCAAACGCCAGCCGCATGTACATTCCCGACGAGTACTGCTTCACCGGCGAGTCGATGAAGTCGCCGATCTCGGCAAAGTCAATAATGCTCTGTTGGCGCCCCAATATCTCGCGTTTGGAGTAACCCATCAGCAGACCGTTGAGCAGAATATTCTCCCGGCCGGTCAATTCATGGTGGAAGCCGGCCCCCAATTCAATCAGCGGCGCCAACGAGCCTTGCACCTCGACCGTTCCGGCAGACGGCCGGTATACGCCTGAAACGATCTTCAGAATGGTGCTCTTGCCCGATCCGTTGCGCCCGATCAATCCCAGCATCTGCCCTTTTGGGACTTCAAAGGAGGCGTTTCTTACCGCTTCAAAGTCGTGATAGCTGGATTGGCGGCGGAAAAATTTGGAGAACAGTTCGCGCAGCGTATCGGGGCGCTCTTGAATCACGCGAAAGCGCTGCGTGACGTTCTGCAATCGAATTGCAACCGGGCTGGAAGACATTCCTGACTCAGACATAGAAAACGAAATTGTCCTGGTACTTGCGGAAGAGGGCAAATCCCAGGAACAAGCTTAAGAACGCGCAAACAAATGAGGCCACGATAGAAGGCGCCTTGGGCAACATGCCGTAGTACACCGCGAGGCGAAACCCGTTAATGACGTAGATGATTGGGTTCAGCTTGAAAATCCATTGATACCGCGCCGGTATCAGCTCAAGGGGATAGATGATTGGGGTCAGGTAGAACCACGCCGAGAGCAGGATCTGCAGGATGTGCGCTACATCGCGGTAGTACACATTAGCGGCTGCGAAGAAGAAGGTCATCCCCAGAGTGAAGATTGCCAAGGCCAGCAGTGGAACCGGCAAGTACACCCAGGTCCAATAAAAGGGGTGCCGCAAGAGTGGCACCAGCAAGGCCAGTGGAATAAGAGAAAGCAGCAGGTTGATGATGTTGGAGACCACCGCTGCCATGGGAAACACCAGCTTGGGCACCGCGATCTTCTTGATCAAATCGCCGTTGGCCACGATGGCTTCCACGGCATAGGAGAGCGATTGCGAGAAGAACGTCCAGGGAAGCAACACGCTGAGCAGAAAAACCGCGTAATGCGGTATGTTGAAGCGCATGATCGTGGAAAACACCAGCGTCAGCACGACCATAAGCAGGGCAGGATTCAGCAGCGCCCACATGAAGCCCAGGACGGACCGCTTATAGCGGATCTTGAGCTCCTTGAGGGCCAGCGCCCAAATCAACTCCCGATACCGGTAGGCGTCGCGAACAAGTTCGATCATAGATAAAAAGGTTTCGCCCGGCGTCCCGCGAAGGGCAACGCCGCAATGGGCGGAAGCTCGATGTTAAATTATTTTGCCGCGCGGTGCTTCAGGTCGTGGCGAAAACGGGCGGGGACATAGATTGTCTTCGGCTTCAGCTTAATGCGACGGCTCGACATTCAGATCGGTCATTCCGCGCAGCAGGTCCCGTTCATCATCGGTGTAGCCGTTGCGAAACTCGTCCGAACTTAACAACCGATTCCGCGCCTGGGGCGGCATGCCGCGCAACCTGCGGTAGGCTTGTGAAACCTTGCTCTTCTGGTCGTCAGGCAGATTGCGATACCGCTGAAACAGGCTGCGCGCAGTGGTCTGCTGCTCCGGAGTCATGTGCTCGAAGGTCTCCATCCGGTTAAGAATCGTGGCCTTCTTTTCCGGAGGCTGACTGTTGAAGTTCCGCAAACGATCGAGCAGGTGGTTCTGCTTATCGGGCGGAAGACTGCGGAAACTCGGGTCTTGTTGCAGTTGCCTTTCCTGCTGCTGCGGCGGCAACGCCATATATTTTCGGAGCCAATCGCCGCGATGCGGACCGGGACCGTTCAGATGAAGCTGATTGCCTCCGTTAGGGCTTTGCGGCGAAGACGGTGGTGGGCCGTTCATCGGCCGGGAGTTCTGCGGCGAAGACGGCGGTGGAGTGTTCATGGGCCGGGAACCGGGCGGCTGCTGCTGTGCCGATCTTGACGGCGGAGCGTGCTGCTGCCAGCCGGAAAAAAGCGCCAGCGCTGGAATTGCGCTGAAAAGCAGAACCAGGCTTGCCAGGATGGATTTAGCGGCGCGCACGACTTCTAGTTCTCCGTTGAGGATTGTCCGTCATCAAGAGCGTCAAAATCTGAAAACAGATCGGCATTCTTGTCCAGATACTGCAGGTCACCAACCGCGGTTCCGGGACTGTTGTTCACCCGTACCACACCGGGCTGGTCATTGGTCGCCAGGGTGTTGCGGTCGCGATTCACGCGGCCCATCTCCAACAGTCCGGCGCCAACCGCCACCAACACTACCGCGGCCGCCGCGGCCACCGGCCTGCGCAACCATGCCAGCCAGCCGCTTGGCTGCATCGCCGTTGCCGCGCGCATCTGCGCCCGCAATCGCGAACTGAAATACGGGGAAGGCTCCGGGGCCTGCCACTCGTCCAGGACCGACATGGTTTGCTGGAACGAAGCCAGTTCATGCGCGCAGGCCGCGCAACTGCGCAAATGCTCCTGCAATTGAGGCGAAGCCGACTCCGGCCCGCTTAGCACCGCTTCCATAAAATCGCCGCGAAGCTTCTCGCACATCATAACCGCACCCTACTTCCTACTCATAAAAACTGTTTCAATGTCTCCCGGAGCGTTTCATACGCCCGGAACAGCAACGACTTGGTGGCCGACTCGCTTAACTTCAATACCGTCGCGATCTGCTTGTAATCCATGTTCTGGTACTTGTGCATGATCACGGCCGTGCGTTGGCGCTCGGGCAACGCCTCGACCTGGCGGCGAATGGCCGCCAACCTTTCCGTGCGAAGGATGATTTGCTCAGCATTCAAGCCGCCGTCCGCCAAGTCCACGGTCATGCCGGTATCGACATCGGGTTCATCCAGATTCACCATGTTCTCGGGGCGCTCGTGCTTGGTGTCGCGCGCGTAATTCACCGCCAGGTTGGTCGCAATACGATACAGCCAGGTGGTGAACTTGGCGCTCGCCGCATAACCCTGCCGCGAGCGATAGACCCGTAAGAATACTTCTTGCGCCAGCTCCTCCGCTACCGACTGATTGTGGGTCATGCGGTACATGAAGCTGATCATCTGGCGGCGGTATTTTTCCACCAGATAATTGAAAGCGACATCATCGCCTGCGGCCACGCGCAGCATGACCTCGGCGTCGCTCAGCATCTCCAGCACGACAGGTTCGATCAATTCGCCCCGTAGGCCGGCGGGTAGCTCCGTTGTCCCCTTGGAGGAGCCACCCGCCAGCAAGAGTCGGTCCAGTGCGATGCTGCTCACATCGGCTGTAACCCTTCTGCCTCCAGAAAGTTGCGTCGGAGCAGCACGGCTTCCCGCCGGCCCGCGACCCAGCCGCACGGAACTGTGATCGGAGGAGCCAGCAAGCTCCGATTCGCGTTTGGACTTGTCTATCGCCATGTGGCAGCCTGCTGCATCCCAGCAGGGTTAACAGTATTATGCATGAGTGGCCGAATTCCGGCACCCCGGTAATCCTTTGATGCAAAAGCGCATGTCGTTTATTGACTGGCTCACGCTGCTACTCGGCGTTCTGCTGACTACAGTGTTGCAATGCGGGGCTGCACCCCGTGATTTCAGCACACTCCCGGAAACACGGAAAGCTCGATCTGAAGGACCCAGTGGATCACGCACTTCAGGTGCGACGCCTCTACGCTTGGTTGGCTGGAATATCGAAGCCGGTCCTGCAGCAGCGACGCAGCTACTGGCACAGAATCAGCAGCCTCCGGCCCCCGAGCCCGCACAGCCGCCAGCCGAAGAGAAGCTGGACCTCAGCGACCAGGTCATACGGGACATCTTCGGGCCCCTGCAACGTGGAATGGAGGGCCACAATCCCTATCAGGTACTGGCTCTCTTCGATCAGCAGCAGATGCCCGACTACGCCCAGGTTCGCGACCAGTTGCGCGCGTTTTTCGCCCAGTACGATGCCATCCGCTTCCGTTACCAGTTGCTGCAGGTCACATCCGATAAGAACGGCGGCTCCGCGGTTGCCGAGATCGAGATGGAGGCCACGCCCGCCGACCCGTCGCAGATTATCCTGCGGCGCGACACCCAAATGCGCTTCCGCTTGACCCTTGGGCGCAAGGGCTGGAGGCTGGTGGGATTTGCTCCCGCCGATTTCTTTGCCCGATGACGCCCGTGCAATGCTTTCGGCCTGGCCGCAGACACCTACCATGAAACGCGATTATCCCGAGCGGCCCATCGTCGGAGTTGGCGCGGTGATCATCCGTGGGGACCGCGTACTCCTGGTGCGCCGCGCCACCGAGCCGCTCAAGGGAGAGTGGTCTGTTCCCGGCGGCATGTTGGAACTCGGCGAGAAGCTTCGCGAAGGCGTACGCCGCGAGGTGTTGGAAGAGACCGGGCTCGAGGTTGAACCGGGCGACGTGCTGGATCTCTTCGACAGTATCCTTCGGGATGAGCAGGGACGTACGCAGTACCACTACGTCCTGATCGACTATCTTTGCACCTCTATCTCGGATGAAGCGAAAGCGGGAAGCGATGTCAGCGAGGTCAGATGGGTGCGACAGGACGAGCTGGCGGTGATGGGGTTGCGGGATTCCATTGAGCAGGTGGTGCGCAAGGGCTTCATGAGGGGCCCGCTGAAGTAGAAAAGACCCGCGGCGCACGGCGCCAGCGGGTCTTTCCGGTTAGCTGTTGGGATTGGCCTGAGGCTGTCCACTCTACGTGGCCCCAGCGGCAGACTTCACAGCTATGCGAGTCTTGCGAGGATTTAGAGCGGAAGCCCTAAGCCTCAGCCACCTCACTTGGGATACTACATGGACAATCAATCTTCATATATTTGGATCACCCTCCTTTCCAGTGTAGAAGCAAAATAGCACTGCTTGAAGGCGTCCGTCAAACACAGAGTTGCGGGGAGTCCTCAGGTTGCAAATCCCCCAGCCACCTCACAAACTCGTTGTGCGGTCCCAGCACGATTTGTTTGGGCGCGACCGACCGCTCGGCCAGCTCGAAGCCCATGATGATGACCTCGTCACCCTTCTTGACCAAGTGAGCGGCCGCTCCGTTCATGCAGATGACGCCAGAGCCGCGCGGCCCCGGAATGGTGTAGGTTTCCAGTCGCGCGCCGCTGGTGTTGCTGACCACCATCACTTTCTCGCCGGGCAGTAGTCCCACCAACTCCATCAGTTCCTCATCGATCGTGATACTTCCTACGTATCGCAGATCGGCATCGGTAACTGTGGCTTGGTGAATTTTCGAACGTAACATCCACCTCATGTTGTCCTCCGTGTCCCGTGCCGCCAACGCGGCTGCAGGCACTTATCAATATCCTAGCAGGTTTGATTCACCCGAGAGACACGGAGACACAGAGAAATCATCGGAAGGCCCGAGTATTCGACCTCTCGGAATCAGGCGTTACTGGAGACTGGAAACTCGAAACTTTAAACTTGAAACTTCTTCTACTGCCTCGGCGCGTAGTATCCCTTGCGGGCGCGCACTTTGTACTTCTTGTTGTCGGACATGATCTCGATCTTGCGGTACTTGCCATTGGAGGTGAAATCCGCCGGTTTGTAGGCCACGGCGTACTGGCTGCGCAACTCGTCCTGAATCTGCGAGAAGGCGTCAGCCACATCTTGAATCTTGAACGGGAAGAAGGCCTTGCCGCCGGTTTCGTCGGCGAAGTGTTCCAGGATTTTGTCGCCGCGCAATTTCAACCCGCTGGTATTGGTGGAAATGGTATAGATGATGACCTCGGCGCGCTGCGCCATTTCCACGGCTTCTTCGCGGGAGACGCGGCTCTGATTGTCCTCGCCATCGCTGAGCAGGATGATGGCGCGCCGCGTGGCCATCTGGCTTTTGTCTTCCTTCAGCAGCTTGTCGCGGCAGGCATAGAAGATGGCGTCGTACATCGCGGTACCGCCGCCCGGCCGCAGCATCCGGACGCCATGGGAGAGCGCCTCGGCATCGTCGGTGAAGTCCTGTGTCACATCCTGCGTAGTGTCGAAGCCGATGACAAACGCCTGGTCGAACCTCGGCCGGATGATCTGGTTCAGGAACTCGATGGCCGCTTCCTGTTCGAATTTGAAGCGATCACGCACCGAGTTGCTGGCGTCAATGAGCAATCCGACGCGCAGCGGCAGGTTCGTTTGCCTGCTAAAAGAGCGGATGCTCTCCGCGGGCTTACTGTCGTCAAAGACTCTGAAATCGCTCTGCGTAAGGTCTTTTACGAAGTGGCCGCGCTTGTCGGTGACGGTAAAGACCACGTTGACTTCGTCCACGCGTTTGCGGATGACGGTGATGGCATCGTCGGGATTGTCCGCCTTGCTGGTGGAGCGATCGGCAGATTCCGCGGGAGCCGTGGTGGATTTATTCAATGCGCTGGAAGTGGCCGGTTGCGAAGGGTTGTTCGGCTGGGCCGTTGCTGGTGGTGGAGAATTTGGATTGGCAGCGCTTCCTGCACTCGGGTCCGAAGCCGGCGCAGCCGGCGATTGCGCCGGTGTCGTGGATTGGCCGCTCCCTGACGCTGGCGGAGCGGATTGCTGCGGAGGGAACTTCGTCGCCGATGGCGCGGTAGGAAACTGCTGCTCTGTAGAGTTCTGGGCGGCCAGCCCCCACGGCAGTGCCGCCAACAAAACCAGGATCACCCAAGTTTTCATTCGAAGTTCTATTATAGCCGCTTGCGGGGCTCGCCATCGACGCTCCGTTCTCACCACGGAGAACACGGAGGGCACGGAGAAGAAATAACAATACAAACCCCGTGATCTCCGTGTCCAGCGTGGTGAAAAAAGAATTCTTGGGTAGAGCCAGCCCACACTTCAGTACGCATCAGCCTGCTCGTCACCCTCGAATCTGCTCCAGAAAATGCGTCAATTCCGGAGGCAGTGGGGCGCTGAAGGAAAGCGGCTTCCCGCTTCGGGGATGCGTGAACTCGACGGCCGCCGCATGCAGGAAGTTGCGATTGAGGGCAAGTACGCTGGGCGTTTGCGCGGCTTCCGGCTGGGTTGCCGCTCTCGACACCGCCCTGGTTGAGGCCTTTGGCGGAGCCGTAGGCCGGCGCAGTTCTTTCGGCGCGCGGTACAGCGAGTCGCCCACTACCGGGTGGCCAATCGACGACATGTGCACGCGGATCTGGTGAGTGCGGCCGGTCTCGATACGGACGTCCACCAGCGCGAACTTGCCAAATGGCGAGGCTATGCGCTCGCGAACTTCATAATGAGTGATGGCTGCGCGGCCTCGGCTGCCGCGGGTGGTCATGCGAACCCGCCGCACCACATCGCGGCTGATCTCGGCAGTGATGGTGCCGCGGTCTTTCACGGGCCAGCCATGCACCAGCGCCAGGTAACGCTTCTTGACCTCGCGCCCCGAAAATTGCTGGCCCAGCTTGTGATGTGTCACGTCATTTTTCGCTACGATGATCAGCCCGCTGGTTTCCTTATCGAGCCGGTGCACAATCCCCGGGCGCAACTCGCCGCCTACATCCGACAGCTTGGCGAAGCGATGCAACAGGGCGTTGACCAGCGTCCCGCGATTGCGTTCGCTGTCGGTGGCGCCCGCCCCGGCGTGCACCATCATTCCCGCTGGCTTGTTGATGACAGCGAGGTCGTCGTCTTCGTAGATGATGTCGAGGGGGATGTCCTCTGCGATCGCGCGCAACGGCGGGGGCTCGGGATCGCCAAGAATGGTGATCTGTTCGCCGCCGCGCAGCCGAAGCGACGGCTTGGAGACGCTGCCGTTGACCAGGGCTTTCTGTTCCGCCAATAACTGCTGCACGCGCGCACGGCTGACGTCGGGGATATGCGCGGCGAGGAATTGATCGAGGCGCTGGCCAGCCGCATCAGCCGGAACGGAGATCGTGAAAGGGAACAAGTTTCGAGTTTCCGGGAAAACAAGTTTCCAGTTTCCAGTTTGCGTAAGAGGTGGGAGTTCGTCAACAAATGAGTAGAGTGCCATGAGAATGGGAAGGTCAAAACTGAGCGCTGTTTTACTCAAACGGTGAGCTTCACTGCTTCTCAGGCTGGGCCCACTCGAAACTGGAAACTCGAAACTATCTTGGCGCTTTGACTGGTACCACTGGGGCCAGTGCCGCTCGCCGCATCCACAGCAGGCCGCCGCCGATCACCAAAAGCAGGGCGATCGCCTGCGTTCCTGACATGAATCCCATGAACTGGCCGCGGCCGGGGTCGCCGCGGAAGAACTCGATGAAATAGCGAGCCACCCCGTAGATGATCATGTAGCTGCCGATGATCTCGCCTTCGAACTTCTTGCGCCGGATAAGCCACACCAGGAACAGGCAGTTGCAGAGTTCGACGACCATCTCGTAAAGCTGCGTGGGATGCAGCGGCACATTGAGCGGAGTCCCCACGATTTCATTGGCCAGAGGGTTATGGAAGGTCACGGCCCAGGGCACGTGGGTTTCGCGGCCCCAGCAGCAGCCGGCAGCGAAGCAGCCGACACGGCCGAACGCGTGTCCCAGCGCCAGCCCTGGAGCAAACACGTCGCAGGTCCGCAACACCGGCAGATGGTTGCGCCGCATGTACCAGGTACACATCGCGAGCGCGAGCACAAAGCCGCCAGACCACACGCCCCCGGCCTGGAAGGTTGACAGGCTGAAGATCTCTGCCGGGTGGTCGCGGTAGTAGCCGAGATCCACCAGGATCATCAGGACCTTTGCGCCGACAATGCCCGACAGAATGGCAATGATGCCAAGGTTCCAGAGCTTGTCGGGGTCAAGTCCTTGCTCGCGGCCGAGCTTGACGATGAGCATGAGGCCAAAGATCAGGCCCAGGGCCGCCATCAACCCGTAGGTGGGCAGGCCGAAATTGCCAATGTGAAATAAACGGGGAAGCACGTTGCTATTTTAGATGATGGTGCGGTTCCGAGGCTGCAGACTTGTTCGCCCTTCGCTATTCGCCAAGCTCGCTATTCGCCTTTCGCTCTTCGCCAGATTCGGGATACCGGCGCTGCCTCACTACGTGGGCGACCGTATTCCGCAGAGCGTTCGAGCTGATAAGCGAACGAGAGATCTGGCGAACGGCGAAGGGCGAATCGCGAACAGCGAACAGCGAACAGCGGAAGTAAAAAGCCGACCCGCGGGGCCGTGTTCAGTGGGCCGTCAATGAACCCGTCCTATACGGTGGGAACCCTCCGCAGCTCTTTAGGCATTTCCGCATGACGGAACATCGCACACCGAGCCAGATACGAGTAGAGTCCCCTGTTCATTGAGCATTGGTTCAAAAAACGGTTGCCACCAACACCAACTTTGCAGGCCGGCTTTCTGGTCAGATGCTATGGAAAAGTCGAGGGGATGACAAGGGCTGTGGAGCAAATAGTTGGAAATTTACGTGCGGTGATATTTGGTGAACGACGGGGCACAGTTTGGACGCGGGCCTGAGTGTGTGTGAGAACGCAACGTGGTATCACTGAGTGCTGCAGAAGTAATGTCCGGTTTCGTGATTTCTGAGTTGTCATCACGAATGGCCTTTAGGCCGTGAGGGATCTGCTCTTTTCCCCAGCCGCCGTCCCAGCCGCAAACAACAGCAGATTCCTCGCTTCGCTCGTAATGACAATTCCACATACGAGCAGCACTTCTTTAGCCCGCTCGACGCGGCTCCGCCAGAACCTCGTCCAGCGCGCCCGCCAGTTGCTCGGCTCGCTCGTTGTAGTCGGTCGCGATGGAGTCGTACTTCCGCTTCAGCATGTGGAACTCGTCGGCGATGTTCAGCGCCGCCAACACGGCAACGCGCAAGGAATCGACCGTAGCGGCCTGCTTGGAGATCAGTCGCATCTTTGTGTCCACGTAGTCGGCCAGCTCGCCAATGTATTCCGGGTCGGAACCCCGAAGATGGTAGGTCTGGTCATAAATCTCGACGCGGACACTGCCCGCGCCGTTCCCGTTGCCGTTAGACTGACTCAAACGCGCCTCCCTCTCCCTTGTAACGCTCGTGTGTGCCCGTAAACCGTGCCGTCCCTACCGGGACTCAGCTCTGTTTTACGACTTTTCCCAGCGCTCACGCTCTGGGCTAATATTGTTCCGCCCTCCGGGCTGGCTTCTGCGCGCTTCCTTCCGCAACGCAAACCGACAAAAGGTCGCGACAAGATCTCTGAAAGACCTGCACCACCCGAGCCCCTGATCCCTGATCACTAACTACCGACAACTGACAACTGACTACTGGCTACTGGCTACTGCCTACTGCCTACTGCCCTCGATTATCCTGCCGATTCTTCCGCGTTCAAAGCCTCAATTTGGTCCAGCATCTTTTCTACTCGGGTACGTACCTCTTCGCGCTCCCGGCGCAGGCCGACCATTTCCTGGCGCATGGTGTCGATCTCCTCTTCGCGCTCATGCAACTGCTGGCGCAAGCGGGAGGCATCGCGCTCGGCGGCGGCCTTGGCCTCGCGGGCCGATTTCAACAGCTCGATGGTGCGCAAGATTTTTTCTTCCAGGGACTTGAAATCAGCATTAGAGGCGGCGGAGGCTGCTTCGACTGCGTTCGCGGGCATATAAAGACCAAACCTCGAAAAAATTTGATATCGCGAGCGCAGTATACCGCAAAAGTTTGTGTGCAGAACTGTGCAAAGCACGATTGCGACGTCATTTGTCGTCGGCGAACCCGAATGTGCAACCTTCGCGGTGCATCTGGTTCCAACTTTGCGGATCAGTGCTTGCGGTTGCGCTCTTACTGCGCGCGCAACAGACCGCCCAGCGATTCCAGTTTCGCGACGATCTGCGCCGACCATTGCGCCACTTCGTCGTCACGCAGCGTGCGCTCATTCGACTGGAACTCCGCGTGGAGCAGCACCGAGTAGTTGCCCGCGCCCACCTTCTCGCCGCGAAAGATTTCCGCCGGGACGAACTTCTGCAGCTCGCCCAGCCCCAACTCTTCGATGGCCGCCCGGATGCGCTCGAAGGTGACCGCTTCAGCGAAGATGAACGAGAAGTCACGCTCGACTGTGGGGAATTTCGAGATTCGCCGATAACGCGGCTCGCGCAATGGATGCCTGAACAGGCGGTCGAGCATCAACTCTGCGATGTAAACGTCCGGGCGGAACTTGCGTGCCGCCGCCAGGTCAGGATGCAACTGCCCGAAGCAAGCGACGGTCTCGCCGTCCATCAGCGCGCGCGCCGAGCGGCCGGGATGGAAATACGGCGGCGCCTGATCGTCGAAATGCAGCTTCTGATGCGCGAAGGCCGCAAGCAACTCTTCGACATCGCCCTTCATGTGGAAGAACGTGTACGGCTGCGCGGGCGAATGACCATTCTTCGCGGCCGCGTCATCGGTGGCGACAAAGCCCAGGTGGCGGTGCTCATCGTGCAGGTCGCCCAGCTTCTCGAAGACCTCGCCGGCCTCGAAGAGGCGCACGTTGGCGTTGCCGCGATTCAGGTTGTAACCCACCATGTTCAGCAGGCCGGGGATGAGCGAGGTGCGGAGGTATCCCGCCTCTTCGCTCAGCGGATTGGCGATGGCCAGCGGCTCGGCGGGCGCCTCACCCAAGCTTCCTTTGCTTGAGTGGGGATTTCCGAAGGCCTTGGCCTCCTGCTCGGAGACGAAAGTGATCGAAATGCCCTCGTTGTAACCGAGCGCGAGCATGGTCTCGCGGACCTTGGCATTCTTCGGCTCGTCCGGCAGCGTGACGACCGCCCCGGTGAAGGCAGGCAGGGTGTTGGGAAACTTGTTGTATCCGTAGATGCGCGCCAGCTCTTCGAGCAGGTCGATCTCGCGCTCCACGTCGAGACGCCAAGTGGGAATTTGGACGCTGAAGCCGCCCGCTGGTGCGCGCGTCACGCCGAAACCGAGGCGACCCAGGATGCGCTGGATCTCGTCTTCATCAAAATCGATGCCGAGAATACGATTCACCTCCGAGCTATGCAACGCGATGGGTGTACGCTCTGCTTTACGGGCGACAGTGTCGATCTGTTCGCCCTGTAATTCGCCGCCGGCGCTGGCGAGAATCAGTTCGGCTACGCGATCGCAAGCCAGCGGCGTGATGCCCCAATCAGCGCCGCGCTCGAAGCGATGCGACGCGTCGGTGTGCATGAGATGGCGCTTGGCCATGCTGCGCACCGTCGCCGGGTCGAACCAGGCCGACTCGATGAGCACGTTCTTCGTCCGCTCGGTGATCATGGAATCGAAGCCGCCCATCACGCCCGCCAGCGCGACCGGCTTCTTGCCGTCGGCGATGACGAGGTCGTCGGTCGAGAGCCTGTGGTCCACGCCGTCGAGGGTCTTGAGCACTTCGCCTGCACGCGCGCGCCGGACGATGATGGTGCCGCCTTCCAGCAGGTCGAGATCGAAGGCGTGCGTGGGATGGCCAAGCTCGTTCAATGCGTAGTTGGTGGCATCGGCGACGTTGTTAATCGGCCGCGAACCGAGCAGTTCGAGCCGCTTGGCGACCGGCTGCGGCGATGGCCCGATCTTCACGTTGCGAACGATGCGCGCGGTGTAACGCGCGCAACCCTGGGCATCTTCGATAACGATGGGAAACACATCCCTTATCATTCCGACCGAAGGCGGCCCGCTGTTGTGCGCCCCTTCCCCTGTCATCCTGAGCGAAGGCGGCCCGCCTTTGGCCGCCGGAGTCGAAGGATCTGTGGCTCCCCGCAGCTTCGGTTCGACCTTCTTCAGCTCGACGTCGTAAATCGCCGACGCCTCGCGCGCCACGCCGTAGTGGTTCATGGCGTCCACGCGATTGGTGGTCAGGTCCATCTCGTAGATGGTCGCGCCGTTTTCTTCCTGGACGGACTCCACCGCGATGCCGGCCGAAGTCAGGTCTTCGGCGAGTTGGCGGTCGTCAGCCGCAACGTTGACGAACTCACGCAGCCATGCGGGGAGGATTCTCATGCAAACTGCTCCAAAAACCTCACGTCGCCTTCGTAGAACAACTGAATCTCTTCCACCTCGTACTTCAGAATGGCGATGCGCTCCACGCCCATGCCGAAGGCGAAGCCCGAGATCTTCGATGAGTCATAACCGTTCTGCTTGACGAAATCGAAGACATTGGGATCGACCATGCCGCAACCCAGCAACTCGATCCAGCCGCTGAATTTGCACTTGCGACAACCCTTGCCGCCGCAGAAGATGCAGCTCACCTGCATGTCGGCGCTGGGCTCGGTGAAGGGGAAGAACGACGGATAGAAGCGCGTCTTCACCGACGAGCCGAACAGCGCCTTCATGGCATGGTCCAGCGTGCCCTTCAGGTCGCAGAAGGTGATGTTGGTGTCCACCGCCAACCCTTCGACCTGATGAAAGACCGGCGAGTGCGTGGCGTCGAGCGGATCGTTGCGATGCACTTTGCCGGGAATCACGATGCGGACCGGCGGCGGCTGCTGCTCCATGGTGCGAATCTGCACCGGCGAGGTGTGGGTGCGCAGCAGCAGGCGATCGCGCGCGGGCTTGCTCTCCTGGCCGGCGATGAACAGAGTGTCCTGGGTGTCGCGCGCGGGATGGTTGGGCGGGAAGTTGAGCGACTCGAAGTTGTAGTAGTCGGTCTCGACCTCGGGGCCTTCGCCGACGGAGTAGCCCATCGCTTTGAAGACGGCAACGATCTCGTCCATCACGCGCAACACGGGATGCTTGACGCCGATGGGGCGATGGATGCCGGGGAGAGAGATGTCGAGACGGTCGGAGGAGAGCTTGGCGATGACGGCGGAAGCATGGATTTTGTTTTGCGCCTCTTCGATGGCTGCTTCCGCGCGCGCCTTGAGTTCGTTGACGCGGCGGCCGACCTCGCGCTTTGCCGCGCCTGGAGCGGCCTTCAGCCAAGTGTCATTGACCTGGGTGAGTACGCCGTTCTTGCGAGCGAGCCAGCGGTCGCGAAAAGTTTTCCAGTCGGATTCGCTGTGCAGGTTGCGGCTCTCGGCGTCAAGCGCGGCGAAGAGGTCGGCGACAGCGCGGTCGAGCGCTTCGGGCGAATAGTCCTCGAGTTTAGGGACGGTGTACATGCTTCGTGGCGTCTTTGTGCCGCCCCTGAAGGGTCTCGGATTTCTGTATGCACGTGACCTTCAGGACTTACGTCCTGGGCTAAGATTGTTTCGCCCTCCGGGCTCTATCGTCGCCGGATAATGGTTATCACCGCTACCCAATTTTGTGCCGCGCCTGAAGGGGCTCAATCTCAAAATTGCAGCCTACCCACCGCGCCTCAAGCGCAACGGGCGGCCACGCGGGCCGCCCATCGGAAGTCTACTGCAAGGTTTCTGGGATGGGCGGACTACGCTGTGGCGGCTTGCGCCTGCTTGCACAGCGCGGCAAATCCGGCGGCGTCGTGGACCGCCAGATCGGCCAGGATCTTGCGATCCAAATCGATGCCGGCTTTCTTCAAACCATGGATGAACTGGCTGTAGCTGGTGCCGTTTAACTTGGCCGCGGCGCCGATGCGGACGATCCAGATGGAGCGATACTGCCGCTTCTTCTGCTTGCGTCCGCTGTAGGCGAACTTCAGGCCTCGTTCGACCGACTCTTTTGCCGAACGGTAGAGTTTGGATTTTGTTAAGTAATAGCCACTGGCGCGCTCCAGTATCTTTTTGCGGCGCGCGCGGCGCTTGGTACCACGTTTAACGCGAGGCATGTTGCTCCTTTTTGCAAATTGCTAAGCGGCTGGAGGCAAGGACTTCGACCACGCTCGCCCTCCCGATCTCGGGCTGGCAGAGGGGCCCAGAATAGCCTCTTCACACGCTGTTTCCCGTCAAGGCCTGGTAGCGCTCGCCGGGTGCCGCACCATGCGGCTAGTTCGGGATCAGGCGTAAGGAATCATGCGCGCAATGCGCCTTTGATCCGCCTTGTCCACCAAAGTATCGGTATCGAGCTGGCGCTTGCGCTTGGTCGCTTTGGAAGTCAGGATGTGGCGCTTCATCGAATGGCCACGCTTGATCTTGCCGGTTGCGGTCTTCTTGAAGCGCTTCGCCGCTCCACTGTGGGTCTTCATCTTTGGCATAACGTCTTTCCATTACAACATAAATGGGCGTACTCGGCCAGCGGAGAAGTATTCACCACAGAGGCACAGAGAACACGGAGAAGACAAAGAATGCAAGAAAGTCTCTGGTCAACCGAATCTCACGCGGAACGCCGATCCGTCGAGATCAAGACGAATTCGGTTTACTGCGTGGCTTATTCCATTACTGCGGCTGTTGCTGCGGTGGCGCCGCTTGCGAAGTCGGAGCCTTGTCTGGCTTGGGAGCGTGCGGCTTGTCGGCTTTGGGCGGCTTGGCGGGTGTTTGCGCTTTCGGTGGCGCCAGGATCAGATGCAGGGTGTTGCCTTCCTGCCGCGGCCGAAACTCCACGATCGCCTTTTCGCCCAGGTCCTGGATCAAGCGGTCCAGAATTCCGCGTCCCAAACTCTGGCGGGTCATCTCGCGTCCGCGAAAGAAGATGGTGGCCTTGACCTTGTCGCCTTCGCTGAGAAAGCGCAACACGTGGTTCTTCTTGGTGTCGTAGTCGTGGTCGTCCACATTGATGCGGAACTTCACTTCCTTGACTACGATCTGATGCTGATGTTTCTTGGCTTCGCGCTCGCGCTTTTCCTGCTGGTACAGGTATTTCCCGTAATCCATGATGCGGCAAACAGGAGGTTGGGCGGTGGGCGAGACTTCTACCAGGTCTAGGGTTTTCTCGCGTGCAATCTTGAGCGCGTCGAAGGGGGTCATGATGCCTAACTGGTTGCCTTCGTCGTCGATCACGCGAACTTCACGGACACGAATGCGTTCATTCGTGCGGACAAAACGTTTATCGATAGAGTCCTCCGCAACAACTGCAGTATGTCAAAAGTATAGCATGGGAACTAGGCGGGAACAGCGGCTGGAATTGCCAACTTCGCGATTGCGACCGAGCCCACCAGCGCATCGGAATACACCGGTTCGATCATGGCCCGCACCCACTGATTCGCCTGGTGCTCACCGCGCAGCTTGAGCTTCAGATAGTTGTCGGTCAGGGCCTCCGTACATTCTCCGTCGTAATGCGTGAGCGTGATCGCCTCCAGCTCTCGGCCGACGAATGACTGCATGAACTCGCGCTTCTTTTGCGCAGCCAACTCGCGCAGCACGCGATTGCGTTCGCGAGCAATGTGTACCGGAACCTGCTCCGGCATCTCGGCGGACGGAGTTCCGGGCCGCGATGAATACGTAAAAACGTGCAGATACGTGAACGCCAGGCGCTCGATGAGCGCGCGCGTCTGTTCGAAGTCGTCGTCGCTCTCGCCGGGGAAGCCCACCATCACGTCAGCGCCAATCGCGGCATCGGGCATGGCGCTGCGAATGCGCTCGATGCGATCGGCGTAATGCCAGGGACGATACTTGCGGTGCATCTTGCGCAGAATGCGATCGCTGCCCGACTGCAGCGGCACGTGCGCGTGCTTGGCGATGCGCGGCGAGGTTGCGACCAATTCGATCACCTCGTTGGTCCAGTCCATGGGCTCGACCGAGCTGATGCAGAGCTTCTCGATCGCCGTCCGCTCGAGGATGGCGCGCAGCATGCCGGCGAAATTCATTCGAGGCGTCAACTCGCGGCCCCAGCGCCCCAGGTTGATGCCCGACAGCACAATTTCGCGATAGCCGTTGCCGACCAGCCCATCGACTTCGCGAAGTACCTGCTCCAACTTCAACGACCGGCTGCGGCCGCGCACCGACGGGATGATGCAGAATGAGCAGCGATTATTGCAGCCATCCTGCACTTTGAGGTTGGGACGTGTTTTCTCGAAGGGGCCGGCTGCAAAGACGGGAGCGGCCATCAACTCGGTGTGAGCGAAGATGTCGCCGACGATCACGGTTGACTCAGTATTCAGGCCGATTTGATCCAACGCTACGAATCCAGTGTCGCTTCGCAGCGGGACAGCGTAATTTGCCAACTCGTGCTTGTGTGAGTTTCCGACCACCAGGCTGACACCGGGCAGCGCCGATAACTCTTCAGGCGCACGCTGGGCGTAACAGCCGGTAACCAGGATTCTGGCGGCGGGATTTTCGCGATGAATGCGGCGGATGGCAGCGCGGGCGTCCTGATCGGCAGAGGCCGTGACGGTGCAGGTATTCAGGACAACGACTTCAGCCTCGACGGGCGCAGAGGCGCGCTCCAATCCGCGGGCGAGCAATTGGCGTTCGATGGCGGCGCCATCGGCCTGGGTCGCGCGGCACCCGAAGTTCTCGACATGATAGGTCGCCACCAAGCTATTATAATGGGCGTACTTTGAAGGCTGGCGGCGCGTCCGACGGGGTGGAAACAGGCGAGGGAACGCGCAACAGAACCGGAATGCGATTCCCAGCAACTTAGCGGCGGGGATTTGCATCACACCAGCCGCACGTCGATGCCAAGGCTTTCCCCTGGAGGTCCCGATGAAACGTCGCATCCTGTTGGTTGATGACGAACTTGCCATTCTGCTCACCCTGCGCGCCATCCTGGAAATGAACGATTTTGAAGTGGGCACCGCCTCCTCGGCCAGGGAAGCTGAGCACAAACTGAAGAATGGCGTGTTCGAGATGGTCATTACCGATATGCGCATGGAAACCGAGACCGCCGGTTACGAAGTGATACGAGCGGCGCGGCAACTGCCTTACAACCCGGCCACCGCCATTCTGACCGCGTACCCCTCCTTGGGCAATGAATGGCGGAGCCACGGAGCACAATCGTTACTGGTGAAGCCGGTGAATACGCAAGAACTGCTGCGCCAAATTGAAGCGCTCTTGATCAGCCATCAGGACCACAAGACCCGGGCAGCAGCCGGGAATGTCGTAAGAACTCTCAACCCCAACAATTCCAAGAAAGAGAATCCGACTGTCGCGGCGGTCGAAAAGGCCCTATAGCGGTTGGTCGAGTTTCAGGCATACTGAGAAACCGCCGGCTACCCACCTTGGTCGAGACGCAAGATTCCCCACGCGTCCACAGCACGTTGTGGCTGGCGCTATCGGATGACTGGGATTCGGCAGCTCAGGCAGTGGCGGCGGTGGTGCGCCGCTGCTGGAAGCACTCCCGACAGAAGACGGGCCGTCCTTGCGTGGGCTTGAATGGCACGGTGGTTTCCTTGCCACAACCCGAACAATTGGTCCGAGTTTCCACCTTTGGGTAATTGCCGGCCGGCGTGGCCCCCACAGTGGACGCCCGCTTGGCTTTGCAGGCTTTGCAACGTTTGGGTTCGTTCTTGAATTGTTTGTCGTGGAAGAACAGTTGTTCTCCCGCGGTGAAGACGAAGTCGGCGCCGCAGTCAATACACTTCAGAACCTTGTCCTGGAATTCCATGGGGAGTTGCTCCTTCAGTCCGCGATCCGGAGCCCTGGACAAGGGTCAAGTTGCAAGCGGCCAGAGAACCGGACTGAAACATTCTTGCGGCCGGTTGCAAATTCCAAAGCTCGGGCACATCCCCGGGGTTCGGCCCACCATGCAACGCATGGTTTACTGCTAAGACTGCGGTCCTGCGAATTAAGAATTCCCCACCAGGGTTGGGGAAAAGCAAGGGCCGCCATCGGAATGGCGGCCCAACGTTGAATTAGTCCTGCTCTTTGCGAGCCTTCTTGCGGCTACGCTTGCGCGCCAAAGCTTCTTTCACGCGCTTTTTTTCGCCCGGCTTGAGGTAGAAGGAGTGACGCTTCACTTCCTTGATGATGTCCTCTTGCTGGACCTTGCGCTTAAACCGCCGCAGAGCGTTCTCTAACGATTCGCCCTCTTGAATGCGAACTTCCGCCAAACGGGAAACACCCCCAAACTCGTCCAAACGGACAGTAGTAGTTATCCCAATGTTTGTAAGGGAAGTCAAGGAAAGAGTACGAAGCGGGCTTGCGCGAAAGGTGGGTTCCGTCAGGCACTAAAGTGCTATACTTCGTATGTGGCTCAAAAATTGAGCCTTAGCGCGATTTGGATCTGCCGTGGCGCATAGGCATTGGTAGGATCCAGATAGGTCGTATTGACCTGATACTGGCCGGGATAGTATTTCCCGTTCGCCTGGATCAGGGTGGAGTAGGCGACGAATTGGCCGGCCGAATTGAAGAAGCCATCGTCGCTGATCTGTACCCGTTTGTTAGAACGATTGGTCACATTGAACGACTCGGCGAGAAGATCCAGCTTCGCTCGCCCGCGGAATTTCAAGTTGCGCGTCAGGCGAAGATCGGTACTGAAATAATCGGTGCCAATGAATGCATTCCTGCTATTGGTGGGCAGGCGATCGTTGTAGGTGTTGTCGTCGCCATTGGGGTCGCCGGCGATAGTGGCATTGAGCCGCCGCCCCGATCCAAAGGTGACGATGCTGGAAAATTTCCAGTGATTGACCAGAGCGTTAAGCCACGCTTGGTTCAATTCGAACTTTCTGGGCTCAGCCACCCATGCGGCCACGAAGCGGTGTCGCTGATCGTCGGCACTATAGCCCCGTTCCGCGCTGGTGTCATAGGAATTCTGGACGTTTCCCGGGCGGCCAACCACGAGCGCGTCGGGGCCATCGTCCAAGGCTTTCGATAACGTGTAACCAACCCTGAAATACATGCCATAGCCGATTTGCCGCTTCAATGAAACCGTCATGCCGTTATAGACGCTGCTCGATGAACTCTGGAAAGAATTGATTGTGCCCAACTGCGGAATTGGCCTTTGCACGGGATTGATGCAGGGAGGATAAGGACAGGTCACCGAAGGCGTGGTCTGCCAGGTGGCGAAGGATGCGACGTCATAATGCTTTTGACAACTTGATTTGGCCCACCTGTGATCATTTCATTTGGGCCACCCCTGCGGCCGTAAGTTAGCTATCCCGGTTTGGAGCCAGGAAGGGGTTGCAGGGGAAGGGGCGGCTTCCGCTCCGGCGGAACCGCACTGGCCAGCGCCTGGCGCACCATGCGTCGATGCACGCCTAACTTCTTGGCGGTTCCTTGGATCGTGCCCACGCCGTGGGTGTGCTCCCGTCTGATCTGTTCAAACAGCTCCACCTTGCGTCTCCTGTCCATTGGCCCCCTCGTCCGCTCTGCGGACAGGGTAGGCCGTTCTATGCAGGGTGGGCCAAATCAGATGCGCAAAGTGGGCCAAATCAGACTACCGAAATCACATAAAAGGTGCCCAGGAAGACGGACCCGGTATCGTTGTACACCCGGTATTGCACCATCGTTGGCGGCGGCAGGTTGGCGTCGAGCGAGCGCAGCAGGTGCACCCCGTGAACATACAGATAGCTGACCGAGCCCACGACCTTGGAGCCGAACTGGTGCTCCACGCTTAGGTTCGCTTGCTCGGTGTAAGGCGTCTGGAAATTGGGCGCGAAAGCGGAAATCTGCGTAGTCACCATTCCCGCTATCGATGGCGGCGGCGTGCAGACCAGGGTGCCCGATGGGCAATTCACCAGGGGAGTTGGATACTTGGGAAAAACTGCCGCGTTTGACGGGATCATGTTGTCGAGAAAAATTTCACCTTGCGTGATTCCGTTGTCGGTCGCCACCTGCGATGCGTACATGGACGGAATCTGCATATAAAACACGCCAAAGCCTCCGCGAATCGCGAGCGACCGATGCTCCCCGACCGCGTATGCGAAACCGAATCGGGGCGACACATTGTGCGATATGGTTGGAATCTTTCCGGAAGGAAGATACAAGGGATTGGTTATCAGGTTGCCAGCCTCAAAGGTCTGCAAGTCGTAGCGGAGCCCGATATTCAATGTCAACCGATCGCTGACCCGAATGGCATCTTGCATAAACGCGGCGTAAGAGCGCGAATTGGGATGGGACATGGCAGTTCCGAAGTCCTGCATGTAATAGCGGGGCACGTCGTGGGCATAGGCGCGCAGCGGCGTCAGCGGCTCACCATATTTCATCGGCGCATAGGTCCAGGGATTCACCTTGATGTTGTCGAAGTAATATTCGCTGCCGAACATGGACGGAAAGTAGTTGTAGATCCATGCCTGAATGAAATCGCCCCCGAACTTCCAGTGCACGCGTCCGGTTTCGTAGCTCAGAGTGTCGGCGACATGGAGCTTGTGCTCGTTCGTGTTGCGCGGCAGTATGCTGGAGCGCCCGAAGCCGGCCACCAAGTTGTAGATTTTCGTCAGTGGTTCTTCGGTGTTGGCATACGACTGCTCCGCGTCACGCGAGAATTGCACCCGCAGCGTGGTAGCCAGTTTGCTGGTCCACATACTGGTGAGCGATGCGGCCAGGCTTTCTGTCTTGACGTCTTCGGTTCCGTTAGCGCTTTCCGCGTAGGTGGTTATCGGACTGGAGGGATCGAAGAACACGTTGTTGGTGCCGGTGTAGCGCGAGGTGCTCAGGCGTAGGAACGCGACCTGCTTCGGCGAGATGGTGAAATCCAGTTTGCCGAATCCGGCGTTTCCCTGCATCGTGGTGGGATAGGCGCCGCCCATCGCGTTCAGTTGCTGTGCCGCCGCGGTAACCAGTTTCTGGTCGGTGTAGTCGTAGTCCGCAGGGGTCGCAACCACTGAGCTGGCGCCATTGGCAAACTGCATGACCGAAGGGAAAGTGAGCAGATGCTGGTCGAAGCCGGCGTAAAAGAACACACGGTCTTTGTGAATTGGTCCCCCGATGGTGCCGCCAAACTGCTGCTGGCGATCGTCGGGCTGGCTGGTGACGTAAGCCGGTTGGGCGTCGAAGATGCGATCGCGCAGATAGTAGAAGGCGCTGCCGTGCCAATCGTTGGTCCCTGACTTGGTGACCACGTTGAAGACCGCGCCTCCAGCCTTCCCGAGTTCCGCGCTATAGGCGTTGGAGGAGACGCGGAACTCTTTGATGACCTCGTTGCTGAACTGATAGGGCGCGCGATAGCGGCCCCGCGCCTGGGCGAAGAAGGAGTTATTGTTGTCCGCGCCATCCACCAGAAAGCTGTTCTGAAATCCCCGGGTTCCGCCAAACGACAGATCGCCGTTCGAGTCGGAGGTGAGACCGCGCGGGTCCTGGGTCACTCCGGGAGTGAGCAGCGCCAGGTCGGTGAAGCGTCGTCCATTCAGTGGCAGACCCTGGATCGCTTGCTGGGTGATGACCTGCGAAACATCGCCGACCTGGGTCTCCACCGCCTCCGGCTGTTCGCGCACCGTGACCGTTTCCGTGACCCCGGCCAGTGCCAGCCGTACTTGCACCACGGCCACGCCCCCCACATAAAGCTCCACGCCGTGGCTTGTTTTCGTGGTCATGCCAGGGGCTGAAGCGCCGATGTCATAGCGTCCTGGAGACAGCATGCCGAAGATGAATTGGCCTTGCGCATCGGACACCGCTTCCGAGCGGAAACCTCTTGCCGGATCCACGACTGTGATCTTTGCGCCGGCGATGCGGGCACCGCTGATATCTTCGACCACGCCTTGCAGCGAGGCGGACCCGTCTTGTGCGATTGTGCGATGCGGAAGAGTCAGGCTCAGTAGAAGCAACAGCCCGGCGCAGAGGTGGAGGAGGCGAGTCGAGAAGTGCTGAGGGCGAATTCCCCGATAGGGCGGCAGTCCCATAGTGGCGCAAACCAATTTCTAGCTATAGCGGGGTTGCGCTGCGGCAGTCTGTGATGCGGACCTCACGAAAGGCCAATCCCAAAAGGGAACGTATTGTACTTTCGTTTGCGGAAGGGTGGTTTCGCCATTAGCTGCGCGCCGGTGCGAAGTTCCTAAGCGCGCTGCGTTGAAGTCCTGGGGCGGTCAAACTTAAGCGCCAATTGCTGCACACTTTCATCTTCCACGATTTGCATTATCCGATTGGCGACGTAAATTCTACCTCTTTGCCTTCCGGTTACTTCCTCTAGAATTCCCGCCCCCACTAGTTTATCGATGTTGTGTTGTGCCGACGGCTGCGAATGACCAAGAATTTTCTTCGCGGACTGCACCGTTATCATCGGACTCTTAAAAAGCCGTTCGGCTAATTTCAACAGCGCTGCCGATGACCGGGAAGCCTGCAATTGGTCTCTGTACTCAGACGACAGTTTTTGCAGTTTGTTAGCGCGGACAATAGCGTCTTCGGCTTGTTCAGCAACGCCACGCAGGAAGAAAATTATCCAATCCTGCCAATTGCCGTGTTGGCTAACCTGAAGCAGCAAACGATAATAATCACTCCGGTGACGTTCAAAGAACGCGCTGAGATATAGTAACGGCTGCGGGAGCAGCCCATCAGTGACCAGCATTAAGGAAATCAACAGCCGTCCAATTCTCCCGTTCCCGTCTATAAATGGGTGAATTGCCTCAAACTGGTAATGCAGCATTGCCATTCGTACCAATGGCGGCAAATCTGACGGTTCGTGCATGTATTTCTCGAAAGCGTCCAGTGCTGCCATCATTTCACTCGGCGGTGGGGGAACATAGGTAGCATCAGCGATCTTGCAGCCAGGGTCGCCGATCCAATTTTGCCTCTTTCTAAATTCTCCCGGCGTCAGTTCTCCACCACGCACACCACGCATCAACCGTTCATGCAACTCGCGCATTAGCCGTAGGCTAACCGGAATAACTGCAACTCTTTGCAACCCGTATTCCAAAGCTGCAACATAATTAGCAACTTCCCTCACGTCAGCGCGGTCGGTACGGCGGCCACCTAGAGCTTCGTATGACATCAAATCCGAGAGAGATGCTATAGTGCCCTCAATCCTGCTGGAGAGAACTGCTTCTCGTCTGCTGAACGGGCCAATAAGTAGATGTGGGTTTGGAAGAGTGCGTGCCGTGCCAGCTAACTCGCTGAGCTTCCGGTCAGCCTCACTGGTTTCTCTCGCCAGTTCCCAAGTTGGTTCAACAGTTGGCGGCAACTTGGCTGGAACAAAAGACCAGCATCCCTCGGAGTTTTTTGTGAATTCCGCCAGCCCGTTTTTTGTGAAAGTTTTGCGATCCACGTTATAAAACCCCCCTTATGCTATCCCAAAGTAATTAAAGTTTCCAATGAAAAACTTTAATTACGGATTCGACAGCTCCTCCGCTCCTTCCCGCCGGCATATCTCGGAAATTACCGATCAATCAGACGATGAGCAAAAAACCACTGATTTCCGCGTGGAGTGTTAACCGCGTTCGATGAAATTCAAATTGAGTGACCAGCCTGCCTTGTCTGCGTTGACCGTTGAAATGGCGCGTGTTACCGTACTTGGTTACACCAACCTCATTTGCGCGATCTGTGCGCCAAAGGATACCCCCTTGTCCTCTGAGACCGTGGCGGCCACGCCCATCCGCAAAACTGCTTTGAATGCTGTCCATCGCCAGATGGGCGCGAAGATGGTCGATTTCAACGGCTGGGACATGCCGGTGGAATATCCTCCTGTGGGCGGGCTGATGAAGGAACACCTGGCGGTCCGCAACGGCGTGGGAGTTTTCGATGTCAGCCACATGGGCGACATCCGAATCTCGGGGCCGCAGGCGCTCGCCGCCGTGCAGCACATCACCATGAACGACGCTGCCGGGATGGCGATCGGCCAATGCCGGTATTCGGCCATGCTGTATCCGCAAGGAACGTTCGTCGATGACGTGATTGTCCATCGTCTCGGCGAAGACGATTACATGCTGGTGATTAACGCCGGCACCCGCGAGAAGGACGTCAGCTGGGTGACCGAGAACACTCGCCAGTTCGACTGCAAGGCCGAGAACCTGAGCGACAACTACACCCAGATCGCGATTCAGGGACCGAAGGGCGTGAACACGCTACAGAAGCTGACCGATGCCGACCTGTCGCAGGTGAAGTTTTACTGGTTCACGCACGGAACGGTTTCGGGGCTACCGAACATCCTGATTGCGCGAACGGGTTACACCGCCGAAGACGGCTTCGAAATTTACGTTCCCACCGATGAGGCGACCAGCGCGCGGGTTTGGTACGAGGTGATGGAAGCAGGCAAGGAGTTCGGCATTGTTCCTTGCGGGCTGGGCGCGCGCAACACGCTTCGCCTGGAAGGCAGGCTGCCGCTCTACGGGCACGAGATTTCCGATTCCATCAATGTGTGGGAAGCGGGCCTGGAGCGCTTCCTCAAGATGGAAAAGGGCGACTTTACCGGTCGCGCGGCGCTGGAGCGAGCGAGAGCCGACGGTATCAAGCGCACGCTGGTTGGGCTGGAGTCGGTGGACCGCGGCATACCGCGCGACGGTTACAAAGTGCTCGATCTGAATGGCAAGGAGATCGGCTACGTCACCAGCGGTTCGTACGCGCCATTCCTGAGGAAGAACATCGCGCTGGCCTACGTGCCCATGGAGCACTCCGCCATCGGCAGCGAAGTGGCCGTGGAAATCCGCAACCAGCCGGTAAAGTGCAAGGTAATTCCGACGCCGTTTTACAAGCGTCCGAAGAAGCAGGAGTGAAGGAAATGGAGGGCCGGTGCTGATCAGCGAATTGTTATTGCCGGAATTTGATGAAGAAATGAAAAAGACGCGTACTACGCTGGAACGGATTCCGGCAGACAAGCCGGGATTCGCGCCCCACCCCAGGTCTATGCCGCTGGGCAAACTCGCGCCCCACGTAGCTCAACTCGCCAGCTTCGGCCTCATCATCTTGACGACTCCCGAGTTGGACTTTGCAAAGAGCAGCATCAAACCTGTGCCGCTGGAGTCGGCGGCCCAACTGGTCAGCGTCCTCGATGAGGGCGCAGCCAAGACGCGAGACGCACTTCTCGGTACACCTGATTATGCATGGCAGCAGAATTGGAAGCTGATGGTGCAGGGTAAGACTATCTTTGAAGGCTCCCGTTTTCTGGCGTACCGCCAAATGTTTCTCAATCACATTGTGCATCACCGCGCCCAACTTGGTATTTATCTACGCCTGAACGATAAGAAAGTTCCGGCTATTTATGGGCCTTCGGCGGACGAGACTCTTGGTTTCTAGGTGTACTGTGGTCCCGTCCGGGTTTTCCGCAGAGAAGCAGTCGGCTGGTTAGAGGAAAATGATCTAATTCGCATTAAAATTTTCGCCCGTGCAGGCGCGCAGTGCTCAGGAGGCAATTCATATGGCTTATCCCGCGGACTACAGGTACACCAAAGAACACGAATGGCTGAAGGTGGAAGGCAACACCGGGACCGTCGGCATTACCGATCACGCGCAAGAGGCACTCGGGGACATCGTGTTCGTCGAGTTGCCGAAGGTGGGGACCGAGATCACGGCCGGCAAGGTCTTTGGCACGGTTGAATCGGTGAAGGCGGTTTCGGAGATCTTTGCGCCGGCTTCCGGGACCGTAACCGAAGTGAATGAAGCTCTCAACACTTCGCCTGAGCAGGTGAACAAAGACGCCCATGGGGCGTGGATGGTGAAAGTCAAGCTGAAGGACCCGGGCGAGGCGAACCGGTTGCTGTCAGCCGCGGATTACGAGAAGTATGTCGCCGCCGAGGGCGGGCACTGAGAAATGAGTTGACGGTTCGTCCGCGGGGGACGGCGATTCTGAGGCCACAGAATTCCGTTTGGCAAATTGAACGCGGGATCTCAAAACCAGCGCCGCAGGCGCGATAGAGATTAGCCCAGCGCTTGAGCGCTGGGTAGGCTTTGGTACGGACCGGGCACATACTTTACAGATCAGACCGGGGACATACTTTACACTTTTGGGTCCGTTCACGAAGGCATGTAAAAAGAGCCATGCCTTGGAAAGTGAGC
>Ga0187876_1000097_pt1 | contig 86398 bp, 62 predicted proteins | sample June2016WEW_17_4_FD_133000 | JGI IMG/M metagenome (GOLD analysis project Ga0187876, IMG submission 133000) | Peatland microbial communities from SPRUCE experiment site at the Marcell Experimental Forest, Minnesota, USA - June2016WEW_17_40 | ecosystem: Environmental > Terrestrial > Soil >... | reverse complement strand
GGTCATGACCAGCAGCGCGTTCGTGTCGGTACTGGCCACCACGTAGACCTGGCCGTAGAGCCCGTTCTGGCCCGCCAGGGCTGAGGTTGCGCCGCCGGGCGCCTGCCCGGGCTGGGTGGACCGCGTCCCCACGCCGGTGGCGCTGGTGCTGGTGCCCATGATGTTGTTCAGCACCGGCGCGATGTTCGCCGCCGTGCCGTTCTTCAACGCATAGACGAAGACCCCCTGCGGCTCGATGCCGTTGGACTCGAGGCTCTTGATGATGCCGTCAACGACTACCAGGGATTCCGGCGGGCCGGTGACGACCACCGAGTTGGTCCGAGTGTCGGCGGAGGCCTTGACGGTCGGCGGCTGGAACGGGGTGCTCGTGTCGGCCGGCGTGCCGCCGCCACCGCCGCCACCGCCGCCTCTGCCGGCCATCATGAACCTGGCCATGCCCCGCAAGAACCCGCCCGGGCCCGTCGTGGTCTGGTCCGGCTTGAAGATGTCCGTGATGAGCTTCACGGCGCTGGTCGCGTCGGCGTTCTTGAGCGCATAGATCCTCACCTCGGAGGCGCCCGCTGTGTTGACATCGAGCGCCCACACGATCTCCGCGATGCGGTGCACGTTGGCGCTGGTGTCGGTCACGACCAGGGAGTTCCCGGCGGCGTTCGAGGTGATGCTCGCCGAAGCGGCCACCAGCGGCGTCAGGTCCTGCCGCAGCCGCGTCGCGTCAATGTACCGCAGCGGCATCACCTGCGTGATGACTTCGTCGGTCGTGGGAATCAGGTCGGGCTGGCTGCCTTTGTGCACCGGCACGTTGAGTTTCTTGGCGTCTTCGAGCGTCACGATCTTCAGGATGCGGCCGTCGGCGCCGGACCGGATGGCGGCATATCCCTTGACGTTGAGGGCGGAATTGAGCAGCGAGATGGTGTCCTCGACGTAGATCGGCTGCTGGCCGATGATGGTCACGCGCACGTCCGCCATGGGCGATTGCTTGACCACCTGCAAACCTACGCTCTCCGCCAGGTACTTCAAAACCAGGTCAATCGGCGCCTCGTTGAAATTGAGGACATGGCCGCTGGCGGCGGCGGGCGGCCCGATCGGGAGCGGCGCTTCGGTGACCATTCCCGGCGTAATGGGCGGCGTGGTGCCCGCAGGCGACGCGCCGGTCGTGGGTGGTGTCGTGTCCGCAGGCGACGCGCCGGTCGTGGGCGGCGTGGTGTCTGCCGACGATGGGCCGGTCGTGGGCGGCGTGGTGTCCGCCGCCGATGCGCCGGTCACGGGCGGCGTGGTATCTGCCGCCGATGCGCCGGTCACGGGCGGCGTCGTGCCCGCAGGCGATGAGCCGGTCGCGGCCGGCGTCGTCGTGGCCGCCAGTTGTTGAACGGGCGTCCAGGAGGGCGGCAGCGCAGGCGTCGTAGCCGCCGCGGCGCCCTCGGTCGTTGGAGCCTCGGACGAAGCCGTAGTCGCCGGCGCGGTCCCGACCGTTGACGCGTCGGGCGCGGTCGTCGCCGCCGGCGCGGCCCCGATCGTCGGCGCGGCGGGCGAAACCGTGGTCGCCGGGGCGGCCGTGGTCGCCGGAGCCGACTGAGCGAAGGCTGCTCCACCCGCAACGAGCAGCGTCAGGGCAAACGCAAGACAGGCGGCGGATCGGAGGGTACGCATGGACCTCGGCCTTTCGCTAAGAGGGGTGCGGGACTGATCCACAATGCGGATCGGCTGAAGCGTTTTCATTTTCCCAACTCCTTCAGGCGCTTCTGTCGCATCTGTTCGAGAAGTTTTTCCGGAGAGAGCGCCGGCGCTGTGGAGGCGGGGCTCGCGCCGGTGCCCCGCACCACCGGCTGCAAGGCCGGGGCGTTGCCGTTGTCATCCCCGGCCGGTTGAGCGGGAGCGGGCGTCGCCGCCTGCTTGCCGGTCAGGTTCTGGCCGACCTGGATCCGCTTCGCGACGCCGTTCTTCAGGTAGTCCACGCTGTCGAGCGTCGGATTGACCAGCTTTCCTGCGCAGACCGGAGCGCCGACGCGCATCTTCGTCGTCTCCTGAGTACGGACATCCTCGAGGAAAACATAGTAAGTGGCGTTCGCGCCTTCTCCCTGCCGGACAACCCCGCGCAGCGCGGTGGCTTCCTCCGGGGTGAGCGGCGACCCGGCGGCGGCGCGCCCTCTCGGGTTCCACCGGGCGCGATCGCGCACGAAGATGTTGTTCGACAGGAGCACCTGGTACCTGTCAAACGACTCCTGGGCCGGCGTCTTCGTCGCGGGACGCGCGGCGGGCGCGGCGGCGGGCGCGGCGAGCGCGGCCGGCGAGACCGCCGCCAGACAGAGGGCCATGGCGCCGAGCATAACCTTTCGCCAGATCATTAGTGGGTCCCTCCCGCGGCGGGCGCGGCGACATCGGTCGAGGCGACTTTAAAGCCGGCGGGGAAATAGAATCCGGAAATGTGCAGCGTCAGCGTGAGGTCGTCGGTGGCTTCGCGGCGCGAGCCGATCTCCAAATCCTCCGGCTGGACCGGCAGCCTGCTGGTCTGCGCCCGGTAGAGGAAATGCGCCACGGCATTCATGTTGCCGTTGCCGACGACGTAGAGCACCACCTCCGGGCGCTCCTTCTGCATCGTCCGCTCGGGGGTGCAGGATTTCAGGGTCAGGCCCGAGGCCTGCGCCCATTCATACACGGCGCGGTCGAGCGCAGCTTCCATTTCGGCGGCGTCGGACTTCAGGCCGTCGGCGACCATTTGATTCCACCGGGCCTCGGTCGCCTTCCGGTTCATGAAGAGCCTGTTGGCGTCGGTCAGCATCTTGGTGTAATGCTCATCGTCCGCGCTCAACTGGGCGAACTGCGCACGAACCGGCTCAAACACCAACTGGTCGAGGACCAGGATGGCGACCGCGGCCAGCGTCGTCAGGGCGATGGTCCGTTCGCGTTTGGAAAGCACCATAGGCTCACTCCGGCGCGATGTAATTGTAACTGAGGGAGAACCCGACTTCGCGCCCGGTCTTGGCGCCCGTCCGCGCGTTCATGGATTCCTTCACGTCGGAGACGCCCTTGACCTTGCCGAGGCGGTCGCGGAACTCCAGCAGCGGCCTCTCGTCGGAGGCGACTCCGATCAGCGCCACGTCCAGCATTTTCTTCGGCGTCACCTTGGGCGGTGGCGACTTGCCCGGCAGCGGCGCGGCCGGTTTTTTCTCGATCACGATGACCGGCTTGATGGTGACCTTGGTGAACCAGACGCGCCCGTCCGAGGAGGTGGCCAGCGTCAGCTCGCGCAGGCAGTCGAGCAGCCGCGGCCGGCCTTCGTACCAGTCGCGCGTCAGGGCGATCTTGTCCACCAGTTCCTGCGCCACGTCAATCTGCGGTTTCAGCTTTTCGTACTGCAGCTTTTTGAGGGTCACGCTGGCCTGCGTCTTATGCCACCAGGCGGCCAGCGCGAAGACGACCGCGGCGACGGCGACCGCCGTGCCCAGCGCCAGCAGCGCGCGGCGCCCGAGCAGTTTCTTCGCCGGCGGCTCCAGCCGCGAGTGCAGCAGGTCTATCGGCGGGCGGTGCCCGTTGAGGGCGGAGATGGCCAGCGCCGTCGCCGGAACGAACCGGACGAGCGACGGGGCTTCGCCCATCTGCGCCGGGAGAAGGCTGACCTCGGGCAGTTGGCTCCGGAGCTTGACCTCGAAGCCGAGATGGGCGGTCATGCCGCGCAAGGCGTCCGCGGGCAGGCCGATGCCGTCCCAGATCGTCAGTTCGGCGGCGCCTTCCTGGGTGTGGGTGCGGGTGACCGTTCCGAGCGCGCGGCGAACTTCCGTCTCGAGCGCGGCGATCAGGACGCCCGGAGCGCTTTCGACGCCGCCCGAGCCCGGTTCCGGGATCAGCACGTGCTGCATGACGCAGAAATGACGGCCGAGGCATGCGACCAGGTCGGAGTTCCCCGGACGCAGGACCAGCGTGATCCCCACCGCCGCCGACGAGTCGGTCGTCGCCGACGACACCGCCAGCGCGCTGGAAGTCACCGCCAGCAGTTTGATGCGCGCGGCTTCCGCCACGGCCTGCACCTGGTTGAGCCGCTCGCGCAGCGCCCCGACGAGGAACACCGGCCGGGCTGCGCGCGCGTCGAGCGCGTCCGCGTAATCCAGGCCGAGGGCCGTCGGGTCCGGCGAGAACTCGCGCTCGGCCTCGAGCCGCACGATATTCGCCGTCGCCGCCGGCGCCGCGGGCGGAACGTTCACCTCGCGCGCCATGAGCCACTTCGCCGGCAGACCGACCACGGCGCGGCGGGCGCCGAAATGCTGCTCGCGCAGGAACTGGCCGAACGCCTTGCCGAGGCGCTGCGGGTCCTGCCAGCCGGTCTCGTCGGGGAACACGAATTCGCCGGTGCGCTCCACGTGGCGGATGCCGCGCGCGAGGCGCACTTCCGAGACGACCGCGTAACGCTCTTCGAAGGCTATGCCCAGCACTTTGCGGTTTCCCATCTTCATTACTGGCCTCCTCCCACCGCGGAGGCGGTGGTGCCGGCGATCCCGGTTCCGCTGCGCAGCGAGGTCAGGATGGTCGGGTCCAGAGGCCAACCCAGATACGTGAGGTCTTTCCAATACAGCACCTGGGGCGGACTGGTGCTGGCGTCCACGATCGCACGATAGCGCCTGAAGGCGCGCCCGTCGCCGCTGACGGCGACGATATCGGCGGCAAACTGGAACGACTGGACGGTGATGAGGCTGGCCAGCGCCGCCGCCTTGGTCCGCCCGATCGCTGTGGAGACCCAGGCGATGGTGCTCGTATCGGAGCCGGTGGCGTTGCGATAGTTGATCAACACGCTGACGTCGGCCTGTTCGAGGCCGGGCAGGCACAGCAGCACCGGCGTCTGGGCGGTGTTCACATTGATCAGGCCCAGGCCGGTGGTACCCGCCACGGCAGTCCCGGTCCCTGTGCCCGTGCGGGTTCCGGTGCCCGTGCCGGTGGTTCCGCCGCCCATGCCGGTTCCGCCGCCCATGCCGGTTCCGGTGCTCGCGCCGCCTCTGCCACCTGTACCGGTTGTTCCGCCGCCTGTGCGGGTTCCGGCGCCGCCTGAGCGGCCGCCGGTGGAAGTGGCGGTGGCCGGCTGGGAACTGTAGACGGTCACGTAGTTGTTCCAGCCGCCATCCACTGCGGTTCCTGTCGAGACACTCGATCCGGACACGCCCAGCGAGGTGTTGAACTCGTTGGGATCGAGTATGCCGTTTCGGTTGGTGTCGTCGCCGTAGAGCAACTGCGGCGTGACGCCATCGACCAGGAGAAGCTCCTCGACCGTTTCAAACGGGGCGTGCTTGCAGTTGTAAGGCTGGGGCAGCGAGAGATAATAGCTGTCGCTGGCGCCGTCGGCTGAAGCGGCGCTCTCCGCGCTGCGCCAGTTCACGATGGAAGTGGCGATGTCGAGCGTCATGTTCGGCAGGTTCATCAGCTCGTCGGCGGTTGCCGAATTGAGGTTGAGCTTGGAGGCTTCGTCCACCAGGCCGAAGCAATAGGCGGTCTCGCTGTCGCCGGGCGGGCGCAGGATCCAGAAGTATCCGGCGCCGACGCTGACCGCCTGGCACGGGAACGTGGTCGGGTCGGGTATGGCGCCGTCGCTGTTGTCGAGCTGCGCGATGACGTACTGCAGCGCGCCCTTGGCCACCGCGTCGGCCTGCAAGGCGGACACCTGGTTGGCCGAGGCGAACAGTTCCACCGCCACGGAGCGGGCGAAAATCAGCACCAGGGCGGAGATGCCCAGGACGATCCACAGCGTGACGATCATCACCGCGCCGCGCGGGCCGCCGGTGAATGCGCCGGCGCAAGTTATGTTGTGGCGATGGTTCATGGCTCCTCGGATCACGGCGACGTGCCTGCGCTGGCCGGCAGCGCTTCAATCGCGTTCCCGACCGTCGTCGGGCCGCACGGCGGCTGGAAAATGCGCACGACCACGTAAGGGGTCGGCGGGTTGTTCGGGTCCGGCTGGCCCAGGATCGGCGGCTGCAGTTGCAGCGTCACCTGCACGGCCGTCGGCAGCGTGTTGTCCTGCTGGGTCGAGTCCCAGTTGGGCCACCAGTTCGTCCCGTCGAAATACTGGAAATTGAGCGCCAGGACGTTGTCGCAGATGTTGTCCAGGACCGGCGGAGGCGCTTCCGGCGCGAGCAGGTCGGTGGAGATGCTCCGCTGGAGTATGAAGAGCGTGCCGGTCGTGTCGTTCGGCTGCGGCACGAGCGAGTACGTGACCTGGCGGATGTCGCAGGCGGACACCGTCGGGGCGAGCGGGTTGGGCGTCTGCCCCGACGCTTGAGCCAGCGCCAGGTACGGGCTCTCCGGCTCCTCCGCGCAGGAGTAGAAGGAGAGCGTATCGCCGTTGGCGCTGGCAGTGCTCGTGGTCGTGGCGCCGATGCCGAGGTTCACATTCTGGACGGTGACCGCCGGCGTCTCGCCGACGGGCGTGCCCTCGAACGGCCCGGCCATCACGTTGTTCGGCACCATGGCGGAGTCGAGGTCCAGGCGCATCAGTTCGAGCGCGTACAACGCCGTCCGCGCCGGCACGATGGCCGCTTCCGTGTGGTCGCGGCTCTTGAAGGCGATCCGGAAGCAGACATAGAGCGAGCTGACCAGCGCGACCGTCAAAACCAGCGCCACCAGCAGCTCCAGCAGCGTGAATGAAAATTGTCTCGATCGAAGGCGCATCGCTTTACGTACTCCCAAGCCCTGGATAAATCAACGTGCTCAGCGTAATCGAGAAAGGCGTTGAACTGGCGGTGTGTCCCGGCCAGGACACCGTCACGTCCAACTCCTGCAGCGTCACGGCCAGTGCGGTGGTGCTCCCCATCGTGGATCCCGCGCCCAGGCTCGTGTTCCCGAGCGTGGATCCCGGGGTGCTCGAACTCCCCGGCGTGGAGGCGGAGGTTCCCGACAGGCCCGTGCCGCCGCCCAGCGTGGTTCCCGAGGTGCTCGTGACCGCCGCGGTGGTGGCGGTGGTCGCTTCCTGATATTGCGTCACCGTGGAGGTCCAGGTGTAATCCGGAAAGCTGGTGCTGTAATTGCTGAAATCCCCGGAGGAGTTCCCGTTCTGCCACTGGTTGGTGGCCACCAGTTCGGCCAGTTTGGACGCGGCCAGGTTCGCGGCTTCGAGCTGGCGCCGGGCGCGGGTGGCCGTCGCGTTCGAAAGGGTGATCGCCTCCATCGCCACCGGCAGCGCGATCAGGACCACCGTTAGGCTGGCGAGCACCTCGACGAGCGTGAACCCGGCCCGCCTGGAGGCGGAATGCCGGCCGCGCATCCCGTGCCGGGCCGTCGTCCCGCGGTATTCGGCATTCGGCAATGGCGTCATGGCGCGCTCCCTCCCGGCAGCGCCGAAGGCGGCGTGACAATGCGGTATGAGCCGGTCAGCGTCGCGTTATAGCCGCTGCAGATTTCCTGTTCGTCGGCCTGGCCCGTGCTCGGGATTATGCCGATCGCGGCGGCCGAGGTCGAGCCGTCCGGGTAGAAATCAATGTGATCGGTGATCGAGCAATTCGGGTCGGCCTTCAAGTCGAAGGTGGTGCCCTCCGGCAGCGAGTAGATAATCCCGTACTCCGTGTTGATCGTCACGTAGGCTCCGCCGGTTTGGATCGTCAGCCAGTACTGGTTCTGGGTCGTGTCGAAATTGAGTCGGTAATTGCACCCGTCGGCGATGGCCTGCGTGCGCGCGTACTGGATCAGCGCCATGATCTGGGCGGCGGCGTTGGTCGTCTTCCGCGAGCTGAAAAAACCGCGCAGCGAGGGCGCCGTCGCGCCGAGGATCACGCAGATCAAGACCAGCACGAGTAGCAACTCCACCATAGTGAATGCGCCGATGCCGCGGCGCCGAATGCGCAGGGCCGTCGTCGGCGCCTGCGCTGCCGGCCGCCGTTCAGCGCGCGGACCAGTTATCAATGTTATCTTCTGCGCCATCTTGGGCATGCGGTCCAAAAGAATGGAGGTCGTAGCCGTCCGTGTTGTGCGTGCCGGGGCAGGCATAGACGTAAGGATTGCCCCACGGGTCATTCAGGACCGGGCGATCCACGTAAGGGCCATGCCAGTTGGTGAGTCCGCCGGGAGCGACGCTCAGCGCGCCCAAACCCTCAGCGGAGGTCGGGTAGCGGCCGTTGTCCACCTCGAAGGCGCCGAGCGCTACACCCAACGCGGCGATGTCCGACGCCGCCTGCACTTTCTTGGCCTGCTCGCCGCGCCCGACGAACTTCGGCACCACCACCGCCGCCAGCGCGGTGAGGATCACCAGCACCAGCAGAAGCTCGATCAGCGTAAAGCCCTGCGCCGCGTAACGCCGTATCATGCGAATCTTCATCGTTCTCCCTCCCGTTACTTAATGAGTTCCTGAAGCGTGAACACCGGCAACAACATGCTGATGACGATCGTTCCGACGAAGGCGGCCATGATGAACAGCAGCGCCGGCTCGACGAGCGAGACGAGCATGCGCAGGCGCCGGTCGAGCAGCACCTCGTACGACGTGGCGAGGCGCACGAGTTCCTTGTCGAGCCTTCCGCTTTCCTCCGCGACGGACACCATTTCCGAGATCGAGGCCGTGAACAATTGCGGACAGGCGGCGAGGCTGCGCGAGAGCGAGGCGCCGCGCTGGACTTCTTCAATGGCCTTGCCCACCGCGTCCTGCAGGGTCTGGTGGCCGATGGCCTCGCGCGCGACGCGCAGCGCCGACACCAGCGGCACGCCCGAGCCGAGCAGCGTGCCGAGCATGCGGCAGAAACGGACGACGGCGAACATCGAGACGATTCCGCCCAGGCCGGGCGTCTTGAACATCAGCCATTCCGCGGCCCGGCGGCCGGACTCGGAGGCGAGCGCGCGGCGCCCGATCAGGAACACGAACACCAGCACGCCGACGAACACCGGCGCGTAACTGGTGATCCACTGGCTGGCCCCGACGACGACGCGCGTCATGATCGGCAACGCGCTGCCGAACTCCGCGAAGATCTTCGAGAAGCGCGGGATGAAGAAGGTCATCAGGAAGATGAGCACCCCGCAGGCGATGAACGCCAGCACGCACGGATAGATCAACGCCGCCTTCACCCGGCCTTTCAGCTCCTGGTCGCGCGACTGGAAGTCGGCGATCTGCGAGAGCACCACGTCAATGAAGCCGCCCGTCTCGCCCGCGCGCACCATCGCGACGTAGATCGGCGGGAAGGAACGCGGGCACTTGGCCATCGCCTCGGCGAGCGGCATGCCGCCGACCACGTCTTCGTAGACCGCCGCCCATTGCGCCTTGGCCGCCGGCCGGGCGGCCTCGCGGCTGAGGATCTGCAGTCCCCGGCTCAGCGGAACGCCCGCCGCCAGCAGGTTCGACAGGCCGCGCGTGAAGGTCTCCACGTCGGCCCGCGAGACGCGCCCGCCGGTCGCCACCGGCGCCGCTTTCACCGGCTCGGCCCGCCCTTCGCGCTCCTCGACGCGCACCGGGTGCAGCCCCAGCCGGCAGACCTGGTCGAGCGCCGCGCCGCGGTTGTCCGCCGCGACCGTGCCGAAGGTCTGCTGACCTTTGTCGTCAATTGCCGTATAAGCGAAAGCCGCCATCGTTTCCTCTTACGCTGTCCGCGAAATTATGAGGCGCCGGCCACGCGCTGCAGCACAGCGGCGGCTTCGTGCTCCGAGCCGTTGCCGTTGGGCGGCAGGGACGGCGCCGTCGCTTCGACTTCGGCGCGCTCGTCCTTCGTCACGCGCAGCACTTCGTCCACGGTCGTATGGCCCTCGATCACGTGGCGCCAGCCGTCGTCGCGCAGGGTCCGCATGCCTTCCCGGCCGGTCTGGCGGCGGATTTCGCCGCCGGAGGCGCGCCGCAGGATCAGCGAGCGGACGCCTTCGGTCACGGGCATCAGTTCCATGATGCACGTCCGGCCGCGGTAGCCGGTGCCCTGGCAGTTGCGGCAGCCGGCGCCGTGGTAAAGCCGGTGCGGGGCGCCGTCGCCGAATTCCGCGCGCAGGTCGAGCGTCGGCGGCACCACGAACTCCTCTTTGCAGTGCGGGCAGATGCGCCTCACCAGGCGCTGGGCCAGCACCACTTCGAGCGACGAGGCGACCAGGTACGGGTCAATGCCCATGTCAATCAGCCGGACCGGCGCGCTGGGCGCGTCGTTGGTGTGCAGCGTCGAGAAGACCAGGTGCCCGGTCAGCGAGGCCTGGACGGCGATCTCGGCGGTCTCGCCGTCGCGGATTTCGCCGATGAGGACCACGTTCGGGTCGTGCCGCAGGATCGCGCGCAGCCCGCGCGCGAAGGTCAGGCCGGCCTTCTCGTTGACCTGGATCTGGTTGATGCCGCGCAGGTGGTACTCGACCGGGTCCTCGATGGTGATGATCTTGCGCTTGACGTCGTTGATGCGCGAGAGCGCCGCGTAGAGCGTGGTGGTCTTGCCGCTGCCGGTCGGCCCGGTGACGAGCACGATGCCGTGCGGGAGGGCGAGGACTTTCTCGAACACGGCGCAGTCCCGCTCGGACATGCCGAGCTGCTCGAGTCCGAGCAGCGCGGAGCTTCGGTCCAGCAGGCGCAGCACGACGGCTTCGCCGTGGAGCATCGGGATGACCGAGACGCGCACGTCCACCTCGCGCTCGGCGATCCGGAGCTTGATGCGCCCGTCCTGCGGCAGGCGCTTCTCGGCGATGTCCAGCCGGCTGAGGATCTTCAGGCGCGAGACGATCTCCGCCTGGAAGTTCCTGACCTCCGGCGGGATCGAGGCTTCCACCAGCATGCCGTCAATGCGGTAGCGGACGCGCAGTTCGTTCTCGAACGGCTCGATGTGCACGTCGGTCGCGCGCCGGTCAATCCCCTCGGTCAGCACCTGGTTGACGAACTTGATGATCGAGGCGTCCTCGGTGCCGCCGGCGAGGTTGAGTCCCTGCTCGTCCTCGTCCTGGACGACCTGGATGCCCGCGTCGGCGGCGTCGGAGACGAGGGTCTGCAGCGTGTCCGCGCCGACGCCGAGGCCGTTCTTGATGCACCGGTCAATCTCGGAGGCCGGCGCCAGCGCCAGGCGGAACTCCTGTCCGGAGAACAGGCGCAATTCGTCCACGCCGGTGGTGCCGAACAGGCGGCTGGTCACCGCCCAGACTTCGCCGCCGGGCGCTTCCATCGGCAGCAGGCGGTGCTTGAGCAGGATCCGCGCCGGGAATTTCGCGAGGAATTCCTTGGCCGGCGGCAATTGCTCCAGGTCCACGTACGGCACCTGGAACTCGGCCGCCAGGTAGCGCAGCACCTTGTCCTCCGGCAGCCCGCTCGCTTCCAGCAGCGCCGCGTCGAGCGGTTTGCCCTCGGTCATGAGCGCGCGCACCCGGTCCGCAACGGCCGGATCGAACAGCCGCTCATCCAGCATTTTGGAGACGATGTCCTTCATGATCTTCCTTGCAACCACACCTTTCCCGGCAGTCGCCGCGAATCCGCTGAGATCACAGAGAGAAGGCGCTTCGGGAAATTTTGTCCGCCGTTTCTCTGTACTCTCGGCGGGCGCGCCGTCCCGCATCGTCGCGGGACGGCGCGTCAGCTTTCAGCATCCTTAGTCCAGCAGCCCCGCGAGCACCAACCGTGCTTCCTGGCGAGGCGTGAGCACTTCCTTCAGTTCGGCCTGGGCCTTGACCAACTCGCCCCTCACCCGTTCACGCGCATCGCGCACGGCGGCCAGCTTCGTTGCGATGTCCTTCGGGTCGGAATCCTTGTTGTCGAGCGCATCGCTGAGGGCCTTGGTCTTGTCACCGATGTCCGTGGTCGCCGCCGGAGCGCCGCCGCCACCGCCGCCACCGCCGCCACCGCGGCCGCCGCGGCCGCCGAACCGCCCCGTCATCATTTCGCGGTTCAGGTCCATCACCTTCTGCACCTTCGGCTGCAGGACGTTCCACTCCTCGTCGGTGGCGCCCAGTTGCGTCTGGATGTTGGCCATCATGTTGCCTCTTCCGCCACGCCCGCCGCCGCCGCCGGGCGCGCCCTGAGCGAACGCCATGCCCGCCGTCGCCATCACCGTCACCAGGCCTGCCACAAGCAGGCCCAACGCCACTTTCCTATGCGCCATAGTCTAACTCCTCTCCTAAAATACCGGGCGTCCGCGCCCGGCGACCCCTATGTGCCACTGCCCGATGCAGTGTATTCCTCAGCCTTGGCCGGCGCCGCGGGTTGCTGCGACGCCTTCAACTCGGCCGGCGCGCCGCTCGGATGCCGATCGTCGCGCCAGCTCTTGAGCCATTCCTCGTACTTCTTCTGCTGCTCCGGGTTCAGGATCAGCTTGGTTTTCTCAACGGCTTCCTGGAACGTCTTCTCGCGCGCCTTGCCAAGCTCCGCCATCTTGGCGGCGTAGTCCTTGAGAACCCCGTCGTACTTGACTTTCTGCTCCTCGGTCAGAAGGGCGCGGACGGCCTCTTCGCGCTGCTTCTGGAACGCCTGGCGCTGGTCGCTCTGGAGCTTGCGGGCATCGTGCATGACGGCGTTCCAGATCGCGTCCATCTTCGCGTTCTGGTCCGCGGTCAATTTCAAATCCGGGAAACGCCTGGCGGGGCGATGGGTGTACGACCGGACGGCGTATCCCCCCACAAGGCCGGCGGCCAGCGTAACCGCGAAGGCGGCGATCAGGATCAGCATCAGTCTGGCTTTGGTCACGGGCGTTCCTTCATCGCAATTCGGTGAGAATGATCTGCGCGACGTGCGCTCCCGGGTCGTTATCGGTCGAGGCATCCACCTGGTACGTCACCGGCACCTCTTGCCATGCGGGCATGCCGGCCAGCTCCTGCGGCGTGGAGGCGCGCCAGAGCCAGGCCCCGCACACCAGCAGTATGGCCGCGGCGGCCGCCGCGAAGAACTCGCTGGTCCGCACGAGCGCCGGCTGGAGCACCACGATCTTGCTGCGGTGCAGCCGCTGGAACGCCGCGGGCGAAAGCTCCGGCAGGCGCGCCGAGGCGAAGAGATCGGACATCCGGCGGAGGCGCTCGAGTTCCCGCGCGCATGCCGGGCAAGCCTTCAGATGGACCTCGAACGATTGCCGGTCCGCCGGCGGCAGCTCGCCGTCATGGTACGCGTGAACTTTGACTTGATATTCGCAGTCAGTCATGTTCAGCCCTCACCATAGAAGCTGTCGGCGGCAGACATTTCGGCGCTCACGGAAGATAAGCCTTCAATCGCTCTCTCAACTCCTGGCGCGCGCGGAAAAGCCTCGACTCCACCGTCCCGCGCGGCACGCCGAGCACCTCGGCTATTTCCTCATACGACATGCCCTGAAACTCCCGCAATGCGATCACTTCGCGATGTTCCGGTGAAAGTGTTTCCAGCGTGCCGAGCACGTCTATTCGCAGGCCCTGCTCCGGGCTTGGCCCTGGCGCAGTCGCGTCCAGCACCACGGTGCGCCGGACATTCCGCCTTCTGCACCACTTCGCCGCTTGCTTCACCAGAATGCGGCTGAGCCATGTTCGCACCGAAGAACGCCCTTCGAAGTTCGGCATCGCCTGGAACGCGCCTGCGAAAGTCTCCTGCAGCACGTCCTCCGCGTCCGCCGCGTTACCGACGAGCGACACGGCCAGGCGGAACATCTCGTTCGCGTAGCGGTCCACCAGTTCGTGGAAAGCCGCCTCATCGTCGCGCTCCCGCTTGTGCGGGGCCGCAGACTCGGTCTCACTCGGACACAAGGTGCAGTCTCCGCCGCAGAAGCCTCGGGGTGCATGCGCTCCCGAGCCGAACCGGTCTATATAGATAGTTCCCCAGCATACTCACTTTCTTCCCTGGATTCCTTCGGAATTTAGAAATTGTCGCTTATATTGCGCTTCCGAAGCAAGCGCAGCGCGGCCCGAGTAACGCAACCTGCTACCAGCACGCGGGTTATGCTAATCCAGCCCGCTCGCGGCGCCGGCCGGCCCCTCAGCCGCCGGCGCGAGGGATTCCAGCGCGCTTATTGACATTGGGTAATCCGCATGGTACGAAATAGACGCTCATAGCCGCCACAAGGAGCGGGCGCGCCGGGCGCCACGGTCTTCCGGATCCATATGGAATCCAAAGAACGCGGGGACAACCAGCCGTCGCAGCCGTCTTCGGAAATAACCGCCGACTTCCAGGCGCTGGTGGAAAATCTTGCCCAGCCGGTGGTGATCCTGGACCGCGCCGGCAAGATCCGCTTCATGAACCCGCGCGCCGAGCAACTGCTCACGCGCGGGTTCAGGGAGCGCCTCGAGGCGCACCTGCAAAACGTGGCCCTGCGCCCGCCGGCCGGCCTGATCCGGCTCCGCGTGGAAGGCGCCGCCGACCTGATCCTGCAAATGCGACTTTCCGACATCGCGTGGCAGGGCCAGCGGGCGATGCAGCTTTCGCTGGTGGACGTGACCACCTACGCCATCAACGAGGAACGCCTCTCGCAGGACATGGCGAAGCTCAAGGAGCGCCACCACACCCTGCGGGAGTGGCGCGTCAGGCTCGAGGCGCAGGTGAGGAGCCTCGCGGCCGAACGCGACACCGTCTACGCCGCGAGCGCGCAGCGGCTCGCGCAGGAGGCCGCCCGATCCCAGAAAAGCCAGCGCGAGGCGCAGGCGCAGCGCGATCGCCTCGAAGCGCAGATCAAAGAACTCAACGCCGAATTGGCGCAGCTTCGCGCCGCCGCGCCTGCAGCGGAGCCGGTCAACGAGGAGTTCGTCCAGGCACGCCGGACCATTGACGAATTGACCGCCGCCCGCCGCGAACTCGAAGCGCGCGCCGAACAGAGCGCAGCGCAGGTGAGGCAACTCCAGGAGGACGCCGCGCAAACGGAGAGCCGGCTTGCGGCGCAGGAGCAGTCCCGCGGCCAGGCGCAGGATGAGGCGCAGCAACTCCGCGGGCAAATCGCCGAGGGCGAGCGCGCGATGGCGGAGTCGGCCGAGCGCAACCGCCGCCTCGACGAACAGCTCAACCAGCTCTCCGCCGCGCGGGACCGGGCGCAGGAGGAAATCGCGCGGTTGCAGCCGCAGCTCGAGGCCGCCGGCCGCGCGCAGGAGGAATCGAAAGCCGCGCGCGCAGCGCTCGAAGGGCGGCTTCAGCCGCTCACCGACCAGTTGGCGCAGGCCGGCGCACAACTCCGGCAGAAGGTCGCCGAGCTGGATCGCTTGCGCGAGGCCGGCAGCGCAACGGAGCGCGAGTCGGCCGCGTCGCGCCGCGCCCTCGAGGAATTGCGCGCCGGCCAACTGGCGCTCGAGGAGCGCGCCCGGCAGCAGGCTGACGAACTGCTGAAGTCCAACGCGCAGATTCAGGAGCAGGCTGCCGAGGGCGACAAGGCCCGGGCGGAACATGAACGCCTTCGACAGCAGGCCGCCGAATTGCGCGCGGCGCTGGCGGAGCGCGACGCCGAGCGCGCGCGGTTCCAGGCGCAGGTGAAAGAGCTGAGCGCCGCCCACGCGCAGTCGAAGGCGGAGCTGGACCGGGAGCGCGCCGAGCGAACGAAGGCGCTTGAGGAGGCCGCGCGGCTTCAGCAGGAAATCCCGAACTCCACGCTGGCGCGAAGCAAAATCGAGGAGCATCGCGCGCAGCTCCAGGCGAGGGTGCAGGAACTGACCTTCGCACAGGCGCAATCCAAATCCGAACTCGACCGGGAGCGCGCCGAGCGCAAGAAGGCGCTCGACGAGGCCGCGCGGCTTCAGCAGGAAATCTCGAAGTCCGCCCAGGCGCGAAGCAGAATCGAGGCGCAGCAACAGCAGCTCCAGGCGCTGGTGCAAGAGCTGACCGCCGCGCAGGCGGAGTCCAAGTCCGAACTCGACCGGGAGCGCGCCGAGCGGAAGAAGGCTCTTGATGAGGCCGCGCGGCTTCAGCAGGAAATCTCGAAGTCCGCCCAGGCGCGAAGCAGAATCGAGGCGCAGCAACAGCAGCTCCAGGCGCTGGTGCAGGAGCTGACCGCCGCGCAGGCGGAGTCCAAATCCGAACTCGACCGGGAGCGCGCCGGGCGCAGGAAGGCGCTCGAAGAGACCGCACGGCTTCAGCAGGAACTTCTGGAGTCGGCCCAGGCGCAGGACGAATTGTCGGCGCAGCGCGAGCGACTTCAGGCCCTGGTGCAGGAACTGGCCGCCGCGCAGGCGCAATCCGAATCCGAACTCGACCAGCAGAGCGCCGGGCGCAGGAAGGCGCTCGACGAGGCTGCGCGGCTTCAACAGGAACTCTCGAAGTCGGTCCAGGCGCAGGACGAATTATCGGCGCAGCGCGAGCGACTTCAGGCGCTGGTGCAGGAACTGACCGCCGCGCAGGCGCAGTCCAAATCGGAACTCGACCAGGAGCGCGCCGAGCGAAGGAAGGCGCTCGAGGAGGCCGCACGGCTTCAACAGGAAATCCCGAAGTCAACGCTGGCGCGAAGCAAAATCGAGGCGCAGCGCGCGCAACTTCAGGCGCTGGTGCAGGACCTGACCGCCTCGGAGGCGCGATCGAAATCCGAACTCGACCAGGAGCGCGCCGAGCGGAAGAAGGCGATCGAGGAGGCCGCGCGGCTTCAGCAGGAAATCTCGGAGTCGGCGCGCGCCAGGGATGAATGGTCCGCGCAGCGCGAGCAGCTTCAACAGCAGGTGAACGACCTCTCCTCGGCGCGGACTCGGTCGGAGGCGGAGATCGAGCGCGCGCGGCAGCAGCTTCAGGAGGAGACTTCACGCCGGCAGGCGGTCGAGACGTCGAGCGCAAAGCTGCTCGAGGAGATCGAGACGCTCAAGCGGGCGCTCGATGACCGCCGGCGCGAAGCCGACGCGCTCGCACAAACGCGCGCCGCCGAGCTGGAGAAGGCCGTGCAGCCATTCCAATCGGAGAACGCCGAGCGCCAGCGGCTCGCGGAACAGAGCGGCGCCCTGGAAGGCGACCAGGCGGCGCTGCAGTCCGAGATCGAGCGGCGCGCAACCGAGCACGCCGAGGCGCTCGCGGCCGTGCGCGAGCAACTCCAGAAGGAGACGCTCGAGCGGATACTGGTTGAGGAGGAAAATGATCAGCTCCGGCGCGAAATCGTCGCGTCCAGAACGGGCTCGGCGGAACCGGCCGAGAACGGCGGCGATGCGGATGCGCGCATTGCGGAAGCGCTGCAAAGCGCCGACCCGACCCGGCGCGAACTCGCCGTCGGCCGGGAAGCGCAGTTGCTCAACAAGGTGCTGCGGAAGAAGCTCACCGAGCTCCGCCACGCGGCGCAGCAAGGGCAGGTCGAACGCGCGGCCCTGGCGCAACAGGTCCAGTCCCAGGCGGCCGCGCTGGAGAAGGCGAGGATGGAAATCCGCCAGGAAGTCGCAGGCCGCCAACAGGCGACGGAGGAGAACCAGCGGCTCCGCCAAAGCCTCGCCGAAGCCGCGGACGGCGCCCTGACGTTGAAGGCCGGCCAGGAGACGCTCGAAGACCCGGCGAAGAAGAGCGCCGACGAACCCGCGAAGGCCGACGGGGCCGCCGCCAAGAGCGCCGACAAGACTGAAGAGAGATGGACCCGGCGCCTGTTCTCGCAGCGCAAGAACCCGCCCGACGGTTGATCTATTCCGGGCACATTAGCCGCGCCAACGGCTGCGCGGCTGGTGCATCAATAGAAAATGCGCGTCGAGCGCGCGTTTTCTCCGGGCACATTAGCCGCGCCAACGGCTGCGCGGCTGGTGCATCAATAGAAAATGCGCGTCGAGCGCGCATTTTCTTAGGAGCCGCCCGCCGTCGCCAGGACCGTGCGCGCGCTCGGGTGGTTCATCAGGCTCTGGATGTGGAGCAGGTCCTCGTAGTCAATCGCCGGGATCATGGCCGGCACCAGGTTCATGGTCTGCTCGATGACGTATCCCGCCTGCGCCGCCGCGCCCTCCTTTCTCCTGTAGGACAGGACGCGAACCACTCCGGCGCTTTGCGGGGCCTTCCACTCGATTTCGGCCGGCTGCAAGGCCAGTGTGGCGAATTCCTGCGGCAGCGTGAGCGTGGTGCGGATGGTGACCCGCCGCGGGCCCGACCAGAAGATCGGGTTGTCGCGCGTCTCCGACCGGAAGCCGAAAAGGTCCTGCAGACTGGCCGGCATCGTGAAATAGAGATAGTCGCCGTTTCGGGCGGCGTAGGCCGGGACGCGGACGGTGAATTGCTCGACGCCGGGATACGAATCGAACGCCGTCTCCAGCTCGCCCTCGGCGGCCGCGGCCTGGGAAATCTGCGCGATGGCCTCCAGGAAGTACCGGCGGCGCTCCTCGGGCACCATCTCGGCGAACCGTTTGCGCGCGTCGGCATAGCCGGAGCCGTAGTAATTCGTGCGCTTGCGGATGACGGCGTCGCCGTTGGCCTGCACGGTCACGTCGAAGTCCTCGTCGCTCCGGTCCCGCATCATGGGCCGGGCGTTGATGGTGAAGAGCTTGCCGCCGTCCATGCCGAGTCCGTAGCAACCGTCGTGCGCGGTGGCGCCGAGCGCGGCGTACTCATCGGTGTCGTTCAGGTACACCTCTTTGCCGTCGAGCCGCACGCGCACGAGCACGGCGCTGAAGTCCGACGGGCTCGGCGCGCCGTCGAGCGGCGGCGCCAGATTGGCGACGACCGACACGCCGGAGGCGAGGACGAACGCCGGCCGGAAGCCGGCGGCCCGCAGCATGGCGTGGAGCAGCACGGCGCGGTCGGCGCTGTTGCCGTAGCTTTCCTTGAGCGTCCGGTCGGCCGGCGTGACGGCCGAAAGCGGCAGCTCGTCCAGCCCCGGCCCGGCGAAGCGGACCTGCTTCGCGACGAAATTGCGGATGGCGGTCAGCCGGGCCGCGTCGTCTGCGGCGCCCTGGATCAGCGCCTTCGCCTGCCGCTGCGCTTCCTTCTGGCCGGAGGCGGCCTCCTTCAATCTGGCCGCGACCTCGGCGCCGTAGGTTTTCCAGTTCCCCGTCGAGAGGCAGATGGTCGGCAGGTACGCCCACGACGGCGGGAGCAGGATCTCGGGCTTGACGGCGCGCTGCTCCGCCGCCGACCATTGGCGGCGCACGGCGCTCTCGAGCGTCTCCGACTGCTCCTGGAGCGCCTCGGCGAAGTGCGGCTGGACGGCCAGCGGGAGGTCGGCCGGGACGGTGACGCTCAGCGTGCGCGAATGGACCGGGTCAATGCCGCGGAACGCGACGCGCGCGGCGAAGAACGGCCGGTCCTTGCAGACGCGCCTGACCTTGTACTCGATCACGCTGCCGACCTCGACGCCGGGCAGGCTGACGACGAGCGTCTTGGCGGCCGGATATCGCGGGGCCGATCCGGCCCACTCGGCGTCCATGAGGTTCTGCTCTTCCTTCTTCGCGGCTTTCACCGACGACCCGTCCGGGCTGGTGACCGTGGCGCTTTCGAGCGTCAGCTCTTCCCACGCCGGGTTGTAGCCGAGCTTGACCTCGGAGTTCTTTTTCTTCCCGCCGTACGTGAGCACCTTCATGCGGACGGTGCGCGTCTCGGTCCAGGAGTGGGAATCGGCCAGCTCGAACTCCGTGCTGTCGCTGAGGATCTCCGCGTCGGCGGGCGGCTGCGCGGCGGCGAAGATCGCCTTCTGCCGCGCGTCGCGCTCCATCGTCCTCAGCGCCTCCTTCAGCGTGAGGTACTGAGCGGGCGTGAACTCGACGACCTTCAGCAGGAACGTCTCCGTGCGCGTGAGCGTGTTCCCGTCGCGCGCGAACGATTCCGAGTAACTCACCGCCTCGTTCTCCACCGGCTCGTACGCCGGCAGCGCGAGCGTCTGGCCGATGTCCTCGGCCTGCAGCTTCAGCGTCTCCTGCAGGCCGCAGGCGATCTCGGTGACGAGCGGGTACTTGCGCTTCTCGAGACCGGTTCCGCCGAGGATGAAATTGACCATGCCCACGCGCGCGCCGATGCCCGGCAGCGGCAGGAGCACCGTTTCGCCGTTGGTGATCGGTATGCCGCGCGCCTCGAACCGCAGCTTGGCCGTGAGCGGCGCGGTCGTGTCCATCAAGTCCGCCGGCGTCAGCTCGAACCCGCTCAGCCGCGCGCCCGTCGCGACGCGCCGCACCAGGCCCTCGAAGAACACCCGCCGCTCCTCCGGCGGCATGCGCGAGAAATGGTCGCGGTACACGCTGTCGTTGATCCCGTCGAAATGCAGCACGCTCTCGGCGGTCAGGTCGCCGGCGGCGTTGAGCGTGGCCGTCGTCTCGATGCGCATCAGGTTCTCCGTCGCCGGCGTGATCGGAGAGGTCTTCAGCGTTTCGCCCTCGGGCGTGGCGACCAGGTAGCTGTCGTTCGAGAGGTAGGCCGGCAGCAGCTCGCGGGTGTTCTCGTCAGTCGGGTCCATCAGCAGGTACGAGCCGTCAGGCTCGCGCGCGGCGACGATGGCGTGGTTGAAATACGGCTGCGGGACGTCGGCGTCCTTCTTGGGGCCGACCTCGATCAGCACGGGGAACGCCTCGATCTCCGCCAGGCGCAGCATCTCGACGAGGAGCGCCGCCTTGTCGCGGCAGACGCCGTACTTGTTGTCGAACGTGATACGCACGTCGTGCGGCTCGTATCCGGGCGCGTCCTTCTCGAGCGTGATGCCCATGTACCGCACCTTCTGCGAGACGAACTTGAACAGCGCCTCGATCTTCTTCCGGCGGTCGGTCAGGCCCTGGGTGAGTTCGGCCACGGTCGCCTTCATGCCATCCGTCGGCGCAAGGTGCGGCAGGCTGATCTGCCAGTACCACTTGGAGATTTCGCGCCAGTCGGCGATGGTGCTGACCAGCAGGCGCTGGACGCAGGTGTAGATCGGCGGCATGCTCGGCTCTTGATACATGCGCGGCACGTCGCGCGCCTCCCAGTGATAGATGAGGCGGCCGTCCCGCTCGGACTGCGAGAAGGTCACCGTGCCGGGCACCTCGTCCTTGAGCGCGATGCTGCGCAGCGGAAGTTCCTTCGGGCCGGAGACCTCGTAGAGGAAGTGGCGGATCGGCGAGGTGGCCTCGAGCTCGGTCCAATCGCTCCAGGTGTTCTGCACGCGCGCCTTGAACGTGGTGTGGATCGCGCGGTAATGGACGATGTCGCCGACGGCCAGGCCGGGAATGCCGACCTCGAGCAGCTTGCGGTTCGGGTCGTAGATATTTGAACTCATCTGGCCGCTCTCGGTCGTCACGCGGCTCTGCGCGGCGATGTCCACCGGCACGGCCGCGCCGTCCGGCTTGATCACCTCGAGGAGGTCGAGCGACACCTTGCTGAACGCCTCGTCGAAATCGAGCGACATCCGCTCGTTATCGCGCCGGCCCTTGTCGGTGAGCACCTTCGTCCAGGTCTCGTCGAACGTCACCGACGTGCCGTCGGCCTCGTAGCGGATGAAAATGAAATCGTCCACCAGCACGTCGTCCGCGTCGGGATACTTGGCCTTCGTGACCTCCGCGGCCGCCGCGAGCGTCGCCGCGCGGTCCATCAGCGCGGGCTTGGCCGCCTCCGGCGCAGCCTTCGGCGCCTCCTGGGCGAACGTCGCCGAAACCAGCCCCACCGCCAGCAACAACGCGACCCACCATGAGGATTGATGTTTCATGCGGACTCCGTTCGTGAAGAAGCATCGGGACAAGCCGGACGATTTTTTGATCTTCGCGTAAGAAAAGGAAAGGTCTCTCGCAAAGACGCCAAGAGCGCCAAGAACGACATAATCAAGTTGTTTTTCGTTCTTTGCGTTCTTTGCGTCTTGGCGAGAGCATTCCTTTCTATATGCGAACATCAGTAATGATACGCTCCGGCACGGCGCAGCGTCAACAAGCGTCGTCGGCGGAGTCTTCGCTCAATCACCGAGTCGGCTGCGCGGGCTGGCCAAGGGAGCGCAGGAGTTCCTCCGGCACCGTCCCGCCGAGTTGCCGGACTGTCAGCAGGTCCGCGAGCGCCTCGCGGTCTTGTTTCATGCGGTGACGTGCGACGGCGCGGTTGAAATACGCATCCGCGTCCCGCGGCCGCAGCTCGATCGCCCGGCTGAAGTCAAGGACCGCCTCCGCCGGCCGGCCGGCGGCCAGATGAACGTTGCCGCGATTGTACCAGGCGTCGGCGTTGCGCGGGTTGCAAGCGATAGCTTGATCGTAGTCGCGCAGGGCCTGGTCCTGGCGCCCGGCGGACGCGTGGATGATGCCGCGATTGACGTACGCCTCGGCGTAATCGGGCTTGAGCGCAATGGCCTGGTCCAGGTCGCGCAGGGCATCTTCAGGGTGGCCGGCCTTGGCATAGACGTTGCCTCGGATGAACCACTCCTCGGCGTAACCGGGCCTGAGTTCGATGGCCTGGTCCAGGTCACGCAGCGCCTCCTCGGGGCGGCCGGCCTTGGCATAGACGTTGCCTCGGTGGAACCAGGCCGCGGCGTAAGCCGGCTTGAGCGCGATGGCCCGGTCGTAGTCGCGCAGGGCTTCGTCGTAACGCCCGGCGGCCGCGTGGATGTTGGCGCGGTTGACGTACGCCTCGGCGAAGTCGGGGTTGAGCGCGATGGCCTGATCCAGGTCGCGCAAGGCCTCCGCGGATCGGCCGGCGCTGAAGTAGCTGTTGCCGCGGTTGTACCACGCCGCGACGTAGTCGGGCTTGAGCGCGATGGCCTGGTCGTAGTCGTAGATGCCCTCGGCGTAGCGCCGGGCTTCCACCTGGATATTGCCGCGATCGAGGTACGCTTGCGCGTCGTCGGGCCTGAGAACAATGGCCTGGTCCAGGTTGCGAATCGCCTCCTGGCGGTATCGTCCCGCCTCGGCGAGGAGCGCGGCCGAGTCCGCGCCGGGCGCCGTCGCGCGCCGGAGGAGCAGGTCGCTCAGGTTGACTTTAGCGATCCACGCCTTCGGGTTCTTCGCCAGCGTGTCGCGCCAGAGCGTTTCCTCGTCATGGTAGACGAAGGTCCGGCAGAAAGTGAGGGCGGCGCAGGCCAGGACCAGCGCGCCGGCGGCGGCCACTGCGACCGGGCGCCACCTGCCTTCGCGGGGGCTTCGGCGGGCGGGCGCGCCGGGCCGCTCCATGACGCAAGCCAGCAGTCCCGCCGCCAGCGCCAGGATGCCGGGCATCGCCGCGTACTGAAGATGGTCCGCCACCAGCGACAGTTCCATGAACGTCATTTCCACAAACCCCAGCACCGGCAGGAGCAGGACCATGAAGTACGCCCAGGCGACCAGCGGCCCCGAGCCCCAGCGCCTGCGTCCCGCCCAGAGAAGCGCCGTCGTCGCCGCCAGCAGCGCGATCGGGAGGAAACACAGGACGCTGGAGCCATCCACTTCCCACAGCGGGTAGGCGGCGCACAGTCCTGCCGGCAGCAGGATCTTGTAGAGGTAGAACCACACGATCCAGCCGGCGCCGGCGACGCGCGAGGCCGCGCCCTCCGTGCGGATCATCTCATGCCCGATGGCGTTGTGCCATTGGAACCACACCGTCACCAGCCCCAGCGCCAGCGACAGCGCGAAGAACGGAACCATCCGGAGCAGGTCCCGCGCCGTAACTTTTCCGCGCCGCCACCACGCGCAGAGAAGCAGCACCGCCGGCAGCATCACTACCGAGGTCTTCGCCAGCAGGGCCAGCAGGAACAGGCCAAGAGAAAACAAATACTGCGGATTGCCGTCCGTCGTGTCGTCGTGGTGAGAACAGCCGTCCTCAAAACGCAGATACGCCAGGATACTCGCCAGGTAGAACACCATCGGCAGGGTGTTCTTGCGCTCGGTGATCCACGCCACCGACTCGACCGCCACCGGGTGCACCGCGAAGAGCAGCCCCGCCAGCCACGCGCCGGGAACCTTGAGCCGCAGAAGCACGCGCCAGAGCAGCACCGCGCTCGCCGCATGCAGCAGCACGTTGACCAGGTGGTAGCCGAATGCGTTCGGCCCCCACAAACGCCACTCGAACCAGAGCATGCTGGAGGTCAGCGGGAAGTAGTCCGGCGGCTCCGCGGTGAACCAGAAACGGTACAGGCCGTCGGGGGCATGGATGAGCGGGTTCTCGGTCAGGAACTTGTCATCGTCCCAGATGAACCCGGCGCGGAAAACCGGCGCGTAGGCGAGCAGCACCGCCGCGACGATCAGTGCGGCTGGAAGGAATCGGCGTGAGGCGCGCGGGCGCTCCGGGGCCTGGCTCATGCGCCCCATTTTGACGGCGCAGGCCGGTCGCGTCAAGCGATTGGCCTCGCGGCGCCTTGGAGCAGGTCGCGGCAGCCCCGGGCGGAAAATCAGCGAGTCGGTTGCGCAGAGTGGGCGAGGGAGCGCAGGAGTTCCTCCGGCACCGTCCCGCCGAGTTGCCGGACCATCAGCAGGTCCGCGAGCGCCTCGCTGTCTTGCTTCATGAGCCTGCGGGCGGTGGCGCGCAGGTAATACCCGCGCGCTTCCCGCGGCCGCAGCTCGATCAGCCGATCCAGGTCCTGGACCGCCTCCGCCGGCCGGTTGGCGGCCAGGCAAGCGTTGGCGCGATTGTACCAGGCATCGGCATTGCGCGGATCGCAGGCGACGGCCTTGCCGTAGTCGCCGATAGCCTCGGCGTAACGCCGTGCGGCCATGTAGACGTTGCCGCGATTGATGTACGCCTGGGTGTAATCGGGCTTGAGCGCGATGGCCTCGTCCAGGTCGCGCAGGGCCAAGTCCAGGCGGCCGGCGCGGGCATAAGCGGTGCCGCGGTTGTACCACGCCTCGACGCAATCGGGCTTGAGTTCGATGGCCTGATCGTAGTCGCGCATGGCCTCGGCGGACCGGTTGGTAGCCGCGAAGACCAGGCCGCGATTGACGTAGGCCTGGGCGCAATCGGACTGGACCGCAATGGCCTGGTCGTAGTCGCGTACGGCCTCGGCGTAGCGCCTGGCGGCCGCGTAGATGAGGCCGCGGTTGAGGTACGCCTCAGCGTAATCGGGATTGAGCGCGATGGCCTTGTCCAGGTCGCGCAGCGCCTCCGCCGGGTGGCCGGTGTTGAAGTAGGCGTTGCTCCGGTTATACCACGCCACGGCGGAGTCCGGCTTGAACGCAATGGCCTGGTCGTAGTCGCGGATGGCCTCGGCGGACCGGTTGGCGGCGGCGCGGGCGATGCCTCGTCCGAGCCACGCGTGGTAGTACCTGGGGTCCAGTTCCAGCGACTTGTCGAAGTAGCGGATCGCCTCGTCCGGGGCGCCCGCGGCGAAGTACGCCAGGCCCAGGTCGCACCAGAGCGGCGCCGAGCGCGGGCTCTTCACCAGGTTATCGCGCCAGAGGCGCTGGTTGCTGCTGAAGACGCCGGCGCGCTGGAACGTGAGCGCCGCCAGCGCCGCCAGGCAGATTCCCACGGCCACGGCGGCTCGACGGCCTCCGCTCCCGCCGGCCGTCGCGCGCGCGAGGAGCGCCGCCGCCAGCGCAAGGATCCCCGGCATGGCCAGATATTGAAGATGATCCGCCACCAGTGACAGGTGCATGAACGACATCTCTGCGAACCCCAGCACCGGCAGGAGCGAGACCATGAAGTACGCCCACGCGACCAGCGGTCCCGGGCCCCAGCGCTTGCGCTTTGCCCAGAGGAGCGCCGTCGCCGCCGCCAGCAGCGCGAGCGGAAGGAAAGAGAGGACGGACGAGCCGCTCACTTCCCACCGCGGGTAGATCGCGTACAGGCCCGCCGGCAGCAGTATCTTGTAGAGGTAGAACCACGCGATCCAGCCGGCGGCGGCGACGCGCGAGGCGGCACCCTCGGGCCGGGCCACCTCCTGCCCGATGGCGTTATGCCATTGGAACCACACCGTCACCAGTCCCAGCGCCAGCGACAACGCGAAGAACGGGACTGTCCGAAGCAGGTCCCGGCCCGCCACCTTTCCTCGCCGCCACCACGCCAGCAGCAACAGCACCACCGGCAGCATCACCACCGAGGTCTTCGCGAGCAGCGCCAACAGGAACAAGCCAAGAGAAAGAAAATAATGCCGCTGGCCCTTCGCCGTGTCGTCGTGTTGAGGACCGGCGCGATCCGGGACGTCCTCAAAGTGCAGATACGCCAGGATGCTCCCGAGGTAGAGGACCATCGAGAGCGTGTTCTTGCGTTCGGAGAGCCACGCGGCGGAGGCGACCGCCACCGGGTGCAGGGCGAAGAGGAGCGCGGCCAGCCACGCCCCGGGCACGCGCAGCCGCTGGAGGACGAAACCGAGCAGCGCCGCGCTCAGGCCATGGAGCAGGACGTTGATCACGTGCGGGCCCGTCGCCGACCCCTTGAAAACGCGCCACTCCAGCCAGTGCATGCTGTAGGTCAGCGGGAGGTATTCGAGCGACTTGCGGTTGAACCAGACTCGGAGCAGCCCGTCCTCCGCGCGCACGTCGCGGTTCTTGACAATCAGGACCTCGTCGTCCCAGATATAGCCGCCGCGCAGCGCCGGCCAGTAGGCGAGCAGCGCCGCCGCAACGATCAGCGCGGCTGGAAGGAATCGGCGTGCGGCGCGCAGGCGCTCCGGAGCCTTTTTCATGCGCGATATTCTGACGGCGCAGGCCGCTCCCGTCAAGCCGCTCGCAGTGTGCCCGCCAAGGCATGCGAAGCAGCGCCTGACGGCGCCGCTACAAGCGATGGCCTCGCGGCAGCGCGGCGCACAGGTCGCGGCTGTTCCGGCGCAGGAGACGGCGCACTTCGTGGTGCAGGCTCATGCGCAACAGAATGGAGTGCGTGAGCAGGTCCTTGCAGCGCTCCGACGCGGCGTCCTGCCGGCGCGGCTCGATGACCAGCCGCTGCGCGCACCATTCGGCGATGAAGTCCCCACCCACGTACAGCCGCACGCCGTCGGACCGGAGCGGAGCAGCCTCCGCTTTCATTCCAGCCAGGAAGGCGTTGATGACGTCCTGTTCGGTCATGGCTTCTTCCAAAGGGTTTTCAGGTTCCCCACAACCTATATGGAAGAATAACGCCGCAAAGTTAGGCGCACTTGAGGGGCGCGCAAATAACAGGATAATTCGTTCCCTCGTCCGCCGGGCCTCAGCGCGCCGCGAAGTCGCCGTACTTCAGGCAGGTCTCGTGGTATGCGGCGAAGTGCTCGATGGGGACCTCGGGGCTGATGGAGTGCGCGCCGATGACCAGGCCGCCGTCGCGGCCGAGATCAATCAGCTCGCGCGCCTGCGCCCGGATGCGCTCGACGGGGCCGCGAATGAGCGCGTCGGAGTTGTCCATGCCGCCGGCCAGGATGAGCCGAGGGTAACGCTTGCGGATTTCCGCCGGGTCCATGTTCGCGCGGCGCTCCAGCGGGTTCAGCCCGTCAATTCCGGCGTCCACGAGCATGTCCAGCAGCGGACGGATGTCGCCGTCGGAGTGCAGGAAAACGTACCGCGCACCGGCGCGCTTGTACGCGGCGATCATCCGCCGGTATGCCGGCAGCAAAACGCGCTCGAATGACTTCGGGCTGAACATCGGACCGTCGTTATACCCCATGTCGTCGTAAATCCAGACCCCGGTTTCCTGCAGGCCGTAGCGCGTGACCGCCTCGACTCCGACGGCGGCGAGGTGATCGGCGACCTTGCCGGCCAGCGCAGCGGCCAGCGGCGGATCGCCGGCGATGTCGAGCAGGAACTGCGTCTCGCCGCGCACGAAACTGGTGCGCAGAAAAGGGCCGCCCGTCTTAGCGAACAGGGCGCGCTGCCGCTTGAGCCGCCCGATCTCCTCCAGGCTCTTCACGGCGTAACGGGCGTCGAGACCGGGAGAGTCGAACCGGACGGAATCCGGGTCAGCGCCCGCGGGGATCGGCGTTCGGAGCACCTCGACGAAGAACGCATCCGGCCTGCGGCGGAGGGTCCGGCCCCAGCCGTCCACCTCGTAAATCCAGCCGGCTTCTTCCCTGGTCCGCCGGGCGCGGCTGGGGAACGGCGTTTCGTCCGGGACGATGATCTCCATGTCCACCAGAGATACCGCCGGCCCGAACCGCGACTCCCACTCCTTCGTATACTCCTGGAAGTTGTCGAACCGCGGGATGCGGTCCGGCCGCCGGAAGGCGCAAGCGGCCAGCGTGCGCTCGCGCGATGTCATGTTTTCCGTTTCAATTTACAGGGCGACTTTTTGGCGGCATGTCCACGCGGATTATATCGCAGAATCGTGTGAGCGTCCAAATCGCCGCCCTTCCCGCTTGCAGAAGTTTCACGGCGATGTAAAATATCTGCGATCGCTTCCAGCCGCGCAGCGCTATGAGACGACGCCATGAAATCCGCTCAACCCGGGCCGGCCCTGCCGCTGGTCGCCTGCATCGGCGAGATTCTCTGGGACTGCTTCCCGGACCGCAAGGTGCTCGGCGGCGCGCCGCTGAACTGCGGCTACATGGCCCAGTGCATGGGCGCGCGGGCGCTGCCGATCAGCCGCGTGGGAGACGATCCCGACGGCCAGGCGATCCTGCAAGTGATGAAGGATAAACGGCTCGATACTTCCTGCGTCCAGGTGGACCCGGTCCATCCGACCGGCATCGTCCGCGTGGCCGTCTCAGCCCGGGGCGAACCGAGCTACACGATCGTCGAGAACGCGGCGTACGATTTCCTGGCGTGGGAGGAGAATCTCGCCGAGCCGCTCTCGCGCTGCGACGCGGTCTGCTTCGGGTCGCTGGCCCAGCGCAATCCCGCCGGCCGCGCCGGAATCCTGCGCATGATTGACCAGGCGAAGAAGGCGCTGAAGGTCTTTGACGTCAACCTGCGCCAGAATTTCTTCAGCCGCGAAACCCTCGCCGGCGGATTCAAACGCGCGCAGGTGGTCAAGCTCAACGAGGCGGAGCTGGAAGTCCTCAAGGACCTCTTCGCGTCCGATTTCGCCGGCGGAATCCGCGGCTTCATGGAGCGTTACGGCATCGAGTTGATGGCCGTCACGCGCGGCGCCGACGGCTGCACGCTCTATCGCGGCGGCGAGGAAGTCCACGCGCCCGGGTTGAAAGTGACCGTGGCGGACACCGTCGGATCGGGCGACGCCTTCACTGCGTCGCTGATGATCTCCTGCCTCAAGCGGCTGCCGCCGGCGGAAATCGGCCGCGAGGCGAACCTCTGGGGCGCGTACGTCGCCACGCAGCGCGGCGGCACGCCCGAGGTCCGGCAGGACGCGATCGCCCGGCTGCGGCAACTTTAGCAGGATCAACACGCCTCGCGGCGGATGGCTTCCTTTTTGAGCCCGATCCTGTTATGTTATTTTCGCTGTTGATGGGCGCGATTCCCGCCGCCTGCGCGCATCGGCCGGGAATGAGAGGAGCAGCAGGAGATCGGCATGCCGCCGGAACCTTCGGAGAAGAATGACGAGGGGCTCGCGGAACGCAAGCCCGGCGCGCGAACGCCGGGGCGGCGTCATGAGCCGATGGACCTCACGCGCGGCGCGCTGCCGAAAATCTTCGAGAAACAGGTCACGCCGTTCCGCCTTTTCCTCACCAGCATCGTCGCCGTATTCATCTCGCAATTCTTCGTCTGCCTGGCGTTGCGCCTGACCGGCATCCGCAATATTCGCAGTCCCTATGCCGAGGCGCTTCTGACGGGCATCTCGCTGGTGGTCTTGATCATGCCGGTGATGTACGCCGGCCTGTACCGCCCGATGATCAAGAATATCGCGCGGCAGTTGCTGCTCGAGAACGCCCTGCGCGAACTGGCCACCGTGGATGAGCTGACCGACATCCTCAATCGCCGCGGGTTCCATGCGGTTGCCGAAGACTATCTCAGGCTGGCCAGGCGCCTCCGGGAAGGCCTCTGCTGCCTGTTCCTGGACCTGAACGGCTTCAAGCGGATCAACGACACGCTCGGCCATAATGTGGGCGACCAGGCGCTGATCGAGACCGCCCGGCTCCTCAAGGCGACCTTCCGCGAGTCCGACCTCATCGCCCGCGTCGGCGGTGACGAGTTCGTCGTCCTCGCCCTCGAGATCGGCCCGAACACCGCGAACCGGATGATCGCGCGCCTGCAGGAAAAGCTCACCGCCGTGAACGCGCAGCCCGGCCGCACGTACCAGATCTCCGTCTGCATCGGCATGGCGCGATCCGAGCCCGGCCAGGAATGCTCCATCGCCGACCTCGTCGCGCGCGCCGACCACCTGATGTACGAGCAGAAACAGGCCCTCCGCCCCGCTCCGCCGCTCAAGGAGTGAGAACCGCGTGAAGTGCCGACTTCTGGAGGAGACGAAATCATGAAGCGCCCGCGCAGCAGCCTTAAATCCACCGCAGCAATCCTGGCGCTGGCTTTGGCGCCCTGTTCGGCCCTGTTCGCCCAGGATTATGAAATCCGTCTGGACCGCCCGGATCCCATCGGGTCCAAGTGCCGCCTGGCGATGGTCGGCAAAGAGTCCACCTCGCAAGTCGTCAAACAGGACGACAAGGTTATCCAGGACAAGAACAGCAAATTTACGGTCGAAGCCGAACTGGTGGCGACCATTCTTGCCGTGAGCGAGAAAGGCGCGAACACCCGGGTCAAGGTCGAAGTGGAAAAACTGACTCGAATCGAAGGCGATGCCCGGAGAGAATTATTGCCCAAGGGCAGCGTCGTCACCGTCGCGTGGGACGGAAAAGGGCAGGCATTCGATATGGCCGGCGGCCTGGACCCGGACACCGAAGAGTCGCTGAGGCTGCTGAACCTGGTCTCCGAGAACCCGAACGGGCCGACGGACGACGAGGTCTTCGGCTCGAAAGAACGGAAGAAGGTGGGCGACCGCTGGGAAGGCAACTCCGAACTGATGGCGAAGGATATCATTCGCTACGGGATCCTGGCGAAAAAGGAAGACTTCAAATCAACCGTCACCCTCGACAAAGTCGTCCGCGTCGGCAAAACGGAATGCCTGCAGTTGACTTGCGCTTTCACCTGCGACAAGTTCGAACCGCCGCTTCCGCCGGGGTTTACCGTTGAGAAGAGCGCGTTGAAGGCCGACTTCAGCAACAAGCTTCCGGTTGCAACATCCCTCAGTCTGCCCGCGGAAGGCTCGATGGACATGGCCATAAAATTGATCGCCCGGGGAAAGCCCAATCCGGGCGCGGGCGAATTTGTCCTTGAGATCGCGAACGACCAAAGCCTGACCGTGCGGGCGACCGAGGTGAAATGAATCGTCCGCCGGCGCGCAGATCGTCCGTTCCCCGCTGATCGCCATCCGCCGCAAAGCTCCACACTCGCCGAAGTCTCCTGTCCAAATGTCAGCGCGCCGCGCGATGAAGAGCGGACCGCCCGGTTCAATTCGCGCGCGCCTTATGATATGATGGGCAATCCGGTCGCAAAAAGGGACGGAAAACTATGTCGAAGCCGCGCCTGAATGGAATCCTCCTGGCCGCCGCATGCCTCCTCGGCGCCACCGCCCTGGCGGCGCCGCGCGAGTACCAGGTTTTTCAGACGGACCATCCGCCGTTCATTGACGGCGACGTGCGCGACGACATCTGGCGCGCGACGCCCTGGAGCGGCGATTTCACCGGGCCCCAGGGAGCCGCGGCGGACGTGCAGACGCAGTTCGCCATGGCCTGGGACGAGAGGTTCCTTTACGTGGCGGTCCGCTGCAAGGAACCCAGGCCCCAGGCGATCCATGCCGAAATCACCGGGCACGATCCGCGGATCGTCAATGACGACCACATCGAGATCCTGCTCGCGTCGTCCGACAAGCCCGCCGCCTTCCTCCAGATCTTCCTGAACCCCGCGGGCGGCCGCGTGGGCCAATGGATCGAGGAGGGCCGGTCGGAGAATGCGCCGGGGGACCGCTGGCTGCGCCTGCAGCAGGCCGGCTTCGACTCCGCCGTGCGGGTGCACGGCGCCGAGTGGGTGATCGAGGCGGCCATTCCGCTGCCGAGCATCGCGTTTCCGCTCAAGGAAGGAATCACGTACGCCGGCAACATCTGCCGCGTTCGTCCCGGCGCCCCCGTGAAAGACATGGCCTGGAACCCGGTGCACCGCGACCTTCGCAAATCGGCCGACTTCGGCCTGTTCAAGCTCTGCGGCCCCGCTCCGAAGGCGCCGCCGGTCCTGGGCGGCGACGCGGTCTGCCTGCGCAACGACGACCTGATCAACGGCAACCTCCTCAGCCTCGCCGACGGAAAAATCCGGTTCTCCTCGCCCACGTTCGCCGAAGACGTCAGCTTCGGCGCCGACGAGGTGCAGCGGCTGGACCTGGCGTGGACGGAGGTGGACGCCGCTCCCTCGCGGTTCTTCCTGAACAACGGCGACCAGATCAGCGGCAAGATCGTCTCGCTCTCCGCCGAGACGCTCGAGATCGAATCTCCGTCGCTCGGGCGCGTCTCCATCCCGCGCGGGCTCCTGTCGAACATCTCCTTGAGCGGCTTCTGGCTCGACAGCCGTTTCGAGACCGGCGTCCTCAAGCCCTGGGAACTGCTCGCGGGAAGCTGCAATTTCAGCAACGGCCTCCTGCACCTTTCCGGCGGGACGCCCGGCGGCCAATACCAGGCGATCCTCTCGCTGCCGCTGCACCAGGACAAGCCCGTGACGCTCATCGCCGACTACGACTCGGCGCCGCCCTTCACACCGCTCCACATCCAGCTTTTCGCCGACCGCGCGCATCCGCAGATGGAGATTCAGAACGGCATCATGCTCCATATCATTCCGTCGGCCATGTTCGTCGTGTACAACGACGGGCAGGCGTGGTCTCCGCCCAGGCCGCGCCAGCGCTTGACGCAGGCGGCGGCCAAGGAGCGCGTTCGGATCAAGGTGACGTACGACCCGTCGGACGGCTACGCCGGAGCATGGTACAACGGCAAGCAGGTCGCCGAAATCACCACGCCCCAAGGCCCCAGGACGGGAGAATACGTCATCTTCGGCGCGACGCGGCCGCTGGACCTCCACCGCCTGTCCGTGTACTGCGGCTTGCCCGCGCCGGAGCACCCGATGGCCGGCCCGAAGCCCGGCGAGATTCTCAGCTACCTCACGAACGGCGACATCGTGCGCGCCGGCCAGGTCGAGTTCGCGGACGGCAGCTTCGTCTACACGACGGAATTCGGCCCGATGAAGGTCAGCCCCGACCGCGTCGTCGCCATCACATTCCCGGCCAAGGCCGAGAAGCCGCCCGCCGCCGAAACCGCCGCCGCCTTCGTGGAGACCAGCGGCAGCCGTTTTGCGCTTGACGTGGAGGCGATCACCGACGAGTTCGTCATCGGCAAGAGCCCGGACCTCGGCGAACTCAAACTCTCGCGCCGCGTCGTCAAGAGCATCTCCTTCCCGGCGTCGTAGTCGCGCCCTGTTCTCGATTTTCTTGACACCGCCGCCGCCCGCAGATATAGTGCGCTCTGTCGTACGTCCCCCGATTCCCTCGGAGAGAAATCATGATCGGCTGCCGATTCGAAGACTGCCTGCGCGACGCCGGCGTCGAGTTGACGAAGGGCGGACGCGAAGCGCGGCTCGCGCCCACCGTCCTCTTCCACAATGAAGAGGCCCAGAAGCTCGGGCTGCGGGACGACATCACGCCCGCGCAGTGGGCGAAGGTCCTTTTCGATTTGCCGTCGCCCGGAAGAATCAAGGACGCCACGCTCCTGTGGTTCGTCAACCAGCCGCCCGCCGACAGCGATGCGCTCTGGACGATCCTCGTCAACGGCCACAAGATCGCGCATCAGCAGCGCGTGGCGCGGCTCCTGACCGGCGGGTGGGACCGCTGCTCCGTGCCGGGACGTTTCCTGAAAGCGGGGCGCAACGAGGTGGTCTTCGCCGGGCACGGCTGGCTTTACCTGGAGTCCGCCTCGGGCCTGCCGGCGAAAGCGTCGGCCTTCTCCGGCGGCGATCTCTCGGAATCCACCCTGGCGGGCGCCGGCGCCGGCGGCCGCAGCCTCCGCAGTTTCAACGGCGGCCGGACGTGGCACTTCAACGCCGCCGGGCCGAACCGGAACCAGCCGGGCGAGTACCTCGTCCGCCTGCGCGCGATGGGCCATCCGGTTGCGGCCAGCCTGACCTCGCCCGTGGCGGACCTGGGCGATCCGGACGGCGCAGGGCGCATTGCGCCGGTGATGGAAATCCGCTCCTGCCGACTGGAGGCGCGCCGCACCGCGCCGGCCGGGACGGCCGTCCTCTTCGAGATGCGCAGCGGCCCGACGCCGGCGTTCGACCCGAAGAGCTGGTCCGCCTGGCGCCCGGTCGCGCGGCTCGATCGGCCGGGCCGCTTTGTGCAATGGCGCGCGACGCTCTCGAGCCGGCGGCTCGACGCGACGCCGGTCGTCTCGCGCGTCACGCTCAAGCCGGAGATCAAGGTGGCGCAGCCCGCCGCCGATTGCCGGATCGCGCACTGGGACCGCCCGGAGCTGGCGCGCAGCTCCTACGCCTTCGAGTGGATGGCGCCCAACCCGCGCGCGCAGCGCCTGGTCAGGCAATACCGCCTGGACGACGTCATCGCGCGCGGCAAGACCGACCTGGAGCGCCTCTGCCTCCTGCGCGACTGGTGCTGGAAACAGTGGTTCGGCTGGCAGAGCCGCGATTTCCCGTACTGCCCGTCCTGGGACCCGTTCGAGATCCTCGATACGGTCAAGAACAACTGGGGCTTCGGCATGTGCACGCACTGGTCGGCGCTCTACGCCGCCTGCGCCGGCGCGCTGGGCTTCCACGCGCGCATCATCGTCATTGACCACCACTGCCTCAACGAGGTCTGGGTGGATGAACTCGGCAAGTGGATCCTCATGGATTCCGCCGGCGACAACAATTTCATCTGGGAACTCGACGGCCGGCCCATCAACGCGCTGGAGCTTCACGAGGCCGTCCGCCTGGGACGCGGCGAGCGACTGACGCAGCGCGTCTGGCGGGCGCCCTGGCAGCCGCGGCTCCCCAACGTCATCAGCGGCCCGACTCCCGTCTTCAGCTCCAGCGAGTACATCTGCAAGCCGCTGGAAAGCTCGATGAAGATCTACTGCCGCTTCGCCCTCTGCCTGCGGAACGACTACCTCGTCGAACCGGCCCCGGTCGAGCATGCGCACGGCACCGACCACTACCACTGGAACGGCTTCCTCTGGTGGACGGATGCGGCGAACCCGAAGTACCCGGAGCATTCCCTTCAGACGCAGCGCCGCAGCGATTTCTGTTGGACGGTCGGCCGCGTGCGCGCGTACCTCCAGCAGACGCGCCGGCCCGGCGTATTGGAAGTGCGCTTCGAGCACGCGATGCCGAACTTCACCCATTACGAGGTCAAGCGCGGCCCGGCAACGGTTGCAACGGAGGCCGAATCGTGGGAGCGGACGGACGAATGCCTGGAGTGGCCGTTGACCCAAGGCGCGAACCGGCTGGAAGTCCGCGCGGTCAGCGCCTTCCGGCGCGCGGGCCCGCCGACCGTCATCGAACTGGTTGTCACGTAATATTAGGAGTTCCGGGGATGGCCGCAGACAAGATGGGCGATGTCGTATCGTGCAGGATCGGCGACGTGTCCGTCCTTCTGCACGTGGATTCGGAAGTCTGGCCGGGCGAGACGATGAGCTTCGAGCGCTGGCGCGCGGACACCTACGCCACCAAGGAGCCCGACACGATCGCGTGGATAGATTCATTTGTGCATGAGGGCGACGTCCTCTATGACGTCGGCGCCAATATCGGCCAGTACGGGCTCTATGCGGCCAAGCGATTGAACGGGAACTGCCGCGTGCTCGCCTTCGAGCCGGAGGCCCTCAATTACGCCCGGCTGAACCGGAACATCGTCCTGAACGGCCTATCGGAAGCCGTAACCGCTCACTGCCTGGCGATCACGGACCAGACCGGCATGGACTTCTTCTACGTGAAGTCCTTCGCGCCGGGCGCCTCGCTCCACACGTATGGCCGGCCCGTCACGCAGTGCGAGAAGCCCTTCACTCCGAAGAACCGCCAGGGCATGATGGGCGTCTCGCTCGACGACCTGACCGGCCGGTTCGGCCTGCCTTTTCCGACCCATATCAAGGTGGACGTGGACGGGCTCGAGGAGCAGGTCGCCCGCGGCGCGGCCCGCGTGCTGAACGACGCCCGCCTGAAGAGCGTGCTGATCGAGGTCTGCATGTACCAGGACGTCGCGTCGCGGGTCAAGAGCCTGTTTTTCGCGGCCGGCTGGACCTTGCACAATGCCGACATCATTGACTATACCGAAGGGAAGGTGCAGAACCTCATCTTTACGCGATAATATCCCGGGGTTCTATAGCAGGAGGCGACCATGCGCGTATCTAAGTACGCAGTTGCGATCATCGCAGCCATTCTGTTAGGTGTGTTCAGTCAGAACGCCCGCGCTGAGAAAACGGACACCATTACCCAATACGGGATCACATGGAAACTAAGTGAACCGGTTGAGGTCGGGCGGTTTGTCACCGGCGATTATTATGTTGTGGGGAACTGTGAAGTGGTTTCAATCACTCCTCCGCCGGGAAACGGGCGAAATGGAAGCGAGTTGAATCCGCCGCTTTCGGACGGCGCCAGCGGATATGACAGTCGTGAAGAGGGAGGTCGTTTTGACGCCAAGATGTGCGCTTCTCTCCCGATTCACATGAAGCCCGGCGATGCGCTGATCTCCACGATCAGCGCGACCGATGCTGAATTCGGGAAACTTCCTAACTGGCTTCGAAGGGCCGACAAGTCGCCCTGCCCGGTGAAAAGCGCTTGCGTGCTCACTTGTCTCGCTGCGGCTGTGCCGGCGGATGCCTTTCGTCCGTCCTATTGCGACCGGTCCCAGAAAATCTACCGGGCAAGCAATCTAAAAAGGAACCTTTTGCCCAGTTTGCCTTACGGCAAAGACACTTTCAGCACCGAGCAGGATATGGTGACGATGAAGGAGATTGAGGATCACTACATCCGCGTGTGGCTCGATCTGGTTTTCTTTTCCTTCGACGCCCCGATGGAATACCAGCCCCAGTATGGAAGAGAGTTAGCCCGGTCCGCCAGCCTGGCCAGCTTGATTCTAATGACCGATCTGCCGCCGGCGAAAAAAGAGAAGCTCCTGATTGGTTTCGTTCAGAACGGAATTGATCTGTGGGGTATTGTGAGAGCAGGCTTCCACGGCTGGCAGGCTCACGGCGGACATGGGTCGGGAAGGAAGTGGCCGATTGTATTTGCCGGGATCATGCTGGGCGACGACGCAATGGCGTCGCCTAACAAGAGTTACCCAAACTGCCAGTTCGGGGAAGACATGCAGACCTTGTACAGGCGCTGCTGGACCGGAGCGGAGGTGGTTTATGCGGGGCATATGGGAGTTGACAAGAACGGGCATGATGTCAATACGAAAACGCCCGGCTGGGGCCAGTACGAACATCTTCAGCCCAAGGACTGGCCGATTGACCCGGAGGAGCCCGGCATGAACGAAGCGTACCGCCGCGGCTGCACGAGTCTTGCATGGATGGGCGAAGCCCTGGCGGCCAGGCTTATGCATGCGGAAAAATACTGGGACCATGACGCGTTCTTCAGCTATGTGGATCGCTGGATGACGGAGGACGATACGCAGTTCCTGAAGACCATCCAGACCCAAACCAATTTTCGTCCCTATCCTGCCGGCGGACTGACCTATCCCGACTATTGCTGGCAAAGGCAGACGTGGGATTCATTCATGATGGAAATGTGGCGCAAATATCGCGACCACATCCCGCCGGGCCCGGATGGAGAGAAAACTCCGCCGGCGGAGACGACTTGGAAGTAGGCCGTGTATCACCGGATCCCAATGAGAAGATGCCGCGGCCTGGCTCTGAGGAAGCTCATACTGCTTCTTGCCACACTATGCGTGCTCTACCTGGCCGGGTTCCTTTTTCTCCACTACTCGGGACTGCTGGACGTGGCGAAAGAGCAGTCGCACCCGCAGACGGATACGTGGCTCTATCGTCTCTACAAACCACTCGAGGACAGATGGCCGTGGTGACGTTGCGCCGCGGGCGCGCGACTTAGCGCACTGCCCCACCAGAGCAAAGTATCAAAAGAAAAACCGCGGCACTACTACGCAATACGTAGTTGTGCCGCGGGGCGCCAAGTAAAACGGGGCGCCAGAAAAGGAGAAGGCGTCGCGCTCCTGCTCTATGCTATGCGCAGCAGCGGAGCGATCACTGTGCGCTCGGCGGAGCCGCCAGGATTTTGCCGAGGGCCGCGACCGTGTCCATCGGGTCAATGCGATTGCCGTGGCCGTCATCGCTGTCGGCCAGCACCTTTCCGAAACGGTCCACGATGATCAGGTGCGGGATGAGCTGGACCTCGTAATCCGAGAGCGGGTTCGAATGAGTCAAGACTTTCGGAGGCACGGCCGGGAAAGTCATTTCTTCCTTCTGCATGTAGGCGAGCATGTCGGCGACTTGCTTGTCGGAGCTCAGGAAGACGACCGCCAGCTCGGGATGCCGGGGCATGGCGTCATGGACGAATTTCACGAAATCCGGCGAGAAGACCTGGCAGGGCGGGCACCAGCCGGCGCCGAAATAGAGCGCGAAGATCTTCTTGTCGCCTAGATGCTCGTCGTGATACGGCTTTCCGTCCGCGCCCACGAGGATGCCTTGAAGGGCCGCGGCGATGCGCGAGGGGCGCTGGTCCGGAGCGATCAGGGCCAGTTGCCGCGCGCGCGCGATCAGGTCAATGCTGCCGAAATCAATGGAAAGCCGATTGGCGGAATTCGGCCAGGCCACGTCCGCGCCCTTTTGGGAGGCCGTCAGCAGCGTCACCTCAGTCCCGGCGGGCAGCTTCCCCAAAGTGCAGGAGATCTCGGAATTCACGGCGACCCGCACGGGCCAGAGAGAAAGGTCGCCGGCGAGCGTTTCCGGGGCGACGGCCCGTTGCGCCGGGGTGAGCGCCGCCCACGCCTGGTTTGCGGCGTCGAGCAGCCCGCAATCATCGGGCATGACCTTGAACAGATGACCGGCGGCATCAGCCACCAGCGCCTGCGAGCCGTCGAAACGCACCAGCCGGAGCTGCCCGCCCTGGTGGACGACGAGCCCGCTGGTGAAACGAAGATCCCTCTGGAGCGTGACCGTGGCCGGCCAGTGGTCCGGCCGATTGGCGAGGTCGGCCAGCGACAGGGTTTCCGGCGGCGCGGCCACCGCCAGCGCGGCGCAGAGCCCCCAGGCCAATCCGAGCAACGCCAGACTGCGCAACGCATTCTTTTTCATGGGCATGTCCTTTGAAGGTTCAAGGGGTCACTTGTCCTTGGCCACCGGCGCGGCGGCCAGCATGGTGCCGACGTTCGCGTCGGCCGACGGGGTCACGCGGAAGCGCACGAGCTTCCCATCCTTGAGGGCCACGAACGTCAGGACGCCGTCGGCGGAGAATTCAAAGTTCACGGGCAATCCGCCGCCGGCTTCGGAATAGTGAGCCGCCGGTTTGCCGTCGACGCAGAGCATGTGTGCGTCCTTGGTTCCCTGGGCCCGGAGGTTCCACGACGAGACCCAATAGAGATGCCGGCTGTCGGGGCTGAAGAACGCATAATTGACCGAGTACACATCCTCGGCGACGACCTTGCCGTCCATGATGAAGCATCCGCGGTCCGCCAGCTCGGCCGGGTAGGCGAGATGCTGGTCATCGGGGCTGAAGACGTAGGACGCGCCGTTGATGACGCCGGGCTGAGCGACGCCGTCGAGGCAGATCCTTTGGCCGTAGAGGTAAGCGTAGTGCGCCAGGCCGGGGCTGAAGGTCAGGCAGGAGATCCGCTGCGCTCCCGCCGCCTGAAACGAAGTGAGCGTCTGGTCCTTGTCGTCCACGAGCACATGCTGCTTTCCGTCGGGCGCGACGGCCAGCATCCCGACGCGGCTTCCGGTGGAGCTCAACATCAGCGAGATCACGTTCCCGAAGCCGTTCGATTCCTGGCCATCCACAACCAGGAAAGACCGCGCCCCTTGCTTGGCGAGATAGACGAACTTGGAGGAATCGGCGGTGAACGCCGGCGTCACCGGCTGCATGCTCGCGACGGTCACCTGATCATTGGCGGTCGTGAAACGCCAGTGGGCCTGCGTGTCCGGAATCAGGCTGTTCGGGATGTCCTGATATTCCTCGCCGCGCTTGCCGTCCACGATCATGAACTTGCTGCCGGTCCGGGTCTCGCAGAGCGCGGCATATCGCTTGCCGTCGGCGCTGAAATACAGGCTGTCAACCCTCAGTCCCTGCGTATCCGGGACGACCTTCCCGTTGACGGTGAACTCGCTCGGATCGCCGCTCCGCGGCGTGACGACGATGGCGATCTGGCGGCCGTCCGGAGAGATCCACATCGGGCTGAGCTGGTACGCCTTGATCTCGGGCTTGCCGTTCAGGACGAGGATGTTCGCGCCGTCGCCGCTCATTTTGCTGACGAGAACGTTCCGGCCGGTGAACTGCAGCTCTTCGCCGAAAAAGTTGACCTGGCGGCCGTCCACTACGCCCCATTTGGTCTGCGCCCGGTCATGCTCGTAGCCGACGTAGGCATAATGCTCGCCGTCGGGGCTGATGACCAACTGCATCGGTATGTAGCACGCGGGACCGGGCTGGCCGTCCGCCACGATATGGTATTTGCCCGCGTCATCCTGGTTCATGTAGAAGAAATGCCGGCCGCCGCGCGAAAACGTCAGAGGCAGCGTGATCTGCCCCCCGGTGGAAATCGGGCCGCGCCCCGCTTCCTTGCCGTCCAGCATAATAATGTAATCATCGCCCGATTTCGCCACGTAGGCGCAGTGTTCGCCGCCGTCGGAGAACAGGATCGGAACCTGCCCGATCCAGTAGCCGCCGGAAACCGGGGCGCCCTGGATGCTTGAAAGCAGCTCTTCAATGCGAGGCCCTTCAACGCCGTCAATCAGGACGACGAAGCGGCTGCCCTTGACGGCCAGGACGGCCGCATGCGCCCCGTGCGAACTGATGGCGCAGCCGAGGCCGCCCTCGTCAGGGCTCAAGGGTTGTTCTTCGACTTTCGCATCCGCCAGAGCGACGGCGGACGCGGCGAGCAGGCAAAAGAAAGAAACGGCCGCAGAATTAAAACGCCGCGTCGCACTTCCATGGACCATGGCTTGGTTACCCCCTTCCACGCGTCCTGAATAACCCCGAATTCCCCTTGGCCGCGCGCCCCGGTGCCGGCCAAGCCTCCTCTATCCATTTCTAGCGCCAGAGATCGCCTTTGTCAAGTTGCGATCGCTGTTGCCGACTGCGCCAATTCGAGGTTGATTCGACCCGGATTGACTTGTCGTGGAACTCGACCACGCGGGCCACGTCGGCATCCACGATGGGATTGCACCCGACCTTCGCCCGGATCGCCCGGCCTCATCCGCCGCTGCCGGACGGAGCGGAACGGCACGGCTTCCTCTGCGGTTCGGGCGCCGGCGGGACGGCCGCGCTGCGGCATCTCCCTTGACGCCGGACCGTCGGGTGAGGCTGGTCACCGAGTTAGGACGCGAATCTCGCTTGCTTTTTCAGCCGGGGAAGGTAGAATTAGGCTTCGCAGGTTCACGGCGGTCGTGAACTGCGAGTCAGCCGGGAAGTCCCGGTTCAGATAAGAAAGGGCAGAACATGAGGTACGTCGCAGTCGCAGCAGTGGTTGTCGCAATAGCGTTGGCAGTCCCGGCCATGGCGCAGCCCGCCACCGGGTCCGCCCCCGCCAACACGCGTATGGCCCAGCAGTACGCCCGCATCTCCGGAAAAATAACCAAGATTGACGGCCAGGCGCTCACCATCGCGGTGACTGCTAATGGCGAGACGAAGGACGTGGTCATCACCTGCAACGAAACGACGCGCATCCTCAAAGCGGTGGCGCCCGCCGCCGCAGCCACCAATGCGCCGCGTGGACGCGGACCCACCCCGCAGGTGAAGTTCGAGGAACTCAAGGTCGGGCAGGAAGTGATGGCGGCTTACAGCACTGCCGACAACATCGCCAGGATGGTCAGGATTACGAGCGACGTTGCTGCTCCGGCGTCAGGCGCCGGCGAAGCGACCACCACGAAGTAGCGCCTCGGCGGGCGACCGTGCTTTCCGCTTCAGGCCGCCGACCTGAAGCAAGGGCTTGCGGGAGCAGGCGAACTGTTTCCCTCAAGCCCTTTTCGGTTGTGACGCGATTTCCCGGCTGCGACCGGCAGGTCGCTGCCGGTCAGGAATTTTGGCGGGGATACACGACCTGACAGACCGCCCCACATTGCCCTGTTCCTGCTTTTCCTGGCAATGCCGCTGCCGGCGGATGAAATGCGTCTGGCGAACAGGGCCGCAGTTCGAGAGTGCGGGGCGATAATAGGGCGTGTGTCTCCGCGTCCTCGAAGGGAACCTCCGCATGAATTTCATCGTCATCGTCTCCGACACGTTCCGCCGCGACCATGCCGGCTGTTACGGGAACCGCTGGATCAGCACGCCGCACCTCGACGCCTTCGCGCGCACCGCCCAGGTGTTTGAGAACGCGTACAGCGCCAGTTTCCCTACGGTCCCGAACCGGCGCGACGTGATGACCGGCTGCTTCACCGCCGCCTACACCGGCTGGGCGCCGATGACGGAGAAGGAGACGGTGATCTCGCAGGTGCTCTCCGACGCCGGCTACGCCACCGCCATGGTGACCGATTGCCCGCACATCCTGGAGAACGGGTATTACTTCGACCGGGGCTTCCAGTCGTGGGAATGGATCCGCGGCCAGGAGTCCGACCGCTGGAAGACGCACCCCAGGCGCCCGGAATCCCCTTGCGACCCGAAGAAAATCCGCGGCGCCGCCCGGCTGGCCGAGCGCCATCGCCGCGCCGTGGCCGCCCGGCGCTACGAGTCCGACACCTTCGTCGCGCAGACCATGACCCGCGCCTGCGAGTGGCTCGAGGACAACTACCGCGACGGGCCGTTCTTCCTCTATACGGACACCTTCGATCCGCATGAGCCGTGGGACGCGCCGCCCTGGTACGTCGAGCGCTACAACCCCGGCTACACCGGCCAAGTGGTGGACTACCCGCGATACGCCAGCGTCAAGGGCTACCTGTCGCCGGAGGAACTCAACCATTGCCGCGCCCTGTACGCGGCCGAGGTCACCCTGGTGGACCGCTGGACGGGCCGGCTGCTCCAGAAGATCAGCGACCTTAACCTGCTTGACGATACGCTCGTCATCTTTACGACCGACCACGGCTTCCTCCTCGGCGAGCACGGCATCATCGGCAAGGGGATCCTCCCGGAGCCGGGCCAGCTCAAATACATCCCGCTCTACGAGGAAATCAGCCACATCCCCTTCATCATTCACGTCCCCGGCGGAAGCGCCGGCCGGCGCAGCGCCGTCGTGCAGCCGCAGGACATCATGCCGACCCTCCTGGAACTGGCGCACGTTCCGATCCCCAGGACCGTCAACGGCCGGTCGTTCGCCGGCGTCGTCACGGGCGGGCCGGACCGCCATCGCGACTTCGCCGTGAGCGTGCCCTTCATCGGAATGGAAACGGTGTTCGCCACCGTCCGGAAAGACCACTGGGCCGCGATGCTCCGCCCCGGAAAACCCGTGGCCGGCGCGAAACATGCCGATAAGGCCATTGACGGCTACGCGAAAACGGAACGCGCTGCCGGCCTTGAAGTCGAGCTGCTGTTCGACATGGCCGCCGATCCGCAACAGGAGAGAAACCTCGCCCGGGAGCACCCCGGCGTCATGTCCGAGCTGCGGGCGGACCTCCTGAGCTACTTCGAATCAACCCGCGCCGACAAGAAGTTCATTGAGGCGTGGCGAAAAGCGCCGGCGAAAAAGTAGAACGCGGGCCTTCCGCGGACGCACGGCTTGACAGACAGCTCCACCTTGCCCCGTTCCTCTCGTCCTTGACAATGCCGCTGCCGGCGGATAGAGTGGGTTGAGCCAGCAGGAGCGAAGTTCGATCGGCCGGATGGCCAACAGACCGTATACCCGCACTCCGCGCACTCATGGAAGGAAACGAAGCATGAACGGCAAGAAAATCGCGATCATCGTGTTGCTGATCGCCGTCATCGGCGTCGCAACGGCGTTCACCGTGACGCGGATCCTGAACGAAGCAGGCGGCCCCACGTTGTACGTGGACCAGAAGTTCGAGAAGATTGACATGAAGTCCTATGAAGTTTTCGGAGAGACGAACAGCGACTGGCAGACCAAATATACGCCCGATGCGTCCGGTCACTGGAAGAACCCGAAGACGGGCGAATACACACTAACGTACATGATGAAGTGCGCGTCGTGCGGCCGGCCCATTCCTCTGCCCCAGCTTCCCGCCGAACTCCGGCCGAAGACTGCGTCTGGGAGGCCGAGCCGGGCGGACACCGAGGCGATAGCGGAAGCGATGCACCAATATGAACTCATCTACAAGTGCCCGCTCTGCGGCAAAAACGCGTTTGAGACTGTCGCGAGCCCGGCCCCGTCCAAGTCCAAGTGACGGCAAGCAGCGTATTCCGGGCGCGCACGGCGCATTTCCCGTCTCGCATGCCGGGGCACATCCCTTCACAGACAGCCCCATCTTCGTCTGTTGTCATTTTTTTGACAGCGCCGCTGCCCGCGGATAGATTGCTTTTTGTCATCGCGGGCGAAGTTCGAGACGACAGGTGGGCAACAGGTCGTGCATCCCCGGATTTCCATGATGGCCTGAGGTGATTAGCAATGAAACCTCGAATGGCAAGAGCGTTAACGTATCGCCTGCCCGCGAACTTGAACCCATCTGGGAATCCACTGCCGAAGAAGCCGAAGAGGGCAAGAGTCTATGTTCGCCTGGACATGAAAAATGGCAGCGTGTGGGTGCTCGGCAACTCGGTGGGATTGGCTTACTTGGCTAAGTGTTTTGCAGGGATGGCGCTTCACAACGGCTGCGACGGCTATCATGTTCACATGGCTTGGCCGGTAGTACAAACGCTGGACAAAGGAAGCGTGGAACTATCCATACGTAACCGGGACTTCGGCGGAGCGAGTTATCGCAAGTTTTTACAGATGACGACTACGTTTCCGCGAAGACCCGCGTATAAGACAAATTGTAGCGGGAACGCATTCCGTTTACACCCATAACCGCCTTCAAGTTGAAGATGGATAGGTAGAAAAGCTGCGGCCGGAACCCATAAACGGAGGCCCGCAGCAAGGATCGCGGCGGATTCGGCGGCTAAGCCTTCGATGTAATCCTGCACTTGGCGTACACGAACTCGGGGTCAAGATCTGCTCCGGCGTCCCATTCAATCGTGTCGAACGCTACCCGGACGCGCTTGAAGTTGTCGCTATCTCCTATCTTTCGAAAGACCCCGAAGTCCAGGTAAGGTTTCATGTCAAGCAGCCCTTCCTCACCATTGTCAAAGTGCAGAGTGAGTGTGAAATCTTCGTTGGGCGTCACGCCTGAAACTGAAGGAATCACGTTCCGGTCCTCCCTTATCGAAGTGGCTGAATCTGGAATGGATTTTCACCGTTCATCACAAAGCGTCTGCTAGCGTCCGATCGCGCAGCTTTTCACAAATAAGTCCCGTAATAAGCGGTCATTCCGAGCAGGGCGAGGAATCTCATACGCGGCGCGCAGGCAACAGTTTGTGGTATGAGACCCTTCGCTGCACTCAGGGTGACGCGGTCTGAACTTATCCGTATTACTTCCGGAACACGACACTAGCGACCCTTGACGTGCTTGAAGTCGGCGCCGATGGACTGCGTGCCTCGGCCGCCGAAGCGGATTTCCAGCGTCGGGCTTTTTGCGGCGACGCCGGTTACGCGCAGGCGATGCAGGCCCTTCGCGAGTGAGACGGGCAGGAAGGTCCACGCGTCGCCGCCGGCCGACTGGGCGGCGACGACCAGCTCGGCTCCATCGCTCGCCGGCTGGGGGTCCGGTTTCGGACCTTCGATCGTCCGGCCATCCACCTCGACCACCGGGCCGACGTTGCCGCGGACCTGGAATTGATACACGGTCTCCTCGGGCGCGTCGAAGTACCCTTCGAGCGTGAACGACTGCCCTTCCTTGACGCCGGCGCCGGTGAGCCAATTCTTCCTGCCGGTGTCGGGGACGGCGACCGGAGCGCCGCCTTCCGCCGTCAGCAGCAGCCCTGGCTCCGACAATCCTCCTTCGGGCGGGGCGACGGCCGGCGCGGGCGCGGGCGGAACGACGCGCAGCTCGATGAACGCGCTCACCGCCATCGGCTTCTTCGCGGCGTCCACGGCCATGCACTGGATACGGCAGGGACCCTGGCCGAGGAAGTTCGGGTCAATCTCGGCCGCGCCTTTCTCTCCATGAATGACGCCCACCAGGCGCAGGTTGTGGAAGAACAGGATCTCCGCTGCGCCGGCGAGTTCGGCCTGCATGCGCACCGGCCGATCCCAGGGCGAGTCGCTCTTCTCCGGGCCGGAGATCGTCAGTTGCCGGCCGGACGTGTCCACGGTGAACGGCACGACGGTCGAGGTGCGCTCCTCGAGCTGCCCGCCGGTGACCGCGACGACGCGCACTTCGTGATAGCCTTTGACCATCAGCTTCGCATCGCCTCCGGCGCTCTGGCCGGGCGTGAGCCGGCCGCGGTACCGGCCGTCCACGTAGAACTCGAACCTCTGCACGGGCACGGTGCTGAGCGGCGCGGCCGACGGCTTCAGGGAAAACACCCCGTTGACCGCCTGCCCGGCGGCAAGGCCTTCGATGACCACGCCCGGCTGTTCCCGCCACGGCGCGCAGAGCGGGTCGCCGACGATGAGGAGCTGGTACGGCGTCCCGACGGATTGATAGAACGCCTCGGCCAGCGTGCAGCCGCGCGCGTAATGGACGTGGAGGAACGGCGACGGGAATTTCTCCTCGATGGCGATCGGCTCGGTCACGGTGCCGCTGGAGCCGGCCGCGCCGCAGGCGATCAGGCTGGTGAGCGGCGTCTGGCCGCCGCCCACGGTCAGGATGCCGCCGGCGCTGGTGAAATCCTCGCAGATGGCGCCCGGAAGGATTTTGCTGCCGGAGCCTTTCCAATCGTACTCGGCCGCGCCGATGACCGCGCCGAGCACGTCGGGCTTGTTCATGGGCACGATGCCGTCCTCCAGTTCGGCGGCCAGGCCCATCGCGCGCAGTTTCTGGACGGCGGAGGGGAAAAGCCAGTCGCGGACGGTCGAACGGATGTTCTCGTTGCGCATGAAATAGAACGTGCCTTTCGGGGCCGTGGCGCCGGCGCCGGCGGAGGCGCGGAGCGCGTCCAGCGCCTCCGGCACGGAGTTGCCGCGCCCGCTCGTGACGGCCAGCATGACGGAGAGCAGGTATCGCACGTCCTTCTCCGACGCGGTCCGTTCGCCCTTGGCGTTCCAGCCGTAGCTGTTGCGGAACCCCAGCGAGGGCGCGACGTCCTCGATGACCGCCTTGGATTTCTCGAGCGCCTCCTTGAACTCCTTCCGGCCCTGCAGCGCGGCGAAGGCTTCGTTCTCCTGCCACGCGCGCCAGTTGCCCCAGCCGCACTCGGCCGCGCGCTGGAGCGATTCGACGGCCGCGTCCTGGTCGCCGCGATGGGCCAGGCAGACCGCGAGATAACAATTCGCCTGGGCGCTGTCGGGACATTCCTGCAGGAGCGGCCGAAGCACGGCCTCGGCGTCCGTCCATGCCTCGCTGTGAATCAGCCGGCCGGCCTCCCTCAATCGGCTCTGCTGCGCGTCGGTCAGCTCCGGGCCTTTCCTGGGAACGAGAGCGCGGCGGAAATAACGGTTGTTGCCCGGAAGCGTGTAGCTGCCCGGCGGCGCGTGGGCCGAGTCGGCGAAGACGAACTGGTAGAGATACGTCAGCCCGGTGATGGAGCCGGCGGTGCCGACGGTGGCCGCCGGCGCGGAGGTGAAGTCCTTCGTGATGTCCACGATGTACGGGATGTCGGAGGACCACGCGACGCAGTCAATCTGCGCGGCCAGCTTGCGCTGTTCGAGCGTCTCGATGATCGGCTTGAGCAGATGCGCGCGCAGGGACTCGATGTCCGTCTGCTCGAAATCCGGCAGGCGCTTGAGGTAGATCACGTTCGCCGGCGGAATGCCGTAGAGGGCGATGAATTCGTTGGCGACCGCCTTGGAGGCCCAACTGTCCTCGTTGATGATGACCGCCACGTTCTCCGGTCCGAGCCCGGCCGAACAGCGCGCGGCGAAGCCGAACAGAAGAGCGACCTGCGCGATGACCGCGACTGCGCGGGAAATCTTCATTCGATCTCCATTCCGATGCCGGGCGGACGCCCTAATACTGCGGCTCGTCCGCCAGAGTTTCAAGGGTCAGGACGCACCAAGCCGTGACGAGGACGGGGTCCTTCTCGGCGCCTTCGCCCCGGCCATTCACCCAATAACCGAGTCCCTGCGAGTCGGTGCGCTGCAGGGAGATCAACCGGATCATCAGTTCGCGGCGCCAGTCAGCGGCGCGCTTTTCGGGGCGCAGGAGCGGCTCTTCGCCGTAGAGGCTGAGCGCGCCGGCGAGGGAGTAATAATAGAAGCAGAGTCCCTGCTTGCCCGGGCCGCCGGCCGGCGTGTCGAGCGTGTAGTTCGAGCGGATCCAGTCCACCGCCCCGACCACGCGCGGATCGCTGCGGGCGACGTTGGATTCGAGCAGCGCGGCCAGCCCGAGCGCGGTGGCGCTGCCTTCGGAAAGCCGCGGCGTCAGAGGCCCCGCCTTATCCGGCTCGTTGAAAAAACCGCCGAGGTCCTGCGGGCGCCCGCTGTAAGCTGTCGGCAGGTTCTGGCAGCGGTCGAGAAAAGCAACGGCCGCGGTCCAGTCCGGATCGGCGGGGGCGGAATGGTTCTTCTCGGCGTCGGCGGTTGAGAGGCGCTGGGTCGCCGCCAGCGCCTCGATCGCGAGGGCGGTCATCCTCATGTCCGCAGGTGGATCGCTGTCCGCCCAGCCGCCGAATTGTTCGGAATTCTCGCGCCGGTTCTGCCCGCGCACCAGGAAGCGGCGCGCGGCGAGGATCAGCGGCTCATAACGGTCCTGCCGCGAGCCGGCCAACGCGAGCACCGACGCGGTCGTGCTGCAGGTGCGCGACGCTGAATCGCGGTAAATGCCGCCGTCCTTCTGCGCGCAGGAGGCGATGAATTCTAGCCCTTTGGCGGCGCTCGCGTCCAGCTTCCCCCGCTCGCGCGCGGGGTCCCGAAGGATGGCGCGCGTCGCAAAGGCGGATACGGCCGGCTGCGGCGACGGCGGCCAGGAGCCGTCGGCGTTCTGGCGGGCCTTCAGCCATTGAATGCCCTGGTCCACAGCGCGGAGCGCGTCCTTCTTCGTCGAAAGGTCGAGCCCCGGCATCGGCTCGTCGCCGCCGAAGCCCGGCTGCGCCGACAGCGCTAGCGCGCCACAGATGACGATGGACGATAGACGATGGACGATGGACGATGGCAGATGCCGGGCGATCGTCCATCGTCCATCGTCGGTCGTCCCTCGCCGGTTGTCCATCATCGGTCGCCCGCAAAGAATTGACAGTTCCGACAGAAAGCGTAACATTAATTTCCCCTTGGGGAAAAGTGCCGGAGATCGCGCGGATCGGGTCCGGCCGGAACCGATTCTCCGCGCATGCGTCCAATTAAAGAAGAGTTGACAGTATCTCCTGAAAAAGAATAACATGAATTGTTTTCCGCGCAACGCCGGCCGCCGGCGCGCACGGCGCTCTGGACGGCATGCGGTCGCGCGCCCTGGGATGCAGCTCAGGGCCGCGAGCGTGGTCGAGCCTCTCATGGAGCGCCAGCTGATGAGAAACCGGATTCCCACCCCATTGCTGGCGATCCTCTGTTCGGCGGTCCTGGCGGCCGCCGCCTGGGCGGAGCCACGGACGTACACGGTTTATCGCGCGCAGACTCCTCCGAAGATTGACGGGCGCCTGGACGACGAATGCTGGCGCGCCGTGCCCTGGCAGACGGGCTTTACGCTGCTCGGCGGCGGCGAGGTCGGCGAGCCGTCGCAGACGCAGTTCGCGATGGTGTGGGATGACGCGTCCCTCTACCTGGCCGTGCGCTGCACCGACTCGGCGATGGACCGCCTGGTTGCGAAGGCGGACGACGGCAGCAAGGACCTGCTCCACGACGATCACGTCGAGATCTTCCTCGCCCCCGAGAAGCAGCGCGACGACTATGCCCAGTTCGCCGTCAATTCGCTCAACAAGAAAATAGACCTGTCTTACCAGGCGAAGAAGGAAACCGCGACGCAGGCGATCAGCAAGGGCAGTATGTGGATTTCCGCCTGCCGCCGCGGCAAGTCCTCGTGGGAATTGGAGATGGCCCTGCCGCTGGCCGCGCTGAAGCTCGACCCGCACGAAGGCGTCGTCTTCCTCGGCAACATCGGCCGCGTCCGCTGGGCCGACCCGCCGGCCAAACCGGCCAATTACACCTGGACGCCGCAGACGGACGCTTTCGACCACGACACCGCCGCGTTCGGCGTCTTCAAGCTGGCGGGCGCGCCGCCGCCGGCGGCGCGCACGTATTCGCTCGCCGTCGAGGACTGGCGCGACACGGTGCAGACTCTCCAGGGCGATCGCTTCACCGGCGCGGTGCTCGGCATCAGCGCGGACGGCTGGCTGCACCTCAACGGGCCCCAGTTCGGCGGCGACGTGAGCCTGGCCACCTCCGTGGTCTCGCACGTCGAGTTCGCGCCGGCCCGCGAAGAGAAAGCCGGCCCGCGCGTCGTCATGAACAACGGCGACTTCGTCCTCGGACAGGTCCAGTCCATCACCGCGGACCAGACCGTCATCGCGAACCCGGAGATCGGGACGCTGACGGCGCCCACCTCGTCGCTGACGGAAATCTTGATGGACAGCTCCTCGGCCAACTTCGTGGACACGGGGTTCGAATGGGGCACCCTGGAGCCGTGGATGGCCGTCCAGGGCAACTGGACCCTCGCCGACGGCAAGGCCACGTTGACGGCCGGCTCGCAGGGACAAGTCGTGCCCGGCATACTCGCGGTCCCGCTGGATCAGAGCGGGCCGATCACCTTCTTCGCCGACATCGAATTGCCGCAGGCGGGGACTTGGCTCGACTGCGAGATATTCGTCTACAGCGACCGGGCGGACCTTCAGAACATGCACAACGGCGTCATGTTTCATTTGAAGAGCAACGACAGCGGCTGCGCCGCGGTGACGCCGGAAGCGGGCGTCCAGAACCTGGGCAGTTGGGGAACCGGCAACCAGTTGGTGTCGAAGCCCCGCATTCAGTTCCAGCTTCAATACGATCCGAAGGAGGGCACGATTCAGCCGTGGGTGAGCGACGTGCCGAACCTGGGCGACACGCTGGCGGGCCAGTACCGGTTCACCGTCGGCCCGAAGACCGGGCGATACGTGCTGTTCGTCGCGAACACGCCCCTGGCCGTCAGGCATCTCCGCGCGGAGCCCGGCCTGGTGCTGCCGCGCAAGGCGCTGCCCGCCGCGATGGATTCCGTCCAGGTGATGCTGCTCAACGGCGACACGATCTCCGCGAAGTCGGTGACTTTCGCGGAGGGCAAGTTCACCATCGTCACCGACTTCGGCAATATCGAGCCGGAGTTGAAACGCGTGCAACTGGTCCGCTTCCCTCGCCGGGCCGCGGCGCCGTCCGCGCTGCCGGCGGAAGCCACCGTGCAGACCACGCAGGGCAATTTCACGCTGCATTCCTGCGTGCTGGCCGATGACCGGCTCACCGGCCAGTCGGACCTGTTCGGCTCGGTTTCCCTCCAGCGCGACGCGCTCCGTTCGATTCGTTTTCGCCGCGGCGCGCCCTAACTGACCTGATACCGGATCGCTTTTTTGAGGAGCTTGCTCATGGCCCAGAACGCGCCGAACATGCAGGACAATGACGTACAGGAGATCGAACGGTTTCGAGACTCCTGCGCCCGGCTCGTCAAGGAACTGCAGCACGTCATCGTCGGGCAGGACCAGGTCATCGAGGACGTGCTCATCGCCATGTTCTCGCGCGGGCACTGCCTGCTCGAGGGCGTGCCCGGCCTGGCCAAGACGCTCCTCGTGCGCACGCTCTCCGAGGCGCTCTCGCTCCAGTTCCACCGCATCCAGTTCACGCCCGACCTGATGCCCGCCGACATCATCGGCACCGAGATCCTCCGCGAAGACCGCGCCACGGGCCACCGCGAGTTCGCCTTCGTCAAGGGTCCGCTCTTCGCCAACGTCATCCTCGCCGACGAGGTCAACCGCACGCCGCCGAAGACCCAGGCCGCGCTCCTCGAGGCCATGCAGGAGCACCACGTCACCGCCGGCGGCAAGGAATACCGCCTCAACGAGCCGTTCCTCGTGCTGGCCACGCAGAACCCCATCGAGCAGGAAGGCACCTATCCGCTGCCCGAAGCCCAGCGCGACCGCTTCATGTTTCACGTGAAAGTGGATTATCCCTCCTTCGACGAGGAGATCCAGATCGTCCGCCAGACCACCACGCACCGCGAGGTCGCCGTCCAGAAAGTGCTCAGCGGCGAGGACATCGTCTCGCTGCAGGACCTGGTCTATCGCATCCCGGTGCCCGACCACGTCTACAAGTACGCCGTGACGCTGGCCCGCCGCACGCGCAAGGGCGAGGCCGACGCGCCCGGCTACATCCGCGACTGGGTCGCCTGGGGCGCGGGTCCGCGCGCCTCGCAATACCTGATCCTCGGCGCCAAGGCCCGCTCGATCCTCCGCGGCCGGCCGTATGCCGCCATCGAGGACGTGCGCGCGGTCGCCGGCCCGGTCCTCCGCCACCGCATCCTGCTCAACTTCAACGCGGAAGCTGACGGAGTGACCTCCGACGACGTCGCCAAGAAACTCATGGACGAGATCCCCGCGCTGGAACAGGAATAATTCCTTCATTCGGCAATCGGCATTCGGCAAACGGAAATAAAGATGGCCCTCAAAGCCAGGAAAACGATCCGGACGATTGACCGCCGCGCAGTGGCGCGCATCAGCCACATGGAACTCCGCGCCCGCAAGGCGATGGAAGGCTACTATACCGGCATCCATAAAAGCCCCTACCACGGGCTGAACGTCGAGTTCGCCGAGTACCGCGAATATGTCCCCGGCGACGACCTGCGCTACCTGGACTGGCGCGTCGTCGCCCGCTCCGACCGCTACTTCATCAAGCAGTTCGACGCCGAGACGAACCTGAACTGCTACATCCTCCTCGATTGCAGCGGCTCGATGGACTTCGGCACCTCGGGCATGACGCGCCTGGACTACGCCGCCTCGGCCGCCGCCGCCCTGGCGCTGCTCATGCTCGGCCAGGGCGACCACGTCGGCCTCGTCTGCTTCGACAGCGCCGTGCGGCAGTTCATCCCGCCGCGCGGCAACGCCCGGCACTTCCACGCCATCCTCGAGACGCTCGAGTCCGCCGCGCCCGGCAAGGACACCGACCTGCCCGCCGTCCTGCACGAGATCGCCGAGCAGGTCCGCCGCCGCAGCATGGTCATCATCCTCAGCGACTTCTTCGACAACGTCGAGGAAATCCTCAACGGCCTGCAGCACTTCCAGCACCGCCGCCACGAGGTCATCGCCTTCCACCTGGTGGACGACGCCGAGATTGATTTCCCCTACGACCGCGTGACGCTCTTCGAGGGCATGGAGCGCGGCGAGGAGATCATCGCGGACCCGCAGGTGGTCGCCGAGGGGTACCGCGAGCGCTTCCGCGAGTACCTCGCAAAAATCAAGCGCGGCTGCACCGAGAAGGGCATTGACTACGAGCTCATGCGCCTCTCGCTGCCGTTCGACCGCGCGCTAACGGGATTCCTGGCGAGGAGAAAATAACGACAGCCGTGGAGCAACGATGAGTTTTCTGCATCCCGAGTTTTTCTGGCTGCTTCCGCTGGTGGCCGCGCCGCTGATCATCCACCTGCTCACGCGCCTGCGGTATCGGCGCGTGCGGTGGGCTGCGATTGACTTCCTGCTCAACAACGAGACCAAGGCCGTCCGCCGCGCGCGCCTGCAGCAGATCCTCCTGATGATCCTGCGCACGCTGATCCTGGCCGCCGCGCTCATGGTGCTGCTCGAGCCGATCCTGCGCGGCGGCATCGGCCGGCTCCTCGGCAGCGGAAACAAGATGGTCATCCTGCTCGACGGTTCCGCCAGCATGAGCAGCACCACCGCGGGCGGCACCTGCTTCGAGCGCGGCAAGCGCGCCGCACTGAACGCCATCGCCATGTTCCCGCGCGGCACCGCCGCGGCCTTCGGGCTCATGGCCGGCGAGTGCCGCATCTCTTCGCGCGAGCCGCTCCGCGACCTGCGCGCCGTCTCCAACGCCATCGAAACCGCCCGCCTCACCGACGGCGCGGCCGACATCCCGCAGGCGATCACCGCCGCCGCCGAAACGCTCCAGCGCAGCGGCGGCGGAGGCGTCATCTGGATCCTCACCGACACCCAGGCCTCCGACTGGCGCCCGTCGGACTCCGGCGCCTGGGAGGCCACGCGGAAGGCCCTCGAGCTGGCCGGCAAGCCCGAAATCGTCGTCACGCCCCTCGAACGCAGCACCGGAGTCAATTTCTCGTTCGCCGGCCTCAGCCTTTCGCCGCCGATCCCCACCGAAGGCGATGCGCCGCGCCTCACCGCCACCGTGCAACTGAACGCCGAGCGCCGGACCGGTGGCGCCGAATCCGCCTCCGAGCCGACGAGCGCCCTGGCGAACGTGTCGCTGTACTTCGACGGCGAGCGCGTGGACTCCGCCTCCGTCAACTTCCACGAGGCCGGCCGCGCCGATTGCGTCTTCAACCTGCCCACGCTCAAGGCCGGCGCGCACTCCGGATACGTCCAGCTCGATCCGGACGTCATCCCCGCCGACAACCGCTTCTACTTCACCCTCAGCACCGAGGACCAGGTGCCGGTCCTCGTCGTCGAGGGCGCGCCCGCCGGCCGGCCGGACAAGGCCGCCTCGCACTTCGTCTCGCTGGCGCTGCGGCCCACCGAGGCGGAGGCTGGCTACCGCTCGCCCTTCCTGCCGAAGGTCGTCGAGGCCGATGCGCTTTCCGACATGCTGCTGCAACCGTTCGAGGCCGTGTTCCTGACCGACGTCCCGTCGCTTTCCGACGCCGTGCGCCAGCGCCTCGACGAATACGTCCAGGCGGGCGGACTGCTCGTCATCTTCCCCGGCGAGCACACCGTCCCGGCCGAGTGGACCGCCGACAAGTTCCCGCGCATACCGCTGCAGGGATTCAGGGATTTCCCGACCGACAAACGCGCCAAGGTCAACTGGGCCTCGCAACAGAACCCGCTGACCCAGACGCTGCCGCTCGAAGGGCTCAACCGGCTGCTGATCTCGCGCCTGTTCCCCATCGAGCCGCCGCCCGCCTCCACCGAGAAGCTCGCCGCGCAGGTGCTCATGAGCACCGACTCCGGCCAGCCGTTCCTCGTCGTCCAGCAGACCGGCAAAGGCCGTGTCTTCCTCTTCGCCGTCTCGGCGCAGGTGGATTTCTCGAACCTGCCGCTCACGCCGTTTTTCCCGCCGACGGTCCATCGGCTCGTCTTGAACCACCTGATCGAAAAAGGCATCACGGCCTCGCACCGCGCCTTCATGCCGCTGATCGTGCCCGCCCTGGCCGAATGGCCGCGCATCGTCACGCCCGACGGGCGCGTCGAGCCGCTGGCCCCGATGAAGAGCGACCCGGACAAGGCGTCGTTCGAGGATACCGGCATCGCGGGATTCTATCGCCTCACCGCGGCGCCCGCCGGCTCCGTGCCGCCCAAGGACGAAGGCGGGCCGATCGTCGGCACCATCAACGTGCCGCCGGAGGAATCGGACATGGAGCTGATTCCCCAGGCCGTCATGGGCAACCTCCTGCAAGGTTTCCGCGTCACCGCCATGGCCGCCAACGGCGACCTGGCCGCGACCGGTCACGAAGCTTCCGCCGGGACGTGGAGTTTTCCATTTGCGATCATGGCCCTCTGCGCGATCCTGGGCGCCGTGATCCTGGCTTGGGCGATTGACCGGCCCACGCCGGCGAAGCCCGCCGAAGCGGCCGCCGGCGGAAGCCGACGATAAACTGACGATAGACGACAGACCCTGGACGATGGAAGCTTGACGATGGGCCCGGTTGATAATCTGTCGCGCACTGGTGCTGAGATTAGTTGCCTGATCTCGGGTCATTCCGAGCGGAGCGAGGAATCTCGTGCGCCGCTTGTAGTGGCGCCGTCAGGCGCTATTCCGTATGCCCTGACGGGCACACTACGAGCAGCACGACGCGGGCTGGATTCATGTATGTTATTTTCGGGACGCTGCACTATGAAGGCGATGCTGCTTGGGTAGAACGAACGTCATTTTCGACCTGCCGTTTTCGCCCTGGCTCGTGGGCGCGCTGGCGCTGCTGGTCCTTGCGGCGGTGATCTTCTGGACCGTCCGCGACCTCGCCCGCATCAAGCTGTTCACCCGCATCGTCATCATCTTCCTGACCATCGTCGGCACGCTGCTGGCCATCGGGCTGCTGCTCAACCCGCGCCTGGTGCGCGAATGGCCCGACCCGCAGAAGCCGATGCTCTACGTCCTGGCGGACAACTCCCGCAGCATGAGCCTGACCGACAGCTACAAAGGCCCCGAGGCGGACTATATCCGCAACGCGCAGATTCAAACCTCCGGCGCCCAGGCGGGCGAAGTCGCCCGCGTGGACATCGAACGCTCGCTGCTGAACCTGGCGCCGGGCTCGTGGCTCGCCGACGTGAGCCGCGTCTTCGACATCCAGCTCTGGGGCTTCGCCGGCGCCGCGAAAAAACTCCCGCTCGAAGGCGCCTCCACGGCCTTCCGGGTGGACGACGAAGGCCAGGAGACGGCCATCGGCAATGTGCTCGAATTCATCAACGCCGGCGGCGACGAAAGCGGGCAGAGGACTCCCGCCGCCATCGTCCTGATCACCGACGGCGCCTGGAACGCCGGCAGCGACCCGGCCGAATCGGCGCGCGCGCTCGGCCTGCGCAACATCCCGGTCTATCCCATCGGCCTCGGAAACCCGGAGCCGCCGCTCGACGCCTCGGTCCTCTCGCTGCGTGGGCCGCAGGAATCGCTGCTCGGAGACATGCTGTTCCTCGAGGCCACCGTCATGGCCACCAGCGCCGTGCCCATGCGCGTCACCCTCGAACTGCTCGACGGCGGCCGCGTCGTGGCCGAACAGCCGGTGGTGACGCTGCCCGGCGCCCGGCCGCTGCAAGTCGAGATGGCTTACGAGCCGCGCACCGCCGGCCGACGCACCTTCATCGCGCGCGTCCGCCCGACCGAGGACCAGCCCGGCCTCGGCAAGAACCACGCCGAGACGACCGTGGAGATCGTGGACCGCAAGATCCGCGTGCTGCTGATTGACGCCGAGCCGCGCTGGGAGTTCCGTTTCATCCGCAGCGTCCTCGAGCGCGACCCGGGCGTGACGCCCACCATCTGCCTGCTCCGGCCCGGCGTCGGCCCCATCCGCGGACCCGGTTACCTGGCCGAACTGCCGACCGACAAGAAGGACTTCGCCGACTACGACCTGGTTTTCCTGGGCGACGTGCCGCGCGACCTGCTGCCCGACGCCTTCCTCAAGGAACTGGCCGACATGGTCCGCGTCCGCGGCGGCTCCCTGGCGCTCATCGCCGGCCGGCGGCAGAACTATCGCAACCTGGTCGGCACGCCGCTCGAGGACGTCCTGCCCGTGCTGCTCACGCGCACGCCCGCCAGCGGCGAGCGCACCGTGAAGCTGGAGCTGACGCAGGAAGGCGCCTCGCACCTCCTCACGCGCCTCTCGCCCGATGCCGTGGAGAACGAGCGCATCTGGACCAACCTGCCCGCCATGGGCTGGTCCGCCGACGTCGCCGGACTCGCGCGCGGCGCCGCCATGCTCCTGGCGAACTCGAACCAGGTCGCCGGCACCGGCCACCAGCCCATCCTCGCGATCCAGTACGTCGGCGCGGGCAAAACGCTCTTCTCCGGCGTCGAAGAGACCTGGCGTTGGCGCAAGAGCATCGGCGACAAGTACCACTACCGCTTCTGGGCGCAGGCGATCCGCTGGCTGATCCGCAAGCATTTCAACGAGGGCGACCGTCTCTGCCGGCTGAGCCTCAGCCGCGTGGAATGCAACGTGGGCGAGAAGGTCGAGGTCGAGGCGTACTGCCTCGACAACGACGGCTACCCGCTCACGAACGCCGACGTCTCGGTCCTGATCACGCCCGAGAAGGGCGAACCGCAGCGCATGGCGCTGGCGGCGGCACCCGGCGGCTGGGGTATTTACCGCGGCACATTCGTCCCGCAGCAGGAGGGCCAGCTCAAATTCAACCCGATCGTCGCGAAGTACGGGCAGAACCCGCTCGACTCCAAGGCGATCCTCCAGGTGCTGCGGCCGGACCTCGAAAAATCGTTCCTGGCCCAGGATGTGAGCGCGCTCAAGGCCATTGCGGCCGCCAGCGGCGGGAAGTATAATGACGTTGCCGGCACGGGCGACTTGAAGTCGCTCCTGACGGCGAAGGCGGGGCACCGCATGTTGACTGAGGAATACGCGCCTTTCCGCAACCGGATCTACTACGCCGTACTCGCCCTCGTTCTGTCGGCGGCATGGTTCCTGAGAAAGCGCACAGGACTCGCGTAACGTAATTGCGGACTTGTCCGCCGAAGCCTTGGCGAAGGCGGATTGCCGAAGGCGTTCGCAAGTTGCAAGGAGAACCTATGGCTGCTATCCCGAAACGCTTGCGCGACCTGCTGGACCATTATCGGCTTCGCTGGCGCGTCGTGCAGGCGACGATGGGCCTGCTGATGATGTTCTGCGCGATCCTCGGCGGCGCGGGCCTGGGCGTGCTGGTGGACCGCTTGCTGCTGGGCGCTCCGAGAGGGCTGCGGTGGGTCCTCCTGGTGGTCGTCGCGCTGGCGGTCGTGGCGCTGCTGGTGCGCCGCGTCCTGACGCCCGTGTCGAAGCGCATGGGCGACGAGCGCACCGCCGCCCGCCTGGGCCGGAACTTCCCCAACATGGCCGAAGACCTGGTGACCGGCGTCGAGCTGAGCCGCGACCAGGATTCTTACGGCGTCTCCAAGGGCCTCGTGGACGTTGCGCTCAGCCAGATTGACCAGCGCAGCCAGACGGTGAGCTGGCGCCAGGCCGTGCCGCTCGACAAACTGGCGCGCATCGCCGCGCTCTTCGGCGTCCTCGCCCTGGCGATGGCGATGGCGTATCTCTTCGCGCCGGAGGCCGTCTCCAACAGCGTCGGGCGCCTGCTCCAGCCGAACCGCGAAGATTTCTTCTCCTACACCAAGCTGAACGTCGAGCCGGGCGACCAGGTCATCCGCAAGGGCGACGTGATGCAGGTCCGGTTCACAACCACCGGCCGCCCCGTGACGCGCGCCAGCCTGGAAGTCCGCCAGGCCCGCGAATCGTTCTCCGCCGACGTGGTCGTGGTCGCCGGCGTCGGCGCCTGGCAGAGCGCGCCGCTCCTCGACGACCTGCGCTATCGCGTCAAGGCGGGCGACAACGTCTCGCCCTGGTACGCCGTCCGCACGCTGCCGTCGCCGGCGCTCATCGGAAAGTCCGTCCTCGTCACCCCGCCGGCTTACACGGAACGGCCCGAGACGACCGTCGAGGGCGTCGCGGGCCCGGTGACGGTGGTCAACGGACCCGAAAGGGACGGCGTCCCGCAGCCTTCGACCGTGGTCATTCAGGTCCGGCCCGCGGTTCGCGGCGATGATCCGAAGCTCGTCTGCAGCGCGTGGCTGACCGCCGGCGACCAAACCTATCCCTTGAAGGCCGAAGGCGGCATGTTCGTCTCTCCCAAGCTGACGCCGACGGAGGACGTGGACTACAAGATCACCCTCAAGGACGGCTTCGGGCTGACGAACCGCGCGCCGGAAATAATCTCGATCAAGGTCGTGCCCGACACGAAGCCGGAGGTGACCATCCCGAAGCCCGGCTCCGACCTTTCGCAACTGCCCGGCGCCAGCGTCCCGATCACCGCCTCCGCGACCGACGATTACGGCGTCCGCGACTTGAAGCTGCAAACGCGCCTGGTGCACGACAAGGCCCCGACGGACGCCGCGCTCGACGACTGGAAAACCGTCCCACTCTCCGAGGGCGGGGCGACCCAGCAGCGGCTCGAAGGAAGCACCGCCCTGCTGCTCGCGGACTTCAACCCGATCCCCGGCGACCGCATCGAGATCCGCGCGATGGCTTCCGACTACGCCGACGAGGCGATGTTCCGGAACGGCTACTCGGAAGTCTATCGCATCAACATTATCAGCAACGCCGATCACCTGGACATGATGCTGGACCGGCTGCTGCAGATCGCGGACAAGGTGGACCTGGCCTCCCGCAAGCAGGGCGCCGAGGCGAAGCAGACCGGCGAACTGAAGGACGCGCCCACGGACAACAAGGCCCCCGAGGCCGCCGACGCGCAGCAGCGCCAGGAGGAACTCCGCGACAAGGTCAAAGGCCTCGAGACCCAACTGGGCGAGGTGATCGCCGACCTCAGCGATAACCCGATGACGCCCGCCGGCCTGCTCTCCGACCTGACCAAGGCGGAATCCGGCATGGACAAAGCCGAGTCCGAGCCCATGAAACAGGCCTCCGACAACCTCGCCAAGGCCGCGCAGAGCAAGGCGGGCAAGCCCGACTCGGGACAGAAGCAGCAACTCCAGGACGCCCAGAAAGCGCAGAAAGAAGCCGCCGAGGACCTGGAGAAACTCTCCTCGGAGATCAGCCGCATCCAGCGCCGCAAGCTGCTGGAGATCCTCGCCGACGAGGCCGAGCAACTCTCGCGCGACCAGGCGGATGCCCGCAACCTCACCGGCAAGGCCGCCACGGAAGTCGGCGGACGGCTGGCCTCCGAACTGTCGCAGGCCGACCTCGACCGGATCGTGCGCCTCTCCGGCTTCCAGAAGCTGGTCTCCAACGGCATCGCCACGCTCGACAAGGACATCCAGAAGGTCCTCGAGAATTTGACCCAGGAGAACGTGAGCGAGGCCGAAAAGGCCTCCGACGCGCTCAGCCAGATGCAGGATGACCACCTGACCGAAAACTCCGAAGAGGTCGCCTCGCAGATCTCCGAGAACAACCTCTTCGCGCAGACGCCCCGGCAGCAGGCGATCTCCGATTCGCTCATGGACGTGGCCCAGACCCTGCGCACCTCCGACGACATGAGCGAGGCCGCGAAGGAACTCCAGGAGTTCATCAAGCGGCAGAAAGAGATCAACGCCCGCACGGAGAAACTGATCGGCGGCGACGTCAAGGGCGCCGATCCGGACGAGCCGCTCCCGAAGCCCGCGCCCAACCCCTCCGACTCGGGCGCGATGAATCCCGAACCGGCGCGGCCCGCGGTCGTGATCGTCAACGGGCCGGCCAGAATGCAGGTCATCCGCCGGCCGACGCCTCGGATTGCCTCGGCGACGGTGACCCGCATGCCGCAAGTGGTCCGGGTCGAGGCGACGGTCGCCCCGCTCGTCGTTGCGCAGAACTCGGCGCCGGCGCCCGCCGCGCCCGCAGCCGCGCCCGTGCCGCCCCAGGTGAAGATCGTCGGCAGCCGGCTCGGCGAGCGCGAGGGCATGCTGGGACAGGATGTCAGCGAACATTCGCTCGCCATGCGCGATCTCTTCAAGGAACTCGGCCTGTTCAAGATCGAGACGGCCGACAAGCTCGACCAGGCCTCCGCCGAGATGGGCCTCGCCGCGCAGGACCTGCCCGTGCCGTCGCTCCCGCAGGCCCTCGAACACGGCAAGAAGGCCCTCGAACTGCTCGAAGAGGCGTCCAAGAGCCTCGCGGAAGATGAGCAGCAGATGGACGAGCAGCAGAAGGATGACGAGGAGATGTCCCTGGAAGAGATGATGCAACTGGCCAAGATCATCGGGCAGATGAAAACGCTCCACGCCGACACGGGCGCCGCCGACCATGCCCGCATGCAGGCGCCGTCCGCGTTCCCCGAGCGTGTCATGGCCCTCGCCCGCCACCAGGGCCGCATCCGCTACGACACCACCAAGATCACCCGCAAGCTCCAGGCGAAGCAATCCCATCTCGCCCAGACCCTGGAGATGGCCGGCGCCAAGATGGACCTGAGCCACACCGCCCTCGAATCCGGCGACGCCGGCGCGGAAACGCGCAAGAACCAGAGCGCGGCCATCCAGGTGCTCGAGGCGGTGCTCAAGGAACAGGAGGAGAAGAACGGCGGCCGCTCCTCCCAGGCGATGTCGGCGATGCAGGCGATGCACACGTTATCCCAGGCCAACCACGGCGGCGGGTTCCACGGCGGCACCAACGGCCCGCTCGAGCCGGCCCGGCTCGACACGGCCGGCTACCAGGTCACGACTCAGCAGAAGTACGACGACAAATTGGCGGCCGGGTTCGAGTCGGAATTCCCGCCCGAGTTCCGCGGGCTGCTCAATTCCTACTTCGACCAGGTCCGCAAGGAGACCCGACCGTGAGCAGGGCGCGCATCTGGGTGGCCGTCATCGGCCTGTTCTGCTTCGCCGGCGCCGCTTGCGCGCAGGAGATGGACCTGCGCGTGACCGACGATATCGAGAAGGCCGTCAGCCGCGGGCTGGAGTTCCTCGCCCGCACGCAGAACGCCGACGGCTCCTGGCCGCCGCCCAACGGACAGGGCTGCGGCGTCGTCGGACTGCACCTGCTGGCCTTCCTGGCGCACGGCGAAACCCCCGACGAAGGCAGGTACGGCCTGGTCATGCGCCGCGCGGTGGAATACATCGTCAGCCACCAGGAGGCCAACGGCCTGCTCTGCGGGCCGAACGGCAGCCCGATGTATAACCACGGCTTCGCGACGCTGGCGCTCGCCGAAGTTTACGGCATGATTGATTACCCCAAGCTGGGCCCGGCGCTCAAGAAAGCCGTGGGCCTGATCGTCACCAGCCAGAACCGCCAGGGCGGCTGGCGATACAACGTGGGCGAGGAGGACTCGGACACCACCGTCTCCGGCGCGCAGATGGTTGCCCTGCGCGCGGCCGCCAGCGGCGGCATCGAGGTGCCGCTCGAGACCATGCAGCGCGGCGTGCAGTATTACAAGTCCATGTACTGCCCCGGCGGCGGTTTCGGATACCAGGCGCCCAACGGCCCGAACGACGCCCGCTCCGGCATCGGCCTGCTCGTCATGTGTCTCAGCGGCGCGTACCATTCCGAAGAGGCCAAGGTCACCGCCGACTGGCTCGCCAACAACCCGTGGGGCTTGACCTACTTCTCCTATCGCAACTATTATTGCGCCCAAGCCATGCTCCAGGCCGGCGGCCGGTACTGGAAGAAATGGAACGACGTCCAGACCCCGGTCATCCTGAACGCCCAGCAGCCGGACGAGTCCTGGATTGACCAGACGATCGGCCCCACGCTGCCGACGGCCTTCAACCTTCTCGCGCTCGAAGTGAATTACTATTACTTGCCGATTTACCAGAGATAGCGTTCGGGCGGGGCTAGTGAGGCGCCCCGAAAATAAGTTGCATAATGCGCGGTCATCCTGAGCGACGCGAAGAATCTCATACGCCGCGCGCCGGCAACGGTTTAAGATGTGAGATGCTTCGCCGTTCGGCCCTGAGCTCGCGGCCGAAGGGCTGCGCGCAGCATGACGCGGGCTGGACTTCGGTATGATATTTTCGGGACACTACGCCAGAACAGCTTGTTATTGGGGAGTCATCCGCGTGCAACGTCATGCTATCGTCGGGTTCGTCCTTCCGGTGGTCGTCGCGGCCGCCTGCCAGATTTTCGCGGTCAACCCCGCATCGGCGCAGAGTCCCGCCGCGCCCGGCGGGGGCATCTTCGTCCCGAAGCCGCGCGGCTCGGAAGATTCCTTCGATCCCGGCGCCGTCCCCGCCGCGCAGCTCGGCACCACGATTTTCGGGCGCGCCGGCGACCGGCTGACCGGATCGGTCAACAGCATCGCCAACGGCGTGGTCCGGTTCTCCGGCCCCTTCTTCGACCAGGAAGTCGGCATCTTCACCGAGGCGGTCCGCGACATCCAGTTCCCCGCCGGCAGCATCGTCGAGAGCGGGCGGGACCTGGTTGTCCTGACGAACGACGACCGCCTCTTCGGCAAGATCGAGGGCATGACGCCCGAGGACGTCGCCTTCGACAGCACCGCGGTCGGCTTCATCAAGATCAGCAAGCGCAGCATCAAGCAAATGTGGTTCCAGGGCAGCGTGGACGCCCTCGCGCGCACCAATTTCACCACCGGCCAGCCGGGGCCGCTGCAGATTGACCGCGGCGCCTGGCAGATCGCCGGCGGCGCGCTGCGCATCACCAGTTTTCCCTTCACGGCGACGCTGCCACTCGACCAGAGCGGCGCCGTCACGGCCGTCATTGACTTCGCCCGCATGGGCCAGAGCTGGAGCCTGAGCCTCTTCGCCGACGAGCCCGGCCGAGGCGATAGCGAGATGCCGCTGCGCAACGGCGCGCGCAGCGGCTTCGGCGTCGAAGGGAACGCCGTCATCCTCGGTCTCGCGCAGAACGGCTATTCGATCATCGCATTGAAAGCCACCGACGCGCAGCACAACGCGATTGTCGCCGGCCTTCCCGCGAAGCCCGCGGAGACCCAGGAGGTCCGCTTCGCGTACGATCCGGCCACGACGGATGTCAAGCTCTGGGTCAACGGCCAGCTCGTCAACGAGACGAAGGCTCCCGGCGGCCCGAAACAGGGCAAGTTCGTCGTCTTCAGCACCTTCCGGGACAATTGCGACCTCAAGTCGTTCTCCGTGCTGGATGGCGTGGTGGCCCCGGGGAAAGTGATCGAGGACGCCGACCCGAAGTTCGAGACGATCTTCTACCAGAACGGTGAACGCATGCACGCGCAAAGCATCGAGCTCGCGGACGGCGCGTTCACCGTCAAGACGAATTTCGCGGACAAACCGCTCTCCGTCCCCGCCGAGAAAGTGGTCTCCGTCAGCATCGGCAAGGCCGAGCGCGAGACGCTGCCGCCGCCGGAACATCCCGTCCAGATCTGCCTGCCGAAGTCCCTCATCACCGCGGACCTGGTCGAACTGACCGCCAAGACGGCGGTGGCCAGATCGCCCTACCTGGGCGACATCAAGATCGTGCGCGACACGATCCAGTCGCTGCGTTTCCTCGCGCCTTCTTCGTAACCGCCCTGTCCGTCTCGGAGGCGTATCATGGCCGACTGCATCTTCTGTAAGATCGTTGCGGGGGAAATCCCGTCGGCGAAGGTCTATGAAGACGCGGCCAAGCTCGCCTTCATGGACCTCAACCCGGTGCAGCCCGGACACGTGCTGCTCATCCCGAAGAAGCACTACGAGCGCCTGACGGACCTGCCGGACGAGGCGGCGGCCGACCTCGCCGCGGCGCTGCCCCGCCTGGCCCGCGCCGCCGTCGCCGCCGCGCGCGCCGACGGCTTCAACATCTTCCAGACCAACGGCCGCTGCTCCGGGCAGACGGTCTCCCACGTCCACATCCACATCATCCCGCGGCATAACGGCGACGGCTACTCGTTCCACTGGAGCCCCGGCCAGTATGCGCCGGGCGAGCAGGAAGCCTGGCGCAAAAAGATCAGCGACGAGCTGAAGAAAACAAAGACATAGTCGCCACGGATTTCACGGATTCCCACGGATTACCGACGAACAGCTTCTATGATTGAAACGGCCCTTATCTCCGTTTTCCGTTAATCCGTGGAAATCCGTGTAATCCGTGCCATCCGTGGCAAAAACTGGTCGTTAATCATGCCAACATCAGCGGCTCATGAGGCGCTCTGCCGGCGCTGCGGGCGATGCTGCTACGAGAAGTTCATCGTGGACGGCTGCGTCTTCACACGCCGCACGCCCTGCCCGTACCTCGACGTCCAGACCAACCTGTGCACCGTGTACGAGACGAGGTTCCAGGTCAACCCGCGCTGCCTCGACGTGGAGCAGGGCATCCAGTTCGGCGTCTTCCCCGCAAGCTGCCCTTATGTGCGCGGACTGCGCGGCTACAAGCCTTCCGAGGAAGGCTGGCTGGAGGACGAGGTCGCGCGGCAGATCGAGCGCGGCGCCTTGCGCACGCGCGAAGAGGTGCTCCGGGAAATGCGGCGATCGAAGCGCGGACGTTGACCGCCCCGCTCGGCGTCAGCGGTCAACTCCGGCGAGAGCGTTGATGCCGGCCACCGCGGCGGCCCGCAGAGTCTGGTTGACCTTGTCCACGGGCGCAGCGGCGACTTTGGAAAACTCGGCGCGCGCCTCGGCGGCGCGACCCGACCTCTGGAGCGCGACGGCGAGGTTGAATCGCGTTTCATAATCCTCCGGGTCCGCCTCCACCACGATCGCCAGCGCCCTCGCCGCCTCGACGGGCCGATTCAAAGCCGCCTCGGCGAGCCCCAGCTTCAGCGCCGCCATCGCGTTGCGCGGTTCCAGGCTCAGCGCGCGCTGCGAAGCCTCGACGCACCCGGCATAGTCCTTCATCGCCGCGTCCATCGCGCCCAGCGCCACCCAGTAGTCAGCGTGCGTCGAGTCCTCATCGAGCGCCGCCAGGCACTCCGCCCGGGCGGCCGCGTAATCGCCCCGCGCCTGCAGCACCAGGGCGAGGTTATAATGACCCGGCGCGTGGTCCGGGTACTCGCTGACGCATCCCTGGAGGACATTCGAGGCGTCGTTGAGCGTATGCCGCGCATCATCCGCGCGCCCGTCGAGGGAAAGCTCCTCGCTGCGGTGGTACAGCGCGCTCCCGTAATTCGCCAGCACCCGCGCGCCGGGATGCGGATTGCAGTCGAGGGTCCATTCCCAAAGCGCGACGGAATTGTGCCAGACGGCGATCTGCGACCAGGTGAGGACTGCGAAGACTAGAATCCAGAGGCATGCCAGGCCGCGCGCCAGCATGCCGGGCCACTCCGCAGGGCCGTCTTTCCCGTGATCGAAACGCGAGATCAGGTCTCCGACCGCCAGCGCCGCGCCGAGCGCGGGCAGATAGGCATAGCGGTCGGCCACCGAGGAAACGGCCAGGTAGCCGAACGGCACCAACCCTGAAATCGGGGCCCAGCCCGCCACAAAGACAATCGCGCCCAGCCACCAGCGCCGCCCCAGCCAGAGAACGATCAGGACCGCGGCGCACAGGGCCGCGACGCGGATCGCGGCCTCGGGCATGCGCAGGCCGTGCTCGATGCCTCGCGCGTAGACCGGGCAGAGCGAAGCGGGCCAGGAGAGCTTCTCCAGGTAGAACGCCGCGGAATCCGCCATGATCAGGAGCCTGGGCACAACGCCGCCAGGGAGGTGCACGCCGCCCTGCTCGGGCTGTTGGACCTTCAAGGTGATGCCGACGGTCAGCAGGCTCACGGCCAGGAACAGCGCCAGCGGAGCCAGTTCGCACCACTTCCGGCCGCCGATCAGCAGGTCGTATCCCGCCAGCACCAGCGGGAACAGCACCACGTTCGGCTTGGCCTGGCAGGCCAGCAGGAACGCCAGCCACGAGGCGCAGAACAGCAGCCGGCGCCGCGCGGCCGCCGAAACACCCGCTCTTCGCAGTTCCGCCGCTTCGGCGGGCAGAGAGGAGTCCGCCGGCTGCTCGCGCCAAGCGATGTACAAGCGCCAGCAGGCCAGCGCGAGCATGCCGCTGAGCACGTCCTTCAGGCCGGTGATCCAGGCGACCGGCTCGACCTGGAGCGGCTGGAGCGCCCACCAGGCGCAGGCCAGCACCGCCGCCCAACGGCTCTTCAGGATGGATTTCAGGATCTGATAGAACAGCACGGCGCTGACGAGATGGCACACCAGGTTCAGGGCGTGGTACCCGGCCGCGGCGTTGCCCCACAAATGATAACCCGCCCAGAACAAGGCGTAAGTGACCGGGACGTAGAGGTGCCAATAAGGCCGGCTCAGCAGCGGCAGCAGGCCGTCGTGGAGGCCGGCGTGGACATAGGGATTGTTCGTGACATTGACGTCGTCGTCCCAATTGGTGAAGGCGCCGCCGAGCGCGGGCAGGAAGGGAATCGCCACAATCGCGCACAGGCACAGCACGAACCGGATATCGCGATGACGCTCAGTCAACAGGATGCCTCTTCCCACCCCAGACAGCGTAAACATTCCCCTTCAGGGTTCAAACCACATTGTCCCTAAAGCAACGTCGTTGTTCAACTGGTCCGGCGATCTCGACCAAGGAAAAGCCGTGATCGCCAACTGGTTACGATACGCACCTGGCGGCTGGTTACGTTACGTATCCAGCGATGCTCTCGGCGATCGGTGGACGTCTCATTCGCCAGAGCGAGCACTGAGCGAGACTCGCTCTCGGACGGGCTTGACCCTTGACCAGGTGGTGTTCAGACGCGCGCCTTGGGGCAAAGCAGGGATAAGCGGAAACTCGGCGGACTCTCCGAAGCGGACGCGCGCTCAGGTGACCCCCTCGATCGCCTCCGGGCCGATGGCGGCGCGGAGTTTTTCGAGGGCGCGCGCCTCGATCTGGCGCACGCGCTCGCGCGTCAGCCCGATGAGTTGGCCGATCTCCTCCAGCGTCTTCGCCGGCTGGCCCCGCGTGCCGAAGCGCGAGGCGATGATCGTCCGCTCGCGTTCGCTGAGATGGACGATGGCCCGGTCGAGGACCGCCCGGATGTGCTCGGTCAATTCCGTGCGCTCGGACGAGGTTTCGCGGGCGTCGCCGGCCGCGTCGAGCCGGGCCTGCTGCCCGGTCACGAAGGCCGACATGCGATAGTTCTCCTCCGGCACGACCCGCGCGAAATGCTTTGTCAGCGCCCACGTCGCGTAGGTCGCGAAGCGCGCCTCGCGGCTGAAGTCGTAGCACTCCACCGCGCGGATCAGGCACAGGTTCCCTTCGCTGGTCAGGTCGGAGAGGGTCGCCAGCGGGCCGATGTGGCGCTTGGCGACGCTCACGACCAGCCGCAGGTTGCAGCGGATGAGGATCCGCCGGATCTGCGCCGCGGCCTCCCTCAACTCCTCGAAGCGCTCGAGCATCCCGGCTCGGTAGCCGGTCCGCCGGATCTTCTCCTGCAGCATCGCCGCGCGGTACTTGATGTAATTGTACTTGCGGAACAGCTCCTTCTCGCGCTCGCGGGAGAGGAGCGGGATGCCGTACAACTCCGCCAGGTAGGGCGGAATGCCTTCCGGCGGTTCGAGCATGCCCGGCGGCGGCTCCGGCGGGTACGTGAAGAGCTTTTCGTCGCCCAGGCAGATTTCGTCCGCGTCCGGAGCGGCGAAGACGGGGTTCGGGATGTACTTCACGCGGAAGCTGAGCACCATCTCCATCAGCGCGTGGTGGAGCGAGCGGTAGATCGAGGCCGGCGTGCGGCTGAAGCGCCGGGCGATGTCCTGCACCGGCACGCCGCTTCGATACAGCCGCACCATCTCTTCGCAGTCCGCGCTCAGGCGGTTGTCGGCGTCTCCGGCCGGAGAGCGTTCCTGGCGCAGCAGGCGCCGGACGCTCGCGGCCGGCAGCCCCATGCCCTCGGCCAGCCGGCGGACGATCTCGGGCCGGGCGACATTCTTTCCGGCCAGTTCGTGCGCCTCGGCCAGGAGCGCGCGCCTCTGCTCTTCGGTGATGCGCTTGCCGTGCCGGGCCGAGCGCGAAGGCCGCGACGCGAGGAACTTCTTGAGCGCCCCGCGCCGCACGCCCCAGGTCCGGCTGCGGTCCGGCAGCACGTAGAAGCTGATCGGCAGCCCGGCGGCGCCCCATCGCCAGACGGTGTTGGGCGAAACGCCGCACGCCGCCGCTGCCTCGCGCAGAGGCAACACGGCGTCGTCCTCATCCGCGCCGCCCTTCCCGGCCGCCTCCAGCGGCGCCTGGCGGGTGAGATCGCGCAGGAGCGCGCCGAGGCCGCAGCAAAGCGCGCGCCCGGAGAAAACCGCCATGCCGTTGGAGTCGGGATTGAACAGAGTGATGCGGTGGAAGATGTACTCGTAGGTGTACATGCGGTCGGCGACGAGTTCGGGGATGAGCTTCTCGAGCCGTGCGAGGTGAGCGCAACGCATGCGCAGCGGTGTGTACAGAAGCTCCGCTGTAATTTCGCGGAACCCAGCCTGATCCTTGGCCGCCATCCCGGCGCCTCCGAACTGGAGCGCCTGCCGCGCCTTCGACGCCCTGCCGCACACATTGACCGGCAACTTAATACTACCCGACGGGCACCTGTATGTCAATGAGGCGCCTGCTTTTCCGGCGGTTTTTCCGGGCCTTTCTCCGGGGCCGTATTCTCCGCAACGACCGCAAACGCGGCCATGAGCGCCTGGACGCTCTCGGCCGTGGCGCCCAGGTGCAGCCCGAGGTCATCGGGGCTCCTGCGGAACGCGCCGAGAAGCAGGTCTCTCTGGACAAGGTAGAACGCATTCTCAGGCCGGTACTGCATGTTCAGCAGGAAGAGCGCCGCGCTGCGGACCGGCGCCGGGTACTGCGCCACCGGCCGCTGCAGCATGCTGGCGGCCTCGTAAGCGGCGGCCAGGCCGCAGGTGCCCGCGGCTGCGGCCTGCATGTCCGGCGGTATTATCCCTCCTTCCGCGAATCCGCCGACGTAATCGGCGAACCGCGCTTTCTCGGCGGTGACCTGCCGGCTCATCAGCACGTCCGCGATCTTGAGGACCGCCTTCGCGTGTCTTTCGCTGCGCGACACTTTGTAGTGCGCCGCCAGCGCTGCGGCCACGCGCCCCATCGCGATATCGTCCGTCAGGACCCGCACGTCCGGCGGAAAACTCGCCAGCAGGTCCGCGATGAGCGCGGCCGCCTCGCGCCGCTCCTTCGTGGGCGACACCCGTTGCAGCAGGTCCAGCGCCGTCAGCACCTCCGCATACGTTACGCCGTTGGCGCTGAACGGCCCGCTCTTCTCGTCCGCGCCGGCGGATGAGGCGTACAGCCTTCCGTCCGGCGCGACCCTTCCGCACAGGTACAGGCCCAGGCTCTTCATCCGGCCGTCCGCCGTCGGCGTCGCGTCGTCCAGCGCCCGGTAGCAGAGCGCCGTCAGCAGCAGCGCCGAAGGCGAAATCTCTTCCCTGGCCAGGCGATTGCCGCGTTGGATGATCCCGTGTTGCAGGTCCGTCTGCTCGCTCGGCTCTTCGACCGTCCGCCCGGCGCGGTCGGTCGCGTTCACCGACAGCCAGAACCGCCCCTGGCGGTCCTCGTTGGCGAACTGGGGAGCGTAGCAGTATTCCATCGCGCGGTCGCAGGCGGCGGCGAAACGCTGGTCCTGGGTGTGATGATACAGCAGGGCGAGCGCCACCGTCGCGCGCAGATGGTCCGTCACGCCGTAGGTCGGCTCCGATCCCTCATCCGCCGGGTAATAATTCGGCAGGAACGAGCCGTCCGGCTGCTGCGTCTGCAGGAACCATCGCCCGGTGCGGAGCATCGCCCCCTCGATCTCCTGCGCGGTCGGCGGCGGCAGCAGCACGTTGCCGCGATAGAGCGGAAAGACCGGGCCGCCGGGCCATTTTTCCACGAAGCCGAGGGTCAGAATCTGCTCCACCTCTTCGGGCAGCGGCGGCTCCCTGGACTCCTGCGCAATGTAGGCGGCCTTCACCATGTCGGCGGACCTGGCCGCTCCGAGAGTTCCCCAGTTCCGGAAGAGCGCGATCGGCGTGAAATAGTCCGTCTTCCCGCCCGCCGTATACGCCAGCCCCTGAATCCCCGGATCGAAGGAAACGATGAACCTGCGCCGGTCGCGCTCGGCGAGCACTCTCCGCTCGACCACCACGTCCAATTCCACCACGCCCCAGCGCGAGGAGATTTCATCCGACTTCCTGGAGAGGAAGAGCCCCAACTGGTCGCCGGCCGTCTCAGCCGCATCGTTCAGGCTCGGCCCGATGACCGTGCGCACCACCGGCCGGCCGGCGGAGTAGAGCGTGACGATGAGCGGAGCCTGCGAAGGAGCGCGGAGACTCGCGGGGACTTCCGCCGGCATCGCCTCCTTCATCGCGTGGCTGCGGACGATGGCGATCAGCGCCGCGGCCTCCTCGACGGTGACGGCCGGCTTGGCCGCCGGCTTCACCTCGGGCTGGCCGGTCGTGCTTGCGGCCGGCGCGGCCGGCGGTTCGGCCTGGCCCCGCGCGGACGCCGCGAAAAAGATCCCCGCCAGGAGCAATGCCGCGGCGGCGTTCAACACCCGAAGTCCAGCATTTGGATTTCGCCGTTCTCCGTGATCCACAAACCGTCTCCCGCGATTAATCAGGGCAGGAAAAACCCCGGCTTTCAGACTATACTTGTCCGTCCGACGAAGTGCAAGGCACTATTTTCAGCGCCGTCTCAGGAGTGTAGAATGCCGAGTCGGACCGCCGGCGCATGATCAGGGCGGGTTTCGCGCAATGATTTGGAGGAAACGGCGATGGACTTGAAAGCGATGATTCGCACCGTGCCGGACTTCCCGAAAAAGGGGATCATGTTCCGCGACATCACGACGCTCGTCCAGGACGGCGCGGCGCTGGATGAGGCGGCGACGCGCCTGGCGGAGCGATTCCGGGCGAAGCGGCCCGAGATCGTGCTCGGGATCGAGTCGCGCGGCTTCATCATCGGCGCGGCGGTGGCGCTGAAGCTCGGCGTCGGCTTCGCGCCGGTCCGCAAGAAAGGCAAGCTGCCGGCGAAGACGATCCGCGCGGAGTATGCGCTCGAGTATGGGACCGATTGCATCGAGATGCACGCCGACGCGGTGGCGCGCGGGCAGCGCGTCCTGTTGATTGACGACCTGGTCGCCACCGGCGGCACCGCTGAAGCCGCCGCGCGCCTGATCGAGCAGGCCGGCGGCAAAGTCGTCGGCTGCGGATTCCTGATAGACCTCACGTTCCTCAAGGGGGCGGAGAAGTTGAAAAAATACGACGTCTACTCGCTGATCCAGTACGACTCGGAATAGGAAAACTGTCCGGCAATGCGCGCCCGAAGATTGAACGCGGCGCGAGGTCCGGTATATACTCACGGTGCTCCTTGAGCCGACTCGAAATAGAAGACTGCGATTTCGTATCGTCGAATGTTGAAAGGGACTTGACCATGAAACGTAATCCTTTAGTATTGAGTCTGTACGTCATGTCATTCGGCATGGTCATTCTCGGCGTTGGTGCGGCGTTAGGCGTTATTATCACACACGAGGCTCCTGGAAGGGGCATGTTGCCGGTCCTTTACTGTATGACGGGAAGTATGGGCACTATTTGCGCGGCTCTCTTAGTGACCATGAGCAGGCGCCTGAATACTCTCGAATCAAAGCAGAACCAGCGCAATTCACCTAGTGAAGCGGCAAAATGAACGAAAGAACACCTGCCTTCGAGCTTCTGCAATCGGCTTCGCTGAAGAGTTATCGGAGATCCGCATGACAAAAAATCCCGAGCCGTTACTCTCGGTCGTCATTCCCGTCTACAACGAGAAGGACTTCCTCGCCCAGGTCGTCCGGCTGGTCCAGGCCACGCCGTACCGCAAGGAAATCGTCATCGTGGACGACGCCTCGACCGACGGGACGCGCGAGGTGGTGGACCAGCTCCGGAGCGACGAGGTGCGCGTTTTCCACCACGAGCGCAACCAGGGCAAAGGCGCGGCGCTGCGGACCGGCTTCGCCCAGACGAAGGGCGATATCGTCCTCATCCAGGATGCCGACCTGGAGTACAGCCCGGCGGATTACCCGACGCTCCTGCAGCCGATCCTGGATGGGCGCGCCGACGCGGTGTTCGGTTCGCGCTTCCTCGGCGGGCCGCACCGCGTGATGTTCTTCTGGCATCGCGTGGGGAACGCGATGCTGACGACGCTGAGCAACATGATGACGAACTTGGACCTCTCCGACATGGAGACCGGCTACAAGGTGTTCCGCGGCGACTTGGCGCGGAGCCTGCAGATCAAGAGCAACCGCTTCTCCGTGGAACCGGAGATGACCGCGAAGCTGGCGCGGATGAAGGTGCGGATTTACGAAACCCCGATTTCCTACAGCGGCCGCGACTACGCCCAGGGCAAAAAAATCACCTGGCGCGACGGCTTCAGCGCGCTATGGCACATCTTCAGGTTCCGGTTCTTCGATTGACGACAACGACGACAGCTTTGCCACGGATTTCACGGGTGGCCACGGGCTAACAGAAGAAACGATTTTGCCACGGATTTCACGGATTACACGGATTACCGGCAACCGCGGACAAGGCAAGTAAGTTGTACGGCGGCAACGAAATTCTTGCCACGGATTTCACGAATGGCCGGATTAACGAAAGAGATGATCAGGTGGCGATGAAGCACGGGGAGATCACCAGCCAGATCATTGGCGCGGCATTCAAGGTTCACGCTTATTTCGGCTTCGGGTTTACGGAAAAGGTTTACGAGAACGCCCTGGCCATCGAATTGCGAAAAATCGGTCTGAAAGTTGAGCAGCAGAAGCCCTTGACCGTAAGGTATCACGATGCGGTAGTCGGCGAGTACGTCTGCGACCTGCTTGTCGAAGACAAGGTGCTGGTAGAGGTGAAATCGGTTTCACGTCTGGCAGAAGCTCACCACGCGCAGATTGTTTGTTACTTGCGGGCCACGCGCGTGGAAGTCGGCCTCTTGCTCAACTTCGGTCACTCCGTTGAGCACAAGCGCAAAATCCTCGATCGATGACCGCCTGTACAGTTGCGCCTACATCTTAATTCCGTTGTCTCTTGTCCGCCGGTAATCCGTGCAATCCGTGAAATCCGTGGCAAAGATGTCGTTGTTGCCGTCGTTTCTTTCGCTAATCCGTGGCCATCCGTGAAATCCGTGGCGAAGATGTCGTTGCCACCGTACTACTTTCTTGTCTTGTCCGCCGTCTGCCGGTAATCCGTGTAATCCGTGGCAAAGATGTCGTTGTTGCCGTCGTTTCTTTTATTAATCCGTGGCCATCTGCTTGAGTTGCAGCTCGGCGATGACGTCTTTCAGGATCTGATCCAAGCCGCGTTTCGGGCGATAGCCGATGGCTTTGTGGATTTTCCCCAGGTCCGGCACTCGGCGACGCATGTCCTCGAACCCCTCGACGTACGCTTCCTCGTACGGGATCAGCTTGATCTCCGAGCGCCCGCCGGTGGCGGCTTTCACGCGCTGCGCCAGTTCGAGCATGGTGACTTCCTCGGTGCTGCCGATGTTGTAGATCTGCCCGCGCGCCTCCGTAAGCTGCACGAGCTTCGGCAGCGCCTCGACCACGTCGAGGACGTGCGCGAAGCAGCGCGTCTGTTTCCCGTCGCCGTACACGGTGATCGGCTCGCCGGCCAGCCCCTGCCGCACGAAGCGCGGGACGACCATGCCGTATTGTCCGGTCTGCCGCGGCCCGACGGTGTTGAACAGGCGCGCGATCACCACCGGCAGCCGGTACTCGTACCAGTGCGCCAGCGCCAGGAACTCGTCGAGCGCCTTCGCGCACGCGTAGCTCCAGCGCCGCTGCGTCGTCGGCCCCATGACGCGGTCGTCCTCCTCGCGGAACGGCAGTTTCTCGCTCTTGCCGTAGACCTCGGAGGTCGAGGTGATGAGCACGGGCTTGCGGTACCGCGCGCAGACGCGCAGGACCGTGTCCGTGCCGGAGACGATCGTCTCGATCGTGCGGACCGGCTGGTCAATGATCAGCCGCACGCCGACGGCGGAGGCCAGGTGCATGACCGCGTCGCACTGGCGCGCGCATTCGGTCACCAGGTCGGCGTTGTTGACGCTGCCGAGGATGAAGCGGAAGCGTCCGCCGCCCTCGAGCGCGGCGACGTTCTCATAGCGCCCGGTGCTCAGGTCGTCGAGCACGAGCACGTCGTCGCCCGCTGCAATGAGCTGCTCGCAAAGATGCGAGCCGATGAATCCCGCGCCGCCGGTGATCAGGTGCCGCATCGAGTCCTCCGTCCGAAAACGATGATCGCGCAGGAGCGCGGAGAAAAGCCGCTCAGGATCATACGCAGCCCGGCGCGCGTTTGCAACCGCGCCGCCACCGAGCGGCCGCTTGAAATGCTTTGAGAATTCGACATGCGCAAGGTCGTCACCCTGAGCGCAGCGAAGGGTCTCATACGCATAACTCCAGTCACGCGTGTGAGATGCTTCGCTTTGCTCAGCATGACTTCGACATTGTGGCGTCTGACTGAAGCACTACGCTATGAACGCGCCTCCGAGGCCGTTTCCCGGTCGCGCGCGTCGCCGAGTTCTTCGGGGCTCATCAGCGGCCGCAGCGTGACCTCGGTCCGGTGATGAAGGGCGCGGATGAGGTGGAGGACGATCTCCTTTTCGAGACGCTCTCGCTCGCCCGGTTCCGTGCTTTTCAGCGGAACCCGGCCGGCGGCCATCGTCCCGTGGCCGCCCGCGCGCCCGATCTTCCGCAGGATGCGCGCCAGCACGACGCCCGCGTGCGCTCGGTCGGGCATCGCCCTCAGCGAGACGTAGAGATCGCCCTGCCAGGCGCCCGTGACGATAGACCAGCCCATCCGCTCGTGCCGCAGCAGCAGGTCGGCGACCAGGCTGACCGAGTCCGGGTGCGGAATCTCGCCCAGGTGGCAACCGATGATGTTCCCGTACGTGAAGGCGCACAGCACCGCGCGCGCGAGCGTGGCGAAATAGCTGTGCATCAGCCGCGGATGCAGGATGCGGCCGAGCATGCGCTTGTCCGCGAGCGGATAGAGCTGCACGTAGGCGCGCGTGTCCGCCTCGACGGTCGGGCGGACGAGGTCCTGCGTCTCTGAGGAAATCGCGTAGCACATCGCGGCGGCCAGGTCCGCCGGCGGAGTGACCGATGCGGCGCTCAGGTACTCGGCGAGGATGGTCGTGCAGGCGCCGTAGTCGGTCCGCACGTCCAGGAACCGCGCCTTGGTCTTCGGCCGCAGCGGATGGTGATCAATCACGATGTCCGGCACGCGCCGCGGCGGGAACGAGTTATTGCCTGCGCCCGGCTGCGTATCGAGCAGCGCGACCAGCGGCCATTGGCTCCAGTTCACGCGCGAGACCGGCCGCAGTTTCAGCCGCAGTTCGCGGATGAGCGCGCGGTTCTCGGCGCGCCCGGCGATCGGCTCGCAGCAGATGCGGCAGCGGATCCCGGCTTTCTCCTCGGCCAGCCGCTGCAAGGCGCACGCGCCGGCGAGCGCGTCGGGGTCCGGGTTGTCGTGGATCACCACCAGCAGCCGGCGGGACCTGTCGAGGACCTTCAGCAATTCGTCCACTTCCTGCGGCACGGCCCACTCCTGCGGAAAACCGCTCGCACGGCGCCTGAATCATACCCCAATCCGCCGCTCATTGCCAAGACTTGTGTTAGACCCCCACTTCATGTAAAAATAGAAGGATCAGGTCTCCGATTGTCCGGGACCGCCGAACCCCATTGGAAGAAGGAAGAATCATGGGCGAGAAGGAAATCATCAAAGTTGACGCCGATGAGTGCGTGGGTTGTGAGACGTGCGTGCCTGAGTGCCCGGTCGAAGCCATTTCGATGAGCGGCGACAAGGCCGTCATTGATCAGGAAAAATGCACGAAGTGCAAGACCTGCCTCGAGGCTTGTCCCGTGGACGCGATCAAAGTCCAGCAGTAGCCGGATGACCATGCCCGCCTCGGCCAGAGATCCGATCCGCCTGACGTTCGAGCCCGAAGGCCGGACCGTGTTCGTCCTGCCCGGAACGCTGCTGATCGAGGCGGCGGGCAAGGCCGGCATCGTCCTGGAGACGCCCTGCGGAGGCCAGGGCGTCTGCGGCAAGTGCCGCGTGGAGATCGCCCGCAACGCCCCCGAGCCGTCCGACGCGGACCGGCGCATGCTCACGAAGGCCGAGCTCGAGCGCGGCACGCGCCTGGCCTGCTCGGTGCACGTGACGCGGGAACTGTGCGTCCACGTGCCGATCTCGATGCGCTTCTTCGAGCACAAGATCCTGACCGACGGGCGCGGCCGGGCGGTGGCGCTCCACCCGACGGTCACCAAGCAGCACGTGACGCTGCCGCCGCCGGCGCTGAACGATCAGCGCGCGGACGCGGACCGCCTGCTCGACGCGCTCGGCCGGGCGAAAGTGGAACTCGACCTCAGCGCGCTGCGCACCCTGCCGTCGGTCATCCGGAGCAGGGATTTCAACGTGACGGCGGTCTCCGCCGAAGGGCGGCTCGTCGCGCTCGAACCGGGCGACACGACCGCTCGCAACTACGGGGTCGCGTTCGACATCGGCACCACGACGGTCGTCGGGTTCCTGATGGACCTGGTCAACGGCCGGGAACTGGCCGTCGCGGCGCGCACGAACCCGCAAATCCCGTTCGGCGACGACGTCGTCAGCCGCATCCGCCACGCCGCGACCCACCCGGACGGCCTGCGCGAGCTGCAGGAAAAGATCGTCGGCTGCCTCAACGACATCATCGCCGAATGCTGCAACACCTCCGGCGTCGGCTGCGAGCACCTCTACGAAGCCACCGTCGTCGGCAACACCACGATGAGCCACCTCTTTCTCGGCGTGGACCCGGAATTCATCGCCCAGGCGCCGTACGTCGCCGGGTTCCGCCGCTCGGTCAACGTCCTCGGCCGCGACGTCGGCCTCCGCATCCATCCGCACGGCGTGGTGCATGCTCTGCCGAACATCGCCGGGTTCGTCGGCTCCGACACGGTCGGCGTGATCCTCGCTGCCGGGATGCACAGCGCCGACGAGCGCGTCCTGGCGATTGACATCGGCACGAACGGCGAGCTGGTCATCGGCAACAAGGACCGGCTGGTCAGTTGCTCGACCGCCGCCGGCCCCGCGTTCGAGGGCGCGCGCATCCGTTTCGGCATGCGCGCCGCCGACGGGGCCATTGACAAGTTCGTCATCAATCACGACGTGCAGTACAACGTCATCGGCAACCTGCCGCCGCGCGGTCTCTGCGGCACCGCCGTGATTGACGTCGTCGCCGAGCTGCTCCGCGTCGGCGCGGTCGAGGCGACCGGACGGCTCCTGCCGCCCGACGAAATGCCCGCGTCCGTCCCCGATCCGATCCGGCGGCGCGTCGTCCAGGGCGAGACCGCGCTCGAATTCATCATCGCCCGGAAGGAAGAGACCAGCACCGGCGGCGCGCTCAGCCTGACGCAGCGCGACATCCGCGAGCTGCAACTGGCCAAGGGCGCCATCGCCGCCGGGGCGGCCATCCTGCTCAAGGAGTTCGGCCTCGAGCCGAAGGACCTCGGCCACGTGCTGCTCGCCGGCGCGTTCGGGAACTTCATCCGGCGCAACATGGCGCGGCGCATCGGCCTGCTGCCGGACGTGCCGACCGAGCGCATCCTCTACATCGGCAACGCCGCCGGGGCCGGCGCGCGCATGGCGCTGCAATCGCGCCGCTGCAAGGAAGAGGCCAACCGCATCTCCGATTGCACCGAGTACCTCGAACTCGCCGGCCGCGCCGACTTCCAGCAGGAATTCACCAACGCGATGATGTTCCCGGAGGCGTGAAATTTTTCACCGCCAAGGCTCAGGCTGCGCGCAGCGACGACCGCGTGAGGGAAGGGGCCGAAAATGGGCAAAGAGAAATCGACGGCGAGCAATGTGGAGCAGCAGATCGAAAAGCTCCGCGAGACGATTCGCTACCACGACCAGAAGTACTTCGTCGAGGACGCGCCGGAAATCTCGGATCACGAGTACGATCTCCTGATGGAGCAACTCGAGGATTTAGAGGCGCACCATCCTGATCTGATCACGCCCGATTCCCCGACGCAGCGCGTCGGCGGCGAACCCCTTGCTGCCTTTAAGTCCGTACGCCATGCAGTTCCAATGCGTAGTATCGCCAAGGCGTTATCGGCGGATAAACTGCTCCCCTTTGATAAGCGCGTTCATCAGGATCTGGCCAAAAAGGGGAACCATGACAAGCTGCAATATGTCGTGGAGCCGAAAGTCGATGGCGTAGCCCTCTCACTTCGATACGAGAGAGGCAGTCTTACACTTGCCGCCACACGAGGCGACGGTGAGAAAGGCGATGACGTGACACAAAACGTCAGAACGGTCCGCGCCATACCAGCAGCTCTCCACATCAACGAACCGCCTGATGTCCTTGAAATACGTGGCGAAGCCTACATGTCTTATAAATCTCTCCAGAAGTGCAACAAGGAACGCAAGGAGGCAGGCGCTCCGCTTTTCGCCAATCCGCGAAATGCAACGGCCGGTTCCCTAAAACTCCTCGACTCACGCATAACCGCGAGGCGCGGGTTGCTTTTCTTCGCTTATGCGATCGGCGAGACAAAAGGTGTTACTTTCGACACGCAGTGGGAAATCCTAACGACCCTCATGAAGTTCGGACTGCCGGTCAATCCGCACAGGAAGCTTTGCGGTTCGATTGAGGAAGTTATAACTCTCACGAAAGAATGGGATAAGCTAAGAACCACGCTTGCTTATGCATGGGATGGCATGGTCATAAAAGTCAACTCTCTAAAGCAACAGGAGCTGCTCGGCGAAACCAGCAAGGCGCCAGTCGGCATGATAGCTTTCAAGTTTGAGCCGGAAAAAGTCACAACGAGGCTGCTCGAAGTTGATTGGCAGGTCGGCAGAACCGGAATACTCACGCCTGTGGCTCGGCTCAGTCCGGTGCGATTGGCAGGAACAAAAGTAGCGAATGCGACTTTGCACAACATTAACGAGATCAGAAGAAAGGGCGTCCACCTTGGCGACGACGTCCTGATCGAAAAGGCTGGAGAGATAATTCCGCAAGTTGTAAAGGTTGCCGTTCACCACAAGGGCAAAGACATCCTTCCTCCCAAGACATGTTCTGTTTGTCGGGAAAAGATCCTCGTCGAGGAGCGCAAAGAAGAAGCCTACGAAAAGCTCCAGTACCGCTGCACGAACAATAGCTGCATCAGGGCTAAAGACTGGAAAACACTTCCGAGGTCGAAAGGCGTTGCCAAAGAACGCACACTATGCCCAGTCAATACCTGCAAGTCTCCGGTCGAACTGAGGAAAGTATGCGTGCCAGAGCGCGTGAGTACAAGCTACCGCTGCGTTTTTCCGCTTTGTCCAGCTATGTTGACGGCGCGCCTTGTCTTTTTCGCATCCCGTGGTGCCATGAACATCGAGGGGCTTGGCCCGGAGTTAATAAACCTTCTCGTTGAGAAGGGTGTGGTCAAGGATTTCGCCGACTTGTATTCGCTCGACAGGACCACCCTCGACAGCCTCATCCGTAAGCCGGACGCCAAACGGGAGTTATGGCGCACACTGCGGAATCTTCTCCGACGAAACGCGATAGAGGTCGAGGAACAAGCGGCGCGTAAGCTAACAGAGCGCTTCAGGAACTTCGATGCAATTGAAGGCGCAAGCGTGGAAGCCTTGCTGAAAACCGGTGCAGTAGACGCGGCACTCGCTGAAATGATACACAGATTCTTCGCCAATCCTGCGAGCGCCGAAATAATAGCAAAATACAGGTCAGAGGAGGAAGGCCTCAGTGCCGTCAGCATAATAAAAGCAATTGGGGCCAGCAAGGAGCGTGATTTATGGCGCTTAATTAATGGACTGGGAATCAAACATGTCGGCGCAACCAACGCCCGGAAGCTTGCGGAGCATTTCTTGGACATGGGCAAGTTGGCTCGAGCCAGCGCCGAGGAACTACGGAAGGTAAATGACATCGGAACAGTTGTCGCTCAAAGCGTATACGACTTCTTTCGCAATCCTCGCAGCGAAGCGCTGATAGCAAAACTGCGCGAGGCTGGTCTGAAGATGAAAGAAGATCGTGCGGAGCCTATCCTCGAAGGACCCTTTGTTGGAAAGACTGTGGTGGTAACTGGCTCGCTTAAGAAGTTTACGCGGCCTGAGGCGCAAGAAGCCTTACGCCGGGCGGGCGCGTCGATAAGTGAAAGCGTCGGCAGGAAGACGGATTACCTCGTTGTTGGTGAGAATCCCGGCTCGAAATTGGAGAAGGCTCGCGCTCTTGCGGTGAAGGCTATCAGCGAGGCAGAAATGCTGACCATGCTCGGACACAATGACACTTCCAAGCCAGAGAAACATGTCACACGGGCAAAGGCAGGGCGGCTCTTCTGACACCAAGTCCTGATCGAGGGTGAGCGCGATGCACAACATCGCCGTCATAGATGTTGAGACGACGGGATTGAACCCGTACCGCAACGATCGCATTGTAGAAATCGCCACCGTCTTGCTGCGGCCAGACGGCAGTTCATCGCATTCAGAGTTTGTGACGCTCGTCAATCCCGGGAGGGATATGGGACCAACAAGCATTCACGGGCTGACGGCTGCCGATGTGCTTGCGGCACCTCGCTTTGAAGATATCGCCGGCCTGCTGTGTGATTTCCTTCGCGGTACCAGTGTGCTAGCGGGACATAACGTTCACTTCGATCTTTCCTTCCTTGAAACGGAATTCGCCCGCCTGGGAATTAACCTGCCGAAATGTCACTATCTTTGTACAATGAGGCTTGCCGGAGGAGGAAATCTACAGCATTGCTGCTGTCAATATGACGTGGCGTTACAAGGTGAGTTGCATTCAGCATTGCATGACGCTAGGGCCGCAACAAAGCTATTGTCAAAGCTCTTGGAGATCAAGCCCGGCTTGAGCGCGAAGCTGTCTGGGATGGCGCCGATTCCTTGGCCGTCACTGCCCAAGAGCGAAGTGCAGACAATTACGCGCGCAGAATCGCGCAAGAGGCAGGCGCAGGAACCCTTCTACTTGCGGAAACTTGCGTCGCTGGTCGGTGCGGCCGATCAACCAACCGATGCTTCACTCCTCTCGTACATGGCGCTGCTCGACCATGTACTGGAGAGCGGTAGGGTGGATGAAGCTGAGGGTGCATTACTTGTCGATTGGGCCACCCATTCCGAACTGAGCGGAGTGATCGTCGGGCGAATACATCGCGAATATATTGCCAAACTCGCGAAGGCTGCTCTTGATCACGGAGCAATCTCCAACTCACAGCGGCGCGAACTTGAGTCGTTTGCACATCTTTTGGGAGTTGGGCAGTCTTTTTTGGAACAGGCTTTGACAATCACAAAAAGAAAGATGCCTGACAAGCGAATGGAAGAGAAACCTCGGCCTACCGCTGCAACTTCAGCCGAGCTTCGAGGGAAAAGCGTTTGCTTTACCGGAGAGTCTCAATGCACGCTGGAGGGTATGCAAATATCGCGGGAAATGGCAGAGCGACTTGCGGAGGAACGCGGTCTGGTAGTAGCGGAGACAGTGACCAAGCAATTGGACATTTTGGTCGTAGCGGATCCTTATACCGAGTCAGGGAAGGCCAAGATAGCACGAAAATACGGAACGCGAATCATGCATGAGCCGGTATTCTGGCAGGCCATAGGAGTGATGGTGGATTGAGGCTTCACTCCAAAGCAACCTTGTTGCGTTCGGCTGAAACTGAGCGCTCAGCTCGCCAAGGCACGGAAGCTGGGAGTGAAAGTGATCGGCGAGGAGGAATTTGATAAGCTCGTCCGCTGACGCGACTCTCTATCTGTCATTCCCGCGAAAGCGGGAATCCAGAACTTCCTCCGGCGGGCAAGTCGCAAGCCGATCACCTGGATTCCCGCGTTCGCGGGAATGACGTAGAGAACTGATGCATTCCACGATCAGGAGCCGATGAATGGAAGAGATGATTCGCAAGGCGCTCGCCGGCGTCGCCGGAATGGACTACGCCGAGGCGCGCGTGCATCGCGGGCGCGGGACGAGCGTCAGCTACGTCGGCAAGGAACTCGAGACGATCGGCGAAAGCACGGCGCTCGGCGGGTGCGTGCGCGTGCTCGTGAACGGCGCGTGGGGATTCTGCTCGTTCAATAATATCGCCGACATGCCGCGCTTCGTGCGGATGGCGCGCGACCAGGCCCGGCTGATCGGCGGCGGCAGCGCGCGCCTGGCGCCGGTGCCGCCGCAGTCCGGACATTTCGCCGCCGCGCCGAAGGAGGACCCGGCCAGGGTCACGCTCGCCGAGAAGGAGTCTCTCTGCCGGCGCTACAACGAAATCCTGCGCGCCGCCTCGCCGAAAATCCAGACCGCCTCCGCGCGTTACATGGATTCGGCCGGATCGGTGACTTTCGTCAACTCCGAGGGCACGGCGATCGAGCAGGAAGTGGCGTTCTGCGGCGTGTCGCTCAGCGCGATCGCCATGGAAGGCTCGAACGTCCAGACCGGCCGCTACGGCGTCGGCGACCTGCGCGGGTTCCAGATCTGCCGCCATCTCGAGGCCAAATGCGAGGAGGCCGCGCGCCAGGCGGTGGAACTCCTGACCGCGAAACCGGTCGAGGCCGGCAAATACACCGTCCTCTGCGACCCGCACCTCACCGGCGTGTTCGTGCACGAGGCGTTCGGCCACCTGAGCGAGGCGGATTTCATCTACGAGCACGAGCGGCTCAAGGAGATGATGAAGCTCGGACGCCGGTTCGGCGGCGAGCAGCTCTCCATCGTGGACGACGCGACGCTGCCCTCCGAGGCGGGCAGCTACCGGTTCGACGGCGAGGGCGTCCCGAGCCGCAAGACCTACCTGCTGCGCGAGGGCAAGCTCACCGGGCGGCTGCACTCGCGCGAGACCGCCGCACTCATGGGCGAAGCGCCCACCGGCAACGCGCGCGCGATCAGCTACGGACACGAGCCGATCGTCCGCATGAGCAACACCTACATGGAGCCGCGCGACTATCCGTTCGAGCGCATGCTCGCCGAGACGGCCGACGGCCTTTACGCCAAAGGGTTCCTCGGCGGACAGACCGACATGGAGATGTTCAGTTTCTCCTCCGAGGAGGCGTTCCGCGTCCGCAACGGCAAGCTGGCCGAGCGCGTGCGCGACGTGGTGCTGACCGGCAACGTGTTCTACACGCTCGAACACATTGACGCGATCGGGAATGACCTGAAGATGTACGGCGGGCTCGGCGGCTGCGGCAAGGGCGGACAGTCGCCGCTGCGCGTCGCCGACGGCGGCCCGCATATCCGCATCCGCGACGTGGTGATCGGGGGACAGTGAAGAGGACGGATGAAGACGCGTTGAAAAAGGAGATCCATTTGTTCGACAACGCCGGCGACATCGCTCAGAAAATCCTCGAACAGGCGCGGAAAAAAGCCGACTCCGCCGAAGTGCTCTACGACGAGGCGGAGAGCGCCGGGGTGCGGTTCCAGGACAACCAGCTCAAGTCGGTCTCCGGCAGCTCGTCGAGCGGCGTGGGCCTGCGGGTGATCCATCGCGGCCGGCTGGGGTTTTCCTGCACGAACGATTTCGAAAGTGTGGACCGCCTGGTCGCGAACGCGCTCGACAGCGCGGGGTTCGGCCAGGAGGCGCGGTTCCAGTTCCCCGGCGCCGCGACCGGCGGCTCGGCGGTCAAGGTGTACGACGCGGCCGCGGCGGAGCTGCCGATGGAGCGCGCCGTGGAGATGATGAAGGGCGCGGTGGCGCGCGTGCTCGAGCGCTCTCCGGAGGCGCACTGCGGCGGCGGCGTCGGCCGCGAGTCCGGGCGCAGCGTGCTCTGCAACTCGGCGGGACTTCACCACGAGGAGCCGTCCACCCATTTTGCGATGGGCGTCTCGGCCTTCCTCGTGCGCGGCGAGAGCTTCCTGTGGGTGGACGAAGGCGAGGACTCCTGCCGCTTCTCCGCCGACCTCATGCGCCACGCCGACAAGGTCCTCGAGTGGCTGCGGCTGTCCGAGCGCGAGGTCAAGCTCGGCGCGGAGGAGATGCCGGTGCTGTTCACGCCGAATGCGCTGGATTTCCTGCTGGCTACGTTCGAGACGAACACGAACGGCAAGGTGGTGCAGAAGGGCGCCTCGGTCCTGGCGAAGCGGCTGGGCGAGCGCGTGCTCGACCCGCGCGTGACGCTTTGGGACGATCCGCTCGTGGACTACCGGCCCGGCTCGATGGCCGTGGACGACGAGGGCGTGCCGGCGCGGCGCAAGCCGATCTTCGAGAACGGCGTGCTGAAGGAATTCCTCTACGACCTGCAGACCGCCGGCCACATGGGCGCGCGTTCCACCGGCAACGGCGTGCGGGGCTACTCGAGCGCCCCGTCGCCCGGGAACGCGAACGTGCGGCTCGCCGGCGGCTCAACGCCGTACCGGAAAATCCTCTCCGGCCTTAAGCGCGGGCTGCTGATCGAGGCGGCGCTCGGCGCAGGCCAGTCGAACGTCCTCGCCGGCGCGTTCTCCGTCAACGTCGAGCTGGGGTTCCTGATCGAGAACGGCGAGATCGTCGGCCGGGTGAAGGACTGCATGCTCGCGGGCAACGCGTTCGACGCCTTCAACCACATCCGCGACCTCTCCGCCGAGACCGAATGGCACGGCTCGGCGGAACTGCCGTACGTCTGCTTCGAGGCGCTGAGCGTGGCGGGGCGCGGCGGGTGACGGACGAATCCCCAGGCGCATCGTTCTCGATGGCCATAACGCACGGCGCCGGCAGTTGCGCCAGCCTCAATATTGTGATTAGATGAACTTGAAAGCGGTGCAGCCGGCGAAAGGAGAATGACATGGACTGGCGGAAGCGAATCGTCGTTGACCCTGATATCCTGGTAGGCAAGCCGATCATCAAGGGCACCCGAATTTCCGTGGAGTTCGTGGTGGACCTTCTGGCGCGCGGGTGGACGACGGAGGAAGTGCTCAAGGAATACGACCATCTGAAACCCGAAGACATCCGGGCATGCCTCGCCTACGCCAGCGAGATTCTCAAGAGTGAACGGGTTTACTTGCTGCCGGCGTAAGCGAATAGGACGCGCCATTAGCATCGAGAATCAATTACTCACCACACAATGAAAGATTCACCCTTCATTGCCACTATAGCATAACAACAGGCTTTACACTTTTAATGAACTTTGTGGCGCGTTCCTCCTCTTTCGTCAGGATTACGGGATGGACAGGAACACCTGTTTTCTTTGAAACGGCTTTAACGATTGGACGAACGCGCATGTAAGCCTGTTCTGGCTGAAGTTTTTGTTTATCATAAACGAAGAGCAGGTCAATATCTGAAGGATCATTGAGATACCGCGAGGATCCGAACAGGAACACTTGCACGCCATCAATGCGACCTGCGGTTTTTGTGACGACGTTCTTCGCGCTCTTGGCGAGAGACGTACATTGTGAGTTGCGCATAATTTAGCGCTCCCATGAAATCAGACATTCCGAATACCGCGACGCCAGTGCGCCCTGCAACTTCCCTCCAGTCAAAAGCAATGTGGTTCCAGCACCCATTGTTGACTAGAACCGGTTTCATAACTGCCTCAGGGTGATCATGAGGCATGCGACGTGAAAGAATCCACTATAGATTGTGAGACTGCGATCCCAGCGAACGACCAAACGGCGAAAGTTTCCCAGCCAGG
>Ga0187876_1000096_pt1 | contig 86533 bp, 77 predicted proteins | sample June2016WEW_17_4_FD_133000 | JGI IMG/M metagenome (GOLD analysis project Ga0187876, IMG submission 133000) | Peatland microbial communities from SPRUCE experiment site at the Marcell Experimental Forest, Minnesota, USA - June2016WEW_17_40 | ecosystem: Environmental > Terrestrial > Soil >... | reverse complement strand
GCTAAGCTCCGCTGCTAGTCCTTACTTGTTGGCCAACAAGCGTTGCACTCAGTTGGTACTGAACTTCCGGCGCCCGTGAACGGCATGCGGGGTCCCCCTTGGGCTGGACTCCCGACGGAAGACCTTGGATTCTGGAATCCATAACCGCCGGCGGTATACGGATAGCTATGATTGCCGCCCGCCGGATATCAGAGGGTAAGGAACGAATCGACCTGATATTGTCCGCCATACAGCGGGCTCACATCAACGTAGTTTCTACTCAAATCATTGGGTGGCCGCACGCACGGCGATAAGTCCGAAGCCCGGCCACCCGCAACGTCTCACTCCTTTTTCACCCTCGTCTTGAGCCCATAGTGTGTCGCCCCGCCGTAGGGGCCGGGCATGCCCGGCCCGCGCTTCCTGCCCTACCGCGTAATCCCCACCTGTGTCAGCAGCCACGCGTATTCGAAAGACTGGTCCTTCAGGCGGTCATAGCGGCCGGAAGCACCTCCGTGGCCGGCGGGCTCCATCTTGATTTTCAGCAGCAGCGGATGCGAGTCGGTTTTTAGCGTGCGCAGCCGCGCGACATACTTAGCCGGCTCCCAGTACATCACTTGGCTGTCGTTGAAACTGGTGGTGACCAGCATGGCCGGATAGGCGCGGCGCTGCAGGTTATCGTACGGGCTGTAAGTCTTCATGTAATCGTAGTCGGCTTTGCAGTTGGGGTCGCCCCACTCCAGGTACTCGCCCACCGTCAGCGGCAAGGACGCGTCCATCATGGTGTTCATCACGTCGACAAACGGCACCGCCAGGTGCACCGCGCGAAACAGCTCGGGCGCCAGGTTGACGGCCGCGCCCATCAGCAGCCCGCCCGCGCTGCCGCCCTCAATCGCCAGCCGGTTGGGCGAAGTCCAATGTTGCACCTCTAGATATTTGGCGCAATCGACGAAGTCGAAGAATGTGTTCTTCTTCTTCATGAGCATGCCATCTTCGCGCCACTGCTCGCCCATTTCGTCGCCGCCGCGGATATGGGCGACGGCGAAGGCCATGCCGCGGTCGAGCAGCACCAGCCTCGGCCCGGAAAAAGTGGGCGGCGTGCCGATGCCGTAGGAGCCATAACCGTAGAGCAGCAGCGCGCCCGAGCCATCGCGCGGAAAGCCCTTGCGGTACACGATGGAGATGGGAACCTTGACGCCGTCGCGCGCCGTTGCCCACAGGCGCTCGGTCGCATAGTTCGATGGCTCGAAACCGCCCGGCACCTCCTGCCGTTTGCGCAGCGTAGATTTGTGCGTGTGCGTGTCGTAATCGTAGACGCTGGGCGGAGTCATCATGCTCTGGTAGTTATAGCGGTACGTCTCGGAATCGAATTCCGGCGTTTCGCCCGGGAAGGCCGCGTACACGGGTTCGGGAAACTCTATCTCGGTCCAGCCATGCGTGCGGAAATCGTAGACGCGCATGCGGTCGATCGCTTGCGTCTTCTCCACCACTACGGCGAAGTCGCGGAACAGATCGATGTCCTGAATGCGCACGTCGGCGCGGTGCGGCACCAGCACCTTCCAGTTGGCGGGCGCGTGATCCTTTTCGGGCGCCGTCACCACTTCAAAATTGTGGCCGCCCTTGTTGGTGCGGATATAGAACAGATCGCCGCGATGATCCAGGTAATAGCGGTGCTGCTTTTCACGCGGCAGGAAAACCTGGAACGCGCCGCCGGGCTCGCCGGCCGATAGATAGCGGCACTCGGAGGTGTCCTTGCTCTCGATCCCCAACACCAGGTACCGCTTGTCGCGCGTCTTCTGCAAGCCGATATCGTACAGCTCATCCTTTTCTTCGTAGAGCAGGGTGAAGGCGGAATCGCCCAGCGCGTGGCGCCACAGCTTGTCGGGCCGCTTGGTGACCGCGTCCTCAGTGGTGAGGAAGAGCGTGTGGTTGTCGGCCGCCCACTCGACCGTTGTCACCCGCTCGGTGGTGTCCGGCAGCGTGCGGCCGTCGCGCAGATCTTTCACCTGAAGGCTGTACTGGCGGAAGCCTGTGTAGTCTACCGTGTAAGCGAGCAGGTTGCCGTCGTCGCTCACCACGAAGTTTCCGATGCCAACGAACTTGTGCTGTTCGCCGAGCTGGTTGGCATCAAGCAGTACCTCCTCCGGCGCGTCCATGTTGCCCTTGCGCCGGCAGCGGATCGGATACTGCTTGCCCTCCACCGTGCGGGCATAATACAGGTACGCGCCGCGGCGCACCGGGACACCCATGTCGGTCTGCTGGATGTGGCTCAGCATTTCCGTGTACAGCGCTTCCTGAAACGGCTTGAGGCCCGCCGTCATGGCCGCCGTGTAAGCGTCCTCCGCTTCCAGGTAGCTGACCACTTCGGGGTCGGTTTTCTCGCGCAGCCAGAAATAATTGTCGATTACGGCTTCTCCGTGGCGCATCTCTCGATGGTCTTTGACGGACGCCACCGGCGGTGCCGGAGCGGTGGGCGTTTGGGCGGTGAGCGTCATCAGGGCAGCCACCCCCGCAGCGGCGGGCAGACGGCAAAATCGCATACGGTCTCCTTCAGTTGGAAAGTTCTCATGGTCGGGTCAGATATTATAAGATGCTAGCGCGCGGCGAGGGCTCCTGTGCTGAGCCAGCCGCCGTCACAGCCGCAGCGTTTGCCGGGCGTAGCGGATGCTCAATCGATTATTCTCCGCTTCCAGCCCGAGCCGCTGCTCTTCGCTCAGACTCGAAGGACGCGGCAGCGGTTTTTTCGGCGGGTTCCGACGCACGATTTCGAGCACCCTCGCGAGGTCGCGGCCCGGCAGCGGGCTATAAGAATCGTCGAACGTCGCCCAATATTTCTCGGTGAACACCGGAATCTTCAGCGGATCGCGCGTGATGGTTTCGCTGTCGAACGGAATCTGCGGATCGCGCTGCCGCAGCGCCGCCACCCAGCGCGGCAGGTCGAGAATGCCCTCGCCTAGCGGAACTTCTGAAAGCAGAAAACCATCTTCGTATGGCTCGACCGCCATATCCTTCAGATGGCAGGCGATCGCGTAAGGCGACAGAATGCGAAACGTCTCCTCCGGGGCCTCGCATAGCGAAATGTTGTTGCCGAAGTCGAAGTGCACGCCCACCCACTCGCTGGAGACCCGCTTCAGCCACGCCGCCTGTTCCGCCGCGCGCCAGCCCTTGTGATTCTCGATGCCCAGCTTCAGCCGGTATTTGCGCAGCACCGGCTCGGCGAGCGCGACCGATTTCTGGCAGCGCTCGAAGTCGCGGCGGAAAGCAACCAGGGTGTCGAAAGCCTCGTACCGCCGCTCGGTCATGGCGGCGTGCAGGCTGAACGCGCCGGCTTCCTTGCACCCCTTGACGGCGCCATCGAAGCGCGCCACGTCGCTCTCGTCGCGCGGCAGCGGCGTGTCCAGGATGATGCGCATGTGGTACCGCTCGGCGCGCTCGCGCAAGGCACCGGCCGCTGCCGCGTCATCCGACATCAGGCGCATCTCGCATCCATCCAGCTCCAGCCGGTGGCAGAAATCAAGGAAATCGGTGTGCGGATCGGCGGCGCGTGCAGCGCGCATTTCCAGGCCGAACGCGGCGGGCGCGCCTCCCAAGCCGCGAATCGCGCCCTCTGCGGCTTGTGCCGTTTTGTGTGACAGCAGCAACGGCGCGCAGCCTGCCGCCACGGCCATCAGCTCTCTTCGCGTCATAGCCAAACGAGTATATCGCGGGTGATGGGCCTTCTGAGCCGCGACCGTGAGGGAGCGGTTGCCGGAAACGACTGATTATCTCCCACTGGAAACTCAGATCGCCGTGGGCACGATGGTCAATTCCGAAATCACTGCGCGCGGCGGCAGCACCGCGCAGGCCAGCACGGCCTCGGCGACGTGTTCGGGCAGCAGGGCCTGTGCGAGCAGTTCCGGCGCCGGCTTCACCGGACGCTTCTCCAGTATCTCGGTGTCCACCAGGCCGGGGTTGATGACGGTGGTGCGGATGCCGTGCTCATGCTCCTCCTCGCGGATGGCGTGGGCCATGCCGATCATGCCGCGCTTGGACGCCTGATAGGCCGCGCCGGAGATGTCGGGCGTGTGGCCGGAGATGGACGCAATGTAAATCAGGTGGCCGGCGCGAGCCTCGCGCATCGCCGGTAGAACGGCCTGCGTCACGTAGTAAGCGCCGTTCAGGTTGGTGGAGATCAGCTCATCCCAGATGGCGGGCCGCAGGCGCACCAGGGCGCGGTCCGGTGTGTTAGTGCCGGTCGCGTAGACCATGATGGCGATCGGCCCCAGCACCCGCCGCGTTTCCGTCACCAGCCGCTCAACGTCAGGTACCTTGGTGGCGTCGGCACGGCAGATCTCGAGCGTGTGGCCGGCCAATTCGGCCTTCAACGCGAGCAGCCGGTCCTCGCGCCGGGCTGAGGCCATCACTCTGGCCCCGCTACGCGCCAGCGCCGCCGCGATGGCCCTGCCGATGCCGCTCGACGCCCCGACCACCAGCGCCACTTGGTTCTTCAAGGAAACAGGCATAAGTCAGAATTATGCCAAACTCGCAGGGCGTTGGGTGGGCGCCCTCGCTCCCCTTTCTGCCTGGAGCTATATTTGATGATCCAACGAACATGCCCTCGAAAGAATCCATCCGACTCGGACCGGTCGAGGAGACGCTGCTGGTTCCGCTCTACATGCGCGCGCTCGAGAGCCGCCGGAAGCGCCCGATCCTGAACGATCCCAAGGCCGCCGACATGGTCGATTCCATCGATTGGGATTTCCAACGGTTCGGGCAAAGGTGGAGGGTCTTCGGGTGTGCGCTGCGGAGCGCCATGTTCGATGTTTTGGTCGCGGATTTTCTTCGCTCCCACCCGGAAGGCACCGTGGTTGAGATCGGCGCCGGCCTCAACACGCGCTTCGAGCGGCTCGACAATGGCCGCGTTCACTGGTTCGATCTCGATCTGCCGGACGTCGTAGAACTTCGGCGGAAATTCTTCACCGACACCGCCCGGCGCGTCACTCTGGCCGGGTCGGTTCTCGATCCGGACTGGATCGAGATGGTGCGGCGCAGCCCCGGACCGTACTTCTTCGTCGCCGAAACGGTATTCATCTACTTGGAGGAGCGGCAGGTGAAGGCGGCGCTGTCACAGATCGCGCGCAACTTCCCGGGGGCTGGCATCGCCCTCGACACCACCAGCCGCAACGCCAATGACCAGGCGAACAAGGATCACGCGCGCAGGAAACTGGCGGGGCGTTTCGCATGGGCCTGCCAGGACCCGCAAGAGATTGAGCGCTGGGATATCGGATTGCGTCTGGTGGAATCGCGCACCATGGTGGATGTGCCGGGTCCTTTAAGACTGCGCCTCTCCTGGCGGGCGCGAGCCACTTTTCGTGTGTTTCGCCGGCTCCTTTCGCGTTTCGTGAACGCTTACCGGCTCAATGCCTTCACGGCAGCAGGCACCAGCGGGCATGTCCTATAAGGCCGCCATGCATCCGTCCGTTACGCTTGACGTAACGCATAATGAAACGGTATGCTGGTGAATGATCGTCAGCTACCGGGACAAGCGCACCCGGGACTTCGCGGCCGGCAAGCGGGTGAAGGGCTTCTTCGGAATCGAGCGAGCGGCGCGTTTGAAGCTCGACCGGCTGGAGGCGGCTACGGCGCCGCGGGATCTTGCCGCCCTGCCCGGCAACCGTTTCGAGGCGCTGGCCGGGGGCCGCAAAGGGCAGTACAGCATCCGTATCAACGATCAGTGGAGGGCTTGTTTTGAATGGCCAGACGGAGCGCCGGGGCCGTCGAACGTGGAGATTATCGATTACCACTAGGAGCATGATATGCCAGTAGCTGCATTCCATCCGGGCGAGCACCTGGCTGAAGAGCTGAGAGAGTTGGGCATGAGCGCAGCCGAGTTGGCGCGTAAGCTGGGTGTCCCGACGAACCGCATCACGGCCATCCTGAACGGGCAGCGTGCGGTCACCGGCGACTCCGCTCTCCGTCTGGCTCATTTCTTCGGCACGAGCCCGGAGTTCTGGCTCAACTTGCAGAGCCTCTACGATCTGCGCATTGCGCAAGCAAAAGCCGGTAAGTCGATTAGGGCGCTTCCCAGACTGAAGCATCCCGAGCGGCTTTCCGCTTGAAGGACACACAAGGCCGCTTGGCGTTCGGCCGTTACGTTGCCGTCGCATCTTTCCGTCCGTTGGTGCATACTGGAGCGGGAAGCGAGCACACCGATGAAACGGACGATTCAAGTGCGTATCAGCAGAGGCGAACGCCAGTTTGTGGCTGAGTGCCTCGATTTGCCGGCGGTCACGCAGGCAGCCACTCTGGATGAGCTGGCCTCCAACATCCGCGAGGCGATCGGGCTGCACCTGGAAGGCGAGGATCTGGCTGCGCTCGGTTTTGCTGACAATCCGACGATCCTGGCAACGATGGATCTCGAATTCGGGTTCCAGGACGTTGCGCAGCGCGGCAGTCACATTAAAGTCCGCCGCGTTTCTGGAGAATGGTCGAACACAGACGTTGACCGTTCCCAACCACACCGAAATCGACCGCGGCACCCTCCAGGCAATCTTTCGCCAGGCTTGCCGATTCATCCCCGAGCCCGAACTGCACGCTGAGTTCTTCACGGATTGAGGGCAGGGATCTCATCAGGAGCCAGACTTGCAAACCGTTCGGCGAAGATAGTAGCCTGTCGAGTGCATAGCGAAGGTGCGAGCCGCCGTCTGGGAACCACGGCGGCGCTTAAGAGAATCCATGCGGATCCTGGCCCACCCCCTCGTGGTCACGCTGATCGCCGTGGCGGCTTCGCTGGACGCTCAGGAATTGCCACCGCCGCAACCGGGCAGCCGTGAAGGGCGCGGCGCAACGGTCCGCGAGTTTCTCGGGCTGGGCGCCCCTCCTGATGCGGCAGCCGCTGCGCGCGGCGCCAGGCTGTACGCACCCAACTGCGCGTTCTGCCACGGCGAAAAAGCCACCGGCGCCGATGGTCCCGACCTGGTACGCTCGCCGCTGGTGCTGCACGATGAAAAGGGCGAGCTGATCGGGCCAGTGCTGCTCAAAGGGCGCGCCGATAAAGGCATGCCGGCGTTTTCCGCCCTCACCGCCGATCAAGTTTACGACATCGCCGAGTTCCTGCACCTGAAGGTGGAACTCGCGGCCAACCGCGGCGCCTATCACACGCTTAACGTCGTTACCGGCGACGCGAAAAAAGGCGAAGCCTACTTCAATGGCGCCGGCGGCTGCACCGCCTGCCATTCGCCCACAGGCGACCTGGCGCACATCGCCGGCCGCTTTCAGCCGGATGTGCTTCAGAACCGCTTCCTGTGGCCGGCCGGATTCGGTTCGGGAATTCGCAAAGTAACCGTCACGTTGCCGGACGGGGAAACCTTTTCCGGAGCTCCCAAGCGCCTCGACGATTTCACGGTCTCGCTCATCGATTCATCCGGCAATTACCACTCCTGGCCGCGCGGCGATGGTTTGCAGGTTACCGTGGAAGACCGGCTGGCGGCGCACCGGCAGTTACTCGGCAAATACACCGACGCCGACATCCACGATCTGACCGCCTACCTGGTGACGTTGCGATGAAAGTGCGGCTGTCTCTTGCGGCGCTGGCGCTGATTTCGGGAATAAGTTACGCACAGGGCCTCGGCCCCAAGGCGCTGCGTCTCTTCAATCCGCCCGCGGACGCCTGGCCCACTTACAACGGCGATTACTCCGGCCGCCGCTACAGCCCGCTCACGCAGATCAATGCTTCCAATCTCGGGTCGCTGGCGCTTGCCTGGATGTATCGCATCTCGGGCGTCGGCCCGCAGCGCGGCGTCGGTAACCCGGTGATCAAATCAACACCGCTGATGGTGAATGGCGTCCTTTACTTCACCATCCCCGACCACGTGTTCGCGGTCAACGTGCGCACCGGCGAGGCCATCTGGCAGTATGACTGGGAGGATCACGGCGGGCACCTGGTGGGCAATCGCGGCGTGGGCATGTACGGCCGGTGGCTGTATTTCCTGGGGCCGGACGGCTGGTTCCTTTCGCTCGACGCCGCCACCGGCAAGGAGCGCTGGCGCAAGAAAGTGGCCGACGAAAAGCTGCAATACTTCACCACTATGGCGCCGATGGTGGTGAAGAACCACGTGCTGGTCGGCGTCAGCGGCGACGCCATGGATGTACGCGGCTACCTGGAAGCGCGCGATCCGGTAACCGGCGATCTGCAATGGCGCTGGTGGACGGAGCCGCAGAAGCCGGGCGACCCCAGCGCGGAAACCTGGCCCGACCAGGCAGCCATGGATCACGGCGGCGGCATGACCTGGTTACCGGGCACTTACGATCCGGAACTGAACTTACTATATTGGGGAACCGGCAACGCCAACCCGGTTTACGCGGGACAGAGCCGCAAAGGCGCCAACTTGTGGACGGCTTCGATTGTCGCGCTCAACCCGGATACAGGCAAGCTGGTCTGGTGGTTCCAGGCCTCGCCGCATGATACGCACGATTGGGACAACGTGGAAACGCCGGTGCTGTTCGATGCCGTCGTCGACCACCAGCCACGCAAGCTGCTGGCGCAGGCGGCGCGCTGCGGATACTTTTTCGTGCTCGACCGGACCAATGGGAGGAACCTGGTCTCCAGAGGATTCACCGGCGTCAATTGGTCCAAGGGCAGTGACGCCAAAGGGCAGCCCATCCCGGATCCCGCTAAAGAGCCGAAGGTGGATGGATCGCTGATCGATATTCCTGCGGGCGGCGGCACGAACTGGCCTGCACCCAGTTACGACCCGGACACTGGACTGTTCTATGTCAACGCATCGCGCGGTTACAGCATCGCCTATCTCACGGATACCGATCCGAAGCCGGAAGGATACGGCGGGCGCGGCGGCGGTTTGTGGAGCGAGGCGGTGCTGGAAGCGCTGGACATCAGGACCGGTGCCATGCGCTGGAGCCACACGTATGCCAGTCGTGGGTTTGGTAACGCCGGTCCCGGCATCCTCACCACGGCCGGCAAGCTGCTCTTCACCGGCGACCTGGCGCAGAACCTGATCGCCTACGACCCGGCGGCGGGAAAAATTCTTTGGCATTTCACTCTGCCGCAAGACGTGAGTAACGGGCCTTCCACCTGGATGCTGGATGGCCGCCAGTACCTGATCGTGGGTGCTGGCGACACGCTGTACGCTTTCGCGCTGGTGGGAGAGAAATGAGATCAGGACGCCGCCGGCCGCGGCCCTGTGCGCGCAAGCCTGCCATGGCGCGGGCTTCAGCCTGCTGTGTCGGCATTCTTGCCGACATCTTTCAAAACACCGGCGGCAAAGACCGACCGCCGGCGCTACAAAGAAACGCAAGGCTGTAGCGCCGGCGGTCTTTTGCCGCCGGTTTCTTGCGGTGTCAGGAAGATTCTGCCCGCCGCACACACAAGCGCGCAGTAAAAAGCGGCCCGCGTCAGGCGCTGGTTTTACCGGGGGGACTTCAACGACTCTTATGCGGAAAGCGCTTTGACCCGGCTGTGCAGATTGCTCTTGTAGCGCGCAGCCGTGTTCTTCTTGATGATGCCGCTTTTCGCCGAACGGTCGATGATGGAAAAGGTGACCGGCAGCAGAGCGGCGGCCGCCGCAGCGTCCTTGCCGGCGATGGCGCGCCGCATGGCACGGATCTGGTGGCGAAGACGGGTCTTGTTTTTGCGGTTGGTTTCCGTGCGCCGTTCCATCTGGCGCACCCGCTTGAGCGCGGAATACGTATTGGCCATCTGTGCTAAGTCGAATCCTTATTTCAGCGTTTTGAGCTTTTAGAATAGCGCAAACAGACGCCTACCGGCAACTTGCCTATACGCCGGAAAAGCCATCATGCGTTAGCTCACCGATCCTGCTCCGGCTCGCCGTCGATATCAGCGGCCGGGAGAGGCTCCTGAAAGGGCTCCAATAGCTCACGAGCCTTAGCTTCGAATTCGGGTGTCACTTGAATGGTACAGGGACCATCGTAGAATCCACTCTGGCCGAATCCAAAAGCGTTAGTAATTCCTGCGTTGAATCTTGCGCTTCGCCCCACAACCAGATACTCAATACCCGCGTCTTCCAAAGCTGCTGTAGCCAAGGATAGGCCGAACCGGTCGTCCGTCTCCAACACTGTGACCAGCGCAAGCTCACCATTGTTCGCCGGATGCAGGCGAAGTCCGGCGATCGCTTCCGGCTGCGGTTCAGCGGTCACCTGCGGAGGAGGCCCAGGAGCCAGAGGGACCCGGCAGTCGGCGCACTCAAAGAAGCCGTCTCGATACTCGGTCAGGCATTGAGGACAGTACATGCGGCACCTGTGCCCGCTCATTGGCGGCTGGTTACGAACTTGAGCGCCACGGCAGCGCCGCCAAGGACTAAGAAAGCGACGTCGCACGTATGCCGGTTGACCTTGCTTCCTCCCAGAAGTCCCAGAACGACGACGGCGATTGCCGCTGTATCCAGGATTCTGCGCCACGCCAAGATGCGTTTCTGGCGTGCAAGCTCGGTGTTTTCGGCATCCGTTAGCGGTCGCTGGTCACTTTCGCCAACGGCTCCAATCCCTTCCATCCAGAATCCAGGTGTTCGCATCGCCGTATCGTTCGGAGAAGAAGGCCGTACCATTTTCTCCTTCGGCCACAATCATACTCCACCGCCCGAAAACCGGGCAAGGGCGGCTGCCTACGGACTGCTCTGCCGCACCGGTCCGCCGTAAGCCCGCTCCACCTTGGCCACGCGGATTTCGTAATGCGTGTACCATTCCCGCTTGCCGCGCGCCTGGGCGGCCCGGTGCTCCATCTGCCGCTTCCACTCCGCGATGGCCGCTTCGCTCGCCCAGTAGGAAACGGTAATGCCGAAACCATCGGCGCCGCGCGTGCTTTCAATGCCGAGATAGCCTGGCACTTCCCGGGCCAGTTCCTCCATCCGAGCGGCGGTCTCGCCGTAGCCGCGGTCGCCCCCGGTTCGAACGGAAGTGAAGATCACCGCGTAGTAAGGCGGTTCCGGCGTGCTGGCGAATTGGGACATATTATTTCGGCGGCAGGTGTTGCCCAATCCATATTGGCAACCAGTCGCTGACGAGCCTGTGGCAGCGCTTGGGGAAGACGGGGGGCCGATCGGTCAAGCACGCCCGATATTATACCGGCTGCCGGTGGTGGAGAACCACTCGACGCGGCGCCCTTGGGACGAAGGGTGCCGCAGATTACAGCGGCTGGCCTGTGCTCTTTTATACCCGATGGGGCCATAGTTGGTCTGGGCCGCCGGGCGTCCGCTGGCGTTAGCAAGTACGAGTAATGTCTGGTTAGCAAGTAATAGTAGTGGTGAAGGGGTTAGCCGCTAAATTAACAAATAATGGGGAACTTGGTTCTCGGTTGTGTAAGATCAAGACCTTTCCTGGAAGCCGGGTGGGTGTATAATCGACCCTGCCAGGACGGAAAAATGGCGACTCCGGTTCATGTAATTATAGGCCGGAAGCGGCTCTGTGGTCACTTGGACCAAGTAAGTCAAGAGACGGGGTTCAACCCGAACCCCGGAGTAGAACAACAGAGGACATATAGTATGAAGCCGGCAGTAAAACAGTTCCGGAGATTAACTTCGGTGGTGGTTATCCTGTTGAGTGGAGCCGCGTCTGCCAACGCCGCCATTACGATCGACACGTCGAACTCTAGTGATTGGAACATCAGCAACGGAGTACTCACGGTGGATTGGTTGCCCGGAGACGGACGCATCTTCAGCATGCACTGGACGGCGTTCCCGAACCAGGAGCTCATCGATCAAACCAACGCGGATCACAAGGGGCCCAAGGGATTTTATATGGATAACGTCGGCCCCGGAAGTAGCACACCGGCCAATAACTACTACCTGGACCCGAGCGGCAAGTATATCGATTGGTGGATCAGTTGGCCGGCGAGTTCCAGCAATCCGTTCACCTGGTCCCAGCACTATGTTCTTTTCGCCAACGACCCGGGAGTTCACATCTACTTCGTTTTGGATCACGGCGCAGGAGACATAGCGGGAAGCATCGGCCAGATCCAATGGGTGCTTCGGGGCGATCTGACACAGTTTGCAAACACGTATTCTGTGAACACCGGCTTGGGCAATCTGGGTGCAACGGCGGTGCCCCTTCCCGCTCCGAGCGTGTATGAGACTACCGATCCAGGCCGGCAGGTGCAGGACGCGACGGTGGATCTTCATGGACTGCCGCTTCCCACCGGGTATCGCCGGGAGTTCTACACCAAATACGACTATTCGAGCTACGAATATTTGCACAAGGCGGAAGGCGTCTATGGCTCAACCTTGGCTGCCTGGATGGTGGTTCCCAGCCAGGAATCGCTGACGGGCGGGCCGACCAAGCAGGACCTGATCTTTACAAGAAATCTTCTGATCATGGAGGCTTACTCCAATCACCTCGACAATCAAATCTCTTTCCCAGTGGCTGCGGACGCCGTCATGCATAGGCTCTACGGTCCGTTCTACCTGCACTTCAACGCCTTCAGCAACACAAATTCGACTGCGGCCTCCCTCTATCGGGAAGCGTTGTCAGCGGCGGAGCGATTCAAGCCCGCGTATGACAGCGAAACAGTCCTTTTGAATAGCGGCTACGTGCCCTCCACCGGGCGCGGAGAAGTCGATCTGCAAGTGCGCGGCGCCGAGGCGCTCGACTTCAATCAAGCCTGGGCCGTGTTGAGCGACGAGAACATCAATTTTCAGTACAGTCATGCCGGAGCTCAATATTGGGAGAATATCAATCCGGGCGGCATCGCCAGTTTTCACAACGTGGTTCCGGGAACTTATCGGGTTTCGGTGTATGTCTTGGGCCAATGGGGCGAACTGCGGCTGGACGGCGTGAATGTCAGTGTGCACCAGCCCACTCATGTATCGCTGAACTTCACGCCGGAGAACTTCGGTTTCGCGCCGCCGGTCTGGACCATCGGAACGGCAGACAGGTCCTCTCACGAGTTCCTGCACGGCACGATCAGCAATCCGATTGACCTCGATCCCAACTACTGGGACGAACACAACAATCGCTTCCGGACGTCCGTTCAAGATGATCGGGAGTATTGGGGAAATTGGAATTACTGGGCGGACTTTGCCGCCAACAACGGGGCTGTGATCTATTACGCTACTCGGTCCGGTTCCGTCCCGGCCACCAACGATCTAACGAAATGGAACTATAACCAGTGGCATATCTTCAATCCGGGACTGTATGCGGGAATCTATAATGCGTCCGACGACACGACCGACGGCTATAAGTACATTTGCCCGGCTTACGTCGGAAACTGCGTCACGGCGGTCGTCCCCGATTGGCAGGTCCACTTCGCCACTTTCCCCTGGCAACCGGCGCAAGGTCAATATGTCGTCTTATCCGTCGGGCTGGCTGCAACGGAAGCCAGCATGACCGTTTCGTTGAACGGGAGTCCGCTGGTGTGGCACGGCTATAACCTGAAGAATGCCGACGCCGGCGTTCGGAGCGGGTTCTCGGGGACGTATCAGTGGGTGGTGTTCCAGTGGAATACAAGCCAGCTCAGTCCGCCCGGCAAGGACAACGTCATCACATTCAATGTGAATCGCACCCAGGGCGTGATGTACGACGCCCTCCGGATGGAAATTACAAACAACTCGGCTGCTCAGGAAGTCACAGGCTGGAACGACTACGAATTTCTGTACGGCACCACTGACGAACCCGCAAACGACGGAGTCTCAAACAACAACGCTGAAGGTAATCGGCCTGGCCATTAGGGGCGTGAGTTGCGGCAACTGCGCGCGTGGCGCGGAGCGTAAACTGTCGATTATTTTGGCGCCGACTCGCCGTGCTCGATGTAGTTCTTGAGCCGCGTGATCTGCTCCAGCAGGACCGAATCCACCGGTTTGGCCCAGGTGTCAAGCCCTGCCTTCAGGTAGCCGCCGACGGCGTAGGTCACCTCCAGCTTGGAGCCGCCTTCAACCGGCGAGATCTGGAACCGCATGCTGCCGCTAACCGCCATCGCCTGCAACGGCCCCAGAGCGCCGCTGAGACCGAGACCCTTGCCCGGCGCCAGGTAGATCACCTCCATGTGACGAACGCTGCCACCGCCGGGGAGCTTTTCGCAAAAACACCCCATCGGCTTTTCTTCGATGCTCAGGTTGTGCGCGTCGCCCGAAAAGGTGTGGGCGGAGTTCCACCAATCGCCCACGTTGTGAATCAGCCGGTGGTATACCTCCGACGGCGGCGCCTGGATGGTGATCGCCAGTTTGACCGTGAAACCATTGCTCGATGAATCGATGACCTCGGCCGCCGCCCAGGTTGGGGCGAGGACCATCATCGCAACCGCCAGTCGTCCGCTGGTTCGCATAGTTCCTAACAGTCTATCTTGCCCGGAAATGGTCGTACCCGCCCGGCGCAAGCGGCTTGCCTGCCATCGTCACCTTGCCGGGTCTTTGCCGGCGCATCACGCCGATGCGCGTCAGTGGAACGCCGTGCAAAGTCGCCGGCACCGGCGCGCGCGGCGGCGCGGTGAACAGCAGCTCGTAATCTTCGCCGCCGTGGAGCGCCTGCGCCAGCGTAGCACGCGGCCAGACGGGTGGCGCGGCAATTTCCGCGCCCAAGCCGGAGGCCGCACATAAGCGCGCCAGGTCCAGCGAGAGGCCGTCGCTCAAATCCATGGCGGCGGTGGCGTGCACGGTCTCGCGCAGGAAGCGGCCCAGCGCCAGGCGAGGCTCCGGCCGCAAATGCCGCCGCCAGGCCTTGCCGCGGCCCGCTGCCATTCCCAAGGCCGACCCGCCCAGCGCGCCGGAGACGTAGATGGCGTCGCCGGCGCGGGCGCCATCCCGGCGCAGCGCACGGCCGCGGGGAACTGCACCGCCCACCACCACATCGCACGCCAGGCCGGCGCCGTGCGAAAGATCGCCGCCGGCCAGAACCGTGCCGGTGCGGCCCGCCAGCCGCAACAGGCCGCGGAAGAACCCATCCACCCAGGCGGCGTCGCACCAAGGGGCCAGTGCTAGCGAAACCAGGCAGAATCGCGGTTCGCCGCCCATGGCGGCAATGTCGCTCAAACCGCGCGCCAGGGCTTTCCAGCCGATATCGCCGGCGCTGTGCGTGGCGCGGTGGAAGTGGGTGTCTTCCACCAGCAGATCGGTCGTGAACAGCAGGTCTTCCAGGCTGTTTCGGGGGCGGAAAATGGCACAATCGTCGCCAATTCCCGTCACCACGCCCGACCCGCGTGGTACCACAGCCAGCCGCCGCAGCCTGTCCGTCAGTTCGGTTTCGCTCTTTAGATAACGCTTACGCTTGACCATAGGGGAGCCATCTGAGAGAATACCTTACGCAGTAGATATGGTTGTTGGCCGTCGCCTGGACATGTTCTTAGCAAGTCTCGAAAGTCTGCTTTCCTTGCCTCAGGAACCCACCAAGAGCACGACGAACAATAAATCAGGAGAAGTGTAGTGAAGGAAAAAGGCGTTGTGAAGTGGTTTAATGCCGCCAAAGGCTATGGATTCATCCAGCGGCCGAGCGGCGACGACGTGTTCGTTCATTTTTCCGCCATTCAGTCGAACGGCTACAAGTCGCTCGATGAAGGCGCAGCGGTGGAGTTCGAGGTGAAGCAGGGACCCAAGGGGCTGCAAGCTGAAAACGTGACCGTCGTTTAAGGCATGCCCAAATTACGGAAGCACCAGCCGGGGGCTCCATTGCGGGCCCTCGTGCTGTTTTAGGGAGGCCAGGCAACGTGGGGGTGGATTCTCCGGAGACGCCTGGCCTGGAACGGGCCCGCGACTGGCTGGCGCACGCGGCGTCGCTGGCGGTGCTGACCGGGGCCGGCATTTCCGCCGAAAGCGGCGTCCCCACCTTCCGCGGCGCGGGCGGATTATGGAAGGACTACAAACCAGAGGACTTAGCCACGCCGGAAGCCTTTGCGCGCGATCCGCGGCTGGTTTGGGAATGGTACAACTGGCGGCGCGAGCGGCTGGCGCAGGCGCAGCCGAACGCGACGCATCACGCGCTGGTCAAGCTGGAAATCCGCATCGCCCGCTTCACCCTGATCACCCAAAACGTGGACGGCCTGCACGACCGTGCCGGTAGCGGCAAGATCCTCAAGCTGCATGGCGACATCTGGCGGATGCGCTGCACCACGTGCGGCGCCAACTGGCCCGACCGGCGCGTGCCCCTTCCCAAGCTGCCGCCCCACTGCGGTTGCGGCGGGCTGGCGCGTCCGGGCGTGGTCTGGTTCGGCGAGGCGCTGCCCGAAGGCATGATGAAGGAGGCCGAGCACGCGGTCTCGAGCGCGGAGGTACTGCTGGCGATCGGCACCTCGGCCCTGGTTCACCCCGCCGCCGGCTTGATCCCCCACGCCAAACACGCCGGAGCCAAAGTGATCGAGATCAACATCGAGGACACGCCGTACTCCGCTATCGTCGATTGCGCCCTGCGCGGCCCGGCGGGAGAATTGCTGCCGAAGCTGCTGTGAAGCCGTGGGCCGATTGTCAATCGGCCCACGGCTCCGCAACGTGAGAATTCCTGCCTCAAACGTGCACTCTTTGATGTGACCACCTTTCATTCCCGGCGCTTACCCCACCTCTATGCCGCCGGCCATCCCATCTTTCTTACATGGCGCCTCCACGGTAGCCTTCCCCCTTGCCGCGCCTTCCCCGCAGCGACCAACCACGGGCGGGCATTTGTCGCCATGGACCGCCTGCTCGATGCCGTCCGTAACGGCTCGTCCCACCTTCGCCGACCCGAGCTCGCCCGGATGGTGGTGGACGCGCTCCTCTATCACGAGCACACGCTTCAACACTACCGCCTGCACAGCTACGTCGTAATGCCCAATCACGTGCACCTTCTGATTACTCCGCGGGTGCCCGTTTCCAAATTGATGCAATCGCTCAAGCGCTTCACCGGGCTGGAAGGGAATCGAATCTTGGGCGCAACCGGGCAACCGTTCTGGCAAGACGAAAGCTATGACCGGCTGGTGCGCGACGAGAGGGAGTTTGAGCGGATCGCACGGTATATCGAGAGAAACCCGGTCACCGCAGGTCTGGCGGCGTCACCGGAAGAGTTTCCGTGGTCCAGCGCAGGGCCGATTGACAATCGGCCGCAGGTTGACAACCTGCCCCACAGCGCTCAACAAGCGTAGGGACCACTGGGGCCTGGCGTGCCCGGCACTCGACGGGCCTACCCTTCCAACCTGAACTCGCCGGGCTCGCAAAAAGGGCTGTGGGCGGTGCGCACTCTGGCGTGGTGGGTTCCAGCGGCCAGGTCCGCGGGGAGTTTCGCATTCACCTGCCATTCCACGCCGCCGGGGTTCATCAAGAGGTGAACCGGCACGTCCAGGCCGTCCACCTGTAAGAGCACGTCGTCGCGTCTTAAGGCGGTTTCTTCGGTGGTGAAAAACACCGACAGGTACTCGCTCTTGAAGCCGCGGAAAACGGCGGAACCGTCGAACGTATTCTGGACGGCAACCAGCGCGGGCGCGGGCGCGATGGCCGCTTCGAGGGCCGGGAAATCGGCGGGCAGCCCGGGAGACGGGCCGGCCCCGGCGGTCATCAAAACCGCCACGCCGTTGCTGAAGCCCGAGTTGACGGTGCGCAGCCGAACCTCATGCGAACCGGCGGCGAGGCCCGGCGGAAGCCTGAGATTGGCCTGCCAGTCTCCAGTTCCGTCGCGTTGCTCCCCGGTCCTGGTCACAGCCAAAGCAGGCACGCCGAGCCCGTCCACTTCCGCGCGCAGATCGTGCCTGGTGAGATCTTCGCGCGAGCGGAAGTAGAGGCACATGTACTCGTCCTTCGCGCGGTGGAATGTGGCGTCGTTGGTCCGATTGTTGACCGCGGAACACAAATAGGGAGGCGCGGCTGAAGGGTTTGCCGCCGGAGCTTCCCAGCGGCGCCGGCAGGTGATGCCCGCCCGCCCGTTGCCGACGTACTCGAGCTTCACCTGGGCAAATCCGGCCGACCGGCACATTGCCATCAGGCACTTGGTGGTGGGGCCGAACCAGTTGTCGATCTGGCCGCCCAGCTCGTCGGTTTCGTAAAACTCCAGCGTGCAGGCCTCGCTCCGCTCTCCCAACCCATCGGCGACGAACGATTCGACAAACACGTGGTCGCGCGCCAGAGCGCAAATCTTCTCCAGTCCCAGCAGCGGATGGCGCAGATGATAGAGCACACCGAAGAACAGGATGTAATCGAAGGTGCCGATGCCGGCCGGGTCCATCTCGTCCACATCCAGCAGCCGGTAATCGATGCGCGACCCGCGCAGCTCCGCGACGGCTCGGAGCTCGCTGTACTCCACGCAGTCGACCGCGACCACCTCCGCGCCGCGGCGCTCCATCTCGAAGGAGAACCAGCCGGAAGCCGCTCCCACATCGAGCACGCGCCGGCCCCGCAGGTCTTCCGGGATGGGGAACGAGCCGAGCCGCGCGCGCAACACCTCCAGGCCATTCACCCCCGGCAGCACCGTGCCATCGTTCAATTCCAGGCTGTGATAGTGCGCTTTACGCGAGAGCTCCGCTACATGTTTCTGAATGCGCGCGGCGAAAGCCGGATCGTTCGCCAGGGCCGAAGTGCGTTCGCTCATCACACCCATTCTCCCCTAAACGCGCCACGTTGCGAGCGAGAGATGCGCGTGCGGCAATTGAGGCCGGCACCTTCGTTCGCCAACCTCCGCAGCGGCCAGGCCGGCGGGAAGTTTCGCCTTCAGCGTGTAAGATCGAATATGGAGCGCGAGTGCCAATAAGAAGGTTCCCCGGCTGGCTCCGGGTTATCCGGCAAAGTTTCGAACAAACCACATCTGATTTCCTCTTGCATAAAAAGAGCCTGCTCGCGGACGCTGGGTTAGCGGCCGCGCTACTGATTGCCAACCTGCTCATCCTGGGTCCTTACGTTCTTACCGGCTTCACCGGCCAGCCATGGAACAATGGCTATTTCTGTGAGGCGACCGCGCGTCTTTTCCGCGATTTTAAGTGGACCTGGAATCCTCTGACCTATGCGGGCGCACCCTTCGATTACATGTACCCGCCGTTGTTTCATGCTCTGGTGGGGGCCCTGCCGGTTTCCTCGCTCGGCCGCGCTTATCATCTGTTGACGGCTGCCGCCTACGCCCTGACTCCCGTCTGTCTCTACCTGCTCGGCCGGGTGCTGTTCCGCTCGCGGGCGCTGGCCGCGTTCGCCGCGATCCTGTACAGCGCTTTTCCATCGCCCGCATACTATTTCCTTCCGCTATGGCGGAACCTCGCGCTGCCTTATGCAGGCGCGCCCTGGGGTTTTGTAGCGCTGGTCGGCTACGAGGAGGCCGCCCACGCGTTTGCGTTTCCATTCGCCTTGCTCGCTATCGCCGCTGCGTGGCGTAATCGGTGGACGCTGGCGACTCTGTTGACCGCCGCGGTTTGCTTTACCAGTTGGCCCGGCATGCTCGGGCTGGGAATCATGCTGGCCGCCGTCGCCGTGGCCAAAACGCATGAGGCCGGCCTTGGCAAGAGCTGTCTCGCCGTTTTCGGAACCGTCGGTACAGCCTATGGGCTCGCCGCATTTTGGATTACCCCGGGTTACATGGTCTCCATCTCGCTGGTCAACCGGGTCGTTCTTCGCCATGCGGGATTGATCCCGACGCTTCCCGCGGCGCCATGGAATCGAACCACGTGGATCATTCTCCTGACCGCCGGCGTCTTGCTGGGCCTCGCATTCTGGCGCCGTATCGCACCCGAGCTGGCCTTTCTGCTGGCGTGGCTGGCAATTGCGGGCGCCATCGTGCTCGCATTCACATTGGAAGGCAACGCTCTGCTGCCGATCCCCCATCGCTATATGCTCGAACTCAGCGCTGGCCTTGCGATGGCGGCGGCCGGCGCTGTCTCACTGCTGCGGAAATGGCGCATGGCGGCTGCAGTTGCGGCGCTGGCTATCCTCGGCGCCGGTGCGCCCTCGGCCTTCAGTTTTCTCAGCCACGCGTGGAAGGTTCAGCCGCATGCCGCGGACCCTTCCGGCACCGTGGTCTATCAGCTTGCCGGATGGCTGAACCGGCACGCAGGCGGCGCGCGCATCATGGCATCCGGTGAACTCAACTCCGACCTTTTTCTCTGGTCGGATGTCCCCCAGGCCGGCGGCGTGCCCGCGCAAGGTATCTCGAACTATCTGATTTTCGCAGCGCAGCGGCAGGTGGTGCTGGGGTGCAGCAGCGATCCGGAGCGCATCGCCGAACTGTGGCTGCGCGCCCTGAACGTTCGCTACCTGGTGGTGGATGGCGCCGATTCGCGGGATTACTTTCACTGGTTCGCGCAGCCGGAAAAATTCGCGGCTCTCCCGGTTGCGTGGTCGAACGGCGCCGGCGACACGATCTATGACACTCCCGGCTCCGGCCATGAGGATGCCGTGGTAGTGGACCTTCCCGCCATGGACCGCTTGCCGCGCCTGATCTCGACCAGCGACGCCGGTTTTCTGGCGGCCTATGTCGGCTGGGCCGCCGGCAAGCGGCCTGTCTCGATCCACTGGAACGCGGCAGATAGCGCCGTGCTCGATACTCAACTCGGTCCGGACGAAGCCGTTCTGGTCAAGATCAATCATGACCGCGGCTGGCGAGTTTCGGGCGCAACCACGGAGAGCGATCCCATCGGTTTCCTGCTGGTCCGCGCTCGCCCGGGCCGCCAACGCTTGGGACTTCAATTCACCGCGTCGTGGGACGTCTGGCTGGGCCGGGCGATCACCCTTTTGTCGGCCATTCTTCTTATCTTTCGCGTGCCCAAACCCTGGATTGCCGCGATGGCCGTAATTCCCGCCATGGCCGCGTTCGGGTTCCTCACCTCCACTTTGCCTCCCACCGTCAAAGTGGCGGAGGAGGCGTTCACCCGGCCGCAGGCGCCGATCATAAACCCGGGAGGGATCGTCGACGACCTCACGAACCGGCCGCCGCCGTTCGCTCGCGGCCGGGCGCTTACGGTTTGGGGAGTGAACTTCGGTTCGAGCACGGATTCGGACCGCGTGTGGCTCGGCGATCGCACCGCCGAGATCACCAGGCGTTCGGCGAACACGATCACTTTCAAACTGCCCACCGACGCCGATCCGAAAACCGTCGTGAGCGTCGAAGTCAATGGCTGCCGTGGCAATGAGTTCACCGTGGAGACGCGCTGAGCGACGGCGCGCGATCAGCAGGCTACGGCGGCGGGATCGAACCTTTGCAACAAGACCTCGCCGATCGGCGCCCGCACGGCAAGGGCTCCCACATAGGATTCCGCCGGCACAAAAGCGCGCAGGCTCCACAGCGCCGGATCGTCATCCGGGCCCTCGATGTGCTCCAGCCTGGGGATTTCGCCCGGTCCGCTGCTGACCGTGAAGCCGTCGAGGTCGCGACTAAATCCCTCTCCGGTTGCCTTCAGGAACGCTTCCTTGCGAGTCCAGATTTCAGAGAATACCGCGGCAACCGAGTCGGCTGGCGCTGCCAGCACGCGCTGCGCCTCGGCGGCGGAGAAGAACCGCTTCGCGATCGCGGCGGCCTTGGGCTGCCGCCGCACCCGCTCGATATCCACACCGATGGGCGCCACCTCGGTCAAAGCGCAAACCAGCAGCGAGCCGGAATGAGAGACGTTGAAATGCCATTGCCCAGCGCCCTCGACCGAAGGCTTGCCGTAAGCGGAGTATTGGAAACGGAGAGCGCGCGGGTCGGCGCCGATGCGCCGGGCCAGAATGGCGCGCGTCACTCCGCGCCCCAGGATGTACGCCTCGCGCAGGTGGTAGAACTTGAACCGGCCGGCCCGCTCCAGTTCGTCCGCGGAGAGCAACGGCAGATACCGTGCGGCCAATTCCGCGGCCCGTTCGAGACCGCAGATCCAGACCTCCACGCCGGGATGCATTCCGGAACATTCTAACAGTGTGAAACTGGTGACCGCCGCCGGCCTGAAAGTAGATGTCGACATCACGGCTGGCAGACCGAGACCCAAGCACAAGCGGGTGGCCTGATTCGCAATGCGCTCTCCGGCGCGCCATGAGAACGTCCTTTATCACACATTAAGAGAAGCACCAGGGATCGAGAGACTTGACGCGGTGCTATGATTGCGGCAGAGCACTCAGTGCCTTGAGGTAGGGCTGGATCGCAATCCGGGAGGCTGCGCATGACCCAAAGGCTGATTAAGAACTGGTGGTTACTGGCACTCGGCGGCGTTCTTTACGCGATGTATTCCGCCATGAACTTTTTCATGCAACGCTCGGATGGATCCCTGACTCTGCGTACAACTGTGGACGTGAATGGCACGCTTGTGCATATGGGTGAGCTAGCACTGGCGGCCGGAGTTTGCACCATCGCAGCCGGCACCTGGAGTTTCGCAAAGGGCAAATCCTGGCTTCTGGTGTTGAATGGCATCGCTTGCAGCGCGCTCGGAGTGATCTTTACTTTCTGGGCAAATAGACCAATCGCCTTTCGAACCATCGCGCTCCTGATCGTCGTCATGGCAATCAGCATCGGCATTTACGAATTGGCAGCCGCGCGAACGTTGCGTCATGTTGCGGGTAAATGGCTCCTTGAGGCGGCCGGAGTGGTCGCGGTTGGCTTTGCTTTGGCGTTTCTTGCGATGGCGTTTCGCCGGCTGAACGTGCACCGAAGTCCACTCTTCGACTTTCTTTGGTTTGGCTCTTACTTTGGCTTCAGCGCAATCTGCATGCTGGGGCTGGCCCTGCGCCTGCACGGCCAGGGCCTTTCCCCATCCGGCCGGCGGGAAGACTTACCGGCACTGGGAAATCCAAAACACGCGCATTAGCGAGATTCGGCAACAGGCCACGATGACCGGCATCAAGGCCGAGGCGGCGATGGCGAGAATTGCCGGGCGCTAGTTTTCGGTCGGCAGCTTCGCAGCGGAATCGACAACAAGGACGGTAGCGGGACCCCTCCTCGCCTCGAGCCGGAGCCCGAGCTGGTCCCTGAGGGCGCCGAATATCGTGGGACCGAGAAGGCCGTCAGGTGTGCTTGCAGTAGGGCTCGCGGCATCCGTATCCGGGGTCGCCGTAAGCTGGGTGGCGTTCATCTCACCGGACATCCAGTACAGCGAGAAACTGTATCGGCCTTTGAGGCCGGTGGCGTCGGTTACCGGTTTGCCGAGTTCGCCGGCGAGCATCCGAGTTAGCTGCTCGATTCCTGCATCAGGGTCCTGCCAGCGAGCCCGGCCATCGATGACCAGCTTATTCGCCCGACCGGGAGGTATCTCGGGAAATCCGTTCCTATCCAGGGAAGGTCCGCCGGTTACCCCTTCCTGGCGAGCAAGGTCGCCGCTGGCTGCCTTTAGCTTGGGTCCGCTCTTCGCAACCGACAGCTCAAGGATTGGCATGTTCTTCACTTCCTGGTGCACTTTGAGCTTGAAGCGGTCCGCCAGCAGATTTTGGAGCATGAGCGGAATCTGCTCCTTGGTGGCGCCCTCCGGGACCTTCGCGGTGATGTCGAATCGTGCGGTGTTGAGCCAGTCGGGACAGGATAACTGGAACGGGTAGATACCATACGCCTGGCTGACAAGTCTGGCGAGGCTCACATAGGAAAACATCATGCGCCCAGGGTCGCTGCTTCCAGGACCGCCCCGCGTTCCAACGCGGAATGATCGCCCGTTGGGCGGCAGAGCCGGCTTGATGGAAACGACCTCGAAGCTTATCGAAGCGTCGGTGGGCTGGGCTTGCGCCGAAAGGAGGGTAGAGACGATAGTCAGCGCGGCGCGATAAAACACTGCGTACTCCTCTGCGTGTAGTCTACACCGGCTGGGACACAGGCTACGAAACTCCGAAATAGGAGGTCCGGCGGATTTCAGGGTTCCGTCGCCTGTGCCTGAAATGGCCCTGTTTGAGTATGCACTGAAATGTATGTACAATATGTGAAGTACCGTCGATGCGCTTCGAATGGGACGAGGACAAGAACCGTCGCAATCTCGCAAAGCACAAGGTCAGCTTCGAAACCGCCAGTCTGGTTTTCGACGATCCTCAGGTGCTCAGCATTCAGGATCGCGTTGTTGAAGGAGAGGAGCGATGGCAGACGGTCGGAATGGTGTCTGGCGCGGTGTTGTTGGTGGCCCATACCTATCGGGACGAGGCTGGCGACGAGGTGATCCGGCTGATTTCGGCCCGAAAGGCAATCGCGCGTGAAAGGCGAGCATATGCAGAGAGTCAAAAGCGCTCAAGCGAATGAAATCCGTGCGCTCAAGCGTATGAAAGACCGGGAAATCGATACCACCGATATTCCGCCGGTGCTCGACTGGAGCAAGGCAGTTGTCGGCAAGTTTTACAGGCCGATCAAGAAGCCCCTCACGATCCGCTTGGACGCGGACGTTCTTGACTGGCTCAAGGGACAAGGCAAGGGCTATCAGACGCGGATCAACGCCCTTTTGCGGAGTTCGATGGAAAGGGACCGGGCGCGGTAAGTTGGCGGTCGCGGGCGACGTGAAATTGGGCGACGGGATACGAGACTCGGGAACAGGAGAACAGTCGAATTCGAGGGTTTCGTGGCCCTGGAATGTCCTGAAATGTCTGGAGGTTGTCGTGAAGATTTTCTCCTACGTCGTTGACCATGACACAGGGCGTGAACCAAACCCGTATTTCGGTATCTGTACGCTGTGTCGCTGCAAATTCAATAAGAAGGCTGAGGACACGCCGGGCTGTCGGGGCCGAAGGAATATTGTTGAATTGGCCCAAGAGGAAGACTGGGTTATAGGCACTGGCGGGGCGGGCAAGCGAAGCGCCGGCAATGGGAAACTCATTTACGCAATGCGGGTGGATGAGAAGCTTACGCGAAGGAAGTACGTCACCGACAGCCGATTCAAGGAGAGGAAGCCCGAGCGCCCCCGTAACGATTTTGAGAAGGACCGCCAATTCACTCTCGTCTCGCGGTACTTTTACTACTTCGGGGCGGATGCCATTAGGATTCCGGAGAGATTTAGGCACTTCGAAAAGACAGGTCCTGGGTTCCGCTACGTCAAATCAGCGGAGTTCGGCCCGTTTCTCGAATGGCTGAAGAAGCGCAAACCAGGGGAACACGGGGAACCGTGCTGCAAGGCCGTTGATAAACCGAAGGTGAGCGAACGATGCAAGTCGTCCTGCTGAGAGTTGGGATAGACACCGGTTCCGGCGGAATTCACGGCCCGCTTTTCAGGGATGGTTCGTTTGAGTACGTCCCAATCCCCGATTGCTACGGAGGCAAGGGAGTTGACAGGAGGACGTATGGAAACACTAGCGGCAGAGCGGGCCGAAGGCTAGCCGATTATCTCCCTGAAGCTCGCCGAGAGAAGATTCTCGATCAATCCGTCCACTTCGACCCTGAGTTTGAGACGTTTACGTATGGTGATCCGACTCGCCCCAAGGCATCCTTGCGTCAGCTCAGCGAAGGCAGCCTACTGGTGTTTTACGCAGGCCTCAAGGGCTGGGACTTTGACTGCCCGCCAGCCCTGTATATCATTGGCTGCTTTGAGATCGCACGGGTGGGTCTGGCCACCTCCTTCAGCCAAGCGGAGCTGGCGGGCATGTTCCAAAACAACTTTCACGTCATGCACCGCGATGTCTTCGAGAACCAGAAGGACCGCCTTGTTCTGGTGAAAGGCAACGCCAATAGCCGGCTGTTGAAAAAGGCGGTCAAGATTAGCGCGGTAGGAACGGACAAGAGCGGCCGCTCTCTCCACAGGCTTGCGCCAGAGATCCAAGCGGTGTTCGGTGGATTCGAAGGCCGCACGGGCATACAGCGCAGTCCACCGCGGCGGGTAGCTCCGGAATTTGTCCAGAGCGCAGTTCACTTCGTCTCGGCGCTTCGGTAAGGAACCTGCGCCAGACAGACGACCCGTGCAGGACGAGACGTCGCAGATCAAAAGCGCCGCTTCCGCCCTCCTACCAGAATCCGTTCTGGAACACCGGCTTCCGGCAGCGGGGGCAGAAGTGGGCGGTCTTGACGTCGAGGCGTTCGACGGCATGGCTGGAGGTCATCACGCAGCGCCAGTCTCCGCAGTGGCGCAGGCCGAAAGTGTGGCCCAGCTCGTGAATGGCCTCCTTGAGCAAGCGGTCGCGCAGCAGGTCGTCGCGGGGCGGCATGCCGTAAAAAGGCTCGGCCAGGCGCGCCGTCGAAACCACGGCGCAGTTGCCGTCCAGTTGCGCTTCGCCGAAGACGAATGTCAGCACGGGCACGTATAAGTCGCAGGAAGTGACGCCGAGCACGCGCGCGTCCGGATCCCAGGCGCGCTCCAGCTCCTGCAGGATGACGCTGGAGTAATACTGGCCGCGCCGCCCATCGAGCGCGAATCCCAGCTCTAGGTTGCGCTGGCTGAGTCGGCAGGGCACGTGAAACGTGCGCGCCAGCCCCGCCGCCAATTGCTCCAGCAGATTGAGCGCCGGCTCCTGCAAGGACCCGTCCGCGCCCGAACCGGCAAGCGGAACGAGTTGAATGGGCTTCACCGCAAACCGTAACGGCGCAGCTTGTTGTACAGCGTGGTGCGGTCGATATCGAGGATCCGCGCTGCGCGCGACAGGTTGTGCTGCGTTTCGCGCAGGACGCGCTCGATGTGCGCGCGTCCGATGTCCTCCAGCGTCTGGCCGCCCTTAGGGGCGTCGGCCTCGAACTGGAACGAAAAATCGGCGGCGCGGATCTCCGGCCCGCGGCTCACCACCAGGGCGCGCTCGACGGCGTTCTCGAGCTCGCGCACGTTGCCTGGCCAGTCATGACGCATCAGCAGGTTCAGCGCCTCGCCGCCGATCTGCGGCGCCGGGCGGCTGGTGGCCATGGCGTACTTGTTGAGAAAGTGGTTGACCAGCAGCGGAATGTCTTCCTTGCGGTCGCGCAACGCCGGCAGGTCGATACAAAAAACGTGCAGGCGATAGTAGAGATCGGGGCGGAAGGCGCCCTCCTTGACCAGCGCATCCAGGTTCTTGTTGGTGGCGGCGATGGCGCGAAAATCCACTTTGATGGTTTGATTGCCGCCCACGCGGGTGATTTCCTTTTCCTGCAGCACGCGCAGCAGGTCGGTCTGGGTCCGGAGGCTGATGTCGCTGATTTCATCCAGAAACACCGTGCCGCCATCCGCCACTTCGAACTTGCCCTTCTTGCGGTATTGCGCCCCGGTGAACGAGCCTTTCTCGTGGCCGAACAGCTCGCTTTCGAGCAGCGTCTCGGTGAGCGCGCCGCAATGGATGGTGACCATGGGCATATAGCGCCGCGGGCTGGCGGCGTGAATGGCGCGCGCCACCACTTCCTTGCCGGTGCCGCTTTCGCCGGTGATGAGCACGGAGGCCTCGGTAGGCGCCACCATCTCGATCAGCTCGACCACCTTTTTCATCACCGCGCTCTTGCCGATCAGCTCGGTGCCGGGCGAGACCTCCTGCAGGTTCTCGCGCAGCCGCACCACCTCGCGCCGCGTGCGCTTGTGCTCGAGCGCTTTTTCCACCAAGTGCGAAAGCTCATCGGGATCCACGGGCTTGGTGATGTAATCGTAGGCCCCGCGTTTCAGCGCCTGGACGGCCGTATCCACCGAGGCGTAGCCGGTCATGATGATCACCGTCAGGTCCGGATCGGCTTCGTGCAGCCGGGCCTGCACCTCCATACCGTCCATGCCGGGCATCTTGATATCGAGCAGCGCGATATCGAACTCCGCCTGCTGGATGGTTTCCAGGGCTTCCCGCCCGCTGCCCACCGGCCGCGCCGTGTAGCCCTCGCTGGTGAACCACTTTCCCAGCGAATCGCGCACCACCAGTTCGTCATCGACGATCAGGATTCTGCCTTTGGTTTTCACCGACGCCGTGCTATCCACTGCTGTTGCCATACCGTCCTCCCGTCTTACGTGCGGTCTGGTCCCGCCTCGCCTTTCCGCCTATGCGCCCGCCGCCGCAACCGCCGCCGCGCTCAGCGGCAGGGCCACGCGGAATTCCGTTCCCTGGCCCGGCGTCGAGTTCACCACGATCTCGCCGCCGTGCTGTTCCACGATGCTGTGTGCCACCGCCAGGCCCAGGCCAGTGCGGTTCTGATCCTCCTTGGTGGTGAAGAAGGGGTCGAAGATGTGCGGCAACACCTCCTCCGGAATGCCGCATCCGGTGTCCTTCACCCGCAGCGCCGCTTCGGCGGTAGCGCCGTCGAGCTCAGTGATTACCTCCAGGCGGCCGCCCGACGACATCGCCTCCGAAGCGTTCACCAGCAGCACCAGCGCGAGCTGCTGGATCTGATTGGCGTCGCAATCCACCGGCGGCAGGCCTTCCGCCAGCCGTTCGACCAGCTCGATGTTCTGCATTTCCAGCTTGTGTTTCACCAGCAGCACGGCATGGTGCACGATGGTGTTCAGGTCGTTGGGCGCGCGCTCGCTGGCCTTCTGCCGTGAGAAGGTCAGCAGGTTCTTCACCAGTTCACCGCACCGCTTGCTTTCCCGCTCGATGGTTTGCAACTGTTCGGCCATCTCATCGCGGTTGGGAGCGTCGCACTTGAGAACGCCGCGTTCCACCAGCCGCGCGTAGGTCAGGATGCCGAACAGCGGATTGTTGATCTCATGCGCCACGGTGGCCGCGAGCTTGCCGATGGAGGCCATTTTTTCCGAACTGAGCAGGGTGCGGTGGATGCGCTCCAGTTCGGCAGTCTTGCGCCGTACCTGCTCCTCGATCCTGGCCTGGACGCCAGCCACCTGGGTCGTCATCTTGTTGAAGCTGGCGGCCAGGTCGCCCAGTTCGTCATCCGAGCGCACCGGCAGGCGGTAGTCCAGGTCGCCTTCGCGCACGCGGTGCGTGCCGTCGATCAACTCCTTCACCGGCTGGTAGACCACCCGCCAGATGAAGGCCACGGCCACCCCGGAACCGAGCAGGATGCCGCCCAGCAGAAACCAGCCAAGCGACGCCTGGTTGTGCGCGATCTGCGCATCCACCGGGGCGAGCGACAACTGCGCGTCCACTACCCCCAGCACCTGCTGGCTGGCGGGGTGCACGTGGCAGGCGGCGGTGGAGCATTCCGGCGCATTGTCGATGGGTTGGATGACGGCGATCAGGTGATGGCCTTGCTTGTCCCAAAACGGGCGCGCCCGGTCCGGCCGGTTGAGCTTGGTGAGCGGCTGCGATTGCGCGTGGCAACCGTAGCAGGCCTCGGCCGACTTGTCGACGGCGGTGTTGACTTCCCGCGCGTCGGTGGAAAACATGATGTGCCCGTCGCGGTTGAAGATGCGGACGCGCTGGATGCCGGGCTCGCTGCCGAGGGCTTGCATCACGTTGTAAAGCGCATCGCGGTCATGGCGCATCATGTCGTAACGGGTGCTGCGCAGGATGACGTCCGCCACCCGGTCAGCCGATTGCACCATCAAACTTTCCGCTTGGCGGCGCTCCGCGCGGAGATTGATGAAGCCGAAAAGGGCAAAAAATACCGCCGTGCTCACGATCACGCTAACCGCCAGCTTGGCGGCCAGTCCGAGCCGGATTGACCGGAAGAAAGTCATCCTACCGCGAGCGGGTCGACCTCCCGTTCCACCCCGTCCTGGGCCGCAGACTCCAGCGAGTGCGCCTCAAAAACGGGGAAATACTGCCCGATCACACGGAAAATCGCAAAACCAAAGGCCACCAACATCAGCGTCACCGACACTTCGCTCCACTTCGGAATGTAGTGCGTCCCGCTACCCACCTCCATGCCGGTGATGGCCACGTTGAGCCGGTTGGCGATGAAGCTGAACACCATCATCACGGAGCAGGCATACAGGGCGGCCGGGTTGCGCCGGATGCGCGACTGGTAGAGGAGCGCGGTGGGAACCAGCGCCAGCGCGATCTCGAGCGCGAACAGCCAGGTTTCGGTGCGGTTCCGCAGCAGCAGGTGGAGCTCGCCGCGCTGCGCCAGGTCGAGGAAGCGGATCCACAGATACACGCTCATGGTCACCGCCAGCACTCGCGCGATGCTGGCCAGCAGCGGCACCTCCAGCGCGCGCCCGAAGGCGCGGCTGCTGTGCCAGGATTCGAAAATCGTCATCGCCAGCCCCACCCCGATCGCCGAAATAAAAAATAAGACCGGCAGAATCGGCGTATACCACAGCGGGTACTCCTTCTCCGGCACGATCAGAAACAGCGTGCCCAGGGAACTCTGGTGCAGAGTGGAAAGCAGCACGCCCAGAATCATCAACGGTACCGAGATGCGGTGAATCCACTCCATTGGTTTGTGCAGGCCGAAGCGCTCGAACACCATGGGAACGAACTCGAGGAAGAGAACGGTGGTGTAGAGCGTCACGCACCAGGCCACTTCGAACATCACCGAATGCGGATTCCACATCACCAGCGGATGCCACATGCGGTCGGGACGGCCGACGTCGTAAAGCAGGCCCAACGTCACCAGCAAATAACCCAGGAAGGCGGTGAGAATGGCGGGGCGCAACACCGGGCGGTATTGCTTGACGTTGAAGATATGCACCATCGCCACCAGGGTGAACCCGCCAGACGCCAGACCCACGCCACCCATCACGTCGAAGCCGATCCAGAGACCCCAAGGGAATTTGTCGCTCAGGTTGGTGGAACCGCCGAGGCCGTGGAAAATGCGGAGATAGGTCGCATACGCCCCGCTGAGCAGAATAGCGGCGAAAATCGCCCGCCACACCGTGATTTTCGGCAGCTTCGCCGTCATTCGGCCGATCCCTCCTTGCGTGTACGCGGTCCCTTCTGGCGTCCAGGCGGTCCTTCCTCGCGCGCCACTTCGGCGCGGCGGTTGGTGATCCACCAGATGCCGCCCAGCAGAATGGAGCCGGTCGAAACCACGTCCGGCAACAGTTCCAACACGCGCCAGGTGAGCATCGGCATCGGCTCGTTCGGCAGGTTGGTGCGCAGGCCGATTTGCTCGAACGGCACCGCCGAAAGAAACAGCACCGACGTGCCGCCCACCACGGAAAGGCCATAGATCTTTTGGTAGTACTGGCCCGGCGTGGCCGCCAGGCGCGAGCGCGCTTCGGCAATCAGCTCATCACGGTCGCCGCTGATGGTCGCATGCACGGGGCAGATTTCGGCGCACGCCGTCAGCTTCCCGGCGCTCTGGCGCGCATAGCACATGTCGCACTTGCGCATCCGCGGCAGCCGGCTCGACCATTCATACGTGGGCACCTGGAACGGGCAGGCCTCCACGCAATACCGGCAGCCGATGCACTTGGAGGCCTCGTAAATCACGGGGCCGAGCGCGGTTTTCTGCAGAGCACCGACCGGGCAAACCGAGGCGCAGGCCGGCTGTAGACAATTCATACACAAGCGGCGGCAGAAATGATCGCCATGCGTCACTATGGTGGTGAGCTTGTGAGCTGAGAGCGTTTCCTCGGCGGCGATCTTGTCGTTGTATGGGAGGCCCCAACGCTCCGCGCAGGCACCCTCGCAGGCCCGACAGCCTATGCAGAGGGTACTGTCATAGAGGATCGCTTTAGGCATATACAGACCTCTAACTCTGTTTTAGCAGAAATTGACCTCAGTGTGTAGAAAAAAATGACATATCTGGTTATCGACATCACCTGAGGGTGCCTCGATCCGACCGCTCCAGCGTCGATTTTCGCCACCGGGCGCTTGCGCCAGCGGGAAAAACCGTGTTGCAGAGTTTCGAGGTGAAGGTTCGGCTACGCCCGGGCAGGATGCCCGCCCCAATTCGCCTGGTCGGCGAATGGGGCGGGCGATCTCATCAGGGCTCGGCCGGATGGAAGCAGCATCCCTGTCACCGCAATCAAGAGCATCCCCTGGGAATCCTTACGCCGTGAGGAAGAACTCGCTGGTGATCTGCTTCCAGTTGGCGTCGGGAACTTCCGCCAGCAGATCTTCGGCGGGACGTCCGCCATCGGCTGCGGCGGCGCCAGCCAGCATCGGTTGGCGGCTGTACAGACGGTCCACAGCCAAGCGCATCCACTCATGAACCAAGCCATTTGGTATCAGGTTGCGAGTAGTGCTTTCCTCATCCGGAACATTAATCGTCAGCAACCAGCCCTTGCCGTACGGGTCGGTGCGCACCAGCGCCGGGTTGTTGACTACCTCCGGGTTAACGGCCATGACCTCACCTTCGGTGGGCGAAACCATTTCCGCCTTCTCGCCGTTACGGCAGAAGGAGAGGATTTTTTGGCCCTGACGGACCCACTGGCCGGGCTTGGGAAGCTCGATCTTCTCGATCTTTCCCGCCAGCGCCGCGGCAAACTCGTCCGCACCTACGCGCACCACGCTCTTGCGCTCTTGCACCAGCCAGGTGTGTCCGGGGTGGTAGGAAACCTGTCCCGGGGTGTGGAATCCGCTGACGTAATCCGCGCCGGCCGTAAGCGGGGCCATAACGCGCTCAGCAACGGTAACGGTGTTGAGCGCCTTCTTGCGATTCAGGAAATAATCCAATACGATGAAGGTCAGAAACGTGACGAGAACCAGAATGACTGTCATACTCTTCCATCCTTTCTGATTCTGTATAAGGCACGGCAATGGCCAAAAAGCGGAGTTTTTTACCTCTTTATCCGTTGCAGAATGAAGCAGATAGATCGGTGCGGTATTTCGCATCGGCGGTCTGTGTTGAAATATTCGACGGCAGGTATGGCGAAAAACGCTATGAACTGCAATCAAATTAACGAGTTTCGTGCCCTGTTGCAAAACACGACGGCACGGTCGCGGAATCCTACAACATCGAAAGAGCTCTTGCGTGTGATCATACGATACCGAACTTCTCTCTTAGTTGCCCTCCTGTTCGCCTTGGCCACCGTTTCGCCTGGCTGCGGACACTCCGCCCCGCCTGCGGCAGTCTCCACTGAAAAAAAAGAGTCCGCTGCTGAGGTGCCGGCTCGGGTGCCGGAGAACCGGGAGGCGGACGATACGGCCCGCTTCCTGGCCGGAGTCCCGGCGAACCCTGGCAGCCCGTTCGCGGACCTGGAACAAACCGAGGCCTGGACCGACCACCGCGCCCGTCTGGATGCGGCCTGGCATAACCTGGACGGCACGCTGGCCGCCGGCCTCCACGAGTTTGCGAAGGCTGAGTTATCCGACGCGGCCCTCCGCAGGGCGACCGTCTTCTACCCGTTCAGCGGTCCGGACGCGCTCTATGCCACGGCGTGCTTTCCGGATAACGCCACTTACGTTCTGGTGGCGCTGGAGCCATCCGGAACCCTGCCGACCGTCAAGCAGCTTAGCCGGAAACAGGACCTGGCGGACTATCTGGCGGCAACGCGGGACACCATGGGCTCCGTGCTCGGCCGCAGCTTCTTTATTACCCGCGAAATGGACCGCCAGTTCCGCGGGCAAGTCACCGATGGCCTGCTGCTGCCCATCCTGGAGGTGCTGGTGCGCCTGCACAACACCATTCTGGGCTTCCGCTACACGCGCCTGGACGATGCCGGCAAGTTGATCGACCGCGACCGTAGCTACAAGCCGCGCACCCCATACGGCGACAAGGGACTGCAGATCGAATATCGCTCCGACCTGGATCAGTCGGTGCACCAGATGTACTACCTCACCATCAACCTGGATGATGAACACCTGCAGACGAACCCGCAATTCGTCAAGTATGCCGAGGGGTTGAAAGGGGCTGTCACGCTGCTCAAGGCCACCTCCTATATGACGCACCGGGACGAGTTCTCGATAATTCGCAACCTGATCCTGGCCGACAGTCTGGCGGTATTGCAGGACGATTCGGGTATCCCGTTTCACTTCTTCGATCCGCAGACCTGGAAGGTGCAGCTTTTCGGCGAGTATACGCGCCCGTACGGCAGCTTCCGCTACCTGATTCAGCCCGATCTGCAAAAGGCCTACCACGAGCCCGGCGTGCGTCCCCTGCCCTTCCGCATTGGCTACGGATACGGCAAGGTCAATTCCAACTTGCTGCTGGCGCGGCGCAGGGCGCAGGTCGCCGCGCAGAGCCGGCCAACCAACTGAAGCACCGGGACCTTTCTGCATCCTGCCGGCCCGGATTCGTCAGCGCCGCTCGCCCAGCAGGCTGTCGATTTCGTTCGAAAGCCCGGCTTGCAGGTGTTCCGGGGCGTCGCCGCCAGTGCCCGCCAGCGTCCGCTCAACTGGCAGCCCGAGGAAGTGCAATAATAGTCCCGAATCCCAGCAAAAGGACAACCTATGAAACTCTTCGCCGCTGCGCTATTGTTTACCGCCGTCGTTTCCGCTCAGGAAATGCCGTCCAACCCGCTGGTCACCGTTTCAAAAAGGATCTACGCCATCTCCAAGAGCGACGTGCTGCGTTCGGTGGACAAGATCCCCGACGACCTGTGGTCCTTCCAGCCGACCAAGGACGTTCGCACCGTCGGCCAGTTGTTTGCCCACATCGCCGATGGCCAGTATGAGTTCTGCGGCCTTGTCGCCGAAGGGAAGAGCGTTCAGAAGGGCATCGAGAAGACCATGAAGACCAAGGCCGAGATTGTGCCCGCGCTGAAAGAAGCCTTCGCCTATTGCGACGCGGCGTACGACAAGATGACCGACGCCAACGCCGCTGATTTGGTCGCCTTCTTCGGCATGAAGATCACCAAACTCGGCGCCATGGACTTCAACACCGCGCACAACATGGAACACTACGGCAACCTCGTCACCTATATGCGGATCAAAGGTATCGTGCCTCCCTCCAGCGAACGGCAGATGCCGGCTGCCGCCGCCAAGAAGTAGCGCGCCATGACACTACTGCTTATGAAGCGTCGCCTCGGATTGTTAGCCGCAACTCTCGCCTGGTGTGCCGCGGCCGCGAATGCGCAGACGGCCCCTGTGCCGCGTCCACCGATCGTCGGCGTGGGTCACATCGCCCTGAAGACCGACAATTTGGCCGCAGCCCGCAACTTCTACGGCCACGATCTCGGTTTCGAGGAGCCGTTCACGCTCGATAAACCCACCGGCGGGCTGCTGCTGACCTATTTCAAAGTGAATGACCATCAGTACATCGAAATCTTTCCGGAATTGAAAGGTGCCGCCGAAGACCGTCTCTCCCACATCTGCTTTGAGACCACGGATGCCGGCAAACTGCGGGCCTATCTGGCCTGGCGCGGGGTAAAGGTTCCGGATTCGCTCCAGCTCGGCCGCGACGGGAACTACAGCTTGATGGTCCAGGATCCGGACGGCCACAACGTGGAGTTCATGGAGTACATTCCGGGATCGCTGCATAGCCGCAATTTCGGCAAGTATCTGCCGGCGACACGGATTTCCGAGCGCATCATCCACGTCGGCATAACGGTGAAGGATCGCGCCGCGGCCGACCGCTTCTACAAAGACATCCTCGGCTTCCACGAGACATGGCACGGCGGCATGACGGACGATCGCACCGACTGGGTGGATATGCGCGTGCCGGATGGCACGGATTGGCTGGAATACATGCTGAACGTCAACAATCCGACGCCGCGCACGCTGGGCGTGATGCATCATCTGGCGCTGGGAGTGCCCAGCGTGGCGCGTGCACTGGAGACGCTGAAGGCCCGCGGCATGGACCTCGACGGCGAGCAGCCCAAGATCGGACGCGATGGCAAGTGGCAGTTGAACCTCTACGATCCGAATCTGACGCGGGTGGAATTGATGGAGCCGAAGCCGGTTCAGACGCCGTGTTGCTCGCCGATCACCGAGTAGCGTACGGCGGCCGGGTCGACGATCCCAACGCCGGCCGCAGGTCCGGGGCGCCCTTCCCGGCCGGCGGTATACTGGAGAAAACCGCCGCCGCCTTTGTCACGGGATGCGCGGTCAGCGCATCTGAACTGTAAAGGGGCGTGGAAATCTCCATGAGTGCTCACAAAGGGTCAATCGCGGCGGAAGCAAGGGCAACCGAAGCTTCGCCGGCCGCGCCATCTTCGTCATTCAAGATCTTCCATCGCGTGGTGGACTGGATCACCAACGAGCGCCTGCAGCTCATCAACATCACCGACCGGATCAACGACATCGTGCGCAAGAGCGGCGTCCGCGACGGCATCGTTCACCTGCAATCGCTGCACACGACCACGGCCGTCTTCCTCAACGAATGGCAGGACGCGCTGCTGGCCGACGTGCGCGCGATCCTGGAAGACCTGGTGCGCCGCGACGGCAACTGGCGGCACAACGACCCGCGCTACAGCGACTGCGATCGCCGCAACGCCGATTCTCATCTGCGCGGCATGCTGGTGGGCCAAGCACTTTCCCTGCAGGTGCGCAATTCCGCGGTGCTGCTGGGCACCTGGCAGAGCATCATTCTGGCGGAATTCGACGGCCCGCGCAGCCGCTCCATGTCAGTCCAGGTGTCCGGCATCTGAAACCATGTCCAAGCGCTTCACGCTGGCCGAAGCCGAGCGGTTGCTTTCGCGGCTGGAGCCGCTGCTGCGGAGCGCCATCGATTTAAAGAGCGATCTCGATCAGGCGCAAGGGGAGCTCACCGAGTACCGCGAACGCGTGGCCCTGATGGGCGGCGTGAAGCTGGACCGCGGCCGCATTGGCGCGGTGCAGACGCGGCGGGAGACCGCCATCGCCCACTTGCGCGCCGCCATCGAGCAGGTGCAGAACCTGGGCTGCCTGATCAAAGACCTGGACACCGGCCTGGTGGACTTCCCCACCCTGCTGCACGGCGATGAAGTCTACCTGTGCTGGCGGCTGGGCGAGCCTGGGATCGGCTTCTGGCACGGAGTGGACGAGGGGTTTCGCGGCCGCAAGCCGGTGGACCGCGACTTTCTGGACAACCATCGCGGCGACTGAAACGCGAATGCTCCGCGGGACTCACGAAATCGAAATCAAGCTGGCGGCGCCGGACGCGGCAACCGCGCGGCGCCTGCTGCGCCAGGCCGGATTTCGCGTCGCGCGCCGCCGCGTGTTCGAAGCCAACACGATTTTCGACACGGCGGATCACGGCCTGCGCCGGGCGAATCTCCTGCTACGCGTGCGCGAAACTCCAGGCACAGACACCTTCACCTTCAAGGGCCCACCGCTGGCGGCCCGGCACAAGACCCGCGAGGAGCTGGAGGTGAACCTGTCGAGCGCCGCTACGTGCGGCCTGATTCTGAAGCGCCTCGGCTACCAGCCTTCGTTTCGCTACGAAAAGTATCGCACCGAATATCGCCTGCCCGGCACTTCCGGCATGGCGACCCTGGATGAGACGCCGATCGGCGTCTACCTGGAACTGGAAGGCAGCCCGCGCTGGATCGACCGGATGGCGCGGCGCCTCGGCTTTCGCGAGCAGGATTACATCACTGCCAGCTACGGCCGCCTTTACCTGGAGTGGTGCGCCGCGCGCCACTCCGCGCCGGGTCACATGGTATTTCGATAACGCGCGTTTCCGATCGCGCGCTCGCGAAAGGTCCGCCGTGTGTGGAGCGCCGACACCGGCGCCGGCCGCCGCCTGCCTCTCTACTGGATCGGCAGCAGGACGGCGTTGCTCACCACTTTGTTGATGGTCACCGTGATCTGGAAGTCGCCGCCCGACGGCGCATCGGCCCCGAGCGTGAATTCGACGACATCGATGCCCACCGCGCCGGGCATGGCATAGGCGCTTTGTGCCGCGAAGCTGGCTGTGCCCACTTGCACGCTGGCCGGGTCGGTCACCACGTACGAAGGCGATTTCGGCACCGGCAGGCCCTCCGGCCGCAGCGGTGTGGTCGGGCCGAAACCGGTTCCGTACAGGGTGAGCGCTTCGCCCGCCTTGGCGGGAGAAGCTTCGGTCACCAGCGTGCCGTCCGGATGAAACGCGAGCGCGTACGCCTTGTCATTCGAAGTGACGGCGAATAAGCCCGGCGCATCCTGCGCGATGGTGAAGCTGGAGGTGACCTGCGCCTGTTCCGGCGTGGTCACCACCACGTTCGAGGCGCCCAGCGGCAGGTCCGCCGGCAGTTGGGCGTTGATTTGGGTCGGCGACACGTAATACAGCGGCAGCAGACGGCCGGCGATCGAGACTGTCACTCCGTCCAACGTCTGCGGCATCGAACTGGCCAGATTCACCTTCACGTCGTCGGCCAGGTTTGTGCCGAAAATCGAAATCGCCGAGCCGGGCGCCACGGCACTGGAGGGAGTGGTTCCGGCGGCATTGGTCACCGCGCCGTCCGGCAGATAGGGAATGGTGGCAAACAGCGCCGTCACGGAGCGCGGCTGGCTCATCAAGAGCATTCCGAACGGCGTGATGCCGTTCAAGTCACCGCTCCAATTGCGGAATTGATAGCCCGGCAACGAGCTCAGGCTGATGTTGACCACGGTCCGGTAATCGTAGTATCGGTCCGGCGAAGCCGGCTGCAGGTTCCAGGTTGCCGCGCCGGCGGGGTTGGTGGCCGTTGCCAGATAGTTCATCAAATGGTAATTGGCGGTCACGGTAGTGGCGCTGGCCGGCGCGGTGAGCGTGAGGTTGCCGGCTGCGGCTCCGGTTGACCATCCAAGCAGATCCTGCCGCGAATTGGCGCTCACCGGCACGCTGGCCGGCGCACTGATGGTCACCTGCGACCCCACCGGCGGCTGCACCGTGCAAGGCGTGGCGCAGGAGGTTCCATTCACGCTCACCGAGATGCCGGGAAGGCTGCTGCTCACGGTGAGTTGCGCTAACTGCTGGTAGGTCGCGGTGTAGGTGCCGCCGGTGGTGACGGTCACCGTCTGCGCCGCCGCTCCGCCATTGGACCAGCCGGTGAAACTCCACAAACGCCCTTGCGCATCGGTCTCGGTAGCCGGCGCGGCGAAAGTATGAGTCGAGCCCAAGGCCCAGGCGAAGTTCCAATTGGTCCAGTTGCTGCGGCCATCCACCATCAGATTGAGTCCGGGGGGTGAAGTCAGAAAAGTATTCAACACACCGGGCGTGAAGGTGGCGGTAAGTGTGACCGGCGCCGAGGATTGAGGCACCGTGAGGTTATGGCTGATGGCTCCGCCATCGCTCCAGGAAGCAAACACCCACAAGTTACCGGTAGCATCTTTCTGCTGAGAAATCGTGGACAGCGCGTGCACACTTCCCCAAGCCAGCCACTCGGTGGAGGGAGTGACGGTTGGCTGGCTATCCACCAGCACTTCCAGCCCGCTTGGCACCGAGGCGAAAGTGACCGGCGCGGCCAAGGTGAAATTGGCAACGGCCACGACAGGCGCATTCATCGTGACGGTGTCCTGCTCTCCAGTAATCAACTGATTGGCGCCGGGAGTCCAACCGGTGAAGGTATAGCCCGGATTGGTGACGGCTACCAGGATCACACTGCTGCCTGCGGCATAAGGCTGCGGTAACGGTGGCACCATAAGCGCCTCCGCGATCCCGTTCACGAAAATCGTCCCCGGCGATCCACCGCAGGGGACAGCCCCGCAGGTCGAGTTGACAATCGCGTTGAGGGTGTAGGTGGTACTGAAATTCGCTGTATATTGCGTCACGGAGGGGTTGGCCATGACCATGATCGATGGCGAGGTAAACGTCTCCGAACCGGCGCTCCAGTTGACAAACGTATACACAGTGGGAGCCAGAATGTATGGCTGAATGGTGGAAGCCACGACCAGCGTGTGCTGACTTCCCAGCGGCCAGGCGAAGCTCTGCGTAGAGTTGTAGGTCTGGTTGTCCACCATGAAATAGGCTCCCGCGGGCACCGCCGAAACATGGACCAACACCGTCTGAGCGCGGGCTTGCGGCGTAAACGCCAGCCCACCGAAAAGGCCCGCGGCCAGGAAGAGCCTTGCCGCAACATCTCTGATCAAGCTGAATTGCGCGCTGGAGCGCGCGAACATTTGTGACACCTTGCAGCCTCGATTCCGAGGCGAGTATACGCGTAAACCCCCAGAAATACACGACTAACTTTGGTAATGGCGGAACTACTAGCCATTTCGATCATTGATTCACGCCCCATTTGGTTCTGTAATTCGAATAGTCGCGGGAAGACTATATTGTATGCGTGGGACAAGACTACTCTTTTCGATTACAATGACGCTTCTGACTGCCGGAGCTGGGCTGTCAGTTGCCGCAACGTTCGGAACCGTGGTGCCAATCGGCGGCACGGCTTCCGATATCGCCCTCGATGAGCAGCGGAACGTTTTGTACATCGCGGACTTTGCCTCCGCCACCATCGACGTGATGTCGCTTGCCGATTACACCATTCAGAGCTCGTTCAACGTGGCTCCGTTTCCGGCAGCGATCTCTTTGGCGCCAAGCGGGCAATACCTGGTAGCGGTCCACTATGCCAACTTCGGCACCTCCACCGGGACCGGTGCACCGGCCGCCGGCGGCAATCTGGTCACAGTGATCAACCTGGGCACACAGGCGCAGACCACTTACGCGCTGGGCGAATCGCCGCTGGGAGTGAGCTTCGTCAACACCATGAGCGGCGACCAGGGCGGCGTGGCGATAATCGTAACGACCGCACACATCCTGACGCTCAATCCGGAAACCGGAGAGATCGATACCCTGATATCATTAGCCGATCTCGCGGCTTCGATTGCGCCGCAGCCGATTCCGCAGCCAGGGCCGGCGCTGCCGGGAGCCTTCACCGAGGCCTCCCTCAGCACATCGGGCGACGGCTGGACCGCATGGGGCATTTGCGGCGCCGGAACCGGCACACAACTGGTCTTCTGGTATAACGCCCTCAACGGCAGTTTCAACGCGGTTACGTGGATCACGTCGCCGGCGCTGCTGCCGCGCATCAGTGTGTCCGGAGACGGGACCAGCGCCATGGTCGGCTGGTCGCTGTTCAACGCGAACATCATGGTGCAAGGGCGCTACCCCAACGTAGTCACATCGAAGTACATTACCGGCAGCGCCTACGACTGGGCTAACAGCATCATCTACGCTCAGATCCCGGATGCATCGCAGCCCGGCGGCAGCCCACTGCCATCCTCGAACCAGCCGGCGGGGTCGTCCACGCTGCTGCCGTCCATGCTGGTAATGGACGCCGACAACCTGACCTACCGGGAGCGGCTGACGCTTCCGGAGAACCTGGTCGGGCGGGCGGTGTTGAACCAGGCGGCGACCGTGATGTACGCCATGTCGGATAGCGGCGTGACGGTGCTACCGGTAGGATCGCTGAACTCGTTCAACCGGGTCGAACCGGGCCAGGAAGACGTGCTGATCCAGACCAGCTTCTGCAACGAGGCCCAGGTGAGCCAGACCTTCACCCTCGCCGATCCGGGCGGGAATCACACGGATTTCGAGCTCACTCCGGGCGCCGGCATACTGGTTTCGCCGTCTTCAGGCGTCACGCCGGCCACCATCACGGTGAGCGCTGACCCGACCTACTTCAAGAGCGCGCTCGGCACCAGCGTGGTTCCGGTGACGATCTCTTCGGTATTGGCCGTCAACCAGCCGATTCCGGTGCGCGTGCTGGTCAGCAATCCGGACGAGGACCAGCGGGGCACGTTGGTCGACGTCCCCGGGGTGCTGAGCGACATTATCGCGGACCCCATCCGCAACCGCTTCTATATTGCGCGCCAGGACCGCAACAAGGTGCTGGTCTACGACGGCGCCACCAGCCAGTTGCTGACCAGCCTGCGAACTGCGACGACACCGTCGGGGATGGCGATCACGCAGGACCAGACGCACCTCCTCGTGGCCAACAACGATTCCAACCTGGTGAACGTATTTAACCTGGATACGCTGCAGGCGCTGCCGCCCATCACCCTGCCCGGCTCGCATTACGGGCGGTCGGTCGCCGTGTCCAACAGCGGCATCCTGGCGCTGGTGCGCGACGAATCCGATTTCACCGGGAAAGTCGATGTGCTCAATCCCGTCAATCTGATCGGCACCCAGATGCCTACCTTGGGACCCTGGAAGAACTCAGTTTCCGATATGTCGGTGCTGAGCTCCTCGCCCAACGGAGCCAACGTCCTCCTCGCCGGGCCCGATGGCACGGTGATGCTGTACTCCGCAGCAGCCGGCAGTTTCACGGTCGCGCGGCAAGACTACTCGGCCCTGTCGGGCTCCTATGGCGCGTCAAGCTACGACTATTATGTCGCCGGCAGCGCCATCCTGAATGCATCCCTAGTGCCGGTTGGCGCCTTCAACACGGCCGGTGGCAATCCCTCGGGATTCACCTTCGTCGATCAGAACAACACCGCCAGCGGCTATCTGACGACGGCGCCCACCATTGCCAGCCCGGGAACAATTCAATATTTCGCGTCCCTTTCGTCAACCGCCCAAAGCCCCATCCCGATGGTAGAAGCGCCGCTGTTGCCCACCAACGGCAGCAGCCCGGCGATCGCCTCGGGTGGCTCCAGTTCGAGCTCCAGCTCGGGATCGGGCTCGACCACCACGACTGGCACCACTTCGACCAATGGCTCGGGCAGCAGCAGCCTGAGCCAGTCGACCGATTTCAGCCGCACGGTGGCTCCGCTGCCGGGCTCGGGCCAGATCGTTGTGCTCAGCACCTCCGGTTTCACCGTCCTGAGCCAAAACTACGCAGCCGCCTTCGCGCCGCCTGTAATCAGCAGCGTCGTGAATGCGGCGAATGGCACGGCGCCGGTTGCGCCGGGCGGCCTGATCACGGTTTGGGGCACCGGGATGAGCCCGGTGAGCGTGGCGACTTCGCAAATCCCGCTGCCGACGGCGCTGGGGCAGTCTTGTCTGAGCGTCAACGGCACGCCGGTACCGCTGCTGTTCGTTTCCCGTACGCAGATCAACGCGCAGTTGCCTAACAACGTTATTGGCCCCTCCACCATCAGCGTTCACACACCGGGCGGGGTCAGCAGCAGCCTCCACTTCACGGTTCTAGCGACCGCGCCAAGCGTGTTCCTGTCCGGCGTCGCAGGGCCGGTCACGGGCCTGGCGACCGTCTTCCGCGCGGAGAATAATCAGCTTGTCACCGGCACCAATCCGATTCGGCCGGGAGACACGCTGGTGATTTATCTGACTGGTATGGGCCTCACCTCTCCCTTGGTGACCGCTGGCTTTCCGGCGCCCACCAGCCCCCTGGCCTGGGCTTCCATTGGACCCACGATCACGTTGGGTGGTTCCCAATTGCAGATACAATACGCCGGCCTGGCACCGGGTGAGATCGGCGTCTACCAGATCAATGCCGTGGTACCCGGCAGCGTCACCCAGGGCATGAGCGTGCCACTGGTGATCAGCCAGGGCAGCACCGGCGCCACCACGCTGAACGAGCGCGTAGTGGCCAACTAGCAGTCTCCTGGAGAAGGATATGAAAACGCTTGGAAAGATATTCCTGATTCTTGCGTTCGGCCTCTGTGGCTTCGCCCAGCAATGGGAGTTGGGAGGCATTGGCGGCGTGGGCTTCCTCAACAACGTTTCCGTGAGCGGCGCCGCCGGCTCGGCCAACGCGGGCTTTGCCCCAGGCGTGGTCGCCGGCGCCTTCTTCGGCCAGAACCTCAACGCGCACTGGAGCGGCGAGGTCCGCTATGAGTTCTTCGACAGCGGCCTCAAGCTCTCCGGCGCCGGCTCTTCGGCCTCGTTCAGCGGCGTCGCCCACGCCGTCCACTACGACCTGATTTATCACACCAACCGGAAGCACTCGCCGGTGCAGTTCTTTGTGGCGCTCGGCGGCGGCATGAAAATCTTCGACGGTACCGGAGCGCCTGAGGCCTACCAGCCTCTCAGCCAGTACGGATACTTCACCCAGACACACCAGCTCAAACCGATGCTCAGCGTGGGCGGCGGCTTCACCTACAAATTGAACGAGCGCCTCTACCTCCGCACCGAGGTACGGGATTTCATTTCCCCGTTCCCCACCACCGTGATCGCGCCGCCTCCCGGCGTCACCTACGGCAGCATCCTGCAGAATATTGTGCCGATGGTCGGCATCGCTTACGTGTTTTGATTTTTGGCGGCTGCGCGGGGCGCGCACCGCATGATCGATTGAGAAGGCCTCCGAGCAAGGGCCGCGGCGAGCCGCGGCCCTTTTTTTGCGGCACACGGCAGGTCGGGGACCAGCCTCACCTCTACAGGTGATACAGCATCAGGTACACCACCACGCCCGTGACGCTCACGTAGAGCCAGATGGGCAGCGTCCAGCGCGCGATGTGGCGGTGGCGATCGTAGCGCGCCGCGAGGCCGCGGCGCAGCGTGATGATCGCCAGCACTGGAACGGTGGCAGCCAGCACCGTGTGCGTGCCCAGGATGCTGAGATAGACGGTGCGCAGCGGCCCGGTCCGCCGAAACACCACGTGGCCGACCTGCAGGTGATAGACCACGTAGCACACCAGGAACGTGCAGGAGACGATGAACGCCGTTATCATCACACGGCGGTGCGTTTCCCTCCGCTTGTGCCGGATCAGCCAGTAACCCCACACCAGCAGGATCGCCGCGCTGGCGTTCAGAAAGGCGTTGATCGAAGGCAGAATTGCGGTCATGTTTGGGCGATCTCCGTCTGCGGTGCTCCGGTCGCTATAGGCCGGGCATTGCCCGGCTGCACCGATTGGCAATCGGCGCGCAGGTTATCAACCTGCCCCACAAGTTTCATGCGGTGCTGCGCGTGCTTTTTTGCGCAGCCAGAATTCCGGAGGCCGCCAGCAGCAGCAGTCCGAACGCCAGCGTCACCGCCAGGCTCATCACCGCGCCCGGCTGCGCGTTCGGCAGCGCCAGCGTATGATTCAGCAAGGCGATCGAATATGTCAGCGGGTTGGCCCACATCAGCGCCCGCACCCAGCCATGCGCGGTGGACATGGGAAACAGCGAGCCCGAGACCATCCACATCGGCACCAGCAGCAAATTCATAATGGCGTGAAATCCGGCCGTCGATTCCATCCGCCAGGCAATCACGAATCCCAGCCCGGTGAGCGTAAAGGAAATCAGCAGGATCGCCAACGCCACCGGAATCAACTCCAGCACCCCGATGCGCACGCCCGCCAGAGGCGCGAAGCAAAGGAAGATCAAGCCTTGCACCCAGGCCAGCGTGGCCGAGCCCAAGATCTTGCCCAGCACCAGGCTCGAGCGCGGCGCGGGCGATACCAGCATGGATAGCAGAAATCCTTCGCGCCGGTCTTCGATGATGGAAATGGTCGAAAAGATGGCCGAGAACATCACCGTCAGCACCAGGGCGCCGGAATAATATCGCTCCAGGTCGTTCGATCCGGAGCCGATCAGCAGCCAGAACACCAGCGGCGATGCCACCACCCCCAGCACGCGGCTCTTCTGGCGCCAGAAGCGGACCAGTTCGCGCTGCCACAGCGTGGCGGCGGGCAGAACGAAGCTATTCAATCTGCGCCCCTGTTTCGCGCACGAACACATCCTCGAGTGTCGGCTTGTGCAAGCCCACCGATTGGATGGCGCCGGGGAACGCCTCCACCACTTCGGCGATGAAGCGGTGGCCGTTTTCGATTTCCACCCGCACCTGCCCGTCCACGGTGCCAGCATGCAATCCGAAGTGCTGCTCGATGGCGCCCGCCAGGGCTGTCGCGTCCTCCGTTTCGAGCACGACGACATCGCCGCCGATGCGCGCCCGCAGCGCTTGCGGGCTGCCCTCGGTCACCACCTCGCCGCGGTGCAGCAGCACCAGCCGGTTGCAGCGGTCGGCCTCTTCCAGCACGTGGGTGGTGAGCAGAATCGTCACACCCTCCTCGTCGCGCAACCGCTCGACGTGGCGCGTCAGGTCGCGCCGCGCCGCCGGATCGAGGCCGGTGGACGCTTCGTCCATCAGCAGCACAGGCGGCCGGTGCAGCAACGCTTTGGCGATTTCGACGCGCCGGCGCAGCCCGCCGGAGAGCGTCTCCACCACGTCCTTGCGGCGATCCTTCAAGCCCAGTTGCGACATGGCGTGTTCCATGCGGTCCCGCAGCAATGCGCCTGAAAGCCCGTGCAGATGGCCTTGCGCGCGCAGGTTCTCTTCCACCGTCAGCGCCTTATCCAGACTCTGCGTCTGGAACACCACTCCGATCTGGCGCCGCACCGCGGCGCGGTCGCGCACCACGTCGCAGCCACCCACCAGCGCCCGCCCCTCGCTTGGCGCCATCATGGTGGAAAGAATGCGGAAGAGGGTGGATTTGCCGCCGCCATTCGGCCCCAGCAGGCCGAAGATTTCGCCCCGGTCCACGGCGAAGCTGACGTTGTGTAGGGCCGTGCGCTCGCCGTATCGATGGGTTAGATTTTCAACTTCAATCACAGGCCCGGCCTGTCCAGGAGCATCAGCCCGTAAAGGAACGGCAGGTACACCACCGAGGTGAGCAGCACGCCGCGCGCCCGCGCCAGGGTTCGGTCGCGGGCCACCCGCACGCCCGCGTGCAGGAACCACAAGCCGAGCAGCAGCGCTCCCGCCAGGTAGATGCGCCCCGACATTCCCAGCATACCCGGAACCAGGCTGACCGGGATCAGCGCCATGCCGAAGAGTACGATCTGCCGCGCGGTGGACCGGCCGTCCGGTTCCACCACCGGCAGCATGCGTATGCCGGCGCGCGCGTAATCCTCTTTATACATCCAGGCGATCGAATAGAAATGGGGAAACTGCCAGAGAAAAAGGATCGCGAACAGCACCCAGGAATCCGCCGTCAGCCGTCCCGCCGCCGCGGCGTACCCAATCACCGGCGGCATTGCGCCCGGGATGGCGCCGATGGTGGTGGACCACCAGGTGCGCTGCTTGAGCGGCGTGTAGAAGAACAGGTAGCTGGCCAGGGTGAAGGCGCCGATCCAGGCGGCCAGCGGATTTGTGCCCAGCCACAAATCAGCGAATCCGGCAACCGAAAGCGCCACGCCGAAGGCCAGCGCCGGCCCGGAGGCGAGCCGTCCCGAAGGCAATGGCCGGGCCGCCGTGCGCCGCATCTTGCGATCGGCCTCCCGTTCCAGCCACTGGTTGAGCGCGGCCGTGCCGGAAGCAATCAGCCCCGTTCCTAGCATGGTGTGGAGCAGGCGCAGAACGCCCACGTGCTGCAGAAACTCGCTCCAGCCGGCCGTGCCAGGGAGTCCAAAAAAGTAGCCGATTCCGGTGCTCATCAGAATCAGCCAAGTGATCCGCGGCTTGGTCAGCTCAATGTAATCGCGCATGTGTGGGATCGATGGCCGTCCGGCTCGTTTGCCGGGCATGTTTATGAGATGCACCCGCAGTGAAGCAAGCTTCCCAAAAGCAACCCCCAATTCACCCTCCGTCGACATCATCCTTCGGCCGGCCATCCTCGCGCCCGCCAGTGTTGAAGTTCACAACACGGCTGCCGCGTCCCAGGGATCGCCGGTGACCTTTTATTGTAATCGTTTTGGGGCGAGCAGGCTCGCGCAGGTGCAGCGGTGCAGGCTGGCGGGAATGCCGGTCGGCGCGAGATTAGCGCCTACTCACCCTGCTCGCGGCCGGCGTAAAGGGCGTCGATATCGTCCTTGAAGTTCTCGATGGCCTTGGTGCGGCGCACTTTCATGGTGGCGGTGAGCTCGCCCTGCTCGATCGAGAAGTCTCGCGGGAGGATGCGGAAGCGGCGCACCTGCTCGAAAGGCGCAAGGTGGCGGTTCACCTGGTTGACGATCCTGCGCATCTCCTTTTCGACCGGCGGCGCGCCGCAGATTTCGGCAGGCGAGCGGCCATCGGAGCCGTTCATGCCTTTGAGCGTCGCGGCCACGCCGGTGTTGATGGTGAACAGCGCGGTGAGGTATGGCAGCCGGTCTCCGATCAACAGCACCTGGCTGATGAGCGGTTCCATCTTAAACAGACTCTCGACGCGGCTGGGGTGGATTTTCTTGCCGGTGGAGGAAACGATCAACTCCTTCTTGCGGCCGGTGATGTAGATGTAGCCTTCGGCATCGATGAAGCCCAGGTCGCCGGTGTGCAGCCAGCCGTCGCGCAACACTTCGGCGGTGGTGGCTGGGTCACCCCAGTAGCAGGAGAACAGGCAGGGGCCTTTGATCAGCAGCTCATGATCCTCGGAGGCCTTGATCTCGACGCCGGGCAGCACCTTGCCGATGCTGCCGGGCTTGGGAGCGTCGAGCGGATTGAGCGCGGCCACACCGCCCTCGGTGAGTCCGTAACCTTCAATTATGGGCATGCCGACGGCCTCATAAAACTCGGCCAGGTCCTTGCTGAGCGGCGCGGCGCCGGAGGCCGGCACGCGCAGGCGGCCGCCGAAGCGCGAGCGCACTTTACGAAACAGCAGGCGGTCGGCCACGGCCAGCGGCGCACGGATCCGCGCCGGCACCGGTTTGCCCTCGCGGCGATAGCGCGCAGCGGCCAGGGCCAGCGCGAGGCCGGTGTAAAACGCCTTGCGGGAGGCGGCGGAGCGCTTGCGCAGCTCGGTGCAGATGGTGGAGTAGACGCGCTCCCACATGCGCGGCGGCGCCAGCAGGATGGTGGGCCGCACCTTGCGGATGTCCTGCGGCAGCTTCATGAGGCTTTCGAAGAAGTGCACCGGCATGCCGCAGCGCATCGGCAGAAACTCGATGACCACGCGCTGCGCAATGTGCGCGGAAGGCAGAAACGCGACCGTCGCATCTTCCGGCCCCATGGGCAGCACGGACGGTCCCATGTCGATGTTGGAGACGATGGCCTGGTGCGTGACCAGCGCCATTTTCGGTTCGCCGGTGGCGCCGGAGGTCAGGTACAGCACGGCCGGATCGGATGGCTGCGTCTCGGAGCGCAGCCGGCCGGCCAGTTCGGAGTCGCGCGCCAGCGCTTCGCGTCCCAAAGCGCGCAGATCCTCCAGCGCCAGGGCGCCCTCTGCCTCGCCGGTGAGCAGAATCCAGCGGTTAGCGCGGGCGTGCCGCAGCGCGCGGAAGGTTTGTGGGTCCTCGACGAACACCGCCGCGGCGCCGGCGGCCTCGATGGTGCGAATCAGGTCGGGCGCAGGGTAGCTGGGGTACAGCGCGGCGGCGATGGCGCCGCAGGCCAGAATTCCCAGGTCGGCCAGGTAGAACTCCAGCCGCGTCTCCGAATCCAGGACGACCACCTGCCCCTTCTCCACGCCCAGCGCCCGCAAGCCGGCGGCAATCTCCTCCGCCGCGCGGCGGTACTCATTCCACGAGTAAGTGAGATAACCGCCGGAGGCCAGGGGCTGATGCAAGGCCGGCGCGTCGCCGTAGCGCGCCGCGGTCTCCTCCAGAACCTGGTACAGAGTGCGTGGACCCACTTCAAGCACTTTATCACGGAGGCAGGGCGAGCGACGGAAGGGAGGCGACGGAGGGGACACTTGATCCGGGCTTTATGAACAGCCGGATCAACAAGTATGGCTTGCCCGCAGTGCGGGCGGCTATGACCCCGTCCTTGTCGGGGCGATAGCTCCGTTCATCGCCCTGGCAAGAACCTTGCGGCTCCGATGCGGAATCGGATAACCTTGTCTTTATATGCGCTTAACTACGATTGCCCGGGCGGCCCTCCGAGTGACGGCCGCACTGCTGATTGGGTCGATTGCCTTCGCCCAAAGCACGTCCACGCCTCCTCAAGCGGCGGGAGCCGGTGGCCAGACTTCACCGCGCTTCGACGGCAAGTGGCTCACGAAGCTCAGTTGTCCCGCAAAAGGGAACACCGAGGGCTACACCTGGCAGTTTTCGAGCGTGATCCAGAACAGCACCTTTCACGGCGAGCGCGGCACGGCAGGGGAGCCCGGCTACCTGCTGATCGAAGGCAAGATCGCGGAGGATGGCAGCGCCAAGCTGTCTGCAACCGGCATAGTCGCCTCCCGACAATACGCCCGTGGAATCCTCGCCCACAAGGGCGCGGATTATAGCTACAACATCAAGGCCAAGTTCCAGGATGCCGAGGGCACAGGCACACGGGACGCGGGCCTCGGCGTGGTAGGCCGCCCCTGCACGTTTGACTTCGTGAAGCAGTAGGCCACGAACCAGGGCGGGTATCAGGCTGCGTCTGGAGTGCCCCACTTCACTTGGGCGTCAGCGCAGCCTGACTCACCGACCGCCCATACAATCGGGTCGTCGAAGCCTATGGCTTCGATGCCGAATTGCCGGGTTGGCAAGTCGGGGACCTGCCTCACTGCCCTACTCCTCCTTGTGCCCCTTCTCGGGCGGCTTCACTTTGGGCACGCCGAAGTGGCCGCCCAACTCGGCCAAGGCTTCGAGATCGATGGTGCCGGCGATGTTCACCACGGTGATTTCCTTCGGCTCAGTAGAGACAATCGCCACACCGATGGATTTGTTGCCGGAAGTGCGCAGCCATATTTCGGCATTCTCACCCTCTTCGGAACTGACGACGCCGACGATCTTCGACCACTCCGGGCCGCGCAACTGGGCGCGAACCGGCTCCAGGTCGGCCTGGCTCCAGGCGCCTGTGGACTTGAAGGTGAAGTGCCGCACGTAGATGCCCTCGAGGCCGGCGATCAGCTTCTTCACCTTGGCTTCGTCCGGGTTGTTCGCATCGAGAAACCTCGCGGCGAATTGCAATGTGGAAGCGTTCAGCGACACCTCCACATGCTCGGAAGCCTTGGCCGCCACCGAATCGAGATTGAGCTGGAACTGCTGCGGAGCCGCCAGCACTGGCAGCGCCGCCAAACACACAAATACGAATAGCGATTTCATTGCGTTATGCCCCTAACCTCAGATTGAATGCGATGCACCGGCGCGGAGGCGAGCTTCAGCGCCAGTATTACTTCCTGCTTGGCCTCGTTCCCCTGGTGCTGGCGCCAGGCACCCCCGGCGCCGGCCGCCACCACTACCATGGCCGCCACAGCCAGCCATCGGCGCGCGTCCGATGCCCCGCGCACGGACCGGGCCAGCACACGCTCCGCGAAGCCCTCCGGCGGTTCCTGGCGGGCCAGCGCCCGCCGCAACTCGTCTTCTAACCAGTCCATCCGGTTTCTCTTTCTCCTATGCCGCGCCGCGCCAACTTCCCGCGCAGCACTGCCAGCGAGCGTTGCAGATGACTCTTCACCGTGGCCACGGGCATCTCCAGCGTGGCGGCGATCTCGGCGGGCTCCAGGTCCTCCTGGTAGCGCAACACCATTACCATCCGTGGCGCCTCCGGCAGCGTGGCGACCAGCTTGCGTAGCAGCTCGCTGAGCAGCGGATCACCCGGCGCAACGCGAGCGGCCGGTTCCCCCACATCCTCGAGCGCCACTTGCGGCCTGCGGCTGCGGCGCCGTCCTTCGTCGATCGAGCGCTGCACGGCCACTTTTCGCAGCCAGGCGGCCGCGTGCGCCGGCGTTTCGACCCGATGTAAATTCCTATGCAAGCTGAGAAACACCTCCTGCGCTACCTCCTCCGCAGTGGCCCGATCGCGCAGGAAATGAAGCGCGATGGAGAACACCATCGCCTGGTGCCGCTGCACCAGCGTCCCGAAATCGCAGCCCGTTTCCACCGCCGCGGTCAGCACCGTCTATTCTTCATCCTTCGCAAAAGCGATTTTGCTAGTGACGTCCGCATGGCGGAAACCGCTGTTAACCAGCGAAATGCTCATCGTACGCTTATAGAAAAACAAACCGGTCACTTCAAATTCGCCGCCATAACTCGCGGGAAACCATACACCGTCGGCGAGCTTCTGGTAGCTCAGGCTGAACCCGAGCCCCTTAATGTTGGTGCCGAGCAGGATGCGGACCGCGGCGGGCACCTTCGCTGCCAAGCTGGTGGTCACCACCACCGGCTCAAACTCCTGGGCGTCGATCAGCGCTTCACCCCTCCACATCGTCTTGCCGCCCTCGTCCCCATCGAAGATGCTGGCACGCTGCCCGGGCTCGAAAGCGATCCGCCAGACCTTTCGTCCGCGGTAATCCTCGATTCCGCCAACCAGCCGAAGGGAATACTTTAGCTGCTGATGATAAGTTAATGGAAACAAATCAGATTCTATCCCATCCACCGATTCTTTTTCATTCGTCATGTCTTCCGACATCTGGCCGATCAACTCACCATCGATGTCCAGCCCTTTGTAGGTGTAGTCAGGCTTGTCGTAGGTGATATAAGTGCTGTGGTACGCGTACTTTCCGTCGAAATTTGTAAGCTGTTTCTTGACACCGCGGCGGTCCGGCAGCACCAGGTATTCGCGGTGTTCCTCGCGGGCCACCTTGCCGTTGCTGCGGACCATGCGGAGAACCTGTTTCTGCTGGTAGATCCACTCTGTGCGCTGTTCCCGGCTCTTGGCCTGGTTGATGCCGACCTGCGCCATGATGGCGCTTGCGTCGGGCGTTTGCGCCGCCAGCAGGCCCGCCGCGGCGCCGGCCACAATCAAAAGCTTCACGCCGACCTCCATTGATGTATACGCCACTGAGGACGGCGAGAATGCAGGATTTGTAGCTGTGGGCCGGTGGCGCGTTCTGTTCTACGCCGAGGACTAGAGGGCAAACCGGGTACAGGCACGAGCTTTCGCAAAATCGGCGAAACTCGAGCCAGTCCCCGCTTTGCAGCTCATAACGTTACGGGGCGATATGCGACTTAATACGCTAGATTTCGCGGGTTGCCCAGAAGTTTCGGACAGTATTCCACGGCTGAATCAGCGGCCGCTTAAATCTCCGCCTGACCTTCTCGACTGGTTCCCCGCGCACTTCGATTTCCTCCAAGCGCTCCGGGCGCAGTCCGGCCTTGTTGGCCCAGGTAAACGTGGGGATCTCCGGCGGGTCAAATCCCATCAGGTTCGCCGCCACCATGTCGGTGGCCAGCGGATTCGTGCCGGCGACGATCACCTCCATCGGCACCAGCGGCCCGTCCCACGGCCCGTTGCCTTCCATGGCAGTCGAGCCGTCCACAACCACCAGGCCGAGTTTGTTCGCCCGCACCATGTCCACGATTGCCGCTGCCGTCCCGGATGGTTCCACCTTGGCTGTAGCGTCGTGCATGCGGCCCCGAACGGCCTGATAGACCGACCCCGGGTACACGCCGATCAGGTTCTTCATCCCCAGGGTGACGCCGGCGAGAACATGCGTCTTCATCATCGGAACTGAGCAAAGGAGGTCCGTTTCCGCCAGGGCGCGGTGAATGGTGATGCTGTCGAACACAAATGCACCGGGCACCTTCACCTCCACCAGTTCACCCGTGTGAAGGTTGACGAGGGGCAAGCCGAGCGACTTGGCGAGCTCGGAATACCCCAGTTGGTCGAAAACGTACTGTTGCAATCCGTTCAGCAGATCCTTTTTTGTGGTGCGGAAGACCTCGCTTCCGTGCACGTTGAACGGCGCCGCCGCCGCCGATCCTTCGCCGATCGAAACATCCTTGCCGGCCCCTTTCATCAGCCGGGCCAAAGTGCGGACTACCGGCAGCTTAGTGGTAGCCTTGGGTTCGGCGGATACGAGGTTCGGCTTCAGCAGGATGCGTTCCTTGCCTTCGGTGAGGGAGCGCATGCCGCCCAGGAGCTCGATTGCGCCTTCAACGGCTGCGTCGACGTTGCCATTTCGAATCTTGACTACACTGACGACCGGCCTTGCCGACGGCGCTGCGAGCGCGCTGGACGCCAGCGCCCCGCCGGCAACCGCCGTCAGAAAATCCCTGCGGGTGGAATTGATTAAGCGCATGCTGGTTCACCGGTAGGGATGTACGCATGTCTGGCCCCGGATGTTTCGGATAAAAGGGCCCGGTTAAGGGACCCCCAGCCGTACGGAGAGTACCCTTTCCGCCGACCGGCGGCCGTTCCTTACTGCTTGGCGCCGGTTAAAGCGTTAGTCATGCCTTTCAGCATGTCTTCCAACGGCGCCTCTTTGTATCCGGCGGGGATGGCGAAGACTTCGTCCGGTACGGCGTCGGTGGAGAGTTCCTTCAGATCGACGTTCACCTCAGCGAGCGGTGTGTCGCCGGCCGGTAAGATGGAAGCGGCTGAAGCAGCACCACTTTTGCCTTGCGCCGCCTGCGCCTGTTCCAACATCTTCGCCAGACCCGGCATAAAGAAGCCCATGTGCATGCCAAGCGTCACGTTGCCACCCTTGGTGAGTTCCGCAACCATTTTGCCGATGTTGTCGCCCATGCCGGGCATGGCCCCGAACATCTGGCGCATAATGCTAGCCAGATCGCCGAAGCCTTTGTTGCGGTCATTGTAAGCGACCAGCTCCCGCAACGCCGCCACCCGCTCGAATTCGGCCGGCTTGGGCTTCCAGACCTGGAGCTTCATGCTGATCTGCATGCCATTCTCCTGCCCCGGCATCGGGACCGGAATCGACATGTTGACCACTACCTCGCGTTCGTAAGCCTCGATGCCCTGGATGCGGTCGGTGCGGCCGGTGTCATGCGATTCGGTATCGAATTTGATCTTCGCCAGCATCTGCTTGGCTTCCTCCGGCAGGTTCTGCGTGTTCTGACCGCTGGCGCTGGCGACTTTGGACATGTAATCCGCCATCGCCATGGTGGCGTAGTGCTGGGTCTTGGGATCGAGCAGCGTAAGCTTGCCGGTGGAAATATCCGTGATGGCGACGATCGGCCCGATCGCAGCATAGCCGCGGTCGCCTTTGACGCGTGTCACCATCTCGTGGAAGGGCAACTGTGGAACCGCCGTGGGCAGCGCCATGTTGATCTTGAAATCGAATGACATTCGCATGGTTACGTCGGCGTGCAACGAGGTGCAGGCGACGAGGAATAGAGCGGGCAAAATCGAGCGTCGTAGCATAAGAAGACTCCTTTTTAGCTTAGTACACGGCGCACCCTGAATTGCCGGCGGAGCGCCACTGGCAGCACAATTCGACCTGGCCTAACTGCCCATGCCGACCAGCAGCACGCCCGCCAATACCAGGCTTAACCCGACCAGCTTGGATCGGTTGAATCGCTCGTGGAAAAAGAGGCGAGCCCACACCAGGGTCCAAATATATCCCGCCGCAACCATGGGGAACAGCACGGAGAGCTGCCCGTGGCGGATTCCCAGGCCGTAGAACACCGAGGAAGCCAGGTACAGGCCGATTCCGAACGCCAGGCGCCAGTTCAGCAAGCTCATCAACCCGCCCGTCAGCCGGACCGCGCCGAGCTTCAGAAACACGGCGCCAAAAGAGCCCACAACGGAGCCGAACAGCACCAGCAGAATGGAGCTGAGTGGAGTGGAGGTCACTGCCCCTCACCCCGGCCGAGCAAGGTCACTCCCGCCATGATGCCGGCGATGCCAATGAGCTTCAACGGACTGAGGGTGTCGTGAAAGATGAAGTAGGAAAGCGCCGTCACCCAGACATAGGACAGGCTGATGATGGGATAGATCAGCGACAGTTCGCCCTCGCGCAACGCCAGTACCATGAGTATGGTAAACAGACCGTATAGCGCGTACCCGGCGATCAGCGGCGCGTTGGTCAGGATCGCCACCAGGTTCAGAGTGAAATGGTTCATGCCGATCTTCATCAGGATCTGCGCCGCCGCGCTGAGCAGCGTGGCCCCGGCCACCATCAGGATCATGCGCCGGCGCGCGGCGGAATTTGGATTCACGCGAGCGCGCGCGGTGGTGCTGCTCAAGACCTGGAACCTCCCGGAATGCCTGATTGGCGGACTCTGCCAGAACAGGATAGCAGGGATTGTAGGTACAATGAGAGGCTGTGGATGAAAACAACGCAGCCGCGGTCGAGGAGCCGCCGGCTCGGCCGCTGGAGGCTCCGTTGCCTCAGGCGCAGCGGGGATCCATCGCGGAATGGACCGTCATTATCATCCTGCTGTTGTTCGGCACCACTTCGCTGGTGCAAGCCTTCGTGATCCCCACCGGAAGCATGGAAGACACGCTGCTCGTCGGCGATCATCTGCTGGTGGACAAACTTTCCTACGCGCCTTCGGGGCCGGTCTCGAAACACATTCTGCCTTACACCGAGATCAAGCGCGGCGACATCATCGTCTTCCGTTATCCGGTGAACATCAAGCAGACGTTCGTCAAGCGCTGCATCGGCCTGCCCGGCGACCGCATCCGGCTGAGCAACAAGCAGCTCATCCTGAACGGCAAAGCGGTGCAGGAGCCCTACGTCTATCACAAGACGCCCTATATCGAGTCCTACCGCGACAATTTCCCCAGCACTCCCAGTGTGCACCTGGAAACGGCCGCGCAAGACATGCTGTTGAATCACGTGCGCAATGGCGAGGTTGTAGTCCCGCCCGACTGTTATTTTGCAATGGGCGATAACCGCGATTATTCGCTCGACAGCCGCTACTGGGGGTTCGTGCCGCGGGCCAATATTATCGGCAAGCCGCTGCTGATTTATTGGTCTTACGACGCGCCGACAACGGCGCTGATCGGCCCCGCCTTGAGCTGGCGGCACATGGTGGACCTGGTGGAGCACTTCCCCAGCAAGACCCGCTGGAACCGGACTCTTCGCCTGATTCACGGCTACTCACTGAACTGAATGAACCGCCACTGTTATGGTTTGATCCTCGCCGGAGGACGTGGCACGCGCTTCTGGCCGCGGAGCCGCAGGCGCTCCGCCAAGCAAGTGCTGAACGTAGTGGGCGAGCGATCGCTGATTCAGGCCACCCTGGACCGCCTCGCGCCGGCGATTCCGCCGGAGCGCATCTGGATCCTGACCAGCCATTACCTGCGCGACGCCATCGTGGAGCAGCTACCCGCCGTGCCCAAGACGCAGGTGCTGGCCGAACCGGCGCAACGCAACACGGCGGCGGCAATCGGGCTGGCGGCGCACATCCTGCACTCGCTGGACCCCGATGCCCTGATGGGCGTGTTTCCCTCCGATCACGTGGTCGCCCGGCCGGGGGTGTATCGCAGCGTGGTGCGAGCCGCCTTCCAGGGCGCTGCCGGCGGACATTTGATGGTGGTGGGGATTCGGCCGCGATGGCCGGAAACCGGGTATGGCTACATCGAATTCCCGCGTGGCGCCCAAGCGGCAACGCTTGCGCCAATTCCAGTGAAGCGGTTCCGCGAGAAGCCGGCGCTGGCTCAAGCCAAGCGCTACCTGGCGGCAGGCAACTTCTATTGGAACTCGGGCATGTTCTTCTGGCGGGCCGGCGTGCTGCTGGAACAGTTGCGGCAGCACCTGCCGAAGACAGCCACCCTGCTGGCTTCCCTGCCCCGCTTCGGCTCGCGCCAGTTCACGGCCAGGCTGGCGCAGGCTTTCCCTTTGTGTGACAACATTTCCATCGACTACGCCGTGATGGAGAAGGCCGGCAACGTGTGCGGCATCGCGGCGGCGGATTTCGGCTGGAACGACGTGGGAAGCTGGAACGCGGTCTACGAGCTGCTGCCGGGCGACGGCGACGGCAACGTGGTGGCTGGCGAGTCGGTCTGCCTGCAGGCGCACAACAACTTTGTCGATGCCCGCGGCAAGACGGTGGCGCTGGTGGGCGTGGACGACTTGATCGTGGTCGATACGCCCGACGCTCTGCTGGTAGCGCGACGCGACTGCGCGCAGCGAGTCGGCGACGTGGTCAAGGCGCTCGAGCGGCAGAATCGCGAACATCTGCTGTAGACTCGCGCTTGTCGTGGGGCAGGCGCTTTCGCCGCGGCGGACCGCCTTGATCCGGCTCTTCAGCCTATTGCAACACCACCATTGGCGCTCGCCAGAAGGCGAACTTCCGCGCGGTGGGATTGAGCACGGTCACCTGACAGGTGTAGCGCCCCGGCTGCAGCTTGCCTAGCGGCAGGCTGAAACGCAGCGGCAGCGCCTTCGATTTCTCGTTCAGACCCTGGCTGACATCGAGCGGCGCCGATTCGAACGCCTTGGTCTTGCCGCGGTAAAACGCCACGCTGGCGATGATCGGCTGGGTGACCGTGGCGGCCGGTTCGTACGCTTCCAGGTAGACGTACAGCTCCTGGTTCTTGTTGAAGACGCGCGTGACGCTCGGCACCAGCTTCTGGCCGCCCTCCACCAGCGGGTTGGCAGCCAGCAGCTTCTTGTCTCTCTCCGCGCTGAACACCGCCGCGTCCAGGCCGATGCGCTGGCTGCTCAGAATGACCGAGCTGATGGGCAGCAGTTTCTGGTCGCTGGTCAAATCGGGAATCGTGAAGTTCATTTCGTAAGTACCCATCTTGCCGGTTTCATTTTCGCGCGCCAGGAACTTCAGGTTGTACTTGCCCGGCGCCAGCGTGAAGCCGGTATCGTATTCGAGCGGATGCTTGGCCAGATCCGCGGCGGTCTCGCCCTTCAGCTTGACGTCGGCCACATCGCGGACGTTCTGCACGATCTTGCCGGCGGAGTCTTTCACCTGGCCGATGAAATCGATGCGCGTGGATTCGGCGCCGCCATGGCGCGCCAGTTCCAGCTCGCTGCCGGGAATCTTCGCCACCACCGGCACGAAGTAGCGGTCGCGCGCCAGACGGAAATAGTCGATTTCCACGGCGATATCGATATCGGTAACCGGATCGCCCAGCATCAAGGCTTCCGCTAACTGCCGCTCCTTGTCCGTGGCGCTGAGCTTTCCGAACACCTTGCCGGCATAGTAACCCTGGCGGTAATCGAGCCTGGCCACGCGCGCCGCCACCGCCTTGTCTTGCAAAGTGATCTTGACGCGGCGGAAGCGGCCATCGAGCGATTCATTGGGGGAATAGTAGCCGATGATGTAGTAACTCGAGATGTCTTTTTGCGCCTGCACCAGTCCCATCGAAAGGTCGTTGTTATCGAGCAGCGCCTTGCCGCCGGTATCGGAGGCCAGCGTGTAGAGCGTTTCCTGCTGTCCCTGAAAATTGCTGGTGGCGGCGCGGGCCGAGCTGCCGGAGTACATCGCCTGGCCGCCGGGCGCCCCTTTCGTGGCGTCGCCGAGCGGCGCCGATGCCACCAGGCCGCGGGCGTCGATCGGATAGAAAGATACGTTCGAGCGGATGGCGGCGTTGATGGTGGCCTGCAACTGCGCCTGGTTATCCAGCCCGTTGCGCGTCATGCCGCTGGCGAAATATACCAGCGCCTTCTTCTCATTCAGCGAGCCCAGCATCTTCACGGCGGATTCCAGCGCCGCAAGCTGGCGGTCGGTATTGAAGATGTTGAATTCGGTATCGTCCTGCTGGAATGCCGCGCCGGTATCGGAGGCGCTGTCGTCGGATACCGTCTCATCCAGGCCCTGGCCCTCGCCAATGATGAGTTTCTTGATGTCCCCGGCAAGCAGGTCGCGGTCGTCGGTGAAGTCCTCGACTACTTTGATGTCGGTGGAGAACGTCATGATCGCCATCAGGTCGGATGCCGTCATCTGCGTGTTGAGGAATTTCAGCGCCGCCGCCTGGGCGCGCATCTGGTCCTGGATCGGCATCGAGGTCATATCGAAGAACATCACCAGCAGGCGCTTGTCCCGGTACTTGATGTCGCCTGGTTTCTCCGGCGCGATCTCAACTGCCGTGAGCGGCTTCACCGCGGGCGGCGGAGTCGTGGCCGCCACTTGCGTCCGTTGCTGCAAGGCCGGAGCGGGAGCGGGCTCCGGCTGTTCCGAAAGCTTCTGAAACTCGAACACGCTGATCTTCTGCGGCTTGCCATCCTCGGTGACCAGGAAATCGCCGGCCTTCAGATTGTCGACGGGGCTGCCGTTCTGAGACTTGACGATCACGTCTTCCACTACAAGCTGGCGCGTGGTGGTGAACGTCACGGTGCCGCGCGGAACGCCGGTCGAGTTGCTGCCGCCTTGCGGGGTTCCTTGTTGCGCGGAAGCCGCCAGCAGCCAGACCGAGAATAGGGCGAGCGTTTTTCGCATGGCGTCAAAACCTGAATCGCACCGTGGCCTGGAAGGTGCGCATGGCGTTGGCCGCGGTCGGCAGGCCGAACTGCGAATTGCCAAACGTGGTGTTCCACGCCGCCCAGGTCACGTGGTTGAGCACGTTGGTTCCGTCGAAGCGGATATCCACGCTGCGCCGTTCGCCGAAACGGAATATGCGGCCGGCGGCTGCGTTCAGGCCGAATTGCATGGGCCCGGTGATGATGTCGCGGCCTGCGTTGCCCCACTGGCCGTCCGGCGGAGTCGTGAACACCGCCGTATCGAAGCCGTATCCGGGCAGCAATACCGCACCCAGCGGCCCACCCACGTATTCGGCTCGCGTAGTACCCGTGATGCCGGTTCCACTGGCCAGGCGGCCGAGCACGATGGGAGTCTCCGGCAGGCCGCTGCCTACGGTCAGGCTCGGGCCCAGCGTCCAGTCCTTCAACAGCACGCCTTTCCAACCGTTGATGAGCGTTCCGCCGCGAGTCCCCATGCCGGTCGAATATTGGAAGATCAGGTTGAGCGTGTGAGTCCGGTTGAAACTCGATACCGAACGCTCGGCAGAGAGGTCCAGCCAGTTCTGCGCGTAACCCGAGCCTCCCCCGCCGCGCCCGCCCAGCGTCTGCGCGTCATCGATGGCCTTGGAAAACACGTACGTCGCATTAGCCAAAAACCCGTTATGAAAGCGGTGTTGTAACTGAGCGCTGGCGGCGTTGTAACTCGAGTTGCCGTTCGAGGTTTCATAAACATATCCACTCGGGTAACCGCTGGACGGCACTCCCGCCGGAAACGTCCACGGCAGAAAGTCCTGCACCTGGTGTGTGCCTTTGTTGCCGCTGTAAGTAAAGGTCGCCACAAACGACCCGGACAGGTTCTGCTGCACCGATGTTTGCCAATAGTGGATGTAGCCGATGCGGAAATTCGGATCGAGCGCAAAGGTCTGGGGAGTGGTGCTGATGGCCGGCAGAGTCAGCGCGTTCTCGAGCGACAGCGCGGGCGCCAGCGACACCGGGTACTGCTGCGTGACGCTGTACGACAACGGCGCCTGCTGCGACATCTGGTTGGCCAGCGGCTGGAATACCGAGGTGTTGTAATACAGCCCATAGCCCGCCCGCACCACCGTGGAGTGCTTGGGGAACGGCCGCCACGCCAGACCGATGCGCGGCTGAAACTCGTGATAGTCCGGGCGCACCAGCGAATCCGGCAGTCCGGCCTGGCTGGCCAGAGTACACGAACCCGCGCTGCCCACCGGCGCTGTGGCACATACCGGCGTCGGCGTGGTCCAGTCCGGCCCCACTTCCAAACTCACCAGCCGGTTGTATAACTCCGTCACTGGCGCCTGGAAATCCCAGCGTAGCCCGAAGTTGAGAGTAAAGTTGCCGCGCATGTGCCAGTCGTCGGTGATATAAGTGTCCACCCAGGAGGCGCGGAAATACTTGTCGGCTCCGCTCGGTGAGTAAGCGATGGAACTGGCGTCCGGCAGGCCGAGCAGGAAGTCGGCGAAGTCGAAGCCCGTGCCGTTGACGGCCTGACCGTTCGCGCCCGCGAAGCCGGTCATGCCGCCGGTGAAAGTGAACCCGCCGCGCGCATTCTGCTGCGCAATCTGGTTGAAATCCAGCCGGCGGAAGTCGCCGCCGAATGTCACATTGTGCTCGCCACGCACCCAGATCAGGCTCTCGCCGGCTTGATTCGTGTTGTTGTGATTGAGCGCGTAAGAGCCGTCGTTCAATCCATAGATGCCGCTGGAAAACGCCAGCGAAGGAGGCCCCCAGAACTGCGCCGCCTGGTCGTTACCGAGAATGCCCGCTACCGCCGAAACGTTCTCGGAATTCGCGAAAAATGGTGTGAGCGTGGTGGCCGACCGGCTGAAGCCATACCGCAGGGTGCCGATCAATTTGGTCGTGAAGTGATAAATCCACAAAGCGTTGGTATTGATGCCGGTCATCTTGCTGGTATCGGTAAAACCGAACAAGTTAGGCGTTGAAGAGTTACTGCCTTGCCAGGCAAAGTTCCCCGCCACCTGGTTCTTGGTATTAATCGTCTCGATGATGCGCGAGTTGATGTTGGTCCGGTTGCTGATGCTGACGATCGGCGCCTGGTAGTTGTAGCGCGAGCTGCCCGGAAAATTCGGCTGTGGGTAGAAGTTGAGCAGATCGAGCGCCGCGGAATTCAACCGGTATTGCGGGATGACGTTGCCCGCGAACGGGGCGCCGCTGAGCGGGTCGTAGATGGTGGCCGAAGCATTGGTAAGGGCGTTGAAGGCTTGCGAGAAGTTGCCCGCGCGTTCGTCCATGGTGGGCACCAGGGCCGTGGTGGTGGTAGCATTGCGCCCCCGCGTCAACTGGTAGTTGATGGTGAAAAAAGTGTGTTCCCCGCTCACCACATGCGGAATCTTCAGGGGTCCGCCCAGAAAACCGGTGGAACGGAACTGCGCGAACGCGGCCTTAGGCGTGTCTTGGCCGGTTAAGGAAAACGGCCGCGCGTCCAAAGCCGAGTTATTCAGAATCAGCGCGACGTTGGCGTTGTAACGCGAGCGCGGATTCCGGCGTCCGTTGCCGAAGGAAGCTTGGTTGCCGCGCTGTCCCTGCCGCCAGCGTCCACCGCGCCCGCCCCCGTAATTGCCGCCGAAGCCGCCGCCGCCGCGTCCGCCGAAACCCCCGCCCGGGCCGCCACGGCCGCCACCCGCCGCTGGGCCGCCGCCCACGCCGATTTCTCCCGGCTCGCCGGGAGCTCCCATGCCGTTGATCCCGCCAGGGCCGCCCATCATCCCGCCGGGGCGGCCGAATCCCCAGTCGTTCTGTTGCGCCATGTCGAGCCCGCTATTGACGCTGCCGTTGACGACATACGCGTCCGAACTCTGCGTGGCGTCGCTGGTCCCTATTGCGGCCGCGGTCTCGCCGCCGCCATTCTCGAGCCCCGGTTCCGATGATTGATTTACCTCCAGGCGCTGAAAGCCGCCCTGTTGCGCGGCCTGCTGCAGCGAGGGCCGCGCACCCCCAGCATTCCCGCGGCCTCCACCGGCGGGCCGGCCTCCCGATTGCGGGGTTGCTCTCGTAGTCGCCGGCGGCGTGGATGACGCCGTGCCTGCGGTGGGTGCCGTTTTCGACGATGGCGCAGCGGCAGTCGTCGCCTCCGACGGTCTCAACTGCTTCTGCAACGCATCCAGCGTCAACACAGATAAGTCCCAAGTCGGACTGGGTGCGTCCGCCGCGACACCGATTTCGCGCGATATCGGGCCGAAGCCCAGCATTGAAATGCGCAAAGTCCAGATGCCATCGGGCAGGTTCGGAAAGGAATACGCGCCCGAATCGTCGGTCGAGGTGACAAATGTCTTGTCGCCTTGCGTGACCGTGACGGTCGCTCCCGGCACCGGCAAGCCATCCGATTTCACCCATCCGTGATGCTCGGAAGCCAGCACGCATGAGACCGACAGACAGGCGGCCAGAAGCCATTTCAGATGCTCAGGGATATGGTGGGCCTCCATGCGTTGACGTCTTCCTAGGCGACGGCCTGCAAGAGAATGTTACCATCCGGGGTTTCGGGTTCGCGCAACCGTTCCGGATAAAAAATGGAACTTCCTTCCAAACGGCTTCCGGCCGGTTCGCTGGCGGCTGGTTCAAGGCCAGCTTCGAAAAGGACGGCAGCGTTCCACACGGTATAATCATCGTCGATGCCGCAAGGTGGTAGTACAGAGGATCGGAGACTGATGAGACTATTCCGCACGAAACGATTTCGCCTGCCCCTCCTGGCCGGGGGGCTGGTTGTGGCGCTGGCCGTGGCGTCATTCGGCTGCAAGCGCGAACCCAAGACCGTTAAGGTGGTGGCGACTGAAGGCGAGGCGCCGTCGCTCGCCTCCGTGGTGAGAACGTCGGCGACCAGCCAGGAGCCGCAGTTGCTCAACGGCTTCTATGGAATTGAAAACAACTCGTGGCGCTGGACCGCCAAGCAGTTCAGCGTGCTGCTGCGCACGCCCTTGGGTGCGGCGCAAAGCGGAGCCAGGCTGAACCTGGCGTTCACCATCCCCCAGGTTGCCATCGATCACGCCAAGACTCTGGCGCTGTCGGCGTCGGTGGAAGGCACGCCGCTGCCGCCGGAAACCTACAGCAAGTCCGGCCAGTACGAGTACAAGCGCGACGTTCCGGCTGCGGCCTTAAACAAAGAGGCGGTGCGCATCCAGTTCTTCCTGGACAAGTCGATTCCGCCCAGCGGCGCCGACCGGCGCGAGCTCGGCATCATCGTCGCCTCAATTGGACTGGAACCGAAATAGGGAACCATTCGTGTCACTGGGCGTGCGCTCTTCGCAAAGATCCATCCCGCTCCATCCGTGGCCGAAATGACCCGCGCTTCCACAACCGCCGTGCGCCCGATGGTCCTTCGCACGCTCTATTGGCTGGTTCCCCCGCTCTTCTGCTTGTGGATGCACTGGCTAGGTTTTCGCGCCTGGTTCCGCGCCGATGACTTCGCCTGGCTGCATCTGTCCGACACGGTTTACAACTTTCACGATCTTCTTCACGCGGTATTCGCGCCGGAGGCGGAGGGCACGCTCCGCCCTTGGAGCGAGCGCGGCTTCTTCATGGCCGGCTCGGTCCTGTTCGGCCTGGACGCATTGCCTTACCGCATTGTCATTTTCGCCACCCAGTTTGCCAACCTAGCGCTCGTCGCCGCCATCGGCACGCGCCTCACCGGCAGCCGTGCGGCTGGTTTCTGGGCCGCCATATTCTGGATCGTTAACACCTCACTGATGGAGCCCCTCGGCTGGGCCTGCGTGTGGAACCAGATTCTGTGCGGCTTTTTCCTGCTGTTAGCGTTCTGGTTTCTGCTGCGGTACATCGAGACCGGGTCGCGCCGCTACAACGCGGCCCAATGGATCGTGTTCCTGTTGGGTCTCGGCGCGTTGGAATTGAACGTGGTATATCCGGCGCTGGCCGCTTCCTACACCTGGCTGTGCGCGCGCCGCCGCTTCCGCGGCACGCTGGCGATGGTTCCCGTCTCAATTGCCTACTTCCTCCTCCACCGATGGGTCGCGCCGCCGCCCCACACCGGAGATTACGTCATGCATTTCGGGGCGTCGATGCTGCGCACGGTGTGGACCTACTGGACCTGGTCGCTGGGTCCGACTTATCTGTCAACGCCGCTCGGCCGCTCACCCCGGGTCCTGCTGGCAGGCGTTGGCCTGCTCACCGCCGCGCTGGCTGCCATCATGTTCCGTCAACTGCGCGCGCGTAAGTGGGCGGCGTTATTTTGCCTGGTCTGGTATCTCGCGATTCTGGCGCCGCTGGTGCCGCTACGCGATCACATCACCGAGTATTACCCGGCCTTGCCCGTGATCGGTCTCTGCTGGCTGGGCGCCTGGGGTCTTGCCGAAGCGTGGCGATCCGGCATTGCAGCGAAAGCCGCCGCCGTGCTGCTCGCCGCCATTTACGGGCTGATGGTCATCCCGGCTCTGCAAGCTGACACGGTGTGGAATTATGCGCGGACCGTGCGGGTACGCAATTTTCTCGGCAGCCTCGAGGCCATCCACCGGCTCCATCCGGATCAGGCCATACTTCTTTATGGCGTGGACCGCGCTCTGTTCGTCGACGCGGTGCGCGAACGCGCCCCCCGCTTGATTGGCATTGACCGCGTCTACCTCGCGCCCGGCAGCGATGAGCAACCCGATCTCAAGCACGAAGACGAGATCGGCGAATTCGTTCTATCGGGCGCCCTGGCCGAGCGCGCACTCAAGCGCGGTGAACTGGTGGTCTATGACGTCCGCGGCCCACGCCTCCGCAACATCACCACCATCTTCGAGGGAATGCCGGTCGAACAGAGCCTGCCGGCCGAGCTGGATCTGGCTGACCCGTTGGCCGCCAGCCTGCTCGGTCCCGAGTGGTATCCGCCCGAAGGCAACCACCGCTGGATGCCGAAGCGCGCCACTCTGCGCATGGCCGGGCCTTCGCACGCCGGGGAGCATCTCTATCTGCGCGGTAATTGCTCCGAGGAAGAGCTCCGTTCCGGTCCGCTCTCGATTACGGTCACCGCCGATGGCGCACCTCTGCCGCCAGCCGTCGTTTCCTCGACCAGCTTCGAGACTTCCTTCCCGCTGCCCGCCGCGGCGGAGCCCGAAATGCGCGTCACCATCGAAGTCAGCCGCACCTTCCGTGTGCCCGGCGACGCCCGCGAGCTGGGCCTGGCTTTCGGCGAGATCAGCGTGCGCTGATAGGGCAGCCGATTTGGGCGGACTCTGCCCAAATCTTCTCCGAAACAAAAAACTTAACTCGTGTTTTTCGGCAGACTCTGCCCAAACACGACGGACCGGCCAGCCCTGCCTATTTGAGCGTGTACGTCAGCCCGGTGGTCAATTGGAACGAATTCTTCTTGAAGTTGGGCGGAGGATTGTTAAGGTAGCTGTCGATCGCGCCCAGCGCGATGTTCAGCCGCTTGTACGCCGGCACGGTCAGCCCGATGGAAGCGTTAGCCAACCAGTCATTGGTGATGTTCCAGGTGGGAGTCACCGAGGCCGTTTCCGCCAGCACCACGCCGTGTTTGAACTTGTGGGTGAAGGCTTCGGCGAAGTTCGAGGCCGCCAGGCTCTTGTGCTCGCTGGTTGATCCATCGAAGCTCTGGTGCAGGTACACCATGCTGGCCTTGACGTCGAGCACGTTTGCGGCGCTCTTCACCACGGTCCAGCCGAGCCCGCCGCCCAGTTGCGCCCCCAGGTCGAGGCCCTGGGAATAGTTGTGATCGAATGACGCCTGCCCGAATCCATACATCCGGTGGGTAGAGAAGTATTGGTCGCGTTCCAGGTCGCCGTGAAGGATATCGGTTTTGATTTCGGTGGCGCCCGGTTGCTTTTCAATGCCGCTGGCGAAGTTGAAATCCACCAGCGTGCGGTTGCGCGGGTCGAGCCATGATTCAATCGGCACCGCCCGCACCAGGGCGAACCCGCCGCTAAAGGTGCGGCTTTGCTGCGTGGCCTCCACCAGAGTGGCCCCGGCGCTGATCGAACCAGTCCAGTCCTCGTCAAAAGCGGGGTTGTGCATCACCTGTTGTTCGAACTCGGTGGATTCGATGACGTGGGCCGCATCCGCCACCGGAACCGCTGTGGGCGCCGCGCCCGGTGCGGCAGTCACCGTGATCTGCTTGTCCGTGGCTTCGAGGCTACCCTTGGGCAACTTGGATGTATCCGAATGGCGGCCCAGCTTGATGTCCTTGCCGACAATGGTGTACGGACCCGCCGCGCGCAGCTCCTTCACCTTGCTCCAAGGGATGGTCAGTTCACCCAGCATGTCGCTTTTGAACCGCAAGTCGCCGCCGTTAGAGCGTACGAAGTGACCCACCAGCTTCTCATCGTCATTCAGAACCAGCGTGTCGGGTGGCGGCTTGGGCGGCGCGGTTTGCGCCAGCAGGCCGGCGCGCGGCATAGCCAGGAACGCCGCCAGTCCCAGACCGGTCATCATCAGACGTCGCGAATGGTTTTGCGAAGGTGTCATTTCGTTTTCTAGAATACATCGCCTGACGCTTGCCCGTGCCACCAGGAAACGCGCGCCTGCCACTCTCGCCGCTCAGGAACCAGCCGGCGACGGGCCGCGGAATCCCAGGTACACGTCGTGCAGGCGCAAGATGCCCAGGGCGCGGCCGGCATCGTCCACCACCGGCAGCGCGGAAATCTGCGATGGGCGCCGCTCCATCCGTTCGAGTGCGGCGGCCAGGCTGGCGTCCGGGCCAATAGTTACCGGCGCGGCGGTCATGATGTCCGCGGCGCGCAGGCCGCGAATGTCATCGTGGTGCGCCAGGGCGCGGCGCAAGTCGCCATCGGTAATAAACCCCGCCAGGCGGCCCTCCGGAGTGACCACGCACGCGCCGCCGAGCGGCAGGCGCGTCATGGCGATGATGACCTCTTTTACGGAAGCATCTGGCGGCACCATCACGCATTCCCCGGCGCCATGCATCGCCTGGCGCACGGAGATTCGCAAATTGCGTCCCAATTGGCCGCCCGGATGGTAGCGGCCGAATTGCTCGGGGGTGAAGTGGCGCGCGCGCATCAGGGCGATAGCCAGGGCATCGCCCACCGCCTGGGCAGCCATGGCGCTGGCGGTGGGCGCCAGGTTGTGCGGGTCGGCTTCGCGCTCCACCGTTGCATCCAGCAGCACGTCCACCATCGCGGCCAGTGGCGACGAGGTGGCGCCGAGGATGCCGATCAGCGGTGAATGGAAATCGCGCAGCAGTGGAACCAGCGAGAGGAGTTCTGCGGAGCTGCCGTTCTTCGACACCAGCACCGTCGGGTCGCCGGGCGTGTAAATGCCCAAATCGCCGTGCGCGGCCTCCGCTGGGTGCAAGAAGACGGCCGGCGTGCCGGTGCTGGAAAGCGTGGCCACCAGCTTCCGCGCCACGTGCCCGGACTTGCCGATGCCGGTGACGAGCACCTTGCCGGGATGCGCCAGGATCAGCTCCACCGCGCGCACCAGCGCGCCATCCAGGCGCGCCGCCGCCTGCGTCACCGCGCACGCTTCAATCTCCATGGCGGTGCGCGCCGCCGCCAGCCACTCCCGCTTCTCGGCTTCCTCTTCTGCCATTAGGAAACACCATCATCGCACGGAGCGCGGCAACCAGCCCGGATTGGGACCCCAACCGGGGAATTTGTAAACAGGCATACCTCCGGTGCCCGGTTTTGGCGTCTAATGAACGTATGAGCTCTCTTCTGGCTCTGCTGGCTGTACCGGGTCTGCTGGCAGCTTCCATCCTTCCCGAGGCGATCGGCCCGGCGCATCGCACCGCCGAGTCGCAGCCGGCGCTGACTGATCGCGCGGTTTGGGACGATTACGGGCTCAAGGCCTCGGAAACGGCGAGCTATAAATCGGATCGGGGCAATTTCACCGTCACTGCCTGGCAGCTTCGCGACCCCACCGGCGCGCTGGCGGCATTTGACTGGCAACGTCCCGCCACCGCCAAGCCGTCCAAGCTGGCCCCGCTCGCGGCCACAATTCCAGACGGCCTGCTGGTCACTGAAGGTCAATACCTGCTGGAGTTCGCCGGCTATCAGCCGACGGCTGGGGAACTGGCGGCGGTGGTGCAGTCGCTGAAGAACGTCGATACCACCCTGCTGCCGCTTTTGCCCGGCTACCTGCCGACCGAAGACCTCGTGCCCAACAGTGGGCGCTATATCACCGGTCCGGCCAGCCTCGCCCGGTTCCTTCCAGCCATTTCGCCTTCGGTGGCGGGCTTTCACTTCGACACCGAGGCACAACTGGGCGTTTTCCACAGCCCAAAGGGTGACATGACGTTGGCCATCTTCAATTACCCGTCGCCACAGATCGCTATGCAGAAGGTGCCCGATTTCGAGCGACTGCCCGACGCCATGGTGAAACGCAGCGGGCCGTTGGTGGCAGTACTTCTGGCCCCGGCGGACCGCGATATGGCGGAACGGCTGCTGGCCCGGGTCCGCTGGGAGGCCGAAGTCACCCGCGACGCCTACGTCCCAACGCAGCGCGACAACCCCGGTGACCTGCTCTTAAACATCTTTAAACTCATCGGGCTACTGTTGCTGTTTGCGACTCTATCCGGCCTCCTGATGGGCGCTGCCCGGGTGCTGATGCGGGTGCTTCGGCACGGGGAAGAACCGGAAGCGATGATCGTGCTGCACCTCGAATGAGGGCTAGTGCGATTTTCATAAATTGCGTTATATCTGCCTCTTAGAAAGAAATCCTCAGGCTGTTTCGAGGCCTTTTCCGGCATTGCGCTACCATTGTAAGATTTCGCGCATTGCTGCAAGTTGGGGCATAAGAGCAGCTTACGGCCTAAAAAAACGGACCGGATTTCTGCTTGACTTAGAAGCCGCGGGGAAATAAGATCCAACTACAAAAGCTTTTGGCGGATTGCGATTCCGTCGAAACTGATTCTCCCATCGAACATCACCCCTGGTAGAACAGGGGGGACAAAATGCTCACCCTTCGGGGTGAGCATTTCTTGTTTTGAGCTCTGTTTTGAGGCACTTGAAGGTCCTGCACCAGCCGCAACGGGCCTGCTGAGCCGATGGCTTGTTCCAGATAAGACATGTTAAATCAATAGGATGGGAGAGAATACCTGCGCTTTGGCGAGGACAGCGCGGGCGGCTCAGCCCTTCCACAGAAGCTCGGCATCCGAGCGGCGGACGTAATTGGCATCCAGCGCGGCGGGGTCCGAGACCTCGCTCGCTTGCCAGCACTGCCAGGCGATGCGGACGATGGCTGACGCCAGGGCACGGGGCGCAGTGGTGCGGCGAGCATCGCGAAGTCGCGAGGCAGCGAGCGCATCGGCAAACGGACCGAAATCCGGCGAGACCAATTCGACGCCTTCGGGCAGCGCCTCCAGCCAGCGCGCCGGCGGGGCGACGGCCTCGGGGCGCACCAGGCAGCCGGCGGCATCGTAGAGCGCGGCGTAGACTTCACCGCGGCGGGCATCGAGCAGGGCCGCGCGCAGGGGCGCTGTGCCGAAGGAGGCGATGGCGGCGAGATCCGAAACCGCGACGGCCGGCTTGCCCGCCGCTTCCGCCAGCCCCTTGACGCAGGCCAGGCAGACGCGCACGCCGGTGAAGGCGCCCGGGCCGGACGCCGCGGCGAAGCAATCGATGTCGCCAACCGAAACGCCATGGCGGCCGAGCAGCCCTTCCAGGTGAGCGTAGATCACGTGGGCGAAACCGGAAGCCGATTCCAGCGCCACCTGCTCGAGCAGATCGCCCGCCCGCGCCAGCGCCAGGCTGCCGTGTTCATGCGTGGTATCAACGGCCAGAATGAGAGGCGTCACCGGTTCAGATCGTATCCTTTGGCCACCATGTAAACGGTGCCGTAGCCATTCATGGCGTAAAGGCGCAGCAGCGCAATGGCCGGATAATTGACGGCCAGGCCATCAGGCAGCGTGAAATCGCCTTGCCGCGCGGTGCCGAGCACCCGATACCCCTCGTGGTCCGCGGTCACTTCGGCGGTCCACATCCAAAGTATGGAGCGGGTAGCGCGGCTGGTGCGCGTGATCTTGGCCGAGAAGTGCGCCGGGCGGCCGGCGGTAAGCGGGCCGGTGGGCTGCACGATGTCGTAAACCACTTTGGCGGGATCGATGACGATCTCCTGCACCGGAACGTCGCGCGATTCGAATTTGTAACTGCGGTTCATGCTTTCGAGGGTGGCTTCGCGGACCACGTGCAACACCCAGTCGTGATAGCGGTCGGGAGGCTCGCTGGTGAAATGGTCGCCGCCCCACCGGCGGCGCGCGGTGATGGAGCCATCGGCCGGATCCATCCAGTAGACATCGTAGCCGTGGTGCTCCACGGTGAGCTCGATCGGGCCGGGCTTATCGATATAAACGACGTACTCGACGCCGGGAAGCGCCATCGCGCGGCCGCCATCGACGTCGAAGTAGGGTTCGAGGTCCCAATGGCGCGTGCCGGCCATGAGGTTAAACCAAACCGTCATGGCCTTGGCGCCCGGCGAATTGGTGAATTGCGGACCCGAGCCGGTATTGGCGTAGGTCGGGTACTGGCCGTTCATGGCCGCCGTCCAGAGCCGGTGGCGGAATCCGGCGGCATCCACGTCATTGGGTCCGGACTTCCCCGCTCCGCTATCTTCGCGAGCGAGCTCGAGAGCGACGCCCGGCACCTGATAGAGCTGATGCTCAATGGCGCCCACGGCGGCATCGGCTGTTCCGTACGCGGCGAAATCCATCCAGCCGTCATCGAGCAGCGGCGCCGAGGTGACGCGCGCGCCGCTGGTGCGGGGGTGTTGATATGGATCCATTTGTTTGATGAGAGCGCCGGTTTCCTTGAGCAGCGCGCGCGCGCCGGGCTGGCTTTCGAATTCCTGCAGGCCCTGCCAGGTGACGTTGCGCGCGGCGCAACGGCCCACCAGAAAGCGGATGAAGCGGAGCCGCGCGGCAGGGTCGGGCAGCAGGCGGACGAAGGCTTCGGGGCTGGGAGCCAAAACCAGGTCGGCGATCATGCCCTTGGAATTGATGTAGGCGATGCGCTCGTCAAGGCGCTGGAAATAGGCCAGGTCGGGAATGCCGGGTGCGCGGAAGCCGGACACCGGGCCTTCGCCGAGCACCAGTCCGCGCAGATGATTAAACTTCTGCGCGGCGCGCGCATCCACGACGGCGCGGAAATCCGCGTCGTCCAGCCCGGCGAAGCCCATTTCGCTCGCGCCCATCCATAGGTGCGGCTGCCTGGCGGCGGTGGTTGCCCAGTGATGAACGTTGGCCACCTGGATAAAGCCGGGTGCTTCGGAAGCGGCGGCGGTGAAGCTGCCGACAAGCCCGTCCCACTCGGGCAGGTTGCTGGTAAGGCGGTACTCCCAGCGCCCGGCGTCGGTTGGCGCAAAGCGCAGCACCATGCGGCCGCCGCCATCCCAGAAAGCGGGCAAGGCATAGGTGCGCATCTCAGGCGAGCGGAATTCGGCGCGCAGATCGACGCTCGCATAAGGATCGCGACGGGCGGCGGCAGCCGCGGCGCTCAGGTCGAACACCAGTTCGCAGGGCGACCACGCGGGCGTGTTATCGCAGCTCGAAGCAGGCTGTGCGGCTTGCGGCGCGAGCGTCCCAGCCAGCGCAAACATCAGCGGGACGGCCCGGAGTGCGCCGGCAAGCGGCGCGGCGCGTCGAGTGAAAGTCACTTTACCAGTGTATAGTGCGCTACACTCGCAAAGCTTGCCATGCGAAAGCCGCGCCTACCGGCTGCGCCGGGCCGACTCCCGATTCAGCGCGTGTTCAAAACGGTACGCGACCGCCGGAGTCTTGAAGTCGCCGGTCAGAATCTCACGATTGGTTGCATCGCGGCCGTAGAGTTGCCGGTTGCTTTCCCCGTCCGGACGAAGCGTCGCGCCTTCCAGAGAGATGCCCGCGAACAGCCCGTGCGAACGGGAATAGGACAGCATTTCCGCCTGCATCTCGGCGTCGGTCTCAGCGGCGGCATCGCGGCCAATTGGGCCCGCCGCCGCGGTCGCCTCTCCGCCGATCGTAAACTTATCGGACAACAGGTGCTTCATTCCGCCATCGTTCATCACGAGTAACACAATGTCGGTATCTGAAAGGCCAATCTGAAACCCGACACTTCCGCCTTCAACCTCGACCGCGGCCGGCGCGCTCCATCCCGAGCCGCCGTGGCGGCGGCATACCGCGAACCCGCGGCCATACTTCGCGCCGAGGATGAACCCGGCCTTTTTCATGCCTGGCACGACAACCACGCAGTGCGCCTTATCGATCAGGTCCTGCGGGATACCTTTATCGGAAGCCCTCATCAGGTCGTGCAGCGTATCGGCCGAAGCGTCCAGTCTGTCATCGACCTTGACTTGTCTGTCCGCCGCGAAGGCGACGGTGCTCATGGAACCTGCAATTGCCAAAATCGCTACAAGCGTCTTGCGCATCACAGTTCTCCTCTCGCCTTTACGAAGAGCATCTAAGCTGCCAGTGTGCTGGAGATCACTCCGCTCATTCCGGTTTCCTTCTTCTCCTCCATCCGAGCACCATCGCCAGCAGCATGGCCGCCAGACTCATGGCGCGGGTGGCGCGGTGTTCCCAGCCTCCGGTGTAACGAAGTGAAATCCGGCAGGGTCCGAGGCAATCGGGCTCAATCACCATTTGTCCGATGGCATCGCCGAAGACCCGCTGCGGCTTGCCATTTGCCCAGGCCTCCCATCCCCGCTCATAGGTCACCTCAACACCGATCACTTGTCCGGGGCTTACAGTAGCGTCAATCTCCGCTTCGCTCAGGTTTTTCCATCGGAACGCCGCGGGCGGAAAGGCAGGATCTTCCAGAGCCGCGACATAGGCCTCGACCGGCGCGATATCCAGACCGTGCACCGGAGTCCGGGTGACGACTGCAGCGGCGGGGATGACGTGCGCCAGTGAGCTGGAGCGGGCCGGCACTTCATAGATCGAGCCGGCTTGGGACCGCCATAGCAGCGGAAGAACGCCGTCGAACTTGCGCGGGTGCACCAGGGCACTCTTGTAAGGATCGTCGCTGCCGGGGACCGAGATCAGGTGCGTGCCGAAAGCCTTCAGCCAGAAGATGGAATACTCGGCATCGCGGTCACCGGCATTCATGCCGCTGTAGATGGTGAAACGCACGATGGGAAGGAAGGTGTTCACGGTATGTTGATCGTGCCCTCCCAGGAGCTGAGGATTGTCGGTGAAGTCGTTGTACCAAAAGCTGGCCGATCCGGAGATGAAGGCTCGCTCGCCCTGGCGGTGCGTATCCAGCCAGCTTGCGATCTGGTACCAGCTCAAGCCGCCAGGCTCGGCCGAGCGGATCAGCTCTTGAGCAAATAGTGCCGAGTGCACGGTCTGGAAGGCGAGGGCGGCGACGACGACCGCCGATACCGCGAAACGCGCGCGCGCGCGAATACGGTCGAGAATCGAGGCGCCGGCGAACACGATGGCAAGCGGCAGCACCAGATCCATGTCCAATTGATAACGGGTAGGCTGCGGAATAATGGCCGCATTGCCAAAGTAGCCGGTCATCACGATGGCGGTGGGCACATATCCCAGAAGCAGAAAGAAGCGAAGGTGCGAAGGCGCCTTGCCGAGCCGCAGGACGAGCCAGAGCAGCAGAAAGCCGGCGGCCACCAGGGCCAGCGCGATCCAAGTGCGCTCCGTGTATCGATAATCGCCACCGGTAGTGGCCGCGTTGGCGTGAATCGCGCGGATCATGCTCGGGCTGAGCCAGGGCGAAATCCAGCACCAGGTGAGAAACCCGATCGCCGCGACGGTGAGCGGCGCCTTCCACCAGGGACGTTGGGGGAAGGCCATCAACCAGCACAGCAATGCCAGCGCCAGCATCACAATCCCAAACGCATTGCTCAACACCACACAGGCGCTCGCGCCGCCGGCCAGCAATTGCCATTTCACCTGGCGCGTGGTGAGCGCGCGCGAGAAGCAGACCACCGCCACCGGGAGCAGCGCCAGTGCGACCGTATGGGGAGACTCGCCATAGAAGACCAGGGCCTGCAGGCGACGGAGATTCAGCGCGCCGCCGGCATCGACCGCAATCGCCGGCACCAGCAATGCGGAAGCCGAGACCGACGAGTACGTCAGCGCGGCAATCAGGCTCGCGCCCAGCCGCCGGCTAAGTTCCAAAGCCATCCAGAAGACCGCCGGAGCGCTCCCCAGATAGATTGCCGCCGTCACGATGTGAAAGGACCGCGCCGCGGAAAGCCGCGTCAGCAAGCTGAATCCGGCCACCAGCCAATGAGTGAACGGCAAGTAGGCGCACTCAAACGGCAGCCCGCCGTTCCAGAACGGCCACCATTGCCATTGACCCGGATACTTGGCCATGATGCGTGGAATCGCGATGAAGGTGCCCTCAATGGAACCCGTGTAGGACGAGTACTCCACGCCGAAGAGCTTCGCCACAATCAAAAGATTGACCAGGACCAGCAGCAGCACCGACAGCCACACATGCGAGACGTGCGCGCGCGCCCTGGCGGTGGATTGGTTGTCCGGCATAGTCGCTTCGCGGCCTGTGGACTGGCGTCGGGAAGCTGTTACTAGCGTCGCACGCTTGGCGGGGTGTGTGGAGACCATAAATCAGCGGCGCTAAACACGGCGCATTGAGTAATCGGCATCCGCTCCCTGACGGTCGCGGCTCCGAAGCGGGGGCGTACGGAGCCCGCGCGGCGACAAAGCGGCTGGGGCGACAACATGGATTGGGCGGCGCTTAGAAGTGGAAGCCCAGCGATGCGGTGATGGCGCGCGGGGTGACGTAGTGGGTGCCGCTGAAGGTCGACAGGAAATTGTACAGGGCTTCCTTGTTGGTTAGATTGACTACGGTCAAACGGGCGCTCCACTTGTATCTGTCGCCGCCGAAGATGTTGTCGTGGCCAATGGCGATGTCGAACAGGCTGCGTGGCGCGATGCGCGGCGGGTTGGTGTCGTCATTCTCCGTGCCGGCCGCTGGGATCTTGAGCAGCGTGGACCCATACTGCGACGCTGGGCAAAGGCCGGTAGGGCTGATTGGCGTGGTGGTAGTGGCATGCACGCTGCCGCAATAGAGTCCCGCCTCGAACTGCTGGTCCGGCGTAAGATTGGAAACGTCGACAATCGAATCCGTCCCGTCCGGCCCATTGGCGCAATTGCCACCAGCGCACGGCACCGGGCCGGCGACGAGGCCGCTATCGTACCGCCAGTTGAAACTGAGCCACGGACCTTTTTTCCACGGCTGGTATTGGACGTGCGTGGTCTGGTTGAAGTTTTCGTCGTGGTCGATGCGAAAAACCGTGGCGCCGCCCGGCGTGGCGCCGATGCCGCTGATCTGCGGCGTGAAGAACCGCGCCGCCACGTGGGAGAAGACAAGGTACGCGGTCAGCCCATGGAAGTTCGGCATGCTGGCGCGGACCGCATAGCCGGGGATCTTGGAGCGATCCCACTCGATCGGAAAGGCGATCGGCGAGTTACCCAGCACGCTGAAGTCGTAAGCTCCGTGGGTGTATTTCCAGATGTATTCGCCATCTATCACCAAATATTTTCCAAAGGCCTGCTCGATACCGGCGTGGAATTCATTGCGCCATCCCGGACTCAGCGGGGCGGTCTCGCAAGGGCCCACGGCCGACATGAGGGCGTTGATCACCGGATCGTTGCAGCCCAGACTGGAAAGAACGAGGTTCTCATTGAACGGCGTTTCGAGCGAGCGGGCATAGGAAAGCCGCAGCACGGTGCCGGTTGGCTTGATATTGTAAGCAATCCCCAGACGGGGCTCCGGCTGGGTGGCGCTGGTGATGCCGTGGTAGATATCGCCGCGTATCCCGAGGTTGAATGTCCAGTGCTTGAGCGTGATGCTGTCCTCCACGAACAGAGCCACCTCACGAACGTCCGCGTGTCCGTAATAGTGATACAAGGCGCTGGTAGGGTTCGTGCAACCGTCGGAAGCCGGCAAGGGTCCTGTCCGGGTGAGATCGTAGCAGCCGAGCAGAGGGTTGAATGCGGGATTCGGCTGCAGCGCGCCCGTGCACTGCGACGGATCGGTCAGTGACGCAAGAGTGTTCGGACTTCCGTCCGCGTTCAGACAAACCGCGTTCGCGGTGGGATCGACCAGCCCAAGAGCGTCTCTCTCGGTGAGGATAGTGTCCTGATAGGTGACGCCCGCCTTGATGTTGTGGACACCCTTGTCGTATGACAAGGTGCTGCGCACGCCGAGATTGGTAAGCCGCCGATTCTGGCTGATGGTCTGGGACTGCAGATTGGGGATCAGGTCCGCGAAAGGATTTGCGCTCGGGTAATAATTGTACTGATCCTGGCGCGCGAAACTTCCGAACGTGAGCACGGTGTGCGGATTGAGCAGGCGCGTCCAGGCGGGCGCAATGTTGAACGTGCGGATCTGGGAACGCTGGTCGGATGAACCGACGGGTACGCCGTTGGGGCCAAGGCCTCCGTTATCGACCACCAGCCCGGACCATGCGGTGGCATTTTGGGCATCGAACGAATTCGGCGTCTGAAACCAGGAACGGGTGAAGCCGAAATTCAGATTGAGGGTGTCCTCCTGGGAAGGCTTGAGGTCGACCCGATCGAAGAAGTTCTCTTCATTGCCACGATCGTGCATGACGGAGAGCTCCGGCCCATCCAGAAAGCGGCCGCTCTGCAGGCCGTTGGCGGCAATAAAATTCCCCCATGAGTTGCCGCCGTAAGCGAGATTGAAGCCGCCACTGCCGGTGCCAAAGCTGCCGTAGGAGGCATCGACTTCGCCATGCGGCTGCGTCACGCCCATACCGGAACGCGTGGTTGCCACGATTACCACGCTGGTCTTGTCGCCATATTCGGCCGGCGGCGCGCCTTCGATCACCTCCATGGATTGCACGGAATCGAGTGGAATCTGATTGGAGAAAACCTTGCTCTGCTGGTCGGTGATGGGCTGGCCATCAACCGAAAATGAGTTTTCAGCGTGATCGCCGAGCCCATGAAACAGGCCGTTCGAATCGGCGGCGATGCCGGGGACGCTCAGCGTCACCAGTGAGCTGACCGACGAGGACTGGCTTTCCAGCGGCAGCGTGTCGAACAGGGCGCGGTCGACGTCGGTATGGGTGGTCGGGACGGTTTCCAGCAAATCCTGCGAGCCTTCGACGTCCACGGTGACCTTTGAGGTGCCGAGTTGCAGGTTCATCTTCAGCTCCACCGGCACCACCGTCCGAACATTGACGTCCTGGACGCCGACTTCAAAGCCCGCCGCGCTGGCGGTCAGGTGATAGTTGTTGAACGGGATGTTGTCGAATTGAAAGTTTCCCTCGCTGTCGGTGGGCGTGCTCCGGCTGTAGTGGGATACCGGGTTCTGAATCTCCACCACCGCGTCCTTCACCGCCGCGCCGGAAGGATCGAGAACCGAACCGCGGATGGTACCCGAACTGCCGCTACTCGACTGCGCGAAACTCGAAAGGCCGAAACAGACTCCCAGGGCAAGGAAAGTGAGAACGGCGCGCGCACATTTCATCATCTTCTCTATTGTCTTCAGGCAAATTGGCGGGCCCTAGGATAATTCGACTGGCGGGCGGTGCAGAGTGGCGAGCGAACTAGTCTTGGTGATGAGCGGACTGCCGGATGGAAGCCTCGGTGGTGGGTTAGTCTCCGGGACGGGTATGATATGGCAACTTGGCGGTACGAGGCTCGTTCCCGCGGCCGGGAATGGTCGGAAATGCGAGATGGTCAAGTAAAAGCTGAATTCGTCGAAGGCGACGTAGTTCGCGTCTCGATCGGTGCAGGCCTTGACGAGATATATAAGAGGATGTTCGAGTCCGCGTGCCGTGAAGCAGAAAAATCCTCGGCAACCATCGAGTGCGGAATCAATGTTGTTGTATTTGGCTGCTTTTGGTTCGAAGCGACCTGCAATCTGCATTTGAAAGAACTGCTCGTGTCAATCGTCAAACCACCTCGGGTCGGATCACGCCTCTGGACGATGCTTGAACGTCGCAGCGTCGTCGAGAAGCTCGACGTCCTTGGTGGCGTCTCAAGCCGGAGTGTTGCGCCAGAAATCGTATCGAATCTGAAGAAAGCCTTTGAAGTGCGTAATCGGCTCGCACATTTCAAAGGCGACGAGCCTGCCGTTTTCGGCCCGATTGACGCCGAGGAGCTTCTTACGAGGATAGCCGCTCTGCCGGATCACGAGCTCATTCTCGAGGTTCGGGACCATTGCAGAGAACACGCAGCCGCTATTTTAGCGGGAAAGAGTTGGATCGATAAAGTGTTCGAGGAGTACGTGGATGCGGAACACGCCCGTGAACAACAGTGAACTTGCTGTTATGGAGTGCGTTAAGTCCACGGGCTTTGTGGCCTCGTCGAGGAGTGGGCGGAGCGCCATGTCGTGGCGAGCGCTTCGGCCAGATCACCCGCTCAGGAGTTGGCGCACGCCGTGGGCGCGGCGCTTGCTGGCGATGAACTCTTGATCGTTGCTCAGCGTGATCAGCCAGCGCTGGCTGCTGAGGGCGCTGATCTTGCGGACGTGATCGACATTGATGAGTGCGTTGCGGTGGATGCGCTCGAAGCTGGAGTGGCCCAACCGCTGCTCGATAACTTTTAGCGTCTGGGTGGCCAGGTACTTTTTCCGGGCGGTGATGATCCACACCAGGTCGCCTTCGGCCTGAAACGCGAGGATCTCAGAGGCATCGAGGAGGAAGTACTCCTCGCCGACCTTTCCGACTATCTTGCGCGGACGCGGGCCGGGAGCGGGCGCCGCAATTTCCTGAAGCTGCGCCAACCGCTCCACCGCCTGGCGGCCGCTGACGGACCTGGCCCGGTCGACGGCTTGCCGCAATCGGTCCTGTGCCACAGGCTTGAGCAGGTAGTCGATGGCGCCCGCCTCGAACGCTTCGACCGCGTACCTGTCGTAAGCGGTGACGATGACGATCACGGGCATGTGGGAACCGCGGCGGATACCACTGACGACTTCAAACCCGCTCATGGCCGGCATCTGAAGGTCGAGCAAGACCAAGTCGGGCCTGTGCCGGGCGATTTGGTCGAGCGCCTTGGCACCGTTGTCGGCTTCGCCAATCACTTCTACGCCATCGATTAATTCCAACTCTTCGCGCAACACTTCGCGAGCGATGGGCTCGTCGTCGACGATCAGCGTTTTCAGTGGCATCGCACAGAGGCGGAGCTCAGATCATTCTAGGACTCGGAAATCGCTTACCAAACAATTTTCACATGAGCGGCTAGGAAGCTGCGGCAAGCGGGCTGAGAATACCGGCGGGCGGCGCAGGGACGCATAGGACAGGCACTTGTGTCAACGCGTGACCAGGGTTCTGGCGGTGGGGACGGAAAGCTCAGCGGCGGCGGTATTGCGATCCACGGCAAGATGGAGGCTGGCGGCGGGGCCGTAACAGATTTCGAGGCGGCGCCGCAGATTCTCGAGGCCGACCCCGGTGCCCGGACTGCCGGCTGCGTCACCGGAGGAGCTGTTTTCAACCACAATGCGCATCTGCCCGTCCTCGATTTCGCCGCGGATGCGAACGTAGCCAGGCTCGGTGCTGGGCGATATGCCATGCCGGATGGCGTTCTCCACCAGCGGCTGCACGGATAGCGCGGGAATGGGGACTTCAAGAAGCGCCTCGTTCACGTGGATCTCCACCTTCAGCCGGCTGCCCAGCCGCGATTGCTCCACCTCCAGATATGCGCGCACAATTTGCATTTCCTGCGCCAGCGGCACGAAGGTCTTTTCCGATTGCAGGAAGTAACGAAAGACCTCCGCCAGGTTGAGCACCATGCGGCGCGCTCGCGCGGCTTCGCGCGGTATGGTGCCGTAAACGGCGTTGAGGGCGTTGAACAGAAAATGCGGATTGATTTGCGATTGGAGGGCGCGCAATTCACCCTGCGAGACCAGCCGCTCCATTTCGCGGCGCCGCAGCGATGCCACTTTTTCGGAAACCTCCGTGGCGGCGCGCGCCAGCATTCGGAAATCTTCGCTCAGGTAGCGCCTTCCGCCCTCGCGACGGCCGAGAAGGATGAGCTTCGAACTACCCGAGCCGAGCCGCACCGGCACCACCGTTTCCGCCCAGCACCAGGCGCGCAGCGATGCTGCGTCCGCGATGGCGCTCGCCGGTGCCGGGGCGTGGAGGCTTTCCGCGTTCGCGATCTCCGCGCCTGCCGCGATCGCGTGATGGGGCGTTCGCACAGCGTCGGCCATGGCGGAGGCGGACCACTCCAGGAGCGGATCTTCCTCGGTGAACGGCGGGCTGTCCTTTATGCGGCCGGCCAGACCCGCCATACTGCTCTGCCGGAAAATGACCGCCGTCAGCCACGCCTGCACTCGGCTGCGCAGCCAGGCAAACAAAACCAGAAACAGACAGACGCTGATCAATAGCGCCGCTTCACGCAGCGGATCGGCAATCCGCTCCACCAGCAGCAGGCGGAAGGCGGCGGCGGTTACCAGCAGCGTGAGAACGACTGCCAGCATCGCGTTGGCGAGAAAACGGATGAAGGCGTCGAGCAGAACAAAGCGATAGTCCTGCAACAACAGAAACAGGGCCAGCGGGATGCCGGCGTGGTGAACCACCAGTTCGCTGGCCCAAGCCTGGCTTGCGTGGCCCGCGCCAAAGTGGACGAATGACATGGCGAACAATGCCAGGCACATGGCAGCCAGGATTCGGATTCCGCCGGGGCGTCGACTGTAGGCCGCGCTGGCGGCGGCCAGGGCGGTGAGCAGAAGGAAACCGATGGTGGTAACCAGTAGCGCGGCCTCATGCCAGGCAGCGGCGTTGCCTCGTATCTCGACGAAATGCATGCCGGATGCTATCGCGCCGAGCACGTACCCGGCGATCACCAGGCCGCGGTTTCTGCCGCCCAGCGAGATATGCAGCAGGACCGCTGGTAGCACGGTGAGGGTGGAAAAACTGCAAGCTACCAGGATACCTTGCACCGCGGCGGGCAGGCCCGGCCAAGTCAGCACAACCAGGGAGCCCAGGTTCCACAGTAGCGACAGCACCGCCGCCAGACCCGGCAGGTACCGGCCGCGGGAACCGGACCAGCCGCGGCCGCTGTAGAGCAGAACCAGGAAAATCGAGAAGATCAGCGCACCAGCCGAGTGACCCAGAATGTTGATCAGCAGAGGTTGGTTCCATCCCGGCATGGCGCGCAGTCTTGCACCTTCAATCCTAGATCATTGCCGGTCCTGCTTGAACGATTGGGCGGCCGAAACGCATGGCCTGGTAAGCACACGCGGTTGCGCCGGGTTCAGCCGCAGGCAGCCATGGCCTGCCGACCGCGGGCGCCAGCGGTGCGAAACTCGTAGCTGGCGATGCAGACGAAAATCCACCCGGGCGAGCGCCACACGGGTTTAGCTTTGACGGTCCACTGCAAGGGCGTGACACCGTAGAGCGGAACCGGCCAGGCGATCGCGAGATCCAACTCGGCAACCTGGGGAGGAAGGTCCTCGGGGATGCGCAGCCGCAAGGCGCGACTACTGATTTCGATGGTTTCTCCAGCGCCCGTATGCACCAGCCGCTCAGTGGAGTACGCGCGGTATTGAAACTTGAGGACGATTGGATACCACCTGCCAACGGAAGTCTTCGGGGGAGGCGCGGACCGAACCCTCTGATCAGCGGTGATGCGTCGATGACTATTACCGCTCAACTTCATGATGGATAGTGCGATCCGGGCACGGATCGTTTCAAAAAGGACAAACGGCAGGAGGCCGGACAAGAGGGTGCCGGCGGGCCGGGCGGCTGCGATTATCCTTCGCATGGGTTGGGTTCGACGGAATTGTCTACTATAATGAACAGGATACAGGCGGACCATATTGGAGTTCCAAATCTTCGATGCGGCTTACGTGGACCGGTTGACACACGGTGATCCGGACACGGAGCTGCATTTCAGCAGCTATTTCGGGCGATTGCTCGCCGCCAAGCTGAGAGTGCGCAGAATCGCACCGCAAATGGCCGAGGATGTCCGCCAGGAGACGTTCCTGCGCGTATTGCGAACGCTGCGGCAGGGGGAAGGCGTGACGCAGCCGGCGGCTTTCGGAGCGTTCGTCAGCGCGGTGTGCAATAACGTGCTGCTGGAGACTATCAACAAAGAGGCGAAGCATCCGGCGATTCCGGAGAATGCGCCCGAGCCGGCCGATGAACGGATCGACTTGGACGCTTCGCTGATCACCGAACAGCGCAAGCGCGCGGTGGCGCGGATTCTGGATTCGCTCCCTGCCAAGGACCGCGAGGTGCTGCGCCTGGTGTTTCTGGAGGAAGCCGACCGCCAGGAGGTTTCCAGGCGCCTGGGCGTGAGCGCCGAGTATCTGCGGGTTCTGCTGCACCGCGCCAAGAACAGGTTCGAAGAAGAGTTTACGCGCACGCGCGGCGAGTTCCTCCGAACGCTGGCCTTTCTTGTCGGTTTCGCGACGGCGTGACGCCGTCAGGCCGGGCGCGGCTTACGGCACCATCGGTCCGGCCGGCGCGTTGCTCAGATCCTGCCCACCCGAAGCGCGGCCGGCTCTTCGTTGCCCGTGCGACCTAAGGCGCGCCATGACGGTTGCCGCCCAATCGCCGCCTTCACGCCGTACCGTGGAATTCGTGAAACGTTTGAGCACCAACGCTCACTACCCGAGTAAAGCCTGAAGAAGGCTTCGAGTTACACCAGGCATTCGGGGACGCGTCGGCGGCGGCGTTTTCCGCCACCCGCGAGGCGTGCTCTTGTGGAGCACGGCAGCCTGATTGCCTGGTGGGATAAACCAGTTTTCGATCCGTTCCGGCCGCGACGGGAGGGTTGCGGTTCCATGGAATGGTCGAAAGGCGGAGGATGAGGCCGCCATTTGCGGCGCGCGGAGGGCCAGTCAAACGGCTGGTGCGCCCGCCGCGGCCTCTCCACCGATCCAGGGAAGAAGCGGCGTGGCTGCGTCTTCATTGAGCGCCCCGGATTCATCCAGCGCCCGAGGGCAACGCGGTTCAAAGCAAACCCGTCTCGCGTACCTGTAGCCGAAATGAAGCCTCCGCGCTCCCCTCTAATTCCCTTCAACTTCAAAACCGCGCGAACAAGCGGTGTCCGGGGGCCGCGCGCGGCGTCTGGTAGCGGCTGGAGATGGCGATTTGGTTGAGCCGCTGCTGGCACCGGGCGCGCTCGGTGATTGCCATGAGGCGGCACCACTCGAGCAGTTCGCGCGTCTGCCGCATCCGGGCCGCCGAGAGTGTGCGCCCGGCAGATTCGCGGCGCAGCCGCTCGCCCAACTCCACCCACAGCGCGTTGGCCTTGACGAGTTCGCCAGAGGCAACGGAGTCCCGGATGCGGTCCTCCAGCGGTTTTGGCGGGCCCTTCATTTCCTTCCGCTCATTCGTTCATGATCGCCTGGGAATCGATCTGTTCGGCTTGCATCATCTGGGTCAGAAAGCTCTGCTGCTGCTCCATGGTCGCGATCATGGCATCGGCCGCCGCCATCTGATTCGTCAGGTTGGTCTGCATGGTAGTGACCTGGTCCTGCTTGGTGGTGATCTGTTTGCTGATCGATGTGATCTGGTTCCCCAGATTGGTCTCCTCGTTCGTCACCAGCCCCACGGTCGGGTCTACCAGGCCGGTGAGCGCGTTGGTGGCGCTTTCGAGCCACCCTCCTCCGGTGGCCGAACCGAGGAAAGAAGCCACTCCGGCGGGGTTGCTGGCGTAAGCGCTGTCCAGCGTCTGGGAGTCGAACGTCAATTGCCCGGTTTCGCCCAGATCGAGGCCCAACTCCTTCAGTCCGTTTACTCCACTCGTCGACGATGAGAAGTAGGTAGCCACATTATCGATCGCCTGGTTGATCTCAGAGAGGATGGATTGGCCCTGCAGCGGGCCGGCGCTTTGGCCGCGCTGGTTATCCAAATCCGTCGCCACCTTGTTATACGCCGAGGTGAATGAAGAGAGCGCGCTACTGAGAGCGTAGTCGTTGCCGCTCACCGTGATGGTCGCCGGATTGCCGCGATCGCTCGATAGCAGATTGACCGTGAGGCCGGTGGCGATGGTTGCCGTCCGCGAGTCGCTGGAGACCGTGTTGCCGGACCCGTCGACGATGTAACTCGCCAGGCTGCCGGCCGGACCCTGCGATTGCAGGCTGTCGCCGCTGGAGTCCTGGATATCGAGCGTCTCTGCGCCGAGCGTGGTGGCTTGCAGGGAAATGCGCTGGTCGGGACTGCCGGCGGAGCCTACGTTCACCACCGTAGCCTGCACCTGGCTGCCGTACTGCGAGTTGATGGCGGCGGCCACACTGGACGCGCTGCCATCTGTCGACTGAATGCTGTAAGTGTTATCGCCGATGACGAGACTGTAAGTTCCGCCGGGATCGGTGGTGGTTCCGGTCCAGTTGGCGGTGCTTAAGCTGGAGGCGTAGGCGCCGACCGAATCCACCTCAATCGAATAGCTGCCTGCGACCACGCCGGCGCCGGTCGAGGCGCTCACCACGGCGGGATTGGAAACATCGGCCTGGTAGGAGCCGCTCATGGCCGAGTCGACTCCCTGGATCGCCGTTTGCAGCGCGCCCAGATCGCTGTCGATGCTGGAAAGGGCGCTGGATTGGCTCTGCAGGGCGGATTCCTGGTTGGTGAGCTGGGTGATCGGCAGCTCGGCAATGGCCACCGCCCGGCTGATGACGTTCTGCAAGTCCTCCGAGTATTCGCTGGCGCCGGTGAACGTCCCCGAACTGCTGCCCGTGCTGCCGTTGGAGGTCGAATTCGAGGAACTGTTGGACCCGGCGACCGTAATCGGATCGAGAATGGTGGTTAACGGATTGCTGACGGCGCTCATAAATGCTCAAGCGGTCCGGGGCGGAAGGGGGGTCCGGCCCGGACCGCGGTTCAGGCCGGCGGTGTCACCCGCCGGCGGTCAGGAGTTTGCCTACGCGTTCTTCAACAGCGTAAGCAGGGCTTGCGGTTCGGCGTTGGCCTGGGCCATGGCGGCAATCGAAGACTGCTGCAGGACCTGGGCCTTGCTGAGGTTGGCCGCTTGCTCCGCGACATTGGCATCGCGAATCTGCGATTCGGCGGAGCTGAAATTGGTGATCTGCGACTGCGCCAGGCTGGAGGCGAAGGCGAGCTGGTTTTCGCCCGTGCCGACAGCGGCTTGCGCGACGCCTAGCGAACCGACTGCGGCGGTGATAGCGGTGACCGCGGCCTGTGCCCCGGCGATGGTGCTGATGTCAGCCGTGCCGCCGGCGCCAACTTGATAGGAGGACAGAGTCACGCCGCCGTTCACGTTGCTGGCGTTGTATAGACCCGTGCTGGCGGCTGGGGTCGTGCCCAACGAGACCGTGAAGTTGCCCTTGCTGATGAAGTTGATATCGGCCGCACCCCCGGTGCCCTGCACAGCCGTGATCTGCTGCAGCGACGAGATGTTGGTTGCCTGCAGGGCGGTATTGACTTGAGTCAGCAGGGCGGTCAAATTCGCCGGTTTGGTGGCGACGTTGATGGTTGTGCTGTGCGCGACGCCCGAGGAGTCTGTCGCAGTGAAGGTGACTGCCTGATTCGCGGCACTCAAGTTCGCGGTGAAGCTCACATCCGCTTCCGCGGCCGGAGTGGTGCCGCTGGCCGGAGTACCCAGCATATAGGAACCGCCGGAAATCAGGTTGGTGTTCGCCGCCACCGCGCTTCCGACGTCGCTCGAGGAAGTGACACCGAACCCCATGAAAGCGTTCGCCGCAACGTCGCCTGCGGTAACCTGGAAGGCGCTATTGCTGGACGTGAACGCGAGCTGCTGTTTGCCCAGGGAATCGCTATGGGTGGAGGCGGTGATGTTGGCGGCCTTAAAAGCGGTAGCCGCACCGGAAGTGGCTCCGTTGGCGGCGGCCGTGATCGCCGAATTGATGGCGGACACCAGGCTGGCCGTGCTGTTCACGCCAACCAGGCTCACATTCACAGCGATGCCGCTGGCATCGCCGAAGCCGGGGCCGGTGAACACGAATTGGGTATCTCCATTCGCCTGGCGGGTGTCGTTGGTGGTGTCGTTCACGATGTTGGCGACGCTGGACGCCGAGCTGGGACCCAGATCATAGTCATTGGAAACGCTGGCTGCCAGTTTGACCGCTTGCTGGCCCGACAAACCCAGGCTCTGCGTATCCACGGTGGCGTTGCTCAGATCGACGTTCACCACACCGTTGGCGGTGCTCTGGCTGCCGCTGCCGGCGCCCAGATAGACGGCCATCTTGCTGGCGAATGTGCCGCCGGTATTCAGGCCGATTGACTGCGCCTGCCGGTCGATTTCGGCCAAATCGGACTGGAACTGGTTGTTCAAGGTGGTACGGTCGCCGGTGAAGCTGGTGGAGGCCGATTCCGTGGCCAGGGTTTGCAGCGTGTTGACGATCTGGCTGATGTTGCTCATGCCGCCGTCCATGATCTGCAACTGGGCCGTGGCATCGTTGCCGTTGGCGACGCCTTGCGTGAGCTCGGCAATCGCACTGGCATACTTGTTGGCAACCGCCAGGCCCGCAGGGTCGTCGCCGGCCGTGTTGATCCGGTAGCCGGACGTCAACTGCTGGATGGTGTTGCTCTGGAAATTGCTGTTGGTGAGCAGGTTTTCCTGCGCAATAAGTGAATCCGTATTGGTTTGAATC
>Ga0187876_1000095_pt1 | contig 86772 bp, 77 predicted proteins | sample June2016WEW_17_4_FD_133000 | JGI IMG/M metagenome (GOLD analysis project Ga0187876, IMG submission 133000) | Peatland microbial communities from SPRUCE experiment site at the Marcell Experimental Forest, Minnesota, USA - June2016WEW_17_40 | ecosystem: Environmental > Terrestrial > Soil >... | reverse complement strand
CCAGGCGTTGGCGGGCGAGCCCAGGTCGTGCTGCCCTTTCCACCCGGCTTGCCAAGTGGTTTGCGCTCATCACGGAGACTGGGTCGAGCCCGCGCGCGGTCCGCACGTCGCCGGCGCACGGCCAAGAGCGGCGCCGCCGCCGAGTCGAACGGCGCGACAACTGCCCGGCGAATCGGGAGGAGCGCGCGCACCAGGACGGCCCAGTCGCCGCGCTCCAGCACAAGCCGGCGCACGGCCACGTCGAGGGGCAGGAGGAGCAGTGCGAGCGCTAGTAGCGGGCTTTGAAGCGGCTGAGGCACGTCAACCGGTGCGAGATTGTTCTCAAACGCCTGCCGCGGCGATGTGAGCACCTGCCCGCCTCCGGCCGTGGCAATCGCAAGCAACGAGGAATACTGCACACCGCTTTCCTGATAGTCGGGAGCGTATGGCACCACGAGGCCGCCGCTGATTGTCTCTGTCAGTGGTGGGGGTGTCCGTGACTTCGTCGGCTTGGCTCCAGGCGACTGGCTGCCGCTGTTTCCAGGCGCGAGCGTGGCCTGCACGTCGATCAGGTAGGCTCCAGCTGCATCGGCCTGAACCTGGCCTTCGAAGTGATTTGGTGCTGTCGGCTGCAGCTGTACGGTCTCGCTTGACCCGGGTCCGGCCACGTGCGCGGTGAGCGACTCATAGGCCGCATTGGTCAGGCTATCGACCCCAATCGATACGATTCCGCCTGCGACCGACGTCTCGAGGCTCAGACTCGTGCTCTGGGGCGGGGGCAAGCTCCAGTTCACCATGGACGCCCACAGATTCTGCGTCTGCTTGTTCGTCAGCCAGTCCGCCGTCCACCGGCCTTGCACGTCACTGGTCCAGGCAACCGCTCGACCCAGTCCGTACTGCCACTGGGCGAGAATCGGGTCGCTCTTGGGACTCGCGAGCACGACGGTGCCGAGCGGTTTTGGCGTGGTGATGACGTAGCCATATAGTGGCGGAATGGCCGTCAGTCCTTGAATGATCGGACTTGGCGCGACTTCTTGTGGGAAGAACTTGCCCTGCATGATCCCGGTGTGGGAGACCGTGCGCGCCACCTTGAGGAACACCTGCGGGATACTGTTGACGTCATCTGCCGGGTAGTACTTGCCTCCTCCCTGCGAGGCAATGGTGCGCATCGTGTCGAAGTCTTCTTGCGTGGCGGCACCCGTCTCGATGGTGGAGACGCGAATACCGGCCGCCACAATCTGCCTAAGCAGGCTGGAGTAGTTATCATAGGCGTCCCCATCGCCCAGTAGAATGATGTGCTTGGTTTGCGCTTTAGCCTGACGAAGAACTTCGTACGCCTGCTGCAAGTAGGGGGCGTAGCTAGGTGGGTCGGCCGGCTGCATCGCTTCTATCGCGTTGACAATGGCGGTCTTGTCGGTGACGTGGCTCAGCGGCCAGACCAAGTTTGGCTGAGCGTCGCTGATGGCGATCATGTCATCCGGGTTCAGCAGCCCAACGACGCCCTCGCCGGCACGTTTTGAAATGTTGACGTTCATCTGGCTCTCGAGGTCCTCGATGATCAGCACTACCGCCGCCGTCGGCAGATCCTTGCGCTTTGGCAAATCCATGCTGACGGGTAGCACCTGCTCCAGCGGCGTCGAGCCATAGTTGCCCAGTCCATAGCTATTCTCTCCGCCCACTACTACTAGGCCGTGACCCAGGTCGCCGACGAACGACTGCAGGGCAACCATCGTGTCCGTGCCCAGCACGTCGGCCGGCACATCCACTAGCACGATTGAGGCGTAACGCTGCAGGATGGACAGGTCTGAGGTGAGCGCGTCAGCGGCGCTCACCTCAACCGACATGTGGTCCGCCTCTAGCGACTTGACGACGTTGACGCCGGCACCTGGGGTGCCCTCGACAACCAGAATCCGGGCGGGTCCAGCAACAGTCGTAAACGCGCTGGCCTGGTTATTTTCAGGAAGCGTGTCTATCTGAGGCTGCACCACAAAGGTGAACGTATGTAGTCCGGGACTCGATGCCTGAAATGTGGCGTCGATCGTCGTCTCCCCGACTTGGAGGCTGGCCGAGCCTGAGCGCACGGCCTGCCCATCCTCAATGAACTGGTACGAAGTGGTTTCCTGCACCGTGCTGTTTACCTGAGCATCGACGGAGAATTGCTCGCCTTTGTGCAGGCTTGGCGGAACGGTCAGGCTATCTACACGAACCTCTTGGCCGGTGTGCGCGACAATCGGGACGGTGTCCACACGTATGCCCTCACTGTGCAGCAGTTGCGCCTGGCCCACGGCATCGCCGATGTTTTCGCGGCCGTCGCTGAGCACCACGACCCGGCGCTGGTCTGACGACGGGAGGAGTGCACCGCCGAGGGCGATGCCTGCTGCGATGTTGGTATAGTCGGGGTCAACGACCGACTCGATTCGCGGCAGGCTCGCGAGTGCCGCGGGCGGCTGGTCGATGACCGCCGACTTGCCCACAGCGACTGTAGCCGCAACATCGTTTCTTCCTCGATAGCGCAAGGCGGAGTTGATAAACTGGACGATGCTTGGCTGCCCGCTCTCGGTACTTGCGGAGAGATCCGCCACGAATGCCACCGCTTGCGCGTTTCGGGGCAGATTCAACGTGGCGCCAGCCGCGGCGAGTGTGAGCGCGAGGAAGATGGCCAGTCTGATGCACAGCGCCGCGATGTGCCGCGCGGTGGGATGACCTCGGTGCCGGCTGGCCCACAACCACAGGGTGCCGGCTAGCATGATGGGCAAGAGAATGAGGGCAACCGGAGTTGTAAACGTCATCGGAGTCGCATGGCCACGAACCACTCAGCCGCCAGCACGAGAAGGGCAGCCATCGCAATGCCACCGGTAAGCTCGACCGGCACCTGGCCGGTCTTCGCTACAATTGCACTCCCGCCGGACTGGATGGCGCTAGCGGATGCCGATAGGCTGCCTGGAGCGATTTGGGGCGTTACGACAAACAGCTCTTGACGGCGCACAGCTCCCGCCACCACCGTGACGGTGTAGACGCCAGGCGTATCCGTATTGGTGAAGGTGACCTGCCCTCCCTGTTGATCTGACGCGGCGGATACGAGCGTGAGCTGGGTACCATCCGGCGCACGCACGGTCGCTACCGAGGTGTCAGCCGGCAAGGTGATATGGACGAAGTCTCCGGGATGCACAGTCGCTTGGTCGATCGAGCTGTCGGGTGCCAGCCACGAGAGCAAGTTGGAAATGAGAATTGGGAAGTCGCGGGCAAGCGGCAGGTCGGACTGCCTGAGATCAAACAGGATTACGGCGCAGCGAAGGCCGGTAGCGCCGTTCGAGGTAGTGCCTTCCAGAAGCAACGGTCCGGTCCGGTCTCGCAGTGCAACGTGCGCCCAATCTGGCACCGATGCCACGCGGGCCATAAACACGTGGATGTCGGCCAGTGTCACGAAGCGCAACAGTCCATTCGGATCGTCGCCAAGTTCGAGCGCATCGGCAGTGCGATCGCCGCCCGTGTGTATCCCAAGCACGTCACCGGGAGGATCGATGAGCAGCAGATCGGCTGGCGGCAATATGCGAGGGACAACCTGGTCGAAGATCACGAGGTCCGAACCGCTTGCCAGTGCGGGCGAGTAATGTTGCGGGTCGACCGTAGCGACGTCGAAATCGCTCAAGGCGCTGAGCACGCTTGAGAGGAATACATTTCCGGCAGTGACGACCAAGATCTTGCTGTGGCTCTGCTGGTTTACCACCGACCAGGTGGTGTTGTCCGCCGTGAGAGAGTCGGCGCCACTTAGCCTAGCTTCGATCACGCTTGCACCCTTGGCGAGAAAGGTAGTGGAATGCAGGACATAGCTTCCAGCAGGAACGGCAATATGATCTACGGCTTCGAGCTTTCCGTCTGCTCGGAGCTCGACGTCACTATCAAGTTTGACCGAGCCATTGTTTATCACACGATACAATGCGTTGATTGCGCCGTTGGGCTGGCTCTGGGCTACCAGCGAGTCGATGCCGAGATTCGGCGATGCTGGGCTGCCGAAGACGATGTCCTGGATCGGCACGGACGTGTTGTGCGGCGGCACTGGTGTGGCCGCGGAGCGGAGCAAGATCACCAGGGCCTTCGCGGCGCCACCCTGACTTGCCAGGGCGAGCGCCAGATTGAGCGCGGCGGGCGTGTCGGGTTGCTCAAATCCAGGCTTCTGCCCAGCCAGAGTGGCGTCGACATCACCCTTGTCAGTACTGCCGGCCAGCAGCACTCTGGGCCTACCGTCAAGACGAATGACGCTGACAGACTTGTCGGGGGGCATGCCGTCGACAATGGCGTGCGCTTTGGCAACCTCAAGGTCGAAGCGCGAGTGCCCTTTCTCAACGGTCTGCGTGGTGAGCGACGCGTCGAGGACGAGCACGACATTCGAGCCGATTGTTCCTGCACGCAGCACATAGGGGCGCATCAAGGCAAATACGATGACCACTACGGCGAGCAGCTGCAGCAAAAGCAATGGTTCCGCTCGCAGGCGCTGCCATGGGGTATTGGCACGCGTATCTACCACGGCGCGGGCCCACAGGTACGTGCTTGGCAACGTCTTGCGCGGGCGACGCAGCTTGAGAAAATACTGGGCGAGAACTGCCAGGCCAACTGCTGCGAACGCAATGGCAGAGGGAGCGAAGACGTTCACGCTGCCACACCGAGGCGCACGAGCAGGCGGAATACGACTTCGTCGATGGCGGAGTCGCTTGCGAGCTGCGCAAAGGCCATGCCGTGCTGCTGGCACCAAGAGGCTACTTCGGTGGTATGTGCCACGAGGGCCTGGTGGTATCGCGATAGAAGTCCGGGATTGATGCTGACGTCGGTCTCCTGCCCGGTCTCGGCGTCGACCAGTGTCCAGTCACCGTCAATAGACGGTCGAAGCTCGTCTGGCGATAGTACCTGCAACACACTGACTTGCTGGCGGCATTCGCCGTGCAGCGTGCGCATGCTGGCACGCCAGTCGCTGGGTGTCAGCATGTCGCTTATCACGATAGCCAGGCCGGGCGCAGGCTTGAAGCCGCGGAACGCGGCCAGCCTGTCCAGCTGCGTAGCTCCAGTTTGCGGCAAATCGGTGATGAATTGCCAAACTTCCGGAGCCCGTGCCCGGCCAGAGCGGGGCGGCAAGTACGGCCCTAGGCGATCGCCGATGCCTGCAATGGCAATCCGGTCGTAGTTCGCGAGCGCCACGTAAGCGAGGCAGGCCGCGACCTGTTTAGCCAGACGGCCCTTTGGCGGGGTGCCACCCGCCATTGATGCCGAACAGTCAACGAAGATCGTGACGGTCGTGTTCTCTTCGGCCTCGAACACGCGCAGGAACAACCGATCCATTCGCGCAAAGGCGTTCCAGTCCACGCGCCGGAAGTCGTCGCCCTCCGCGTACGTTCGGTAGTCGGCGAACTCCACTGAGCTACCGCTGGCCAGTGAGCGCCGCGGTCCCGCCCCGGCGCCTGCCGTACGTTGGCGAGCGACGAGCGCAAGCCGCTCCAGTCGCTGTACCAGGGCTGGGTCGAGGCCGAGATCTTGATCCATCAGGGGTTGCCCAGTGTCTCGATCGTTTCCGTGATTACAGCGTCCGTTGAGACGCCTTCGGCGAGCGCCTCGAAGTTGAGCAGCAGGCGGTGCCGTAGGGCCGGTAGCGCGAGGTCACGGATGTCATCTGTGGACGCGTTGAAACGTCCGTCCAGCAGCGCCCGCACTTGCGCTCCAGTGACCAGTGCCTGCAGTCCCCGTGGGCTCACCCCGGCGCGTACGTACCTGCGAACGAGCGAGCCGTTCCGGGCATTAGCCGGATGCGTGGCGAGGATCAGGGCGACTGCGTAGTCCGCAACGTTGCTGGCTACGGGGACGGTCCGCGCAACGGCTCGTAGTGCCAGCAGGTGGGGGCCGTCGGTGACCACAGACAGCGCATCGGGTGGCTGAATTGTGCGCTGGAGAATGCCGTGCAGCACACCGGCATCGGGAAACGGTACGAGGACCTTGAAGAAGAAGCGATCGAGCTGAGCCTCCGGCAACGGATATGTGCCTTCCATCTCGAGGGGATTCTGCGTGGCCAGTACGAAGAACGGCTGTGGAAGCTCGCGAGTACTCTGGCCCACAGTGATGGTATGTTCCTGCATCGCTTCCAACAGAGCCGACTGCGTCTTTGGGGTGGCGCGATTGATCTCGTCCGCGAGGACGAGGTTAGCAAACAAGGGCCCCGGCTGGAAGCGAAACGTGCGGCCTCCAAGCTCGTCTTCGCCGATAATGTTCGTGCCGGTGCAATCGGCCGGCATAAGGTCTGGTGTGAACTGAATGCGGCTAAATCGCAGCTGCAGGGTCTGCGCCAGCGATCGTACGAGTAGCGTCTTGCCGAGACCGGGCACGCCTTCCAGCAGGACATGTCCCCCGGCGAGCAGGGCCACGAGGGTTTGCTGGATGACGTCTGCTTGTCCGACAACGGCCTGAGAGATCGCGGCGTGCAATTGTTCGCCAATGGCTTTCACTTGCTCGGGCGAGGTGTCATCGGTCGTTGGTGTCAAATCAACGCTCATCGAGAAGCGCTCTCCTTCTTCGCCGGCCGGGCGAGCCTGAGACCGAGCGGGCACGGCCCACTGAGTGCGTTACGGCAGCAAGGGCAGCCTCACCGTTGCAGGTCATTGAAGTAGCGCTTGACTGCGGCCTGCAGCGAAGGTGGCAGCGCGATGTTGCCGAGTCCGGCAGTTGCCGCCGCGCCGTATCGAGCGATTAGCTGCTTGTATGCAGGTGAGCCGACGGCAACGACGGACCCCAGCGGACCAGTTTGCGTGACTCCAGGACCGCTGAGCCGGGTGCTGGGCACAAATACGGTCTGTTGCTGGCCTTTCTCACCGCTGCCACTGCTCCCGGTGGCACCACTCCCGCGTCCGTTCTGATTCGCGTTGCTCTTCCCAGCCCCTGCTCCCGGTACCGCGCTAGAGCCACGGCTCTGCGAGGCGGAAGACGGGCTGCTGGCGCCTGCCTTTGAGGACGCTGACGCACCCGTTGCGCCGTTGCTGGTGGCAGCTGAAGCTCCGGCCGTGCCCTGGGCTGATGCAGCACTTGCCACCGCCGCACTCTGCTGGCCATTTGTCTCGGTACCTGCAGCTTGCGCCTGCTGGCCTGCCTGGCCGATCTGCGTCGGTCCGGCTCCCGGCGTGCCGGCGCTTTGCGCAACTGCTGGTTGGTTCTGCGGCGTGCTCAACGCCTTGTTGTCGTTATTGCTTGGCGAGGCAGTCACACTATTGGCAAGGTCACTTTGAATCTGCTGCACCTGCGACGCAATGCGCGACGCTTCGGCTCTAGAGTTCGCCTGGGTTTCCTGCTGGGCCAGCTGCTTTGCCGCGGATGCCAAAGCCTGGGATGCAGCCCGAAGATCGTCGTCAGATAGGCTAAAGGCTGCTTGCCGCAGATCCTGGGTCAAGCTGGACGGTGCATTGTTGGCTGCTCGTTCGAGGGCGCTTGCCACATCTGCTCGTTGGGCAGCGGACATCTTGGCCAGCTGTGACGCCAGGCCTTGAGCTGCTTTCTGCGTGGCGGCAATGTTTCCAGATTGGAGCGCTTGGGCGAGCGGCTTCGTTGGACCACTCGACAGAGCCTGACTCATCGCCTGCAACGCTGCACTGGCTGCCTGGCCGCTTGCCTGCAAGTTCTGGAGCTGGCTCTGAGCCGACGACAGAGACTTGAGCGCAGCCGTCGTGCTCGGCGCCGACGCCAGCTGCTTTTGCAAGCCGGCCAGGATCTGAGCTACTGGATCGGCCGTCGGCGCCTCCGAAGGTCCGGCCTTTTGGCCGGCGGGCCGGGGCAGGTTCTTCAGCACCTGCGACGTAGTCGCAGCAGCGTGACGTATTGCGGATGTATCTGCGGAAGCGTCATGGGATGTCGCATGGGTGTTCGGCAGCCAGAACGCTCCTGCCACGAGCAGCCCTGAGATCACGACGAGAGTGGCCTCGATGAGGGGAAGCCGCATCCGTGCAGCCTCGGCGAGATTTGTACCTCCGAGACAGCGCTGCGCCTCCGCACGCTGTAGCTCGTGAATCTCTGACGTCGCGCCACGAAACTCGTAGGCGGTAATCAGGCGATCCTTGAGGCAGAACACCTGGTCGGTGCGACGAATGGCACTTATGGCGCTGGGCCACGTCGATGCAACCTTGGCGGCTGTGCACACGACGACGGCTGCCAGGTATGCGAGCGTCCATCCGAGAGGGGTTCCTGGCAATGGTGGTTGCCAAGGCGATAGGCGAGCAACGGCGACGATGACTGCTACGCCGAGCAAGAATGCCAAGAGCGCTCTCGCTGACGACCGGAGCATCAGGTCGCGCGCGAGTGCCCGGCGCACTGGCCGCACCATGAAGTCTACGTCAAGGCTGCTGCCACTGAGATTTGCCGTCACCATGCTCATCACCACCGCCAATCCGTGGGCCGGGAACCGTCCAGTCCGGCACCTTTGCAACATACCATCGTGGCCAGCATGGGTCACTAGGCTCTCTGGTGGCGCAACACCACCGTACTCAGCGCGATGCACGCGACGCTGATAGCTGCGCATCCCAGCACCGAGGTCTGCCACACGCCAAACGGCAGCGGCGTGAGGAACGTTGGATCCTGACTGTACAGGAGTGCCGCGAGGCCCAAGGCGGGATCGAAATAGGCGGGAAACGGCGCGGACGTAGCGCCGAAATTCGCGTAGTTGGCTTCATTCAAGTAGAGGCTGAGGAACGCCAAGCCGGCGACGAGCAACAGCACGAGCATATAGGTCACGACTGTGGAGGCGCTACTTCTCCTGGTAAGCGTACTAACCAGAATGCCGATGCTTCCGAAGCAGAAAATCGACAGCACAAACAGCAGGACGAGCTCGGCCAACTTGTCTAGCCCGATAGACCCAAATAGAAACACGAGGGAAAAGATGGGCAAGGCACACACAATCAGCAGTAGGTCAAAGGCAATGGCTGCCAGCAGCTTGCCCGTGGTGATGCCGAGGGACGACACCCGGGTCACGAGCAGCAGGTCAAGGGTTTGTCGCTGTCTCTCACCGCTGATAGCTCCGGCGGTAGCCGCGGGCGTGATAAATACGATGAGCACGCCCTGCACGAGGGCGAGCGTGTTGAACAGATTCAGTCCGACGAAGGTAGCCTGGTTTGCACTGAACGTTTGGGAACTCAAATTGCCGACCAAGGCCAGGTAGGATACGAGGGCAACCAAGCCTAAATACAGCACAATCAGGGCCGGCGATCGCCAGCCCCTCATCCTCGTTCTCAGCTCCTTGCGCAGCACCGGAATCATTCGTCTCTGCCTTCGGTAATCTGCATGAATACGTCTTCCAGATTGTCGCGAACGTGCGAGAAGGTAATGACTCCTAGCTCTGCCTCCACGAGCGCTCTGAGGATGTCACGCAGGCCGGCCTCATCCGCGAACGTCCGGAATGTAACCTGGCAAGGAGCGGCAACTGTCTGCTCCTCAAGCTCCTGTGTGAGGATGCTAGGATTAGTCTCCTCGACGGAGACGACGGCAGGGTGCTGTTTCAGCGTCGCAATCACCATGTCGCGCTGGGCAAAAGCTCGCACATCAATAGCCTTGCCCGAGCTCATGTCGCTGAGCACCTGCGCAACCCGGCCTTCTCGTAGAAGGCGGCCGTCCTGAATGATGCCGATATGCGTGCAGAGCTCGGCGAGCTCGGGAAGAATGTGCGAGCTAATAAGCACTGTCTTGCCAAGGCGCCGCAGCTCTTTAACGATCTCGCGCATCTCAACGCGCGCCCGCGGATCCATTCCAGATGCCGGCTCATCGAGCAAGAGGACGGCTGGATCGTGAACCAGGCAACGCGCCAATCCAAGCCGTTGCTTCATGCCGCGGGACAGCGCCTCCACGTACTCACGTCGCTTATGCTTAAGATCCACCAGATCCAGCAGATCGTCTATGGTGGCCCGACGAGCTCGCACGGGCACGTAGTAGCTTTCGGCATAGAACTCGAGATATTCCTGTACGGTTAAGTCCTCGTATACGCCGAAGAAGTCAGGCATGTAGCCCACATGCGCACGCACTCGGGCCGGTTGCCGCGCTACGTCCGTGTCGCCAATGCGGCAGCTGCCTCGATCGGCCTCGATTAGGGTCGCTAGAATACGCATAGTCGTGGTCTTTCCCGCGCCGTTGGGTCCGACAAAGCCATAAATGCTGCCTGACTCGACGCGCATCGTCAGACCTTCGAGGGCGCGGGTATCACCATACCGCTTGAAGAGACCGTCTACCTCGATTGCAGGAGGCATGCGCTGCCCCGTTCCGCGAGCTTGAGCATCTCGCCCGCCACTTGCTGGCCTGTCGCCGACGTTAGGTGACCTAGCAACTATCGCACCTCACCTGAAACGCCGAGCGACACTCCGGTATTTGGGTCACTCAGATTGAGATCGCCCGACTGGGCACTGATTCTAACGCGTATGACGCCAGCGCCGTTGACGAATCTGCCGGGCTGGTTCACGGTGACCTCGCCAGTGGTCACGTCGACCGGCTTCCAGATGCCAGCTGTCCAATCCCACAGCGATGCTGTTTGGTCGCTAAGGCTACCTCCTGCGCCATAGGAGCCCACGGAGATGGTCAGCGAGTTGAGCAGGACATGTGCCGAGACCCGGCTGGTTGGGGGGAGCGTTGCCACGAAGTATGCGCTGCTACCTGGGCTCAACGTGATGCCAGAACCGTTCGGCGACTGGAATGTCTGGTCGCTTCCGACCAGGCGCGCAGGAAGCGTGCCCGAGTCAAGCGCAAACGACCCTTCGGCCAACTGCACTGGGAACGATTGCACCACCATGTCGGTATCTACTCGATTGGGGTGCGAGCCGTTGACGCTGAAAGTCTCAGGTTGATTGATGGTCCAGCCAACTGCTAGGACGGCGTTGAAGGCTGCACCGGTGGTGGTGCCCAGCACTGCTTGTGAGATGTTCTGGTAGCGCTGGCTCACAGATTCGTTCGGACTGAGCGGTACCGATGTGCCGGCAGCCAGCAGATGCATGCCGATAGAAAGCAGGTTCTGCGCCGGTGCCCGCAGCGTGGCCTGCGGCAACCCGGTCGCATGCCCCGAGTCGAGCGCGCTGAGGCTATTCGTGGCGCTAGGCTGAGGCAGGTAGGACACGCCGGCGTAATCCTGGCTAATGGTTCCTTGGTTTCCGCTTGCTCCGGTAGTGTCTAGAGCGACCGCTCGGGTCGATCCGGGGGGCATATCGCCCAAGTACTGGAACGTACTGCCAAACGCCTGCACCAGCACCCCGTAGAATGTAGCGTTGCTCAAGTTGGTCACGCGGCCAACGATGACTCCGGTGCCAGACACGGTCAGACTGCTGCTCAAGTGGGGTTGATTTGAAAAGACGCCGCTAAAGGACACGCTACGATTGGACCAACTGCTCATGTCGGGCATTGTGACCTGGGCACTCTGCTCCGCCACCTGGATCGGACTAGCTGCGTTCCCGATGTCCGACGGTACTCCGTACTGCGCCTGATTATAGAATAGCGGGGCTGCGAGCAGGCTGCTGTCATCTGGTGTAATCGTGTAGGCCCCTGCAGCCGGCGAAATGAGGCCAACGTAGCTCTGTCCCAACGCGAGGCTTGACCCTGGGTTCAGATACTCCACGCTGACGACCTCGGTTTGCAGGTCGCGACCTCTGCCGTAGTACGCACCGCCGAAAACCGCCAGCACCAGCAGTACCGCGAGTGCCGGCAGCGTTATCCAGCTCCAGTCGCGGTGCCGCAGGTGATTCAGCAAGACGAAGTTTAGGGGGATCAAGCCTGCGACGTAGATGCCTAGCAAAATGACGAACAGCGTGATGGATGGTGGAGCAATGCTGCTAATTTCACTATTGATAGTGCTGGTGGCGTTAGTTGAGCTATCGGCCATATTGGCGCCTGCGAACGACGTGGTAAGCGTGGCCGCGCCGGCCCGGCTCGTGGCGGCTAGGAAGGTCCAATAGGCCTGTACCCCGCCCCAACTCGCCAGCGGCTGCAGCGTGGGATCGAGCGCGCTGTAGACAACCGAACCCAGACCGACAAATCGCTGCACGACCAGCGGCCGGCTAGAGCTTGCCGGCACTTGGCTACCTGCGTATATGTGCCCGGCATCGAGAAGCGTGCGAGCATTCAATGGCGCGCCGGTAGCAGCAATTAGCTCTCCAGACGGGAGTGCGGACCCGCCCACTTTGGCCAGAGAAGGAGCGTGCAGCAATGTTTGGGGCGGCGACAGGCTGATCGGGCGCAGGGAAGGCGGCAGCCCGGAGACTGTCTCCTGGGCCGTTGGGCCACCCACCTCAATCAGGGTACCACCGGAGCGCACCCAGGTTTCCAACGCGCCAAACTGATCGGCGCTCAAGGCATTGGTGTCGAAATTGGTCAGGCACATGACGTCAAGGTTGGCCAGCGTCAGTGGTTGTGGATCGAGAGATCCGGCGTCCATCGGCACTACCAGCAGCTGGACTCCGCCCAGTGAACCGCCGAAGCTCTTCAGTTGAACTCGGGTTGCCGGTGATCGAGACAGCACCCCTACCAACTCGGCACCGTCGGGCACCGGCGATAGTGGAACCGCCTGCTGCGCCAGCGTCGTACCGTTTGCGTCGAGTGCGACCGTAATGGACTGCCCCAGATCGGCTCCTGGCACGTATAAGGCCACCTCTTTAGTGGCAGCCTGGGGTAGCACGACGGCTTGAGAATAGGTGACCCGGTTGTATGGTGCTATGGCTGTCGACTGCTGAATCGCATCGACGATATCGAGGCTTGCCGATATGGTGGCTCCAGTGTTGGACAACCGCACGTGTATCGGCAGAAACGCATCAGGTCTGTAGTACCCACTAAACCCAACAGAGACCTGCATTTGAATCGGTGGTGCGCCACGTGCGATTTGAGGTAATGCCAAAGTGGAGGCGCAGGCTAGCAGCAAGGCAAGCGGAATTGCAGGACGCCCTGCTAGGGGGAGGAGATTCATGTGGTAGGTGTCTCTCGCACAGACATGGCATGCGTGGTCGCTCGCATGCCACAAGTATAGGATGGGCCTGCGTTAGGAACAAGCGAAGGTAACTTCTACGACCAGCCGACCGCCATTGGCGGCATTTCCACGGCTGCGTACACATGGGTGCTACTGGCGGCGGCAACCCGGTCCAGCATGTCTGCAGGCCTGCCGTACGCTTGGCATAGGGTTGTCATAAGCATGCCCGCTTCGCGTAGATTGTTGCTGCCTTCCAGCCGATTCGTGTCATTCAGCACGTTGCCAAAGAGCGCCACAAACCATTCGGGGTGATATGACGAGTCAGAAAGACGCTCGCCATACGGTTCCGCGTAGATATTGCCTCTGGCCTCGATGAGAAGCCTGTCATCCTCAATGCTGATGGTGCCACGAGAACCCACTATTCTGCCGTCATTCGTGCGGGACGGTGCTGCCCAGGAAAGCTCGATCCTGCCTGTGGCCGCTGGGAATTGAAGGTCGAGAACGGCGAAGTCTTCGACCGGTGCGTGCTTTGGCAAGAGTGTATCGAGTTTAGCGCGCACGCCCACCGGATCAGCGTCGATCCAGTTGGCCATGAGGTACAGCTGGTGCCAGCCGTGATCCAGCACGATGCCTCCGCCCGCATAGCGAGGCTCGGTGCGCCAACGAGGATGCCAGCTTGGCACGCCCAGCGCGCAGTCTGGCCGAAGTGTGCGAAGCTCGATGTGCTTAATGCGGCCTATTTCCCCACTCTTAAGCACTTTGCTCACCAAGCGATGCAGGTCGCTTTGGAACCAGCTGTTGACCGTGTAGACCTGGCTTCCCGATGTGGCTTGAGCTGAGGAAATGGCACGGTACTCCGCCTGGCTCGCAGCTAGGGGCTTTTCACACACGATCCGGCTTACATTGGCTTTGCAGCCTGCCAGGATGCTAGTCGTGTGGTCACTGGGAGGCGTACAAATGTCCAGGACATCAAGCGCCTCTGCACCCAGCATCTCGGCGCAGGTCTCGTACTGGCGGGTATCGGGCAGCGCAGCCGCGGCTGCGGCACGCCGCTCCGGGCAGGTGTCGGCGACGGCAACTACGTCGACAAACGGCAGACGCGACCAAGCCGGCACGTGTGCCGACTCGGCGATTCGTCCGTAGCCTACTACACCAGCGCGAAAGATCCTGCTCTTCATCGGTACCGGCTTGCCTCCCTACTTACACTTGAGTGCGTACGAGCACGCGCTCGATGACATCCAGTCCTGCCGCTGCTTCCTCCTGAGAAATCACCAGTGGTGGGTTAATCCGGAGTGCCGTGCCGCTCGGCATGACAAGTAGACCATGCCCCAACAGGTCGGTGAAGATTGTGCGCATCTGTTCACGCGAGAGTGCTTCGCGGGTAGTTCGGTTGGCGACTAATTCGACGCCAAGCAGCAGCCCCTTGCCGCGGACGTCACCAACAATTGGTGCTCGGTCGGCGATTTCTCTCAGGCGCTGGAGCATGAAACTGCCCACATCCGCGGCATGCTCGCCGAGCCGTTCGGCGCGAAGAACACGCAACGTGGCCAAGGCGGCGGCGCAGGCAAGCGCGTTCCCGCCATAGCTCGAGCTGTTCCCACTGGGCTTGGCCCAGGGCTCAGCCCGTGCCACAGCTTCGCGTGCGGCGATGCCGCTGATAGGATAACCGTTGCCGAAACCCTTGCCCATGACGAGAATGTCGGGCTCGACGCCAGCATCGTGCATGAAGCCAAAGGCGGGGCCGGTGCGGTAGAAGCCGGTGATCATCTCATCCACTATCAGCAAGGCGCCGATGTTCCGTGCCACATTCTGAACTTCGCGCAGGAATCCCGGCGGCGGGACTACATTTCCGCCGCGGCCTTGAATCGGCTCAACGATGATCGCGGCGATCTCGCGGTTCGTACCGTGCTCGATTGACTCGCGCAGGAATCGAGCCGCCTGCCTTGCACAGTCGTCGTCGCAACCGAACACGCAGCGATAGGGATTTGCATAAGGTGCCGCGTGCGTGCCGGGCGCGGCCATGCCGTAGCCCGATTGCTCCCCTTCGGAGAGCGGCCTGGTGCCTTCCGTCTTGCCGTGATAGCCGCCCCAGAAGCTGACGACCGTACTCTTGCCCGTGGCGCACCGCGCGAGCCGCAACGCTGCCTCAACTGCCTCGGCGCCGCCGCTGTAGAGCTGGATTCTCGAAAGATGCTGGGGGAGCACCGCGCGAAGCTCTTCCAACAGCTCTACGCGCGATTCTGAGGTGAACGAACCGGCAGCGAGTTTGCTTGCCTGCTCAGCTACGGCTGCGGCATGGGCTGGATGTCCGTGCCCAATGCTGCACACGCCGATCCCGGCCATGAAGTCGACGATGCCGTTGCCATCTACATCCCAAAGAACGGCTCCCTGGCCGTGATCGAAGCACACACGCGCCCACTGGGTGACGCTCTGCAGGCCGGGAGCGATAATTGCGCGCTCGCGGTCCCATAGTTCCAACGATCGTGGTCCGGGCACTGACGTCTTCAGCCACGGGAGGGTCGCAAGCATATGCACTCCTTCTAACGTGGGTCAGGCACGTGAACGCATGTGGAGTGCTAACTGTCACGATACGCGCACGGCAGAAGGAGCCACTGGCTTCGCCGTGGACGCTGCAATACAAGAGTATGGCAATCTCCAATTTGCCATACCCCGTGGACCAGCGTTGCGACATCCGGCGATAGGCTGCCAAATGCCACGATTCCCGGCGATGTACCCCCCACATCGCTCCTTGTAGTGCGAAGATAGCATGCTTACGCAGTATGGTCAATGCGAACCGAACTGATATTTGTGTCAGCGTGCCTCACGCCTGGGTTCTCAGCCGGCGGGAACCGTCACGCGTGCTCGCCCTTCGGCGGGGCCGACCTTACGCACTGCCGTGCCGGCTGCCGTCACTTCCATCCATTCGTCGTTGTGCAGGTACTCAATCTTGAGGTCGACGCCGACCACGGCGTCCGCGCCAAGGCTATCCGCCTCCGCCTGCATGCGTTGCAGCGCCAGCTCGCGCGCTTCATACATCAATTGGGTGACCTCCTTGATCTCGCCCTTGAAGTTGGCCTTGAACCCCGCCAGCCAGTTACGCATTGCCCCCATGGAGTAGACGGAGTTACCTAGCACGAGTCCCAGCACCTGATAGCCGGCGTCGTTGATGAGCCAGAACTCCTGGCCCGTTAGATCGGAAGTCGCCGCGTGCAGGCGGCCAGCCGTGGGGAGTGACGGGATCTCAAAGGCAGGCTCATCCTTGTGATCGCGATGAAACATGGATTGACTGTCCTTTCTCTGCCCAGGTCGCGGCTTTGGTGCGCCGACAAGCGGGTGCGACGCTAATGGCGCAAGTATAGCATGTGTCGCCGGGGCCACCTGCTACACTGTACCGTTGTAACTGTAGGTGGGCATGCCGTGGGTAAGGCTGTTTACCGGCGCCGGCCTATCTTGGAGAATGTTGGTTAGGAGTTATCGCACATGGTGAAAGTGATTTTGGCAAAGGACGTGGAGAACCTCGGCAAGGCCGGCGAGTTAAAGGAGGTTTCCCCGGGCTACATGAGGAACTTCCTTGTGCCCCAGCAATTGGCTGTCCTGGCCACTCAGGGCGAGCTCAAGTCGCTGGATGCACGACGGAGCCAGATCGCCAAAGCACAGCATAAGGCACGAACTGCAGCCGAGGCACTTGCCGATAAGCTCTTGAGCGTGACGCTGGCCTTCCAGGTGCGCGTGGGTGAGCAGAACCGCCTGTACGGTTCGATTACAAGCAAGGATATTGCCGATGAGCTGGCGCGCTCGACGGGCATCACCGTTGACCGGCGAGACATTGAATTGCCTGATGCACTCAAGACGTTGGGAAGCTTTAGCGTGCCGGTAAGGCTCGGCCACGACGTGAAAGCGGCCATCAACGTGACGCTGCAGGAGGCGGCCTCCGCTTGATCAGGGAACCGGTTGCCGGAACGGGTGACGAGAACCTACCGCGCAGCCTCGAGGCTGAGCAGTCCGTCCTGGGCAGCCTGTTCCTCGATCGCGACGCTATTATCCAGGTAACTGGTGTCCTGCGCCCGGAGGACTTCTCGTACGACCCTCACGCGACCGTGTATCGTGTGATGGTCGATCTGTACGAGCAGGGCCGCCCCGTGGACATCGTTACGGTGCTGGGCGAGGTCGAGCATCGCGATGTACTCCAGCGTGTCGGAGGTCGTGGCTACCTGCTGTCGCTGGCGGAGCTGGTGCCAACCGCCATCCACGTGGAGCACTATGCCCGGATTGTCGAGCGTCTCTCCGTCCTAAGGCGGTTGATTGGCGCAGGCGCTCAGATCATGAACATTGCTCAGCGGGACGGCATCGACGTCGAGGAGGCGTTGAGCAGCTCCGAGGAGGCGTTATCCGCTGTCGCCCAACGTCGCGGCGCACCGGGCTTCGTGCCTGTCCGCGACGTACTGGCCGGCATCCTCGAGCGACTAGACTACGTGCACGAGCATCGCGGTGCCATTGTAGGGACGCCGACCGGGTTCATCGATTTGGACAAAATCCTGGGTGGCTTGCAACGGTCGGACCTCATTATTCTTGGGTCGCGGCCGGCGCACGGCAAGACTGCGCTGTCGCTCGGCATGTGTCACAACGCCGCCGTGCGCTATAAGCAGCGCGTAGCACTATTCAGCCTGGAGATGTCGAAAGAGCAACTGGTGCAGCGGCTGCTCTGCATGCAAGGCCGGCTGGATAGCGGCAGGCTCCGCTCGGGCTACATCGACGACGACGAATGGACTCGCCTGATAGACGCCGCGGCCGTGCTATCCGAAACCAAGATATTCATCGACGACTCGGCCGGTGTTACGCCGGCCGAAATGCGCCACCGTGCTCGCCGGCTACAGGCGGAGCAGGGCCTCGACCTGATCATCGTAGACTACTTGCAACTGATGTCGGGCAGAGCTTCCGAGAACCGCGTCCAGGAGATCAGCGGAATCTCGCGATCCTTGAAAGTGCTGGCACGCGAGCTGAACGTGCCGGTACTGGCTCTGTCGCAGGTGTCTCGTGGTGTGGATGCGCGAGCGTCCCATGTTCCTTTGCTCTCTGACCTGCGTGAAAGCGGATCAATCGAGCAAGACGCCGATGTTGTCCTGTTCTTGTGCCGCGAGGAGATGTACGACGCGGAAACCGAGAAACAACACATCGCCGACATTTATGTTGCCAAGCACCGTAACGGGCCCACGGGGCAGTTGGCGTTGTACTTCGACAAGAACCAGACAAGGTTTCGCGATCTCGAGGCGCGCTCGCTGTGAGCGGCGCCGATGGTGCTTGTGACGGTGACAAGGGCGAGCAGGATGCTCGCGCCCCCAGGGCGCACGAATGCGTGGCGTTAGACGCAATACATGGCACTGACGAGGGCGAGCAGGATGCCCGCGGTTCCAGGAAGCGGCCATGAGCGGTTTCGCAGGATTCTATGGCAGCCGCGCGCCGAATGTACCGGTTCCAGATGCCTTCTTTTCCGTCCTGCTGCCACAAATAGACTCATTGGTGGAGCTAAAGGTCACACTTCACCTTTTCTGGCTTCTTGCCCGGCGGCAGGGAGTGCCGAAGGCCGTTTCGCTCGACGAGCTGCTGGCGGATCAGGTGCTGCTCAAGTCGCTCAAGCCGGGACGCAGCCCCAGAGCTGCCGAGGACTACTTGAGCGAGGGACTCGAGCTGGCCGTCACCAGGGGCACGGTCCTCATGGTGTCGCTGGGCCACAGCGAGACCGCGATGCAACGCTGGTACCTCATCAACACGCCAAAGAGCCGGCAGGCGCTCGAGCGGCTGCGCCGTGAAGATATCGATCCGTCCGAAGTGGTGGGCGTAGAGGTGGGGCCGATCGAGGTCGTTCGCATCTACCGGCCGAATATCTTTACACTGTATGAGCGCAACATCGGTGTGCTCACGCCACTGATCGCAGATACGTTACGCGAGGCAGAGCTGACGTATCCAGTCGAGTGGGTACCTGAAGCGATGCGCATTGCGGTCGAGCTCAACAAGCGAAGCTGGGCATACGTGGCGGGGATCCTGAAGCGGTGGGAATCTGAGGGGAAGTCAAGTGGAGCCGATAGGCGACATCCTGAAGCGTCTGGAGATCCGGAAAAGTACACCGGAGGTCGGTACGGGCACGTCGTCAAGTCCTAGCCCGCATCCGGCGTGCGCAATCTGCAACGATGCCGGATTCCTGCGGCTGGAGGTGCCGATCGACGATCCGCGTTTTGGCACGATCGTGCAGTGTTCGTGCAAGGAACGCGAGTTCGTGGAACGGAGGGCGCGCAAGCTGGTGGAACGGTCGAATCTTGCTGCACTCGCCGACAAGACGTTCGATTCGTGCTTTCACCCGGACAACAAGCCCTCGGTTGCGTTCGTTCAGGCGCAACAGTATGCGAGGAATCCCAATAACCGCTGGTTTGTGCTGCTCGGCGACACAGGAACTGGAAAGACGCACCTTGCCGCGGCAATCGGTAACTACCGGTTGGCCTTGGGGGAGCCTGTTCTCTTCATGGTTGTGCCAGACCTGCTCGACCATCTTCGTGCGAGCTATGCTCCGGGCAGCGAGCTTCGCTACGACGAGCTGTTTGAGGCGGTGCGTGACGCTCCGCTGCTAATCCTGGATGACCTGGGTACGCAGCAGGGGTCGCCGTGGGCGTCGGAGAAACTGTTCCAGCTATTCAATCATCGTTACATCTTCAAGCTGGCTACGGTCGTGACCTCCAATCTCACCCTCGATGAAATCGGAGGCCGCCTGGCGTCGCGCATGTCCGAGCCCTCGCAGTGCACGGTGGTAGCTACGGAATCATTCGACTTCCGCGGGGGTAAAGACGTTGCCACGCCCCAGTCAGGCGAATCTCGGACTGCGCGGTCGCGGCTGCGTCGTGTCGAAGATACAGACCGGCCCTGATTAGCTGTTGAATTCCTTGTTGCTCTCCTCCAGAGTCACTTGAAGCGGCGTGTTGGGCAATGATTGCTGCAGCTCGGCCAGCTCATCGGCCGGATCGGTGATCGGTAGGCTCACCTGGCCGCCGCGTGCGGCACTGCGGTACATGCCCATCATGACCTCGAAGCCGGCATAGGCGTTGTCAAAACAGCAAGGGTGGACTGTGCCGTGGTCTAGCCAGTCGGCGATGTCCTGGATGTAGCCCGGCATGTCCAGGTCGTAGGCCATAGCGCCTTCGCCGGTGACGATGCCGTCCCTGGTCACGGCTTTCCAGCCGTTGCCTGTATAGACCTCGGCATAGCCTTCGGTGCCCAGTGCACCCATTCTGCACTTGCCCCACCAACGTTCCACCTCGGGCACATCCGGTGCGCCACCGCCGCACTCGTAGATGCCACGCACCCCGTTTTCGAACTGGACGACACCGGCTACGTAGTCCGGCGAGGCGTGAAAGTCGGAGAGCTTGCGGGTTCCTGCCGCTTGCCCCATAACCCACCTGGGCTTGGAATAACCATTGAACCACATGGTGTAATCGACCAGATGCGAAAGCATGTGCGCAGCCCAGCCCTGAGCCTCGCCGTACACCGTGCGAACTCTACCGACCTTGCCGGCCGAAATGACGTCGTTTACGGCCTGGTAGTGGCGACCGTAGCGGTGTTGATGGCTGACCACCACCTTGACATCGCTTGTCGACAGCAGCGCTTTGACGTTCAGTCCCTCGCGGGTCGTCAATGCCACCGGCTTCTCGAACGCAATCAGTCTGGCTCCGCACTCGACGCCGATGGCGACCATCTCCGAGCGAACATTGGGCAGCGTGCAGAAGCAGAACACGTCAGGCTTGAGCTCGCGAGCCATTGCCGCCGCGGAAGTTCCAGTCGCTGGGCCACCGAGAGCCGCGGCCATCTCTGGTAGCTTGCCCTGGTCGACGTCGCAAATACCGACTACCTTGAAGCGCGGATTGGCCTGGAAATGGGTGGCATGGTGCTTGCCGCGCTTGCCCATGCCCACGACTAGGACTTTGTATGCGTCCACCTGCTCCTCCTGTGTTCATTTCGATCTTGCCATCGCATTGCTCTGGTGACGAGCCGGCCGGATTGTCCAAGCCGCACCCTGGAGAATCTGGCCGCACAGGAGCGGTCTAAAGGTTCCAGGCTTTCACAGTGTCGATCACGAAGTCGACTTCTTCAGCTGTCAGTTCCGGGAACATCGGGAGGGAGATGCACGACGCTGCGTTCTTCTCGGCATTCTTGAGCGATCCGCGTATTTCTGCCTCTTTTCCCCAAGGGTAGCCTTCCTGCAGATGAATCGGAATCGAGTAGTGGGTCTTAGCGTCGATTCCTTTCTCGTTCAAGTAGGCCAGTAACGTGCCGCGATCGGCCGCGCTGCGGGTCTCTATTTCGTACAGATGATAGACGTGCCGGAAGCCAGGGCGCTGGTAGGGCAGAGTGATGCTTGCTACATCCCTGAGCCCTGCATCGTACCGTGCGGCCCACTGGCGGCGCTGATCGCTCCACTCGCCGATATGCTTTAGCTTGGCGCTCAACACGCCTGCATGAAGATCGTCAAGGCGGCTGTTGAACCCGAAGCTGTGATGGTCGCGCTTGCCTGAGCCGTGGTTTCGAAGCACGCGGACCCGCGAGTCGATATCCGCGCGGTCCGTGTAGATTGCGCCTCCGTCACCAAACGTACCCAGGTTCTTCTGAATGATGAAGCTAGTGCACACCGCATCGGATAGATCGCCGATGCTGAAATCGTCGCCACGTGCGTCGATGGCCTGGGCGTTGTCCTCGATAACGAAGAGCCCGTGCTGATCGGCGATGCGCCTGATTTCACGCATGGGAGCGCACTGTCCATAGAGATGGACCGGGATGATGCCCTTTGTCCTGGGCGTGACGGCCGCGGCCACCTTGGCAGGATCGATGCACCGGGTGGTCTCGTCACAGTCGACCAGCACTGCCTTACCACCGGCGATCCAGATTGCCTCGGCGGTAGCAAAGAAGGTGTTAGCGTGTGTGATGACCTCGTCACCGGGCTTGAGTCCGAGAGCCATCATGGTTAGCCAAAGAGCGTCGGTGCCGTTGCCCACACCGATTGCATACTTCTTCCCGGTGAATGCGGCGAATTCGGCCTCGAATTGCTTGAGCATTGGGCCCATCACATACTGGCCGCTCTCAAGCACCTTTGAGATATTCGCGTCGATTTCACCCTTGATGTTGTGGTACTGCTTCGTGTGTCCGTAGAAAGGAACTTTCACCGTCTATATCTCCTCGTTACGTTCAACATCTTGCGCTCAACTCACGACAAATAGCGGCGCCAAGTCATCTCCGGCGCCGACGAAACGCCCGGCTTGTATGACCGGCTCCAAGTCCTGCCCATTCCAGCGGCGTAAGCGGTAGAGGGTGGCGAAGTTGAAGTCGGGCACGGGACCACCGAATCCACCCATGAGCTCGCCCCCGCGGCGCACGTTGTCGGACATCCAGCCGGGCAGGAGCACGTGGTAGGGGTTTCTTGCCACCTCTCCCACATGGAAGGTCAGTGCAGCAACGAGGTCGGCCACATCGCCGGTTGTAGACTGTACCATCAGATTCGGGTCCTTCATGGCGCCCCAGAACTCGGTTTCAACCACCAGGTACCGGTATCCGAGACTCACGACCTTGAGAGCGTCCATTACCAGGAGATGCGTACCCACGTGCGTGGGGTTGCCATCGGCGCTGTGTGGCACAAACACGGCGGTGGGGCGCTGCTCCACAAGAATGCTAGCGATGGCCGAAACTGCTTCGCCCCACAGGGTCGGATTGGCCTCGCGCGACTGCGGGTTGATGCTCGTAAGGCCACCTTCCTTGGTGGTGATCAGACCGAAGCCGAGAAAGGCGGCTGCTCCCTGCAGCTCTGCGAGGCGCTCGGCGCGACGCGCCACTTTGCTGCCCTGCGTTACGGCAACGACCGAGACGCGATACGCCAGCTCACGTCGTAGGCGCAAGGGCAGCGCCCCAATGATCGACTCATCATCCGGGTGGGGCGAAAAGACGAGAACGTTCGGGGCGTCGTCGCTGACCACGGGAACCGCGGCCGGCGAAAGGCCGCCTAGAGGTAGCTTGCGTGCCTGGTCGAGCAGGCCGGCCATGCCAGACACGAACTGATAGTATGGGTGGCTCATCGCGCACTTCCCTTCGATGCGAGCGTTAGGCTAGCAGCGGCGACAGCCTGGCCGACGCGACGGCTTCTTTCGTCTGGCAAGAAGATGGAGATACGGCCGGCCAGTTCTGGGAACTCAGCCGCCAGGATCTCCCGCGCCCTGGACAGAATCACCTCGCCGCCAGCCCCTGAGGTGACTCTGCCCAGGATCATGACGTGTTTCAGGTCGTAGAACTCGGCGTACCAGGGGATTGTGAACCCCAGGTAGACGCCGATGGTCTCGAAGATCTCCCGCGCGGTAGCGTCTCCTTGAGCCATGAGTGCTTGCACGACCTTCAAGCGCTCCGCCAGGAGCATCTCGCCGGGGAAAGATATGCCGCCGGACTCGGCGAGCCTGTTGACTGCCTGCTGCGAGAAGTAGGCAGCGCCGACGCCCGGGTTCCCCGACCAATCGTCGACTCCCCCTTTGGGGTTGGCGTCGACGGGTCCAAATGCCAGCTCATTCAGCCAACCCGTTATGTGACCGTCGCGATCCAGATAGCCCACTGCCTCGCTCGAGCCCAGCGCGATGCCGAGAATACCTGTCTCGTCAAGCGAGAGCCCCCCAGCCAAGGCGGTGACATCACCATCGTTGATGACGTCGAGTGGTACGCCCCACTCCTCTCTCAGTCGGAGGAATATCGGTCGGACGCGGCTGTCAAAGATATTGGCCGGCACCGCCCGGAAGAGTGACGCCACCATCACCTGGTTATCTACCAGGATGCCGGCTGACGAGCCGCCAATGGCATCGAGGCGCGGAAGATGTGAAGCGGCGATCTTGAACCCATCATTGATGCATTGATAGTGATAATCGGGGTCGGGCTCGGCTTTGGGGTTCCAAGGGATCTCCATACTGAACAGGACTTCGCCATCCTTTACAGCGGCGACCTTATAGTCGCTGGCGCCCAAGTCGAATCCTATGCGACAACCCTCGAGATGCCCGCCGAGGGCCATAGGGGACCTTCGCGCCGCCGGCACAGCATCGACTTCAGTGACGGCTACCTCGAAGGGGCGGCCAAACGCTCGGGTCATTATCTCGTATTCGAACTTCCCGGGACCGCTTGGTGAGTACCGGGCGGCGACCGCCTCGCAAAGATCGCTTGGGCCGCCGAGCGTGGCTCGCCACCCTCCAGCGGCCCACAGCAGACCATCGAGCATAAATGTTACATAACGCTGGTTGTCGGCATTTCTGCCAGCGACATCTGGGAAAACCTCGAGATCGAGCCTTGCCACGCTGGCTTGGTTCTGCTCGAGGCCGATACTCAGGTTCTCGACGTCGCCGTACTCAGCCAACACGCTGCGAAAGTTCCGCACACCCAACGCCAGCGGTCTGTAGGCCGGATCAAGCACGCGCGCTTCCCATAGGCCAACGTTGAATAGGCTTTCCGCAAGATCGGGATCGTGGACCTCCACAGTAACCTCCGAGAGATCGTGCGAACAGTATTTGGATTTGAGAAACTCTAGAGCGTGAACGTCACCTTGTGCAGACCTCGTGGCTGGTCTGGATCAAGGCCCTTCGTCACGCAGAGACCGTGAGCGAATAGCTGGCCGGCCACGGCATAGATGAGCGGGGACACTGCCTCTCCCGCGCGTCCCGGTGCGACCGGGTCTGGCATCTTCACCGGCACCGTGGCTAGCTCGAGAATTGCTGGCTCAGATGAGAATACGACAATGTCGGCATGCTTGCTCCGTAGGTCCCGCGCGAGCTCTAGCATGTCTGGGTAGGTTTCTCCAGGCGGGGCAAAGAGCAGCAGAGGGAAATCGGAGCCGACGATCGCGATCGGACCATGCCGGAAGTCCGCCTCCGAGAACGGATCAGCGACAACGTAGCTGGTCTCCTTGAGCTTCAGTGCAATTTCCTGCGCGGTGCAATGGTTGAGACCACGGCCGATGACGGCGCAGGCGGCCATGTAGCGGTAGCGCTCGACATTCATGACGGTCGCATCGAGACTTGCCAGCACCGCACTGATTGCTTGCGGCACCCTTCCGAGCGCATCGAGCAGTGCCGCATCCGGCGACAGAAGCGCCCCCAGCAAGGCCAATACCGCGAGCTCCGTGGTATACGTCTTCGTGGCGGCGACGGCGCGCTCGACGCCAACGTGGCAGAGGGCATGGACGTCCGCGATCTGCGCCAACGTTGAGGCTTCGACAGCCGTGATAGCCAGGGTGTATGTACCCTGCGCGTGATGGCCGCGCACGACTTCCACGATGTCGGTCGATTCGCCGGACTGCGAGATGCCGATGAGCAACGCGTCACGCAGTGTTGGCACGGTATGGTAGACCGTGGTGAGGGACGGCGCGGCGAACATCACCGGGAGCCTGGCATACAGGCCCCATAGGTACTTGGCGTAAGTGGCCGCGTTGTCCGAGCTGCCACGGGCGGCGATAACCACAACCGCTGGGTTCCGCCGCTTCACCTCTGCCGCAATCGCTCCCAGCCGTCCGCGCTCGCGATCGAGCGTCAGGCGGATCTTTTCGGGCTGCTGGTGGATTTCCTCAAGCATGAGTGTCATGCGTCGGACCTCCTTTGCGCTCTAGCGCAATCAGGCGGCGTGAATCGGCTACAACGTCACAGGTAGCGTGCCCCGAGCCGGCCCGTCACCCCGGAGCACTCGCAGCACCGCGAGCAGCGTCGCGTCCGTCGTGCTGTAGGTACAAAGGTTGGCAGATGAAGCGCCAAAGCGCGGCAGCACGTAGGGCGAGCCAAGCGATACCACCGTGAGCGGCGCTTCCGTCTTGGCAACCATGGCGGCCAGCTCAACCAGGTCGGGACTTGCAGAGACAGATTCGGGATCGAAGCTCTCGACGCGATTGAAGTGCAGCAGGGCCACCCAGCGTGAGGCGCGGGCCTGCTCTACGGCCTTACGCATTTGCGATCCATCGGGGATGGGGTCGATCATCAGCACCTCGGCGTTGTCCCACCCGATGGTCGCCAGTGCCTTTCGCAGCTGGGCATCAACCGAAGGACCAAAGCGGCGGGCCATGCGCGTGGCTATGATTAACGGGCGTTGGGAAACGGGGACGAGGGACCCCTTGACCAGGGTGACTGATGCCGCGGCGATCCGGTCCGCCACATCTGCATGTTCCGGCGTGCCAACGGCCGACTTCACCTGCTCCAGATCCAGCGACGCCGGTCGATTGAGCGCTGCACCAAAGATCCGCACCTTTGCGCGATGTACCCGCGCGGCTGCTTCCTCGATGCAATCTTCGCTAATTGTGCCTTCACGCACCGCGGACTTGAGGGCATCATAGGCGGTATCCCAGACGTGCGTGAGCAGCAAATCCACGCCGGCAGCGACGGCTTGTACGTGCGAGTCACGTGGGTCGAAGCTGTGGTCGATCGCATGCATGTTCATGCAATCGGTCACTATTACCCCCTTGAAGTGCATTTCGTTTCGCAATAAGTCGGTCAGAATCCGGTGCGAGAGCGTGGCAGGCACGGCTTCCTCATCTAGCGCGGGATACGCTACGTGCGCCGTCATGAGCATCTCCACGCCGGCCTCGATTGCATCCCTAAACGGCGGCAATTCCACTGTCTCGAGGCGCTCGCGCGGCTGATTGACGGTGATCAGCTTGAGGTGCGAGTCTTCCTCGGTGTCGCCATGCCCTGGGAAGTGCTTGCCGATGGCCAGCACATCGGTCCGGCCATGTACGGGCTCCTGCAAGCCTTCGACGAACACCTTGCCAAGCTTGCCGACCAGTTCGGGTGAGGCACCGAACGACCTCGTGTTGACAATTGGATTCTGGGGATTGACGTTGACATCGAGTACCGGCGCTGCAATAGCATTGATCCCACAGGCTCTCGCCTCCGCGGCGGTGATCCGTGCGGCAGCGCGCGCAAGCTCGGCGTCGCCTGCAGCCCCAAGGGCCATGGCCGTGGGCAGATATGTGCCGCCACCCATCACCAGGCCCAGGCCTGCTTCGGCATCCACACCGATGAGCAGCGGGACCTTGGCCGCAGCCTGTGCGCGGTTGACAAGCTCTGCCGTCTCTTCGGGTGAATGCATCTGTGTGGGCAACAGCCAGATGCCGCTGATGCGTCCGGCTCGTGCCGCTTGTTCAGCGGCTGCGAACTCGTCCATTGTGCTGACAAACGCCCAAATCAGTTGACCGATCCGATCCTCAATCATTATTCGCTCCTGCTGGAAGTAGTTCTTGTCTGGACTACTAAGGTGTTTAGAGAGTGCGGCGCGCCCGGCGACACGGTACCTGAGCCCCGGCGGCGCCCGTCCTGGGCTCGAAGCGTCTAATACGTGAGGAACGACGTGCCTCGTGGCGCGGCGGTCGAATCCCTCTCAATTAGCCTGGTGGAAAGCTCAACTCGGGTAGCGTGCAGTGGCTGGCCCTGCAAGAGCCGGTACAGTACGTCGATACCCATTCGTCCAATGTCTTGAAATGGCTGCTGCACCGTGGTGAGCGCCGGCGTAACGAGCGCGGCTAGCTCGACGTCGCCAAAGCCGACCACCGAAAGATCGTTTGGTACAGTAAGACGGCGTTCTCGGGCGGCGCGAATCACACCAAGGGCCATGTGGTCATTCATGGCCACAATAGCGCTGGGCGAGTGCGCGCGCGAGAGCAGCAATTCGGCCGCCTCTGCCCCACCGGCAATGCTCATGTCGGCCGACTGGACCAGGGCGGGAATCAGCGGCAAGCCCGCGGTCAGCAGCGCAGCCTGGTAGCCTGCGCGACGATCGACACTCGAGCTCCAGGCTTCCGGCCCTATGATGAGTCCAATATGCGTGTGGCCGAGGCCAATCAGGTGCTCGGTCGCAAGTTTCGCTCCCCCGAAACTTGCGGAAGCGACAACTGGGACCTGCAGCGGCACCGGCACCATGGGATCGATTACCACAAATGGGTAACCGCTTCGATGCAGTGCAGTCAGCTCGGCGACTGACTCTGATGGCCCGATCAGGACGGCGCCATCGGTGGCGCCTTGCTTCAGGCGCTCGCGTAGCGGCAGCGCCGCGGCGCCGGCATCCGCGGGTGCAATGAGGAGGCGTGCGCCTCGCTCCCTGGCGGCCTCCACCGCGCCATTGATCACTTCGGTGACATAGTCGCCGTGGATGCGCTGCACGAACAGGGCAAGCAAGCCGGTATCGTAGCTTGCGCGGGCGATGCGGTTGCTTACATACCCGGCTTCGCGCACGTACTGGAGCACGAGGGCGCGCGTCGCTTCTGAGACATCGGGCCGGCTGTTGAGCACGCGTGACACGGTAGCCATGGAAACGCCAGCCCGTTCGGCGATATCCCGGATCGCCGCGCGCGAACTCGATCCCCTTGCAGAGCCCGGGCCGTTCTTGCCGATCACACCTATACCCCACGTAACAATATACACAGCGCCGCCGAAGTCAACCCAACGGCTGTAGCCTGCACACCAGCTAGCATGGAAACTTTACCGGTACTTACTGCCACATGCTAGCGCACCTCGGTGCCTTTGTCAAACCTATTGGAGGCAGCCAGCGGGCTATCGGGATGTCGGCACGGCCCCGGGGCTCAGGCATGCTACACATGAATTCCTCGGCGCATTCACGTCTGCGCGTTGCGATCACTAGCGTTCAGCGAGAGGAAGCCGGAGTGCTTGCTCTTCCGCATCGCTCCTCGTAACCGAAAACCGAGCGATCCCGTTGCATTGCCACGCTGTTGACAACGCTGCAAACTTGTGCTAAGGTCCGTAAAGATAACCGGTAATCACTGATGGTAGTTCACGGTTTGGGGCGTGTGGCGCGGGCCTGCGAGCCGGTAGTAGTGGGAGGCGCGGGCACACGAGCGAAGGAGGTACGTATGCAGTGGGGTCGCCGGCGAAGGTCGTGGCTCGCCGGGATCCGATGGCAGCGGTCGATCTAGGTTCACATAACCTTCGTAGAAGACCGGACGTCAGGAGTACACCTGCCGGCTTTCTTGCCTGAGTGTTCTGGACGCCATTGGCGTCGTGTTCAAGGAGTAGCAAACACATGAAGCATATGTCACTAAGGTGGGCATGGCGATCTGTGGTGATGACTGCGTTTGTAGCTGGTGTCGCTATTGCGCCCATGCCCATGCGAGCGGCAAGTCAAGCTAAGGCCCCTGTCTACTTGATCTCCTATTCGCAGACTCACACGACATTTGTCCGCAATTTCAACCCCTTCCAGCCTGCCGCATACCTGGACTTCACCCAAGGCGCAATCTACGAGCCTTTGGCCATCGTGACGACCGCGGGAACAGGCCACACCTATCCGTGGCTCGCTACCAGCTGGGCATGGTCAAATGGCAACAAGACACTTACCTTTACGATTCGCCCGAATGTGAAATGGTCCGATGGCCTGCCACTGACCGCCGCCGACGTAGCGTTCAGCTACAACTACGGCAAGACGCACCCGGCTGCCGACCTCACCGGCTTGTGGGGCACCAAGCAGCTTACGAGCGTGCGCGTAGTTGGTACCAACCAGGTAGCGCTGACCTTCTCAGCTGTCAACACGACGGTCCTGGCCACGGCCGCATCTAATATTGCGATCATTCCGCAGCATATTTGGTCGAATATCGCAGATCCGGCAACCTATGACAATCAGGATCCGATTGGTTCTGGTCCGTTCACGCAGGTCATCAGCTTCTCGCCGCAGGAGTTCATCCTGGGCAAGAACCCTTACTACTGGCAGCCACTGTCCTACGACGGTATCAAGGTGCCGGCCATCTCGAGCAACGACCAGGCCTTAGCCGCTATGGTTAGCCATCAGCTCGACTGGACGGCCGACTACATCCCTGGCATTCAGAAGTCCTACGTTGCCAAGGATCCGACTCACTTCCACTACTTCACAGCCTACAACAACCCCACCATTGGTCTGTTCTTCAACGACAGCGTGTACCCCTACAGTCTGGTTGCGTTCCGCCAAGCCGTGAGCGAAGGCATCGATCGCACCAAGGTCGCGGGCATTGGCGAGGCTGGCAACGTGCCACCGGCTGACGCTCTCGGCGTTTCCCTTGCCTGGCCGAGCTGGGCAGATCCCAGCCTGAACGCTCAGGTCCAGACGCTCTCCACGTTCAATCTCGCCACAGCGAGGGCGACTCTCAAGAGCGCGGGATTCACTTGGGATGGCAGCAATAACCTGATCGATCCCAAGGGCAACAAGGTATCGTTCGTGCTCGAGACGCCGGCCGGCTGGTCCGACTGGATTCTGTCCTACCAGATCATGGCGCAGACACTGAATCAGCTGGGCATGAACGTGACGGTCAAGCAGGTCGACCAGAACGGCTTCTTCGCGGATCGGTCCGCCGGCACCATCCCTGGCGCCTGGCTGTTCACTGAGCAGTCTGGCACGACCCCCTACCAGATGTTCGAGTACAGCATCTCGGCCGAGTCGTACTTCCCTACGGGCCAGGACGCCATTGCCAAGGGTTCTTGGAACCAGGAGCGCTTCTCTGGTCCTGACGCGACGGCAGCCTCTGGACTGCTGGCCCAGTTCCGCTCCACCGCCGATCAGGCCACGCAGGTGAAGCTGGCCTACCAGCTGGAGAAGATCTGGATCAACGACCTTCCGGTGGTCAACCTATTCGGCCAGCCCTGGTGGTACACGTACAGCACCGACCACTTCACCGGTTTCCCGAATGCCAGTAACAACTACGCTATTGGGTCCACGTACCACTATCCTGACAACGTGAAGGTTCTGACCACAATCAAGCCGGTCTGAACAGCATCAAATCGGTCTGAAGCGCGTTAATCGCACCGACAATGGGACCGGCCGGGCCTATGCCTGGTCCGGCCGGCCCCTAGGTCCGTCCGGCAGCCCTCAGAAACCGCGAGGAGTGCATGCGCTACATTGCTCGGCGACTCGTATTCTACTTGGTGGCATTTTGGTCCGGCATTACTCTGAACTTCTTCCTTCCTCGTATGCTTCCGGGCAACCCGTTTGATGCGTTCGAGGTGAGGTTCTCGGGCCAGTTGCTTTCGAATCCGCACCTGCTTGATTCGCTCAGGGCGGAGTTCGATACTGGCCACGGTTCAATCCTCTCGCAGTACTGGCAGTACCTGGTCAATCTTTCGCACCTGGATTTTGGTATTTCTTACAGCCAGTATCCAACTCCCGTGAACACGATTATCGGCACCGCGCTGCCCTACACGCTGCTCTTGGCCGGACTGTCGACACTCCTGGCCTTTCTCATCGGCACCATGCTGGGCATCCTCGTTGCCTGGCGCCGAGGCAGCGTAATGGACGTCGTGTGCACGCCATTCAGCATGTTTCTGCAATCGTTCCCACCGTTCTTCATTGGTCTACTGATTCTGTACTGGTTTGGCGTGGACCTGGGCTGGTTTCCGATTAGCCGGGCTTACGACGATACCGTTAGTCCAGGGTGGGGCCTTGCATTTGTCCTGAACCTTGCCGATCACTGTGTCATGCCGCTCGCCGCGCTGCTACTATCGAGCGTGGGCGGTTGGATGTTTGGCATGCGAAACGTCATGATCAACATCCTTACAGACGACTACATTCTGATGGCGGAAGCGAAAGGCCTCAAGCCTCGCCGCATCATGATGATGTACGCGGCGCGCAACGCCCTGCTCCCGCAGGTCACGAGCTTTGCCATTACCCTGGGGTACGCCATTACAAGTCTCATTCTTGTGGAGTGGATATTCGGCTATCCCGGGCTTGGTTTCACGCTCGTGAACGCGGTCGTGAGCGAGGACTACACGATGATGCAGGCTCTGTTCTTCATCATCGTCGTAGGAATGCTCCTGGCCAATTTGATCGCCGACCTCCTGTATGCGCGCCTCGATCCGCGCGCCCGATCGATGTAGGTGCCCAGAATGGATCAGAACACGACAGCGTTGCGGAAGCATGGCGAAGGGGAGGCTCACGGTCAATTGCCTGATACACCGCCCGTGCCATCGGCGGCAGCCGTGGCCCAGTCGAGGCGGCTTGGAAGGCTCCGGATCAAGCTACCTGACTCGGTCGGGCTGTTCGTCAGCAACCGCCTTGCCGTTGCGGGCAGCATCGTGCTGGTGTTCATTGTGCTCGCCTGTGTCCTTGCGCCGCTCTTCAGGCCGTACGCCAACACGATCGTCGCGTCGGTCCCCTCCTCGCTGGGCCCTTCATGGGACTATCCATTTGGCACGAACCAGCCCGGGGAAGACATCTTTGCTCAACTGCTATGGGGTGGGCGATTCAGTCTCACCGTAGCGGTCTTGGCAGGCACGTTCGTAACGGTGCTGGCTACCGCGATTGGCATGACTGCAGGCTACATCGGCGGTTGGCTGGACGACTTCCTGAGCATGGTGATGAACGTTTTCCTGGTGGTACCACAACTTGTGCTGCTCATCATCATTACAAGCTATGCACCTGCGAGCGCGAACAACATCAATGGCGATGCGGCGAAGATGGTGCTGGTCATCGGCATTACGGGATGGGCATGGGGTGGCAGGGTGCTCCGGGCTCAGACGATGTCGCTGAAGAATCGCGACTACGTTCAGGCCGCGAAAGTAGCCGGCGAGTCTACGCGACGCATTATATTCGCCGAGATCCTTCCCAACATGATCAGCCTGATGGCGAATACCTTCATCATGTCAGCGCTTGGTGCAATCATCACGGAGGCCGGCCTCGAGTTCCTGGGTCTTGGCGATGTCGGCAACGTCACCTGGGGCGTGATGCTTCACCAGGCCCAGACTGGCGCGGCGCTCAGCGTAGGCGAATGGTGGGACTTCACTGCGCCCGGCCTGGCCATCGCCGTCACCGCGGCAGCTCTGATGCTCGTCAATAACGGCATCGACGTGATTAGCAACCCCAAGCTTCGCACGATCCGGCTAAGACCGGCCATGCGTAAACAGGTAGCTCAAGTAGGTCTCTAGGCACGACCAGTTCAGGAAACCGCTGGGGTGGAGGGGATAAGCGCGGGGGCGCACGAGCTGGCAGTCCATTTGACATCCGGCTGCCCGCATCAACATACTAGGGAATATCGTTTGCACAGCTGTACCCAGGATCTGGTGTGGGTGCTGGTCGTAAGGTTGCAGTAGCTTGACACACTGTCGTTCGATTCCGTCGCTGCTGCGCACGGTGGCAATCTTTGTGGCCTCGCTGCAGGCCGCGCACGCCGGCATCGCGACTTCGGCCGAGGCTCGCGGGTTGGATGCCTTGCCTCTGGTCCGGCCATCGGTGCAGGCTGAATTGCCGTCTGCGCCGATGCCGATTGCGCGCAGGGTGTCGTTGCGCCCACGGCCCGCGATGCTGAGCCTTGGCGTTGCAACCAGGGCTACTCGCGAGACCGAGAGGCCGGTCGCACCCCCAGCCGCGCGGGTCACCGGCTTCCCGATCCGGCTACTGAGCCATATGAGCGCGGCAGCTGAGCCTCGCATGCCCGCACCTCTGGGTACTGCGGTTCGGCCATTTGCCGGTCCCAAGTCTGGACCTTTGACCCCAACAGAGGGGCATGGTCCGGTACGAACTCGTGCCCCATGCTGGGGGCATTTGGCGTGAGCTTGGCGGGATAACCCTAGGCGCGGTAGTCCGCGCTGCTCTGCCAGAGTGATACGCACGCCGGTGCCGCGTGGCTGGTGCGTGCGCTGCACGTCTAAAGTTGCTGGTTACCCGCTTGGCCGAGATCGGAACTCGTTGTCTGGCCACAGGCACAGAGCGAGTTGCCGTCTCGGCGTCCACTTGTGATTGCTGAAGACTGGGAGGTCGACACATGCGCCATCGAAATCAGTATTTCCTGATCGGGATTGCGATCCTGTTCGTAGCCGCGTTCCTCGTGGATCTCGCGGGAACTGCCGGCGATTTCAAGATATTCGGCCATGGTACGGTCGTGCACGAGGGCCTGGATCTCATCGGCGGTCTGAGCATGGATCTGGAGGCTAAGGATCATTCTGCCGCTACTGACGACGCCATGAACGCGGCTCTCGACGTGATCACCAAGCGCGTCAATGCGTTCGGTGTGTCCGAGCCGCAAGTGACGCGGTACGGCAGCTATGGCATCGACGTAGAGATTCCGGGCGTCAAGAACGAAGAACAAATCCGAAGCACGCTCGGCAGCACGGGCCAGATGTTCATCTATGGAATGGGCACGCTGCCGCATCTGAGCCAGGGCGCCAGCTTTTCGGCAACTTACAAGAACATAACGAAGCCGTGCGGCACATCCGGTGCCAGCACACCCTGCATCGTGCTCTATGGGAACGAGCTTGACCTGAGCCAGATCAGCGCCGGCACGGACCCCAATAGTGGTGCCCCTATCGTGTACTTTGGCACCAAAGGCGCCGGGGTCAGCCGGATGCAGACGTATACTAGCGCGAACGTTGGCACGGGACATATGGCCATTGTGCTCGACGACAAGGTTATCACCGATCCCGACATTCAGGGCGCCATTAGCAGCCAAGGCGAGATTACGGGCATCGACACAGTGGCCGATGCACAGGCCATCGGCATCTCGCTCAAGTACGGCGCGTTGCCAATCGCGTTTTCCATCGCCGCGAGCAGCCAGATCAGTGCGAGCCTCGGCCCGCAGTATGTTCACGACGCAGAGCTCGCGGGGTTGGTGGGCTTGGCGGTAGTCATGTTCTTCATGATCGCCTACTACCGCGTGCCCGGCCTTCTTGCCGACTGCGCACTGCTGATCTACGCTACGGAGACCTTTGCTGTCTTCAAATTGGTGCCTGTCACGCTCACCCTCGCCGGTATTGCCGGTTTCATCCTCTCGGTCGGTATGGCAGTGGACGCGAACATTCTGATTTTTGAGCGGCTGAAAGAAGAGCTGCGGTCCGGCAAGACACTAGGAGCAGCGATTGAAGCCGGTTTCAATCGGGCCTGGACGAGCATCCGCGACTCCAACATCAGCACAATGATTACCTGCGTCGTGCTGTACTGGTTTGGCCAGAACTATGGTGCGTCGACCATTGCAGGCTTTGCCCTCACACTCGGCCTCGGCGTGGCGATCTCGATGTTTACCGCGATCGTCGTTACGCGCACATTCCTGAGGACTATTGTGCGATCGAACAGCACGTACCACCCGAAGTGGTTTGGCGCCGGGATGGAGAACGTGGCGCCTGCTGGGCGCGTCGCACGCGGCGTAGTGGACTGAGGCTTCCCAATGAACTCGGATGAGATGAGGTGCCTCGGGATGAATCCGGACGATAGAAGTGGTGACGACGCCGGCGCCTGCACGGCTGGAGGACGCTCAATATGATCAACATTATTCGATACCGTTACTGGTACTTCCTGTTCTCGCTTCTGATCATCGTGCCGGGCGCGATTTTCTTCGTGTCCGGTGGCCTGAAGCTGGGAATCGACTTCACCGGTGGGACCGAGCTCACGTTGGTGTTCCCACACCAGCAGACGACGAGTGCGCTAGAGGACCAGATAAAGGCGGCGGCCCTAAACAGCGCCAAGCTCAATGAGGCGGAAGTCGTGTCGTCCACGCCATTGGGCGGCGCGACCACGAGCGGCGCGCATATACTGCTTCGCATCCCGAATATTGGCGATTCACCGCAAGCGCTGGCGGCGATCGAGGCGCCGCTCTACAGGGCCAACGGCTGCGGCAATCTGGTGCAGGAGCCTTCACCTGGCATTTACAAGACACCGCTGCCGGCCTGCAAGAACGTCGTGCTGGATTCCGAGAACGACGTAGGAGGGGAGATAAGCTCGCAGATCCGGACCCGCGCGCTCGATGCGGTGCTGATCGCCTCGGTGTTTATCCTGCTGTATATCTCGTTTGCATTCCGCAGGGTGGCGCACCCCTTCAGATACGGTACCTGCGCCATCATCGCGCTCGTGCACGATGTGCTGGTAGTATTGGGCCTGTTCTCGATCTTCGGCCGCCTGCTTGGCGTTACGGTAGACGCGCTGTTTGTCACAGCTGTGCTGACCGTCATTGGTTTCTCCGTGCACGACACCATTGTGATCTTCGACCGGATCCGGGAGAACATGTCTCGCAGAATCGGAGAGCCGTTTGAACTGGTGGTGAATAACGCGATCCTTCAGTCCATGAACCGGTCTCTGAATACCTCGCTCACAGTGCTCATGACGTTGACGGCCCTGCTGCTGTTTGGGGGCGACAGCATTCGCATATTCGTGATCACCTTACTGGTCGGCATCACAAGTGGGACTTACAGCTCTATCTTCAATGCAAGCCCGCTCCTGGTCGTTTGGGATAACGATGAGCTCGGCATTGGCCGGACGTTCCGGCGCATCTTCAAGAAGGAGCCGGCGGTACGCACGGCACGCACTACGCGGTAAGGCGCATTTGATCGATTCAGGGGCGATAGCGGTCAGCCGCCGCCTTTGCCCCTGAATCTGGGGTGCACACGACCCTCGTGGTCAGGGAAGGTAGCTCGGAATCGCTGCTATGCAGGCGGCCGATGGGCAGATTCAGATTCGCACCGGGCACTGCCGATGGTTGACAGAATGCTGTTGTCCCTCCTATGCTGGCGCCTGTGTTTGACACGCGTGTAACCCGATTTGTTTCCACTCACGAGCGCAGGGCCGCCGCAGCGGTATTCTTGCTGGTGGCGATTTGCTATGCAGGTTATGCCTTGCACATCCGCGGAGGCGCCGGCCTAACCGGGGACGAGCCACACTACCTGGCCATAACCCAGGGCCTGCTGCTCTATCACACCCTCGATCAGCACAGCGTGCTCTACCATCACGACTTCTTCTCGTACTACCCCTATCTCATGAGCAGTCACGCCATTCATCGCAATGGGCAGCTCTTTTCCATCCATTACATTGGCCTTCCGGTGGTGATGTTGCCAGGATTTGCGCTGGCCGGTGTTAAAGGCGCGAGTGCAACCCTAGCAGCCGGCCTGCTCCTACTCTCGATCCTGGTCTGGCGGCTGTGCCGCCGTGTGGCCGGCCCTGCCGCAGCCCTGGCCACGGCGGCGGTTGTCGCGCTGTCCGCCCCTTTCGTGCTGAATTCTGGGGCGATCTATCCTGACGGGTTGAGCGCGGCGGTGCTCTTGGGGGCATTCCTGGCAGCCGTAGCCGGGCCTTTGACCCTGAGGCGGGGTGTGTTACTTGGGGTACTGCTTGCCTTTGCGCCGTGGCTTCATGTCAAGTTGCTCCTTGCTGTGCCCGCTATTCTGTTGGTTGTGGCCATTGAGGTGTGGCGCAGGCGCGGCAGCCCTGGCATAAAGCCGGAACTCCGCGCGTTGGCGCTGGCGTACGTCCTGCCGTCGCTGTCGATCGGGGGGTTGTCCTGCTTCAATGCGGCCGTCTATGGGAACGCCAGCTTGACGGCTGAATACGCTGGAAGCAGCTTCGTGTTCACCGACAACCCGTTGGCTGGATTAGTGGGCCAACTCTTCTCTGAGGGGGCTGGGGTGCTAGGCGTCGCGCCTTTTTTCTTCCTCTGCGTGCCGGGCGCCGTCGGACTCTGGCGCCGGGACAGATGGTTGGCGGCCGAGATTGCAATCGTCACAGTGCCCTACTGGTTGGTCACCTTGACCTACCGGAATTGGTGGGGCGGCGACGCCCCACCCCTGCGCTTCCTGCTCCCCGTTGTGGCATTCTGGGTAGCTGGCGTAGCGGTGCTGCTCGAGGACGCGCGAGCCACGTTGACGCGCTGCGTCATCGTGCTTAGCGTCGTTTGGACTCTGGCACTTAGCATCGCGGTTCCTTTTGCCGCGCGGCATGGATTTCCTGTGGCAAGCGGGCATAGCCCATTGCTGGACGTGCTTTCAGGGTGGGCGCGACTCCCGTTGGCAGCGTGGATGCCAACGTTCATTCCGCAGAATGTTGGTCCAGGCGCATGGCAGCAGGCTTGGCTGGTGCCAGTTTGGGCCACCGGTCTGGCGATCTTGGCAGGGGCGATCATCAAGCGGGAGCGCTACAAGTCGCCCGATTCCTGATGCATATTCGATGGGGCGCCTCGTCTCAGTGGGCAGCCAGCTGGCTCGTCCGGCAGCTCCGTCCAGCCTGGGCAACGGCAACGGCTGCCACACTACAGTGGCGGAATCGACAAGGATGTTGCGCACCTCGTGCTTGCATTCCCAGGCGCGCGCGTCGATCTACCAACCCGCGTCTTGGTCATTGTCGGTGGACCGACTTGAAGCCGGCGTTAGCTGAGTCACGCGCAACTCGGCCTTGGTGAGCAGCGAGTTGCAGTGCTCGGAAAGGGCCTGACCACGTTCGTACAGCGCAACGGAGCGGTCGAGCGTGAGGACGTCGCCTCTCAGTTCTTCGATTGTTCCCTGCAGTTCGGCAAAGGCCTCTTCGAAGGTCAGCGACGCGATCTGGTCATTCATGGATCCCAACCCCCCCTCTTGCCGGCACGGTCTGATCGACGGTGGCGGTGGCCGAGCCGTCACGCATGTGTAGCTGAATGGCATCTCCTGGTTTGAGTCGCGCAGCCTCGCGTAGAATGATTCCGCTCGCATCCGTGACGAGAGCGTAGCCTCGATTCAGGCTGAGCATGGGATGGAGCAATTGCAGCTCAGCGCGGCGCCCGTGCAGGCGCTCGCGCTGCAGGCCAACAACGTGGGCAAAGCGTTCCACGAGGATCGCGAGTTGGTCGTCCACTCGTTGGCGCCACTGAGCGGTTTGCCGGAGAGGGTTGCGCTGGCGAAGCTCGCGGTGCTCGACCTCGAGTCCATCGCGCAGGTTGCCAAGATACTCCGCGGATGCGCGCTGTAAATCGTCGCGAAAGGCACTTATTTGGGCTATCAGTGCATCGCGATCGGGTACGACGGCGGCAGCAGCTGCAGACGGCGTGGGGGCGCGCAGGTCGGCCGCGAAGTCTGCAACGGTGAAGTCGGTTTCGTGACCGATTCCTGTGACGACGGGTATTGGCGAGCCGGCAATAGCGCGAGCCACGGCTTCGTCGTTGAAAGCCCACAGGTCCTCAATCGAGCCACCACCGCGTGCGACGATGATGATTTCGACATTACCGATGGCGATGAGTTGCGCGATGGCGGCAACGATCTGCGCGGGTGCCTCAGTTCCCTGGACCAGAGTTGGGGCAAGCACTACCTCGACGGCTGGGAATCGCTTTGCCAGCACGCGGCAGATATCCTGAAACGCCGCGGCCTGGGGCGATGTGACTATGCCAATGCGGCCGGGAAGGGCAGGCAATGCTCGCTTTCTACCTTCATCAAAGAGCCCTTCTTCCCGTAGCTTCGCGCATAACTCCTCAAAGCGACGGTGCAGCATGCCAACGCCCGCTGCTTGCAGGTGGTCCACGTAGAGCTGTACGCTGCCTTGCACCTCGTAGATGCCAACTCGACCGTGCGTCAGGATCTGGTCGCCGTTCCTGAGCGCCTTAACGGCCGCCCTGAGAGTGCCGCTGCCACGAAAGATCACGCAGCGCAGCTGGCATTCCTCGTCCTTCAATGTGAAGTATGTGTGCCCCGCGGCGGAGTTGCTAAGGTTAGAGACTTCGCCCTGAACCCACAGGCCACTGAGAATGACGTCTTCGGCGAGCACATCGCCCAGGTAACGCACAACCTCGGTGACGCGAAATACACCGTCCACCTACCCAAGTTCCAGCAGGGCTTGGCCGTACTCGACCGCCGCGGCATCCGGCACGCAAAAGCGGAGGAGGATACCGGCGCGATCGACGGCCACTTCGTGCTGGAGCTGCATTGCGGCAATCACCCCAACGACATCGCCGGCCGCCAGCTGCTGCCCTTCCTCGACGTAGGGCGCAGCACCCAGTTCAGGAGAACGGTGAAAGACGCCGACCCACTCGGAGCTGAAAACATACGGTCCCTCCGCCTCGGGCGGCTCCGCGACCGAGAGCGGAACCGGCCTTGCCGAGGCTGCCGACAGATCGAGCTTCAGCCGTACGGACCAGCCGCTATCCCCGACAGAGATTTCCTCGACTCCCGCTCTTTGGCACATCTCAGCCAGTTCACGCAGGCTATTGGCAAGGGGCACATTCTCATCGTGAGAGTTAGCGGCGTCGATCATCGCGCTAACCTACGCCTTGCCGACGCGTTCGATGTACTGGCCCGTACGCGTGTCCACCCGAATGGTCTCGTCCTGGTTGATGAACAGCGGGACAAGGACCACGGCGCCGGTCTCAACGGTCGCTGGCTTCGTCGCCCCGGATGCCGTGTCACCGCGAACTCCCGGCTCCGTATAGGTGATCTTGAGCTCCACGTTTGGCGGCAGGTCGACGGCGATCGGCTCGTCGCCATACGTTTGCAGCTCAACCTCCATATTCTCTTTCAGGAACTTGATGTCGTCGCCAAGTAATGAACCCGGGAGAGACAGCTGATCGAAGGTCTCGGTGTTCATGAAATGGAACAACTCGTCATCTTTGTAGAGGAACTGCATGGTGTGCGAGTCGAGCCGGGCTCGCTGGAATCGCTCTCCGGCCTGGACAGTCTTCTCGATGGTGGATCCGGTACGTAGATTGCGAAGCTTCAGCCGGACCTGCGCGCTGCCGCGGCCCATCTTGATGTGATTGAACTCAAGCAGGCGGAAGAGGTCGCCGTCGAGCTCGATGCAGACGCCGCGCTTGAAGTCACCGGTTGAAATCACGCTCTAACTCCTTGTTCAGACCCTAAAGACTGACTTTATGGCACGCCGGCTCACTGCACCGGCACGCCTGCTCCAGCGAGCTGGCATTGATAGGTTGCGCAGAAGTAGGTAGTTTGGCGACCATTAGCTGGGCCAGACGCCTGGTAGAACAGCCAGTCTGACTTCAGCGGGTCCAGCGCCGCATTGAGCGCTGGGAGGCCAGGGCTGCTGATTGGACCAGGCGGTAGCCCAGGATTGATGTAGGTGTTGTAGGGGGACTGCACGCTCGAGTAGTCTTGCGTGGTCAAGCCGCTGCGCCACCATGTCTTCTGGGCAGCGTCGTAGCCCAAAGCGTACTGCACGGTGGGATCGGCCTGGAGCTCATTACTTACCACGGTGGAATTCTGCAAGCGGTTGTAGAGAACGCCGGCGATGGCTCTTTGCACCTTAGGTAGCGAGCTTTCACGCTGTACGATGGACGCCAACGTAACTACGTCGAAGATACTGCGGTGCGCTTTCTGCGCTTCTGCCACCATAGCAGGAGTGAACTGGTCGCCAAAGCGCTTGAGCATCATGTCCACTACTGCATGTGCGCTCATATTTGGTGTGAGGATGTACTCGCCCGGAGCCAGAAACCCTTCGAGACCTGCACCGGAGGGAAGGCTCTGCAGGAACCAGTAGCTAAAGCTCCCGTGCAGCACTTCATTCATGAAGGCATCGTAAGTCGTCACGCCATCGTCCTGCAGAATGGTGGCAATCTCCTCTGCGCGCTTGCCGGCCAGGAAGTTGTATTGGTACTTAGTGGGTACGGGCGTAACGACCACAATCGGACGCGTATCGAGATTTTGCGCTATCTGGTCCATGGACATACCGGTGTTCAGGTTGTGCGTGCCGGCCTGAAGGTCGCCAGAGCCGCTGCGCAAGTAGCTGTAGTAGAATTTGAAAAGCCAGCCCCAGGTGACCAGATGGTCGCTTTCCAGGTGGTTTGAAACGCTGGTGAGGTCTTCGCCCTGCTGCACCACGAATGCAACCTGCTTCACCGGTCCGCCCGGCGACGAATGGATCGCGTGCAGCAGATAGCCTCCGCCAGCAAGCACGCCGCCTCCGATGATGGCCAAGAGCAGGAGGCCGATGAACGTGCCACCATGGCCTCGAGAGCGTGCCGCGAACGCCTGATTAGGCGCGCCGGCCCAGCCTCCTGCCTGTGAGGAGTCGCGCACTGCCTCCAGACGGGTCAATGACTCGTTGCGGGCTGCTCGCAATTGTCTCAGCCTATCGCGCTGTTGGTCCTGGGACATAGAGGTTACCTCTCCAAAATCTGTCGCGCATTTGCCATGCTTCCAGCCCACGCTGTTTCACACTATGCGCTGTTGATGGCGTTCAGGCAAGCTGCTCTACACGACCTGCAATCCGGCTGCGCTGCCGGCGAGCCGCTGCTTTCGCAGCAAGGCGTCGAGATAGTCCTGGAGCATTATAGCAGCGGCGATGGCGTCCAGACGCTCCTGTCGCCGGGGCTTGCGTCGTGGCGTCCGGCTTCGCACCTGTGCCAACACCTGCTCGGCCTCCCAGGACGAGAGGCGCTCGTCCCAGAATCGCACGGGAACCTGGAGGGGGCCAAGCGATTCCACGTACGCGTACGTCTCCTGCACTTGCTCGCCGCTGCTGCCGTCCATATGGAGAGGCAGGCCGACGACGACCTCACCCACGTCGTGCTCGTCGATAAGGGCGCGAACATGCTCCCCGCCGGAGTTTACACGCTGCAGCGTACACAGTGGCGTTGCCAGAAACCCCGTGGGATCGCTTAGAGCAACCCCGACCCATCGGTTGCCAACATCCAGGCTCAGGTATCGCACGGCCTACATGATACCACAGCCGCTGCTTCCGGAAAGATAAGATCGCATGCAAGCCCCCCGAATGTATTCGGACGCGAGATCAGCGTGGCTGGTCGAGGGACTTATTGTCGGCAGACGGCGCGTGCTTTGCAGCTTCGAACCTGGCTGTCAGATCGGCGCGAGTCTGGGCGGCAGTTGCGCGCCCTTCCTCAACCGCGAGACGCACCTGTGTGCGTACTTCGATTACGAACGATCGCGCACGCTCGATGGCGAGGTTAGCAGGCTCAAACGGTGTTGGACCCGCCTTGGAGCGGGCAGCTAGCCGGGCAATGGGCGAGCCGGCTTCAGCAGAGCGCGAGGACGCAAACAACGCCAAGCCGACGCCCAGTGCGATACCGGCAACCAAGCCGGAAACTAGCTTTTCGGTGGAAGAGCCGGCCATGCACACCTCCTGCAGTTCGTAGCTTAGGCGTTTTTCTGATTATACCACTGTGTTGCGTACTCCAGCGCGAGGAGCGCGATGAAGTTCATGGTCAGACCAGCACCTAACTCCACGATGCCTACGTTCAAGAGTCCGATGCCGGCTGCCCTACCAATTACCTGGCCGACAAGTAGCGCGACCACTCCAAGCGCCCAGTACACAGGGAAGCAAATGAATGATCTGCGTGTCACCAGGCCACAACAGGTTGCGGTTATGACTGCAACCATGAGCACAAGCAAGAGTTGCGGTGACACGGCTACACCTCCAGAGACTCACCGGCCGGTCAGAAGGTACTGGATCGCCCGCTGCAGCACCGGGTCCTGAGCCGGGGCGGAGGGCGAGGGTTGTACCTGGATATCGGGAGTAATGCCCGTACCGTTGACCTCGTGCCGGCGTGGTGTGAGCCACAACGTGGTGGTGATTCGTAGCGAGGATTGATCGGGTAGTGTAATGTCCTCTTGCTCACTGCCCTTACCGTACGTGTGCGTGCCGATCACTTTGGCGCGGCCGTTTTCCTGCAAAGCCGCCGCTAAGATCTCGGCAGCGCTGGCGGTATTGCTATTGACCAGCACCGCGATTGGAATGTACTGCGCGATTCCGGGGCTCACTACGTAGCTGGCCACCGTGCTAAGAGTGCCATCGTCTCGCTTGGTTTGATTCCAGTAGATAACAGAGCCTTTTGCCAGGAACTCACTGGCGATAGCCTGGGCAGTGTTGACATAACCCCCTGGATTATCGCGCAGGTCGAGCACCAGGTACTTGATGTGCTGGCTGAGCAAGCTAGCCAGCGCCTGGTGCACCTCAGTCGCGGTATTGATGCCGAATTCGTCGAATTCGAGGTACCCGACCGGCCCAGCGACATCTATCTTGGTGGTGGGTATGTAGTTCCGGGTGAGGGAAATGGCCACCGGCTTGCCGTGCCCCTGGCGCAGAACCATGAGCTGTACGATTGTACCGGCGTCGCCGTGGATGAGGTTAACAGCATCGTCGGCGGTCATCCGCCGGATGTCTATCCAAGTATCTTGACCACGACTATCTTTGCCCCGTACTGCCGTGATGATGTCGCCCGCCTTCAGGCCCGCCTTCATGGCCGGCGAGTCGAAGTACGGTGCCTGTATGAGCAGGCCGGTTCCGGAGATCATCGTCACTTGCGCGCCGATGCCGGCCTGTCCCTCATTGAGCTTCGTCGATATCGCCTGGGCCTCAACGGGAGGCGAAAAGACCGTGTGCGAATCCTGTGGTAAGGTCAGTAGACCGGAAATTGCCTGATAGAGGAGCTGCTTCTGGTCGAACGGCCGGTAGTAGCTATCCGCGTTCAGGTGTATGTATGCTTGCAGGAGGTCGCTAAACGGCGCTTGCACGTCGGCAGGAATTGGCGTGCCACCTATTACGTTTTGCGGTTGGCCATCGGACTGCGCCGACCCTTTTGCTCCGATGTCAACTCCGGCCATGAAGCTGGTGACCATGACCGCCAGAATCAGGGCTGCTGCTAGGGCGCTGATGAATCCACGGCGTGCCGGAAGTTTCATGACGTTTGCTCTGTCATCTGTACTCTCAAGAAGGCTTCCATGAAGGGGTCGAGGTCGCCGTCGAGAACCCCAGTAGCGTCGGTAGTTTCATGGCCCGATCGCTCGTCCTTGACCGCGGAGTAGGGGTGCAGGACGTACGAGCGATCGCGGTTCCCGAAGTTGGCAGCGATTGGCTGGCCACGGAGCTTGGCCTGTTCATCCTCGCGCCGCCGGAGCTCCAGATCGAGGAGCTTCGCTTGAAGGATGCGCATGGCGACCTGGCGGTTCTGCAGCTGTGAGCGTTCGTTCTGGCAGGTTACCACGATACCGGTCGGCAAGTGTGTTAGGCGCACCGCCGATGACACCTTGTTGACGTTCTGGCCGCCGGCGCCGGTTGAACGGTAGTGATCTTCTCGGACGTCCTTGGGGTCGATGACGATTTCAGGCGCACTGTCGTCCACAAGCGGCAACACTTCGACCGCGGCGAAGCTGGTATGCCTGCGATGTGCGGAGTCAAAGGGCGACAGGCGCACCAGGCGGTGGCTACCGCGCTCGGAGAGCATATACCCGTAGGCATACGGCCCGTCGATTTCAACGGTGGCGTTCTTAAAGCCAGCTTCTTCACCCTCGGTGCTCTCGATCAGCTCGGCCTTGAGGCCGCGCCGCTCGGCCCAGCGCAAGTACATGCGCGTGAGCATCTCGGTCCAATCCTGGGCTTCGACACCTCCTGCCCCTGCCGTGACGGAGATGACCGCACCGTGGTCCGCGTAAGGGCGGTCGAGCATGAGGTCGAGCTCACCCTTGTCCAACTGCTCCTCGACGTCGTCTACCTGCGCGGCGATCTGCTCGAGGAATTGATCGTCATCGACGGCGAGCTCCAGCATCTCTGCGAGGTCCGCAAGCTGCCGCGACATCAATTCCCAGCGACTAAGCTTGTCTTTGAGCACAGTTAGCTTCTGCATCATGCCGCTGGCTCGCTGCGGATCGTCCCACAGCGTGATCTCGGTGGCCTGTTGCTCGAGCTCGCGAATCTGCAGATGCTTGCCTGGGGCGTCAAAGACGCACCAGGAGGCCCTCAAGCCGTTCTCTGAGGGCGGCTATCTTGGCCCGAACCTCTTCGATTGGTCGCAGCCTAACCTCGGCCATGGCACTGCTTAAACTTTCTGCCGCTGCCGCACCAACAGGGATCGTTTCGGCCCAGCTTGGTGGCGCCGCTCTGTGGTCTGGGCGGGCCCATCATTGTTCGTGTGGTCGGGAAGCCTGGCGCGCCGGTTGAAGGAGCCGGGCGCTGGGCCACTGCTGTCGCGGACGAGGCGTGCGACGAGGTGGCGGTTGCCGCGCCAGTGGGAACAGGGTTCACGCTGAAAGAAGGTGGTGGAGGCGGCGGCGGGGGCTGGCGCTGCACCTCGAACTGGTACACCGCGTGGGAAACCTCATGGCGGATTGTCTCCTGCAGCTCGTTGAACATGACCGAGGCGGTTGTACGGAACGACACTAGCGGGTCGCGTTGGCCCGCTACCTGCAGCTGGACGCCTTCTCGAAGCTCATCCAGCGCATCAATGTGCTGGATCCAACGTCGATCCATGATCGAGAGCAGCAGGAATCGCTCGATTTGGCGCATGAACTCCGCACCAATGTCCTCTTCGCGGCGTTCGTAGGCAAGATCGGCTTCATCCAGAATCTCCTGCAGGATGTCGGCCTTCTTCTGCGCCCGGACGTACTGTTCGTTCAGCTCGGTTGGAAGAGGAAACATGGTCTTGAGTGCCTTGAACAGGCCCACAACGTCCCAGTTATCGGCGTAGTCGTCGGCGAGGTACTGGCCGGTAACAACCTTGGTAATTTCTTCATGCACCATCTGGGCGATGATGTCGTTCACATCCTCGCCGGCAAGTATTCGCTGACGATCAGCATAGATGACGGCGCGCTGGCCTGCGATCACATCGTCGTACTGCACGAGGTACTTGCGGGCATCGAAATTCCAGCCCTCGACCTTTGTTTGTGCGCTCTCGATGCTCTTGCTGACCATGGAGTTCTCGATAGGCTCGTCATCTGGCAGGCCGAGCCGGTCGAGAATGCCTTTGACCCTATCGGAGCCGACACGGCGCATCAAATCGTCTTCCAGAGAGACATAGAAACGCGACGAGCCAGGATCGCCTTGACGTCCCGACCGGCCACGAAGCTGGTTGTCGATACGGCGCGACTCATGGCGCTCGGTGCCGACGATGTGCAGGCCGCCGACCTCTACCACGCCGTCCCCGAGCTTGATGTCGGTGCCGCGTCCTGCCATGTTGGTGGCGAGAGTAACCGCGCCTTTCTGTCCGGCGCCCTCGACGATGAGCGCCTCGCGCTCATGCTGCTTGGCGTTCAAGACGTTGTGCGGCACGCCCGCGCGCAGCAGCATCGACGACAGCACCTCGGACTTCTCAATGGAGACAGTGCCAACCAGTACCGGCTGGCCGGCCTCGTGGCGCTCCTTGATTGCCTGCACGACGGCGTCGAACTTGGCCTTCTCAGTTTTATACACGACGTCATTCTGGTCCTTGCGAACCATCGGCTGATGGGTAGGGATGACCACGACGTCCAGGTGGTAGATCTTGAAGAACTCCTCGCGCTCGGTATAGGCGGTACCGGTCATCCCGGCCAGCTTCTTGTAGAGCCGGAAGTAGTTCTGGAAGGTAATAGTAGCCTGTGTGATGTTCTCCCGCTCAATGCGCACACCCTCTTTGGCTTCGAGCGCTTGGTGCAGGCCCTCGCTGTAGCGCCGGCCTTCGAGCGCGCGGCCGGTGAACGGGTCGACGATAATCACCTTGCTGTCGCGCACGAGGTAATCCACATCGCGCTTGAAAAGCGCGTGAGCCTTGAGCGCCTGTTCGAGGTAGTGCGCAAGCTCATAATTACGCTCGTCATAAATGTTCTCGACGCCGAGCAGCTTTTCCATGTGCGCAATGCCGTCGTCGTTGAGGGTGACGGCGCGCTGCTTGTAGTCCACCTCGTAGTCGCTCGTTTCGCGAAGCTTGGGAACGAGCCGTGCGAACTGGTAGTACGTCTCCGCGGATTCCTCGGCTTGGCCGCTGATGATGAGCGGGGTGCGGGCCTCGTCAATCAGGATATTGTCCACCTCGTCGACGATAGCATAGGCCAAAGGCCGCTGCACGCACTGTTCGCGTGACTGCGCCAGGTTGTCGCGCAGGTAGTCGAAGCCGTACTCGTTGTTGGTGCCGTAGGTGATGTCAGTGCGGTACGCCTCCGCTCGGGTGATCGGGCGCAGGTGCCGCAGCCGCTCATCGACCGAATGCTCGTTGGTGAAGTCGGGATCGAAGATGAACGAGCTATCCCCTGAGCCGCCACTCGAAATGATGCAGCCGGTGGTCATACCGAGTAGATGGAAGATGCGTCCGTTCCATCCGGCGTCGCGGCGCGCGAGGTAGTCGTTGACTGTGACGAGATGCACGCCCTCGCCGGTGAGCGCGTTGAGGTAGGCCGGCAGGGTTGCGACGAGCGTTTTTCCTTCGCCCGTCTTCATTTCGGCAATCTTGCCCTCGTGAAGCACGACACCGCCAATGAGCTGCACATCGAAGTGCCGTTGGCCCAAGGCCCGCAGGGCAGCTTCTCGCACGCTGGCGAAGGCCTCTGGCAGCAGGTCTTCGAGCTCTTCACCCTCCTCGAGGCGGCGACGGAACTCGGCCGTCTTCTCCGCGAGCTGCGCGTCCGACAGCGCCTTGAAGTCGGGCTCTAGCTCATTGACTTCGTCGACAATGGGCTGAATCCGCTTGAGCACTTTCTCATTGGGATCGCCCAGCACCTTGGTGAACCAGGGCATGAATCAGGTCCTTATCGCTTTCCTCCGGCGCGGCCGGATGGAACAGATAGCTTCCGGCTGCTGCCGGGTGGAAGCGATGGCCTCCGGTTGCGGCCGGGTGGCAGACCACGACCACGCGACACGCAGTCGTATGCAACGCTTGGCATGGGGTAGTCTAGCATATGGGCCTTGTCGGGACAACGACGTATGACATGCTTTTCACTTGACGCCGGAGCACCTCCTAGTCCCCGAAGCAGACGCCAAGCAGTCGCGCCTCGCGAATCATGGGGTTGCGCGCCGACACTAGATTGAGCTTCCCAGCAGTGTCCTTTAGTGGGATGCTGGTAACCTCCGAACCTTGCAACGCGACCATTCGGCCGTACTCCTCGCGCGCGATATGCGTCGTGGCCGCGGTTCCCAGCCTGGTTGCCAGGATCCGATCATTCGGACTGGGACTGCCACCGCGCTGGATGTATCCAAGAACAGTCTCTCGAGTCTCTTGCTTGGCGAGCGCGGTGATACGCTGGGCCACCCAGCGACCAGCACTCACGCCGGCATCGGTCGCTTCCCGCGGCAAGGCGATGCCTTCTGCAACAACTACAATAGAATATGGCTTTCCATCCTCGACACGCCGGAGCAGGTAGCCGGCCACGCTGGCTTCATTCCAGGGAATCTCTGGGATCAAGATGACGTCTCCGCCGCCGGCCACGCCTGCCGACAACGCTAGCCAGCCGGCGGAGTGCCCCATCAATTCGACGACCATAATGCGGCGATGCGCGTTAGCGGTGGTGTGCAGCCGATCTATGGCTTCTGTGGCGATCGTCAATGCGGAGTCAAAGCCGAATGACCGATCGGTTCCCCACACGTCGTTGTCGATGGTCTTTGGCACTCCCAGTACGTGAACCCCGGCCTGGGCCAACTTATGGGCCGTCTTCATGGTGCCATTGCCGCCAATGCAAACCACGCAATCGAGGCCTAGCCGTGCCACGGTCTTTAGCATCCGCTTCGGTTTCGCGGCAGCGTCCTCTCCCTGGGCAGCCTTGAACGGCTTCTCCCGGGAGGTGCCGAGTATGGTGCCGCCAAGCGTCAGAATGCCCGAAAGCATGTCGTCGGTGAGCCGAATGTATTCTTCGTGCAGCAGGCCGTGGAATCCGTTGACGAACCCGATGACGTCCATGCCGTACATGCGAATCGCGGTCTTACCTACCCCGCGTATCGCGGCATTCAAGCCGGGACAATCGCCCCCCGAGGTGAGGAGGCCAATGCGCTTCGGTGCTGCCATGCCTACAGTATAGTCCAGCTGGGGGAGACGGGAGTTTTCGAGCCGTCCTCGCTGGCCAAGCCGGTATACTCTTGAGGGTGCCTGGATTTGGAAGGTGCCTCCGCAGTGTTCCAGGCTGTGCACAGCAATGGAGTATGTGGGATATTCATGCCAGCTAGCCGCGCATTAGGCCTCAACACCTTCCTGGCGATGCTCGCCGGCCGGGCATCCGTACTTGCAAGTGCCTCGTTGCGACGCGGCGGCACCAGCCTGCCGGGCTTAGTTGCGCTGCACGTCGAGCCCCATGTTGTCCGTCAGCTGGCGTCACAGCTCGCGCGGGGCACCATGGTAATTGCAGGCACTAACGGCAAGACGACTACCGCGGCGCTCACTGCCGCAGCGCTCCGCGCCGGTGGACAGCACGTCGTGCACAACCGCGCCGGTTCGAATATGATGCGAGGAATTGCCACCGCATTGCTTCGCCAGAGCACTATTATGGGCCGAGTGCTGAACGCCAGCCAATTGGGCGGCCTGTTTGAGGTCGATGAAGCTGCATTGCCGGCGGTGCTAGGCGAGGTTCAGCCAAAGGTCGTGCTGCTCACCAACCTGTTTCGGGACCAGCTGGACCGCTACGCCGAGATCGCGACCACGGCCGAACGCTGGCGCGAGGCCATTGGACACCTGCCCACAGGCAGCGTCCTGGTGCTCAATGCCGACGACCCACTGATAGCGTCGCTGGCCGGCTCCGATGAGCAGCCCGCAATGTACTACGGCGTCGAATCCTGGGATGGATCGCTACCTCGTGACCACGTGGATCCCGCCTTGTCGGCGGATTCGCTGTTCTGTCCTAGGTGTGCAGTGTCGCTGCGGTTCACACTGCTTGCCTATGCGCACCTCGGGCATTACGCCTGCCCTGCCTGCGGATTCGGGCGCCCAAGACCTGACGTGAGCGCGATCGTCGATAGCGCCGGTCCGGAGTCTAGCACTATTCGATTGAGATTTGCCGGCGCTGAAGCCAGCTGCCACATCGCCCTGCCGGGGAGGTACAACGCGTACAATGCGGTCGCCGCGGTGGCAGCGGCGGTGGCTCGCGGCGTGCCGTTGCACGTCGCGGCTGCGGCAGTCGCGGCTGCGCCCGGTGCCTTCGGCCGGGCGGAGACCGTGCAGGTGGCTGGTCGCACGGTGCGGCTGTACCTTATCAAGAACCCTACCGGTGCGGACGAGGTATTTCGGGTCGCAGCCCAGGGCCAGCGTTCAGGAGAGCTGCTGCTGCTGCTAAGCGACAATGCGGCGGACGGCGAGGATGTGAGCTGGATCTGGGATGCGCAACTGGAGCTGTTGCTCCCATGGCATGGATATGTCGTGTGCGGCGGGACGCGTGCCGAGGACATGGCGTTGCGCCTGAAGTACGCGGGGCACGGAGAACCTGTGACGGTGCTTCCGCGCGACGTGGCTCAGGCGGTGCGACACTCGCTCGCATTGGGAAAGGATTCCGGCACAGGTACGGATGGCGGCTCCCTCACTATACTGGCCACATACACTGCGATGCTGGCCGCCCGCAGCACGTTGGCCCGTGACGGTCACCTGCAACAGTACTGGCGCACGTTACAATGAGCGATCATCCTCGCCTCCGGCTTGCATATCTCTACCCGCGTCTTATGAACCTGTATAGCGACGCGGGGAACGTGGCCTGCCTGCAGCAGCGTTGCGCATGGCGCGGCATCGACTTGTGCGTCGAGCACGTCGATCTGAAGGAAACACCGAATTTCAAGGACTTCGATCTCGCGTTCATTGGGGGCGGTGAGGATCGACAGCAGACCATTGCAGCGATGGACCTCGTGAGCTGCAAGGCCGAAGCGCTGCTGCCGGCCTTAGCGGACGGGCTCGTGTGTCTGGCAATCTGCGGCGGCTACCAGCTGCTGGCAGACTACTACCAGCCGGCCGCAGGGGATCGATTGGTGGGCCTTGGCCATTTCAAGGCGCACACGGTGCACCCTGGCCAGAGCGTACGCCGCTGCGTAGGCAACGTCGCAGCCCGGCGCGGTGACTCGTGGCTCGTGGGCTTCGAGAATCATGGTGGCCGCACCACGTTGACCGGCTCCAAGCCGCTGGCAATGATCACGGCAGGCTCGGGCAACAACGGGCAAGACGGCTCCGAGGGTGCGGTCGAGTTCAATGCGTTTGGCACATACCTGCACGGATCGCTTCTGCCCAAGAACCCAGACTTCGCCGACGACCTGATTGCCCTGGCGCTACGCCGGCGCGGTGACGACACGCCGTTGCAGCCGCTTGACGACGGCGTTGAGGCCAATGCCCGGAACGTGATGCTGGCGAGACTCGGCGTGCGCCTGCGTTCTTGAAAGTGGTATTGTTCTAGGTGCCGAGTGAGAGGCCGTTCCTGCGGGCTGCGCTCGAGCCTCGCAGTGCCGAGAGGTCCGGATAGGCCGACACTACCGCCACCGCGCCATCGCCACAACAAGCGCTTTCGGGCTACTCGCCGCCGGGCAGGGCAGAGCGTAGCACTCCGATGGACTCACGCACCGACCTTCGGTCGTTGTACACCGCAGAGCCGACAACAAACACATTCGCGCCTGCACGCGCCACGGTGGCAATGTTCACCTCGCTAATGCCGCCGTCGACCTCGAGGTCGGCCTTGGAGCCGCTGCGCTGCAGGAGCTCACGCATGCGACGCACTTTGTCGAGCGAGTGCTCGATGAACGACTGCCCGCCGAAGCCCGGGTTTACCGTCATAACCAGGACGAGGTCGATGTCGGCTGCGATATCTTCGAGCATGTGCACTGGCGTTGCCGGATTGAGGGCCACACCAGCTTTGACGCCTAGCTCGTGCAACTGAGCGATCTGGCGATTCAGGTGCGTGCACGCCTCTTGATGCATGGTGATGATAGTGGCACCTGCGCCGGCAAATACCGGCGCATATTTCTCAGGCTCGGTAATCATGAGGTGAACATCTAGCGGCAGGTTCGTAGACTTGCGCACTGCTTCGACGATGTGAGGCCCGAAGGTGAGGTTGGGCACGAAATGACCGTCCATCACGTCTAGGTGGATCCAGTCGGCACCGGCTTGTTCGGCGGCGCGTATCTCGTCCGCCAGGCGCCCAAGATCGGCCGTCAAGATCGACGGAGCCAGTAGGTTGCGACGTCGATCGAGCTCAGTGCGTGCGCCAATTACCATCGGTACCCCCAACTTATCTCGCCTGTGCCGGCTTCAACCGTCATCACAATGCATTGTCCCTCGATTTCGGTGCTGCTGCACAGACCTGTGACATCGACTGCCGAATCCTGGCCATGCAGCGAAATCATATGCTACTCTCTCACAAAGATAGCCTACGTATCTGCTGAGGTGGATAGTAGCTGGGTTGTTCGAGGAGGCGTGGCGTGGCCGATGTCCCTGCAGAGTTGACGATGCTTGCCGGCAATCTGATTGAGGCTTGTGTGAGCGTGGCTCGGGTTGCCGATCGTGATGTGAAGGCTGAAGGTTTGGCCGTGACGCGCAGCCAGTTAGCGGTGTTGCGATTCTTGATCGATCACGGCGCGTCCGCCATGCTTGATTTGGCCGGCGGTATTGGCGTGACCGGCCCTACCATGACCTCGACGGTGCGTATTCTTGTGCGCAAGGGGCTGGTGGAGCGTAAGCACCATGAGGTCGATTGGCGCACCGTGCTAGTCTCGGCTACTGAGAAGGGAGTCAGTGCACACGATCTGGCACTCAGAAGCCGCAGCCAGCTCGTTGCTAGCGCCATACAGGGTCTCACGACCGACCAGCGTGCCGTTCTGACCCTCGCGGCACCTGCACTTCGGGCCCTAGGTGCCCGTGTCTCGTGAGCGCTGACCTGCGCCCTGTCCCGCATGGCGGGGACTGGGTCGATGGTGGTAGAGGCGACGAGCAATAGTGCGTGCCGGCGGGGCGGATGTAGGCACTACGCCCCTAACCGAGCCGGTCCAGCGCCGACCACACGTACCCACGTCAGTGGCCAGGCTGCGAATCGTAGGCTTCGAGGTAGCTGATTACGGCTCGAGTGACTTCAGTAGGTGTTGACGAGCCTGAGGTCACGGCGACTGTACTCATGCCGTCCAGCCATTCGGCCTGGATGCTCTCAACGCTATCCACCAGCATTGCCGGCTTACCGGCGATCTCTCGCACCACGTGTACTAGCCGTTTGGAGTTGTTGCTACGCTCGTCGCCGACTACCAACACCAGATCGGCCTCGCTCACCTGTGCAGTTGCAGCCTGCTGCCGCTCGAGCGTGGCGTGACAGATGTCGTTGTTGACCTGGACGTGCGGGTATCGGTTCTGGATGTGCGCGATGACGGCTTCCGTGTCCCACTGGCTAAGCGTGGTTTGCGTGGCGACCGCGAGTAGGGGTGCGTCTAGCGCGAGCGAATCGACGTCTACCACGGACTCGACAAGATGCACGTGGCCTGGTGCTTCGCCCATCACGCCTTCAGGCTCGGGGTGCCCACGTTTGCCCACGTAGATAATCTCGTAGCCTTGGGATACAAGTGACAGCACCAGGTCGTGCGTCTTGGTCACGTCGGGGCAGGTTGCATCCACGCAGTTCAGCCCCTTGGCCGCGGCTGCTTTCTTGACTTCGGGCGACACTCCGTGCGCAGTGAAGATGACCGTGCCCTGATCGATACGGTCGAGCAAGGCCATGCGGTCGGCGCCGTCCAACGTCACGATGCCGAGGACGCTCAGGCTTTCGACCGCGTGATGATTGTGCACGATCTGGCCAAGCACATAGATGGGACGCGGTACGTTTGGATCGCGTGCCACCGTTTTGGCCATTTGGATGGCGTCTACGACGCCGTAGCAGTAGCCACGCGGGCTGATCTTGATGACTCTCATGCAATTCCAACCCAATTTACGCATCACTTGCATCCATTGTACCCCTACGGGCCGCCAGGAAAGCCTGGTGGGCGCTGTAGCACCTCAGCACACTAGCCTGCCCGCTGCCGCGCGGGTGCCCACTCACGGTTCCAGCGCGCTGAACAGATTGTTGAGCGACTCGGCAAGCGTGGGGTGGGCAAAGATGCCGTCGCGAAGTGTGGTGTACGGTGTCCTGCCCATCATGGCGATTTCCAGCATTGCCATGATTTCTCCCCCCTCAATGCCCAGCACCGCGCAGCCCAGGATCTGGTCCGTCTCGGCATCCACGATGGCCTTCATCATGCCGCGCGGTTCGTCGACTTCCAGGGCGCGTGCTACTGAGCTCATCGGCATCCTGGCTACGCGAATCTTTCGACCCTGCTGCCTGGCTTCGTCCTCGCCAAGTCCCACCCGGCCAAGCTGGGGGTCGATGAAGACCGTGTATGGCACGAGGCGATTGAGGGTGCTGGCGTTGCCACCTTGTATCAGGTTGGCGATGAGGACACGGTAGTCGTCATACGAAATATGGGTGAACGCGGGGCCACCATTCACATCGCCTACTGCGTATATGCCCGGCACGTTGGTTTCCAAGTACTCGTTCACAGGGATTGTGCCGTGCTTACTGCGCTGCACGCCGGTGGCCTCCAGGTTGAGCACGTCGGTATTTGGGGTGCGGCCGACTGCTACTAACAGGTGGGACCCGCTGAGGGTGCGTTCCCCCTCCACGCCGCGTGTCTTCAGGCGCAGGGCGCCGTCGTTCCCATGCTCTACGCCCAGCGCTTCAGTGTTTAGCAGCAGGTCCAAGCCATCCTGGCGCAGTACATCGGCCACGGCGAGCGCGATATCGGTATCTTCGCGTGCCAATAGCTGGGGGCCGCGCTGCACTACGCTGACCCTGCTGCCGAGACGACGGAAAAGCTGGCCAAACTCTAGTCCGACATACCCTCCGCCCAGCACAAGCAGGTGCTCGGGCACGCCGTCCAGCTCCATTATCGTGGTAGAGGTCAGCCACGGCACCTTGTCCAGTCCGGGCATCTCCGGCGTTGCCGGTCGTGCGCCGGTGTTTATCACGATTGTCGGGGCTGTCATGACCAGGTGATCGTCATCAGGCCTCTCGACCTCTACAGTCTTCTGTCCCGTGAAGCGCGCGGTGCCGAAGATCAGATCAACGCCTTCCGTCTCTCCGATACGCCGCTGAATGCTGGTGCGAAAGCTTTCTACAATGTCGCGCTTGCGTTGCCGAATCCGGAGCATGTCGATGGCGATCGGTTGAGTCTGCACCCCATAGTCCGCGCCGCGTCGTGCGAGATAGGCCACGCGTCCGCTGGCGACCATGGTCTTTGTTGGTGTGCAGCCTTCATTGATGCAGGTGCCACCGACGTGCGTTTGCTCGAGGAGGGCGGTCTTGTGCCCGGCCTGCGCCAGGGCAGTTGCGAGCGGGCCGCCAGCCTGGCCGGCGCCGATGATGATTGCATCGTAGTGCTGAAGCAGAGCCATGCTGTCCTTCCTCTTGTTGTGCAAAGGCGCTTCTTTCGACCAAAAGTCTGGCCGACAATGGATAGAGAGCCGCGTCTGTTTTCGCCTGGCAAGTACCGGCGTTCGGCCTTACGTATCGCCGTTGCGCACGGTGACACTCTTGAGCGTAAACAGGATAGGTGTAACTGGCTGCGGATGGGTCGAAGGCGCCACGGTTTGCTTGGCAACCAACGCAGAGGTGGACAAAGTCGGGGCCTGGGTCCTGGCTTCTGCGGGTACGCAGCTTTGTCTCTTACCTGATTCAAAGGTGTTGTGCCCGCGGACGGACAGGCTACAATTCAGAGGAAGACGCCCCGGCGCCTGCGGACGCGTTGCACGCGTCGGTTAGCGCGCACAGGCGTGTGCAGGACTCGGTACCGAAAACGAGGCGGCAATGCAAGGTGGTGCGAGCGCGCACGCTAATAGCACTGACGGCTCCATCCTGACTTGGCTGGAGACAGGTGGCGACTGTGTCCTGCTGGCGGCAGGGACGCAGGTGCGGGCGCTCGCAGCGGTGCGAGTCATGGACCGGTCGGCTGGCCCAGTCATCGTCGTGACCAAGTGGCCAGAGCACTACCGGGATGCCTTTGTCGCGGGGGGCAGGCCCGAAGCCCGTCTCGCGATCCTCCCTGGGGCGGCTGAGGCGAGTGAGTTGGCTCTAAGGCTTGCGGAATATGAGGCAGGGCTCTACCGCGTCGCACTTGTCACGCCCGACCTGCTTTGGGATACGACAACGGCCGCTGCACTTGCCGTGCGGAAGCCTTGCATGTTCGTGGTAGACTTGGCCAGCTTGTCGCCAGGTCTTACCGACAGCTGCCTTCAGGCCAGAGAGATACTGCTGCGTCTGTCATCCAGCCAGGTAGATGTGCCTCGCCTCACAATGTCGGATCCATTGGGCGCCGTGCGCGTCCGCATGCTCAAGACTGAGGCAGCACAAACGGTGGTACACGTGGGCGGCGTCGTTCCACCCCAGACCCATGTCCGTTTTGTGCGGCTCAGGCTCGAGCGTGAGCGCCTTGAGCACCTTAGGCGACTGGTGCGGCAGCCGGCGCGCGCGGTGCTGGTTGTGGCACCTTCGCGCAGGCTCGCCGAGAAGATTGGGGACAGTCTGCTGAGTGTCGGGATTGATTGCACCCTCTACCACTCGGGGCTGGGCCATGCGGAGCGGCAAGCAGTGACCGCGGCTTACGGCGATGGGCGACTGCGCCTTATAGTTGCCACTGAAGCGGTGGGTTCGGAGTGCGGCATAGCACGCACCGAGCGAATTGTCTTCACGCACCCACCCACTTCAGCCGAGGTCCTGACCCGGTTTGCCGGCTACGCCGATGGTAATGCATCACGCATCGAGGTGGACCTGCTCTTCATGAGCGATGAACTGCGTGAAATACCGGAACGTGGTCGCGCACGCGCCCCAACATTGGCGCATGTGCGCGAGGCCTACAGACAGCTTGCCGCTGCGAGCCATCGCACGGCGCAAAGGGATGGAATGCCGCCCGTTGGCTATGCGCTTATGCCGGGCGACGGACTGGTTGCAGGCAAGATCCGGCCGACCGGGACTCGGCTTGAGCAGTTTATCGGGGCGATGCACATCTTGGAAGCCGCAGGCTATTGCACTCGCCTTGATAACCTGCCTAGAGCGGCCACCATTACTGTGCTTCACGGCGAAGGAGACTTTGTGGATCGCCTGCGCCAGCTGCTTGCGGCATCATTGGGCCAGGCGATGCCAGTTGAGCCGGTGCGACTTGCCTTACAGTTGGGCGTTTCTCCCGATAGGCTTCAGCGTGATCTGGTGGAGGCGCAGCGAGCTGATACCGTCACGTATCGGGGGCATGGCCGCGACCGGCTGTACGAGTTGCCGCGTTCGCCCGAATCTGCGGCGGGACAAGTATCTCGGCTGGTGCACTTCCTTTCAGACAGAGCGACAAGGGAGGCCCTCGGCGTTGCAGACCTCGTGCACGCCGGGGGTTGCAGAGTAAAGGCGCTGGAGCAGGCGCTTGGCTGGCCGCCGAGTCCCCGCTGCGGTTGTTGTGATCGCTGCGCGCGAGACGAGTCACGTGCGCCATCGCAGGCCGAGGCCGATATCGTGTTGGCCGTCAAGGCGGTGGCGAGGGTACCATTCAGTTTGCGCCCGGGCGCTGTACAAAGGCTCGTGGCCGCGGCGCTCAAAGAGGGCGGTCGGTCCGCCGAAAGGGCCTCAGTGCAGGCCCTGGTTGATGAAATGGTGGGCAGACGGTGGCTGGCCGCGGCTCCGGGCCGGTTTGGCAGTGTCTACGGCCTCGGCGATGAGGGCAAGCAGGCGCTGGCGGCGTGGGAAGCTGAGTGAGGCGACAGCAACAGTGATGATGGTGTTCATTCTGGGTTGTGGACGGCTTGGGGCACAGTTGGCGATGGATTTGGATGCCAAAGGCCACCGGGTGACGGTGTTGGATCGGTCAAACGATTCATTCAGACGTCTAGGTGGAGGCTTTCGGGGGCGGAAAGTGCATGGGGACGGGCTGGATCTCGACGTGCTCCTTGACGCTGGACTTGCCGATGCCGACGTCTTTGTGGCGTGTACAAATGGCGATAATCGAAACCTCACTGCAAGCCAGTACGCACGCGAGATTTTCGCTGTGCCGAAGGTGATCTCAAGGGTCAGCGACCCGCTGCGAGGTGAGATATACGGCGAGATGGGCCTGCAGACTATCTCGCCTACGGTAATAGGCGCCCAACTGCTCTACGACACGCTGACAGGGCGCACACCTAGCGCGGACTGCATCTAGGGCACGTGCCGTGCGGTGTCCGCTACCTCGGCCGCGCTCAGCCGTGCGCGCTTCAAGATCGTGCCAGGCGCGCCGACGACAATCGAGCCCGGCGGAACGTTGTCGATGACCAGCGCCATGGCGCCAATCTTGCTTCCAGCGCCGACGGTGACGGGTCCCAGAATGCTCGCGCCGCAGCCGATCACCACGTCGTTCTCAATTGTAGGATGGCGCTTGACGCGCCCAGACTTCATGTCCTTCCACCACCCGGTAGCCCCAAGCGTGACCTGGTGGTAGAGCATGACGTTGTCGCCAATCTCTGCGGTCTCACCAATGACGACTCCAGAGCCATGATCGATGAAGAACCGATCGCCGATCGTAGCACCGGGATGAATCTCGATTCCGCCGGTGAGCAGCCGCGCCAGCTGGCTGATTAGCCGTGGCAGGAACGGCACCTGTTTCAGGTAGAGACTATGGGCTACGCGGTGCGCCCACAACGCATGCAGGCCTGGGTAGAGCAGAACCTCCGCCGCGCTTCTCGCGGCCGGATCCTTCTCGAATACCACAGCGATGTCCTGGCGCATGCGTGACAGAACTTTGAACATTTAAGCTCCTTGCCGTAAGGCTAACGTACTTGGCTCCTGAAGGCGGTGTCAAGGTGCGACTGCAGCGGGCATTTGACCGTGGAGGAATTGACGTGTAGCATCGCCACATGACACTCCTTGACGATGCGAACCTCGCAACGCTTGCGGCGCGTGTCGCGGTGCGGGCAATTCACACCCGGACCGCGATCTGCTCGGCCGAGTCGTGCACAGGGGGGTTAGTGGCCTATTTACTGACCGATACCCCTGGGGTTTCGGCCGTGTTTCAAGGCAGCATCGTCGCCTACGCCAATCGGGCCAAGACTGAGCTGTTGGGGGTCGAGCAACGCGTGCTGGACCTGTACGGTGCGGTCAGCGAGGAAGTAGCTCTTGCGATGGCGCGCGGCGCCTGCGAGCGGCTGCACGCGGAGGTTGGGGTTGCCACGACCGGTATTGCAGGCCCCGGCGGGGGCACGGTTGAGAAGCCGGTGGGGTTGGTCTACGTTGCAGCCAGCGGGCGCGGCATCGATACGTGCAGGCGTTTTGAGTTTGGGGGTGATCGGACGGAGAACGTCAGGGCCGCAGCCTTCGAGGCGTTGCGGCTGCTGGCGGAGGCACTGCCCATTGTTCGCAGTTGAGTCGAGCGCTATCCCATGGTATGATTACTACTAGTACTAATGTTCAATGAAAGGCAGAGAACCGTGGCCGTAGCAGTTCAGCAAACGGATCGCGACAAGGCGTTAGAACTAGCGATGGCGCAGATCGACCGGCAATTTGGCAAGGGTGCGATAATGCGTCTCGGCGAAGCTGCCAAAATGAACGTCGAAGCAATTCCTACCGGATCGATCGCGCTGGACTTGAGCCTGGGCATTGGGGGCGTGCCGCGGGGCCGTATTGTGGAAATCTTCGGACCAGAGTCGTCCGGCAAAACGACGCTCGCGCAGCATATTCTGGCAGAGGCACAGAGAATGGGTGGTGTTGTCGCCTATGTCGATGCCGAGCACGCGCTAGATCCCCAGTATGCGGCGAAATGCGGCGTGAATGTGAACGACATGCTGATCTCGCAGCCCGACACCGGGGAACAGGCATTGGAGATTGTGGACGTGCTGGTGCGCAGCGGGGCCGTTGACGCGATCGTGGTGGACTCAGTGGCGGCGCTGGTAACCAGAGCGGAGATCGAGGGCGACATGGGTGATGCGCACGTAGGTTCACAGGCGCGACTCATGTCGCAAGCCCTGCGCAAGCTGGCAGCGGCAATCAGCAAGTCGAACAGTCTTGTGATCTTCATCAATCAATTGCGCGAGAAGATCGGCGTGATGTACGGTAACCCGGAGACGACGCCCGGCGGGAAGGCGTTGAAGTTCTACGCCTCGGTACGACTTGACATAAGGGCGATCGACCAGATCAAGCAGGGAACTGAGTCGATCGGCCGGAGGGTCAGGGTCAAGGTGGTGAAGAACAAGGTTGCCCCGCCGTTTCGCGTGGCGGAGTTTGACCTCATGTACAACGAGGGCATCTCGAAGGAGGGCGGGCTGCTGGACGTCGGACTTGAGCTGGCGATCCTGAAGAAGTCTGGGGCATTCTACTCCTTCGGCGAGATGCGGCTGGGGCAGGGGCGTGAGAACGCTAAGGAGTTCTTGCGCCAGAATCGGGACGTTCGTGACGAGCTTGAGCAACGCATTAGGGCGAGTATGGCTGAGTTCCACCCGTCGCTTGTGCCCACGTCCGAGATCGAGGAGTAGCCTCACGTCCACGGCAGACTCGCTGAAAACCCGCGGGCCGTGCTACCTTAGTGTTCGTGACTGAAGACGTACTCAGCGGGCGGTACCGCCTTATCCGGATTCTGGGTGAGGGCGGTATGGCTCGTGTCTATGAGGCCGAAGATATTCGGCTTGACCGGCATGTCGCCGTTAAGGTGCTGCTGGCCCAATTCACCGCGGATGCAGACTTCCTGCGCCGATTTCAGCAGGAAGCGAGGCTGGCTGCCAGCCTTGCACACCCGAACGTGGTGCGCGTCTATGACGTTGGCCAGGATGGCGCGTCGCACTTCATCGTCATGGAGATGGTCGACGGGCATAGCCTCAAAGACAAAATTCGCGAGTCCGCCCCCCTGCCGGTAGCGGAAGCCCTGCGGATCGCCCTCGAAGTCTGTGCCGCGCTTTCCGCCGCACACGCGCGCGGGCTGATTCATAGAGACATCAAACCTCAGAACATTCTGCTAACCCATGATGGGCAGGTCAAGGTTACCGATTTCGGTATCGCCCGCCAGAGCAGTAGCAACACAATGACGCAGACCGGCACGGTGCTGGGGTCGGTGCACTACCTCTCGCCGGAGCAGGCTAGGGGACAGGAGGCGGGGCCTCGCGCCGACCTTTACGCCTTGGGCGTCACGCTATTTGAGATGCTGACCGGCCGCCTGCCGTTTGATTCTGATAATCCAGTAGCTGTAGCCATGCAGCACGTGCAGAATTCGCCGCCGCTACCGAGGCAATTCAATCGCTCGATATCACCCAACCTCGAGGCAATTGTGCTGCGCCTGTTGGCCAAGAATCCGGCGGAGCGCTACGCGGACGCGGGCACAGCGGCTGAGGCCTTGCGTTCGGTGCTTACCCAGGCAACGGGAAGAACCCGTGTGGCTCCGTCGGCGTATGCTCCGATGGCCGGCAGAAATGACATTGCCCCGGGTGTTGCGCCAGCGTCTGTGGGCACGCGCATCATGCCCGTCACGGCTTCAGCGATCAGTTCAGGCCAGCAGCCGGCAAGCGTAGCCTCACCTCCCACCAGGCGCAGCGGCAGACGCTCTCTCCTGGTGGGTTCGGCATTTGGCGCCATCGCTGCCTTGGTCATTATCCTTGCAACGGCCGTGGCAGCGTCCGGTGGCCCGGGTTCAGTCTTGGGTTTTGGTGGGCAGGACGCCTCGCCCACGTTCCTGCCAACTGCGACCGAGACGCCGGATCCGTCGGCTACGTTGCGCCCCACTGCCACGCGTACACCTACAAAAGCAATACCGACCGCGACGCGCAAGGTAGTCGTGTCCAGGCTGCCGGCGCACACGGACACGCCAACCCCACTGGCCACGGTAACCGCAGCGCCGTCGTTCACGTACACGGATACGCCTGTGCCACCGTCGCTCACTCCTACCGACACGCCAACGGCCACGGCGACGGCAACCAACACCGCAACCCCGACTAACAGCCCAACAGCGACGAATACCGCCCCGCCTACGCAGACGTTCACGTCAACGCCCACCTTTACAGCCACTTCGACGCCGCAGCCAACGAACACCGCCGTCACCACACCGACTGAGACGCCGGTAGCCTCGGTAGCAGCGACTTCAGTAGTGACGCCCGGTGCCACACTGCAGCCGACGAATGGACCGTCGATCGGATCCACCGTTACCCCATTGCCGGGACAGCAGCAGACGACACCCACGCCTCCTGCCGGGGGGGCGCTGCCGACGATCACGCCCACGTTTGTCGGCTAGCGTGCTCGAACGTACTGCATCGGACTGATCTGGCGCACGATGCCCCGCAGCTCAAGCATGGCCATAGTGCTGCTGACCACGCTAATCGGCAGGTCGGTCTGACGCGTCAACGTATCCACATGGATGGGCTCTTGCCCCAAATGCCGGAGCAGTTGCTCCTCGGTGCCGTCGTGCGCAAGCACGAGCTCCATGGCTAGTTGCTGGGGAGCCGCATCGATTTGAAGCTCCTCGAGAATGTCGTCTACTGAAGAGACGAGCTTGGCCTCTCCGCGGCGGATCAGCGTGTTTGTCCCGACAGATCGCGGTGCGAAGATGCTTCCCGGCACGGCAAACACCTCCCGATTCTGCTCAAGCGCGCGGGCGGCGGTAATGAGCGCTCCGCTCGTCTGGCCGGCTTCAATGACGAGCGTTCCAAGGCTCAGTCCAGAGATGATTCGGTTTCGCATGGGGAAGTTTGGCGCATCGGGCTTCGTGCCCAGCGGGAACTCGGAGACGAGTGCGCCGTGTTTGACGACCTCCAACGCAAGTCCATGGTGTTCGGCTGGGTAGATACGGTCCACGCCGGAGCCGAGCACGGCAATGGTGCGTCCTCCTGCATCAATTGCTGCCCGGTGAGCAATGGCATCCACGCCGCGTGCGAGGCCGCTCACGATGGTAACGCCGCGCCGGGCGAGACTGGTCACGAGCTGCAGCGTCACTTGTTTTCCATAGTTCGTGGCCGAACGACTGCCCACCACAGCCACGGCCACCTCGTCGCCTGGTTCCAGGGTGCCCAGCGTGTGCAGGCTTACCGGCGCTCCATCGACAGTGCGCAGCATAGCCGGGTACGCCGGATCTGCGAGAGTCACCAGGTTCGTGCCGGATTGGGCTAGCCTCGCTGCCTCGAGTGCAGGGTCGTACTTCGACCTTTCCTCTAGTGCAGCAAGCGCTGTTCGTTGGTCGAGGCCGGCGTGCAGGAGCGCGTGTGCAGGGGCGTTCCAAGCCAACTCCATGTCACCGAAGTGCTCCCAAAGACGGCGCATGCGGTTGGCACCGATGCCTGAGACCTTGCTCCAGGCAACCCAGTAGCCTGCATCTTCGCGCAAGTCCGTTCTAACCCGGTTGGCTGACAGCTGAAGCAATTGAGCGCAGCTTGGCCTCGAGCACCCGAAGCTCTGCTTCCTGGTCGGCGACGCGCTGCACAAACTCCGCCCGCTGCTGCGGCTTGAGCACTGCCGCAGGGACTTTCCCCATCTTCTGGGGCGCACTCTGCACGTAGTTGCGCAGGACTCCGACTTGAGGCAACTCGTCAGTGAGCACCTTGAGGTGCTGGGGGCTGAACGCAGGCGCATCCAATAGTGCGTCGCGCAAGCGAACGATGGCATCGATCCAATTGTCGAAGCCGCGCCCGGTGGCGCTGCTAATGTCCTTTTCGACAAATCCTCTGGCGAAGAAGCCAAGTCCGCTCACCGCGGCTTGGGTTTTCCTGAGCTGCTGTTCCATCTCAGAAAGGGCGGTCTGCGATTCTCGAATCAGTGCCTCGAGCTCGTCCGCGGTAGGCGCCATCGTAGCATGCTCCTTAATCTCCCAATCGCAGTGATTATACTGCCTGTGTGTGGTGCGCCGTGCGACGCCTTGCGTAACGACCCGAACAAGCGTACAATCCGCTTGGAATCGCCCGAACTCGTGGCACATGCGCTAGCGCTTCTTATCTGGTTACTGGGCAGTTTATTGCGGTGAAGCCGCAGACTCAGCTGGGGGACCTCCCTTGCACGCAACTCGGTTGGTATGGCAGAATCTGCAGATGCTCAATGGTCCGGCGCCTGACTTGGTCTGGGCCGGCTGTGAGCTGCCGCCGATCGTAACGCAGGTCCTGCACAGCCGGGGTGTGCCTCCGAGCAAGCTTGACGGTTTTCTCGGAACGCGTCGTGGCCCAGTGCACAGCCCGCAGCACCTGCGCGGGATGCCGGAAGCGGTCAGCAGGATCCTTCGTGCACGGCAGGATCACGAGCTCGTGGCGATATACGGCGATGCCGATGTAGACGGCATGACTGCGGTGGCCTTGCTCGTGCAGGCGTTCAGCACGATTGGTGTCAACGTCATTCCTTACGTGCCAGATCGGCACGTTGAAGTCGCCGGTGTGAGCCTCGACGCGCTCAACTTGCTCGCACGTCGCGGCGTGCGATTGGTAGTCACGGCCGACTGTGGAGTTGCCAGTGCTAGAGAGCTGGGCGAGGCGCGCGCCTTCGGGCTCGAATTCGTGATCACCGATCACCATGAGCCGCCAGCGCAGCTGCCAGATGTGGCGGCCGTTGTGGACCCGCTGCAGCAAGGCTGCCGCTACCCGTGTAAGCACCTGGCTGGTGTCGGCGTGGCATTCAAGCTTGCCCAGGCCCTGTATGCGGCGACCGGCGTGAGCGAGGATCGCGCACGCAGTTTGCTCGACCTCGTTGCGCTCGGCACGATTGCCGACATGGTGCCGTTGATCGACGAAAATCGCGCGCTTGTGTGGCAGGGACTTGCCGTGCTAAACCGGTGTGAGCGGCCCGGGCTACACTTTCTCGTCACGCTGTCTGGGCTGCAAACTGGGACGATTGCCACGTCTGATCTTGCCTACAAACTGTGCCCCAGGCTCAACGCAGCGGGACGATTTGAACAAGGTTCTCTTGGGTACGCGCTGCTGGCTGCCAAGACGTACGAAGAGGCAGAAATCCACGCGGGTACCCTGGACCTGCGATATCGCGAGCGGCAGACTCTGGCGCAGCAGGTGTACGAGGCCTGCGCGGCCAAGCTGGCTCGGGGACCAATTGGCCAGCAAGACCGACTGATTGTGGTGCACATAGAGCCGTCGGCTGCAAGCGTGGCGGGTGTTGTCGCCGGCAAACTGGTTGAGGATCTGGGTCTGCCGGTCATGGTTCTGCAAGAGTCGGCAGGCATCGTGCGCGGCACGCTTCGGGGCACCCCCGCGTTCCCCATCATCGAGGCCTTGCACCAAAACTCCGGCCTGTTATCCCACTACGGTGGTCACCAGCACGCGGCAGGCTTCGTCACCACGGTTGAACATGCTGAACAGCTGGCGCAGCGGGTGGGCGAGCTCGCGGATCGCGCAATCAGCCCCGCAGGGGCCTTTCCCGAGTTGCGAATAGACGCCGAGGTGTCCCTGCACGCTGTCGATTGGACTCTCTATGAGCAATTGGGGATGCTCGAACCGTTTGGTGTAGGGAATCCGATGCCGGTGCTGCTGTGCAAGAGACTGCGCCTCGTCGACTTCAAGTGTGTAGGAAACAACCATCTGCAACTCATTGTGCGACGAGGCAGGACGCAGCTGTCTGCCATAGCCTTCAGGCAAGGTAGCCTTGCACACCAGCTGTGCCGCAACCAGGAAATCGACCTGGTGTTCAGCATGGAGGTCAACGAGTGGGATGGCCGCCGCACCCTGCAGCTGCGCGTGCGCGATCTCGCCTTTGATCCGGCGTTCGCCGGCGTTCCATGAGGCGCTCGACCCGGTATACTTTCCAAAGATAGGCCGAGCCCAAGGAAGTACCGTGTCCGTTCCACTCCAAACAGAAGTACAGCCGATCCAAATTCCCCACCTCGGTGACCTACTGGTTATCGCGCGCTCGTACTTGCCCGAGCCGGCGCTCCAGGCAATTGCGCATGGCTATGAGCTGGCTGAGCGGGCGCACGCAGGCGTCATGCGCAAGTCGGGCGCGCCCTACGTGTCGCACTGTCTCGCCGCCGCCGTGATCGTCGCCGAAATGCATTTGGATGCAACCACCGTGGTTTCGGCGCTTCTCCACGATGTGGTAGAGGACACGAGCGTGACGCTGCCCGAGATCCGCGAGCGGTTTGGTCCCGCGGTGGCGCACATCGTGGACGGTGTGACTAAGTTCGAGGAGATAGGTCGGCGCCAACGCAACTGGGCCGACCAGCAAGCTGTGACCTCGGAGGAGCAGCGCAAAGGTCGCGAGCGTGCCCTACGGCAGCAGGCCGAGAATATCAAGAAGATGTTCATGGCCATGGCCGAAGATCCCAGGGTCGTGTTAGTCAAGCTCGCCGACCGTTTGCACAACATGCGAACCCTCGACGCCTTGTCCGAAGCGAAACAGCAACGTATTGCGCTCGAGACAAGAGAGATCTATGCACCGCTGGCCGGCCGACTCGGTATGGCGCAGATCAAATGGGAACTCGAGGATACGGCTTTTCGCTATCTCGAGCCCGCGGCGTACGCAAGTCTGGTGGCCGAGCTAGCCACCCGAGGCACACAGCGTGAAGAGTACATCGAGCGCGTGACAGCACTGCTTCGCGAGGAGCTTGCCCAGCATCACATTTCCGCCGAGGTCAAGGGGCGCGCCAAGCACCTGTACAGCATCTATAAGAAGTTGGTGCGCTCGGGCGAGACCGACCTGTCGCACATCTACGATATGTTTGCGTTGCGTGTCTTGGTTGGCAGCATTACCGAGTGCTACCAGGTGCTCGGCATCGTGCATGCCCATTGGCCGCCGCTGCCGGCGCGCATCAAGGACTACATTGCCATGCCAAAGCCAAACGGGTACCAGTCGTTGCACACGACGGTCATCTGCGAGGAGGGGCGCCCTACCGAGGTTCAGATCCGCACGCAAGAGATGCATCGGATGGCTGAGTTTGGCGTGGCTACCCATTGGTACTACAAGGAGCAAGGCTCATCGTCTACCCTGCCGGCGGCTTTGGCCACCTGGATTTCCATGCTGCGGAGCTGGCAGGACGAGTTCACGCAAAATGCCACCGACTTCGTGGATACGGTGAAGATAGACGTGTTCCAGGATCAGGTTTTCGTTTCCAGTCCAAAAGGAGACATCATCGACCTTCCTGCCAAATCGACGCCCGTGGATTTTGCCTACCGCGTGCACACAGAGCTTGGTCACCGATGCATCGGCGCAAAGGTAAATGGCCTCATGGTGCCGCTCGACTACCAGCTGCAGAACGGCGACCGCGTGGAGATCTTGACGACGAAGACGGCGCATGGCCCGTCACGCGACTGGCTCAACTTCGTCGCATCCGCCAGCGCTCGGGAGAAGATTCGGCAATGGTTCAAGCGCCAGCATCGAGACGACAACATTGTGCGCGGGCGCGATCTCGTGGAACGCGAGCTTGGCCGGCTGGAGCAGCGCACCCTGAGTACCATAACCCCGGAGATGCTGATGGCGGTAGCGACTGCGCTCGATTTTCGCTTGATTGACGACCTGTTCGCTGCGGTCGGCTACGGCGCCGTAAGTCCGCAGGGCGTGGTGATGCGCTTGCAGCCGCGAGACGAGGTCCACGTACCTGTGCTCCAGCCGCCGGGCGCTCAGCGCCCTACCCCCTCGGGAGCGGGAAAGATTCAGGTAATGGGGGTGGGCGACCTGCTCACGCGGCTGGCCGGCTGTTGCCAACCGGCGCAAGGCGACCAGATTATCGGCTACATCACGCGGAACCACGGCGTGACGGTGCACCGGTCGAACTGCCCGCGTGTAATGAGCGAGACGGAGGCTGAGCGCCTGGTTCAGGTTGACTGGGGCCGCGTAGTCGACAAGGCGCTGTACAACGTAGGAATTGTCGTGCGGGCGTGGGACCGGGAGGGCCTACTGCGCGATGTGAGCTCGGCAGTGACTGAGGAGCACGTCAGCATTGCGGGGGCTACCGTGGATTCGCACCTGGATGGGAACGCTGTGATCCGCCTTACTCTGCGGATCACAGACATCAACCAACTCAGCAGAGTGTTCATGAAGTTGGAGCGGGTGCGCAGCGTGTACGAAGTCCGGCGGGACGGCAGCCCGCGTGTGCCCAGCGCCTAAGGCCAGGCGCGAACTCCTGTGCACCCGCCGCACGTGCTTGACAGCGTGCGCGTGTTGATCCAAACTCATAAGCGCAGATTACTTAAACCATTCTTTATGCTTGTGCCTGGGACTTGAGGATACTATGCGTGAATGGCGCGAGTTGCGTGTCTACTTTCGGGCACTGGCCGATGTGCGGCGCTTGCGCATGGTGGCAGAACTTTCGCGTGCGTCCGAAATTACGGTGAAGGAGCTTTGCCTGCGCCTGCACGCCAGCCAACCGCTCATTTCGTGGCATCTGCGGGTACTGGTGCGCAGTGGTCTCGTGCGCACGAGAAGGCAAGGCCGCCAGGTATACTGCGCGCTCAATCGCCCGACGTTTACTTCATACCAGGAGCGCTTGGTCAACATCTTAGCCGTGCCGCCTGCAGATGAGGCTGCTGCCGTGCGCGACGATGGTGCGGTGCTGGTACCGCAGCATCCGCCACTCGGGGCAGGCGGTTAAAGGGGACGCTGGGGATGGCGATTCTCAAGGTCGCGAACACCGTGCCAACGCACATGCAGAGCCAGCGGGGTCCAACTGCCCAGGCCCGTGACAGTGCGGCATGCAGTACCGCCGGCTCAGCCGTCTCAGCGGCTGTGCCCGCGCATATGTGACTATGGGTGCGTACTGGGCTCTAGTTGTGTTCCGGTCGCTGAGCCGCAGGCTGCCCGAAGCTGCGTTCAGGCGCATGGCAAACGCGATTGTGTTCATCGGGTTCATGCTGTTGCCTGCTAAGCGGGCAAACATGTACCGGAATCTCATGGTTGTTCTCGGTGGTGCTGCAGGCACGGCATCGCCGGCTTTGGTTCGGCGAGCCCGCTTTCTTGCCCACCGCTCGATGCTCAGCTATGGCGAGGTGTTGGCAAGCTTTCTTGCAGTTGAACGCATGGTGCCCAAAGTGTGGCACGACATTGCCGATACCCCTGGCTTGCAGCATCTGGACAGGGTAAGCCAGGCTGGACGAGGGGCCCTATTCGTCACGGCTCACTTTGGCCACTGGGACATGGCAGGTGCGGCTGTAGCGCGCCGCTGTCCCGGCAAAGTTGTGGTCGTCGCCGAGACTTTTGCGAATACCAAGCTCAACGACCTGGTGGTAGGTGCGCGGAAGGCGTATGGGGTGGGTGTGGTGCCCATGGAAAACGTGCGCCAGATGGCACGTGTGCTGCGCGAAGGTAAGGTTCTGGGAATTCTCGCGGACCGCCCAGTGCCAGGAGACGAAGGCGTTGCCGTAACGTTCTTTGGGCAAGAGACGAGGTTTCCAGCGGGCACGGCTGTACTGGCGACGCTGGCCCAGTGTCCCATCCTAGTAGGGTCGCTTCGGCGGCGACGTGACGGCCGGTTCGAGGGTGTAGTGCTGCCGCCTATAGAGCCTGTGCGCACGGGGAACCGTGAGGCGGACATTGCGGCGACGATGCAACTCGTGGTCCATCACCTCGAGGAGATTATCCGTCGCTCTCCGCACCAGTGGTACATGTTCCGCAGTATGTGGCCTGGGGCTACCACTCAGGCGCGTACACCTGCCAGCGCATGCATACGGCGCTTGGTGCGACCATGGGTGGCGGCGGCTCGTGCAAGGCGCATTTCACGCCGAGCTAGCGTTTGCGGCAGCACGGCTCCCCTCGTGGGCGTGCTAGATGGCGCAGGTGACGTGTGATGCGACGTGCTGCGGTCGTGTGCAGACTGGGGGTCCACTGGGTGATGACTCGGGGCTTGTGCGCCCTGCCACGCCCCGTGGCCTATGGCTTGGCGCGCGGCCTTGGGACAGCGTTGTCGGTTGTGCCTAGCAAGCGCCGGACGGCCCTCACGCAGAACATTGCCGTGGCCCACGGTTTGCCCGTAGCCGACCCAACGGTGCGACGGGACATGCGGCGAGCGTGGCAGCACGCGATGCTCAACTACGTCGACTTGTTTCGCCTGGCTCGCCCCGACACGCCCACGTTTGTAGGCAGCATCCATGTCGATGACTGGCGGCCCTACGACGATGCGGTCGCTCAGGGGAAGGGTGTGATTCTGGTGAGCGCCCACCTGGGCAACTGCGATACGGTCGTACAGAAGCTTGCGCTGCGCGGATCGCGCGTGCTAATTCCCATTGAACCAATCGAGCCGCCTGAGCTCCTAGAGCTCATCAGGCGGCAGCGCGCCGCGCTGGGTATGGACTTCGTTCCTGTCAGCACGGACACCTTCAAGCGGATGGCGACTCACTTACGGACCGGCGGTACAGTCGTGATTGTGTGCGATCGCGATATCCAAGGAACCGGCTATCCGGTGACGTTCTTTGGCCATCAGGTCTCGATGCCTCAGGCGGCAATCGTGCTGGCAATTCGCACCGGCGCTGCCGTGCTGGGCGCGTTTGGGTGCAGGCACGCAGACAGCAGCATTAGCGCCCGCTTCACCAACGGGTTCTCATTTGGCGCCGAGCGCGAGCTCGATACGCCCTCCAGTGCTCCTGATCTGCCAGCCGCCGGGACGCAACGGCGATCGTTGAAGACGCAGCTTGACGAGGGTATGAGGCAGTTGGCGGCGTTGCTGGAGGAGGCTATACGCCGGGACCCCGGACAGTGGGTTGTGCAGCAGCCTGTGTTCGATGGCGTCGAGTGCAGCAAGCCTGCGACCGCGTTGCCGCGCACGCTGTGTCGCGCAGCCATAGTACTTGCTATTGTGGGTGTTGTCGCCGGCGGATTGGCCTGGGTGAGAGGACTGCGCACGTGAAGGTAGCCCTCGTGTCACCCTACGATCACAGCGTTCCGGGCGGCGTCGGCAAACATATTGATGCTCTTCGCTCACATATGCAGCGCAAGGGCCACGAGGTTCGCATCATAGCACCTGGAGTGGACGACGGCGTGCAAGAGGACCGACAGGGAGTGTACCGCATTGGCCGGGTAACACCCGTGCCTGGCAATGGCTCGGTGGCGCGCATCACGCTGAGCGTGCCGTTTGGCACACGACTTGCGCATCGCGTACGACAGGTCCTAGACGCCGAGAAGTTTGACGTGCTGCACGTGCACGAGCCCCTGATGCCAACGCTGCCCCTTGCCGTACTGATGGCGCGGGCCACGGGTGCCATCAAGGTGGGCACATTTCATGCGTTCCGTGAATCGTACTACGGCTACTACTATGGCCGCCCCATCCTGCGCCGTGTCGTGAACAAGCTCGACGGCCGCATCGCCGTGTCTCAGTCGGCGTATGAATTCGTCAGCCGGTACTTTGCCGGCGTGTATTCCATTATTCCCAATGGCGTAGATCTCGATCTGTTCAATGACCGGGTAGCGCCCATCGATCGCTACGTCGACGGCCGCCCCACGGTACTGTTTGTTGGCCGCATAGAGAAGCGTAAGGGTTTGGCATACCTCATCAGAGCGTATTCAGACCTCCGCAATGCCATTCCAAACGTCCGCATCGTCGTCGTGGGTCGTCAAGGGCGCGCGGCGCGGGGCTACAAGGAGTATGTGCGCGAGCACAATCTGAGTGGGATTGAGTTCGTGGGCGAGGTGTCGCAGCGAGAGCTGCCTTGCTACTACAAGTCGTGCGACGTCTTCTGCGCTCCTGCTTTGAGTGGCGAGAGCTTTGGTATGGTGCTCCTCGAGGCCATGGCGGTGGGCAAGCCCGTCGTGGCTACGCGCATCGATGGGTACTGCCAGGTGGTGCAAGACGGCGTGCAGGGAAGGTTGGTCGCGCCACGCGATAGCGTGGGGTTGGCGGGCGCACTTGGCGAGTTGCTGCTGTCGCCACACGAGCGACGACGCTGTGGCGAGCGCGGCCGTGTGACGGCTGAGTCGTTTAGCTGGGATCGAGTGTCGGCACGGGTGATACGGTTCTACCATGACGTGCGACAGGGCAACGTAGCAAATGATGCCGAATGGGCGTCGCCGCTGGACGCACCTTCCACCTGGTTCGCTGCACCATGTGAGAGCGTTCCGGAACCTGTGAATCTCTCGCAAGGAGTCGTACATTGATCTGCCAAGTCTCGGGAGGGAGCGATGTTCAATAAACCGGTGCAAGATTGGGTACGTGCGACGGCAATGAGGCTTATGCGCAAGGTCGCTGATCTACCGATCACCCCAAACGAGATTACGGTATCAGGGTTGCTGTTTACGCTTGTCGTCGCCTGGCTGGCCGCCACCGGAAACATCTTCGTGGCCGGTGTGGTGCTGGGCATTAGTAGCGTGACGGATATCGCCGACGGCGCGTTGGCGCGGGCACGTAATCAGCCAACGGACTACGGAGCGTTTTTCGATTCACTACTCGATCGCGTGGGCGAGGCAGTGACTGGCCTGGGGCTCATAGTGTACTACGCGAACCACGGCCATGGGCTGGAAGGTGCACTGCTTGTGTACCTGAGTGTGTGTGGTGCCTTGATGGTCAGCTATGCGAAGGCCCGTGCTGAGGGGCTTGGCATTGAATGCAACGTGGGGTTCATGCAGCGCCCAGAGCGCGTGGTGATGACCTGCGCCGGCATGCTCTTGTTCCCCTTTGGGGGTATATGGATTCTCAGTGCGTCGCTGTGGGTGCTAATTGTCACGACGTTCTTTACGACGGCTCAGCGGCTGCTCCACGTTTACCGGGTCACGAACCCGGCACCTGAGATTCCACGAAAGCCGCGGGTTGTGCGCCGGCGGCGAATCGCTAGCTAAGGTGTGCTAGGCGTTCCGAGCTACGGCATGGTAGTATTGTCGGCGTGCGCTCTGCCCGGCGGCAAGCGTAACTTACACCTTCGCCCCACCTAATCGCCTGGAGGATGAGCTTTGACGACTGCGACTGCCACCAACACGCATTCCCCGCTGAGCACCACGGATCCCGAGGTATTTGCGGCAATCGAGGGCGAGCAGCGGCGCCAGATCGACAAGATCGAGCTGATAGCGTCCGAAAACTACGTGAGTGCTGCCGTGCTGGAGGCACAGGGCTCTGTCCTGACCAACAAGTATGCGGAGGGCTACCCCGGCCGGCGCTACTATGGGGGATGTGAATGGGTTGACGTTGCCGAGCGGCTCGCGCAAGATCGGGCTAAGGAGCTGTTTGGCGCCGAGCACGCCAATGTGCAGCCACACAGTGGCTCGTCGGCAAACATGGCGGCCTACGCGGCGGTGCTCGAGCATGGCGACACGATTCTGGGTCTGCGTTTGGATCAGGGCGGCCACCTGACGCATGGATCGCCGGTGAACTTCTCCGGCATGACCTACAACGTGGTCTCGTATGGCGTGAGCCCTGCTACCGAGCAAATCGACTACGACGAAGTCGCCACGCTGGCGCAGGCGCATCGACCCAAGGTGATCATGGCCGGCGCCAGCGCGTACTCGCGCATCATGGACTTCGCGCGATTCCGCGCGATTGCCGACGAAGTCGGTGCCTACCTCATTGTGGACATGGCGCACATCGCGGGCCTCGTCGCCGGTGGGGTGCACCCCAATCCCGTGCCGCACGCGCACATCGTCACCACCACCACACACAAGACGTTGCGAGGCCCGCGCGCCGGCATGATTCTCTGCCAGGCACAGTTCAAGAAGGCGATCGACAAGATTGTCTTCCCGGGTATGCAGGGCGGGCCGCTCATGCACATAGTGGCAGCCAAGGCAGTGGCCCTGAAGGAAGCGCAGCAGCCGGCGTTCAGGGACTATGCGGCAGCGGTCGTGGCAAACACCAAAGCGCTGGCGGCAACGCTGCAGGAGGCAGGCCTGCGCATCGTCAGTGGCGGGACCGACACGCACGTGATGCTTGTCGACATGCGATCCGTCAACTTTACCGGCAAAGCCGCCGAGCAGTTGCTCGACGCGGTGGGTATCACCACGAACAAGAATGCCATTCCGTTTGATGCGCAGCCGCCCACGGTCACGAGCGGCCTACGGCTAGGGGCTGCGGCTGTCACGACGCGCGGCTTTGGTGCCGGCGACATGCGGCAACTGGGTGCGATGATAGCTTCGGTGCTGCGTGCACCCAACGATGCCGCAGTCTTGAACGACGCGCGCGAGCAGGTCGCTACGCTCACGGGGCGGTTCCCCGTACCAGGAATCAATAGGGCGTAACGCTACAGTCCGGGCACTATCGCTTGCAGCAGCCGTCGCAATAGCGACGGCTGCTCCGTTGGTGTAGCTGTTGGCTGGGCACTTTGGACGGGGGCAGGGCTGCTGGCAAGACCGTAGGTCGACAGGTTCAACTGAATGTCGCCCGGCTCAACATAGCCGTACTTGCGTGCTTCAGTGCGGTAGAAGCTGCGCGAGTTGGCATATGTCAACTGCTGCTCGTACTGCTGGTTCTGAGATGTGAGCGCCGCAATTGCAGCCATCTGTGCCTGTTTCTCCTGGCCAAGCTGGTAGCTTGTCCATGCCTTATCGGCGAAATTGGCAGCGAAGAATACCGCGGACACTACCAGCAACGAGATACCGAGTCGCGAAGAGGCTTTATCCCATCCAAGTGTGCGAACGGCTTCACGCACCGCTCGCACGACTAAGTCGAGATCTTGCTTAATCATGCGATACTCGCCGCCGAATCATACCAATAAGCCAGACCTAGGTTGTTTGTCTGCTTTGGTTCAGCTTCTTCATGAGCCTGGACTTGCGCCGCGCGGCATTATTCTTGTGGATGATTCCCTTAGACGCCGTGGAGTCAAGGGCCTCGAGGGCACGGGCCACGGCGACGTCGGTGGCCTCGGTGCCGGCCTTAGCAGTACGAATAGTCTTTTCCGCGGTCTTGACAAACGTACGCACGGCGGATTTCGCCGACTTGTTGCGCTGATGGCGACGCTCTGAAACGAGCGTCCGCTTGATAGCCGACTTGATATTGGGCACTAATGGCTCTCCAAAGTTACGCCTGGGTGGGTCCCAGACGCCTCTCAGCAACTTACAGGCGCGACAGCGCCATTCATCCTCCGAATGCAACCCTAACTATACCAGACAATCCCTGGCAGCGCAATTGACGGGCCCACTCCAGCCGGCGCATACTAGATGCAAATTGCCGTATAATGATTCCCCGTTGGGGTGCGCCTTGCCGCGCCGCCGCCTCCACGGGGTTACCATCCAAAGGCGGCTCGATTCGTATTCTAGAGAAGAGTTGGCAGGTATGGAGCAGCGCAGTCTCGATCAAGGCGTGACGGCGGCGCAGGGCTTCGAAGCCGGTGCAGTCGCCTGCGGGATCAAAGAGGTGAGCAGTAAGCTCGATCTCGCCGTGCTGCTATCAATCGGCCCGGCAACCGTCGCGGGCGTATTCACGCAGAACCTTGCCGCGGCTGCGCCAGTGAAGCTGACGCGAGAGCGCGTGCGTGCCGGAAAGGCGTCGGCCATAGTCGTCAATAGCGGCAACGCGAATGCGTGCACCGGATCGCAGGGATATGACGATGCCAAGCGCATGGCTCGCGCCGTGGCGGAGCGCTTCAGCTTGCCCGAGGCCGGCGTACTGGTGTGTTCTACCGGGGTGATCGGCGTGCCTATGCCGATGGACCGAGTGATTGACGGCATTGGGCGCGTGGCTCTTGCCCCGGAGGGCGGCGACGAGTTTGCCCACGCTATTATGACGACCGACACGCGCATGAAGACGTGCTGCGTCGAGCGATCGGTGGGCGATGCGATCGTTCGCATAGGCGGCGCGGCCAAGGGATCGGGTATGATCCACCCGAACATGGCCACGCTGCTCGGCTTCATCACTACCGATGCCCGAGTATCTCCGGCGTTTCTCCAAGCGACGTTGCGGTCTGCGGCCGATCGCTCCTTCAACATGATTAGTGTAGATGGCGATACGTCGACGAACGACACGCTGTTGGTGCTGGCAAACGGCGCTGCCGGTGGCAGCGAAATCGACTTTGGGGGCGCAGGCGCCGATGACTTTGCCGGTGCCTTGGCGGAGGTGTGTACCGACCTGGCAAAGCAGCTTGTGCAGGATGGCGAGGGGGCACGCACGCTCATCGAGATCAGGGTGCAAGGTGCTCGGGATGACGCCGATGCGCGACGGGCCGCGCGCGTCATCTCGGCGTCAAACCTGGTGAAGACGGCGGTGTTCGGCGGTGATCCCAACTGGGGTCGGGTAATCTGCGCGGCAGGCTACTCCGGCGCAGCACTCGAGGTTGACCGCGCCACCTTGTGGCTTGGCGACGTATGCCTCTTCAGAGCAGGCGTGGGGCTGCCGTATTCGCGAGAATTCGCCTCCGAGCTGCTGCGAAGACCGAGGACCTCCTTCACGCTGGATCTGGGCCTGGGCGAGGGTGCGGCGGTGGCGTGGACCTGCGACATGAGCTACGACTACGTGCGAATCAACGGAGAGTACACGACGTGACCATACAACAGGGGAATTCCGTCGTGCTGAAAGTTGGCGGCGCCGTGGCCGATGCCGGAGGGGCCCTGCTGGCACTGCCGCGCCTCGTAGAGGCGGGTCTCAGACCGGTTGTCGTCCACGGAGGCGGCAAGGAGATCTCCGCTTGGATGGCCAAACTGAACTTGCCTGTTTCGTTCAAGGACGGGCTTCGCGTGACCGATGCCGCCTCTATTGAGCTGGCCATGATGGTGCTGTGTGGCAAGGTCAGCACGTTACTCGTGTCGGCCTTGGCGCAAACCGGCGTGCGGGCTCTTGGCATGAGTGGCGCCGATGCCTCGGTGCTGGTGGCACGACCGCATGCGGATCCAGAGGTCGGTTTGGTTGGTGAGGTACAAGCGGTTGACAGCGCCGCCCTCCGCCAGCTCGGCGACCTCGGGTACGTGCCGGTGATTGCGCCTATAGCACCAGATCCCAGCGGCCAGCTGCGCAACATCAATGCGGACAGCGTCTGCGGTGCGATTGCCGGTGCGCTCAACGCGCGACTGGCCATGTTTCTGACCGACGTATCCGGGGTGCTCGACGCCACCGGGGCGCTCATGCCGCGGCTGACGACCAAGCAGGTGACTGAGCTCATGCTGGATGGCACGATTCACGGTGGAATGATCCCGAAGGTGAAGGCTTGTCTGGCGGCGCTCCAAGCGGGCGCGCAGGCGGTCTGCATCGCAGACGGTCGCGACGCTCGGGCGCTCGAATTCCTTTTGCACGGCGGCGAGCCAAGTGGCACAGTCATTAGTCAAGAAAGAGGACAAGATGTCGACGCTTGCTGAGCGCGAGCACGCGGTATACATGCCTGTGTTCAAGCGACAGCCGCTCGTGCTCGTGCGCGGCGAAGGCTGTTACGTCTGGGACGACGAGGACCGCAAGTACCTGGACCTGGTAGCGGGCATCGCGGTCAACGTGCTTGGTCACTGCCACCCGGCCCTGGTGAAAGCCATAGCGGATCAGGCGCGAGTGCTGCTGCATGTGTCCAGCCTCTACTACTCCGTGCCGCAGGTGGAGTTTGCCGAGCGGCTGACACGGGTGACGGGAATGGATCACGTGTTCTTCGGCAACAGCGGCGCCGAGGCAAATGAGGCAGCCATCAAGCTGGCTCGAAAATACGGAAAGCTTCACAAGGGCGGATCGTACGAGATCATTACCGCCGTGCAGAGCTTTCACGGCCGCACCATTGCCACACTCGCCGCCACGGGCCAGGAGAAGTACCAGCGTCCATTCAGCCCGCTGCCGCCGGGCTTCGTGCACGTGCCGTACAACGACTTCGCGGCGCTTCAGCAGGCGGTATCTGCCGCGACGGTCGCGGTGATGCTGGAGCCCGTTCAGGGTGAAGGCGGCATCCATCCGGCCACTGCCGAGTACCTGCAGGCGGTACGCGCGCTCTGCCTCGAGCGGGACCTCCTGCTGATCTTCGACGAAGTGCAGTCGGGGATTGGCCGCACCGGCACATTCCTGGCGGCCCAAGGCTACGGCGTGGTGCCCGACATCGTGACGCTGGCTAAGGGGCTCTGCGGCGGGTTGCCCTGCGGAGCTGTATTGGCGCGGGGCAAAGCCTCGTGCTTCGAGGCAGGGGATCACGGCTCGACCCAGGGCGGCAATCCGCTGGCGTGCGCCGCGGGCATCGCTACCATGCAAGCGATACTCGACGAGCACTTGATGGAGAACGCCTCGTCGATGGGAAGCTACTTCCTGAGCGGACTAGAAACACTGCAGACGAGCCACCACAACGTTGCAGCAGTACGTGGGCGTGGCTTGATGCTCGGCCTGGACTTGGTACATGACGGCGCTGCCGGCCTCGTAGCGGCAGCGCGCCAACGAGGTTTGCTGGTGAACAACACAGGCCCGCGCACGATCCGCATGGTGCCACCTTTGATCCTCACGCGCGATCAGGTTGACGCTGCACTGGAAACCTTGGACGTGGTACTGGGTGAGCTATGAAAGCCGATGCGAAGCAGGTTCGGCACAGGCTGATTCGTGAGCTCGTGATCGGCAGCGCGATGCACACGCAGGACGATCTCGTCGACGCACTGGGACGGGAGAACATCCACGTGACACAGGCCACCATATCGCGCGACATCGTGGAGCTTGGGCTGGTGCGCACAGCGATCGAAGGACGGGTGGTGTACGCGCTGCCGGAGGCACTGATGCTCAACGACAGCGCGGTGGCGCGCCGGCGACTGGCGAACCTGCTTGGCGACGTGCCGCTCACATTTGGATCCAGCTCGTCACTTCTGGTCGTGCGCACCGCGCCGGGCATGGCAAACATGGTGTGCGCGACACTCGACGCGTGCGCCTACCCGGAAGTGGTGGGCACGGTTGCGGGCGACGATACGATCTTCATCGCACTGCGGGCGGAGCAGGACCGGCTTACGGTGCATGGCTACCTGACTAACGTGCGCGGCTGCACCCTGGACGACCAATGACGCCTGCCGGTTCTGTGTTTGAAGTCCGTGCTCCGGCGAGCTCGGCAAACCTTGGTCCTGGATTCGATTGCTTGGCCCTGGCTCTGGGACTGTACAACACGCTAAAGGTCACCGTGCTTCGGCCGGGCGAATCCCCTGAACTCGAGATTGTTGGGGAAGGTGCCACGGCGCTGGCGAGTGGCGCAGAGAATCTCACCCTGGTGGCGATGAGGCGGCTTGCGACTGCGTACGGCCGCGAGCTGCCACCACTGGCGATACGCATGTGCAATGCCGTACCCCTTGGCCGCGGCCTTGGCAGCAGCGCCGCGGCAATAGCCGCGGGCCTCGTGGCGGCCTCCGCCGTGCTTGGGGTTGATGACGATCCCGCGTCGTTGCTGCGGGTGGCGCTGACACTGGAGGCGCATCCCGACAACGTAGCCGCGGCGCTTTGGGGCGGCTTCACCATTGGTGCGCTGCATGCTGCCGGCGCGCTCGTACACCGCATCAGCCCACCACCAGACCTGCGGGCGGTGCTGCTCATTCCCGACCAGTGCTCCAGCACGGCAGAGTCTCGAACGCTACTGCCTGCGACGACTCTCCGCGGCGACGCGATCTTCAACGCGAGCCGCGTGGCGTTGCTCGCTGCCGCCTTCGCGGAGAGCCGCTTTGATCTGCTTGGCGTGGCGATGGACGACCGGTTGCACCAGCCATATCGCAGCGAAGGGTTTCCGTACCTCACTGCCGCTATTGACGCTGCCCGGCAAGCCGGCGCACACGGCGCGGCACTGAGCGGCGCGGGAACGTCGGTGATTGCGCTGGCCTCATCGCACTTTGGACAGATCGAGCGGGCCTTCAGTGAGGTCGCGCTGGGTTATGGCTTGACGGCGCGCACCTGCGTGCTGCCAATCGATCCGCGGGGCACACGCCGGTGTACGCCCGCGGCCTGAGCACTATCACACCTGGGCAGTGACGCGGCGGATAATGTCCTTCAGCCGGATAATCTCGGTCTCGTACTCCGCGCGCATCTGGAGAATCTCGGCCTCGTAGGCGTCGCGCATTCGTTCCTGGCGTTCGGCCAGCTCTTGCTGAAGCTCCTCGAGCCGCTCCGTCATGTTGATAATCACCTCAACGCCTGCAAGGTTGACCTTGAGCTCCTCCATGAGGCGTCTGATCAAGCGCAGCCGCTCGATGTCCTTCTGCGTGTAGTACCGGATGCGCCCGGTACCGCGATGTGGGCTGATTAGCCCCAAGCGCTCGTAGTGCCTGAGCGTCTGCTGGTGCACGTTCACGGCTTCGGCAGCTACTCGGATGGTAAAGCTGAGCCCCACGTGGAGGTCGTTCATGTCTTGCTCGGCGTCGGGAGACAGCGTATACATCATGTTCTCCTCATCGCTCAGGCTTTCGCGGCCTGCTGACCATGTATCGAGGCGAGCTCCGACAGTAGCTCGCGCTCGCGGCTGGTCAGTGGGGTACCGCCGGTGCCCGGCAACATCGCGTGCAGCTTTACCAGCAGGTCGCCGCGGGTGCCATCTTTCAGACGCGGCATGCCCTGGCCCGCGAGCCGGAACTGCTTCCCGTTCGCCGTGCCGGCAGGAACCTTGAGGAGGACCTTGCTCTTCAGCGTGGGCACTACCACCTCCCCGCCGAGTACGAGCGTGGTGTAGGGCACGTCAAGGTCCTCGAGCAGCGTATCGTCTTCGCGCCGGAATCGTGGGTGCGGCTTGAGCGACACCACCAGATACAAGTCGCCATGTGGTCCTGATCCCGCGCCTGGATTTCCCTTGCCGGCGATGCGGATGCGCGACCCGTCTCGCACGCCCATCGGGATTTTGGCCTCGATACGCCGGGAGAACGTGGTCCAGCCAGCGCCCTTGCAGGTCGGGCAAGGCTTGCCATCGGCGTCGAACCCACTGCCGCCGCAGGTCGTGCAGCGATCTTGCCCGGTCAACGTGAATACCCGCTGGCCACCGGAGTAGGCTTCCTCGAGCGAGACTTCTACTGGTTGCTCGATGTCGTCACCGCGACGAGACCTCGGCGCCGGCGTGGTGCGGTTTGCGGTTCTGGCATTCGCGGCGCCAAAGATGCTCTGGAAGAAATCGCTGAAGCTATCGGACCCCGAGCCGGCTGTCGCAGTGTCGCCTGCCGTACGTGCGCGTTGGCGTCCGGCGGAGCGGGCATACGAATGGATGTCAAAGCCGGGACGATTCCAATTGGAACCAAGCTGATCGTACTTCTGGCGCTTATCGGCGTCGGTCAGAACTTCGTGCGCCTCGTTTATCTCCTTGAACTTCGCCTCGGCTGACCTGTCGCCGGGGTTGAGGTCGGGATGGTACTTGCGCGCGAGTTTGCGATACGCCTTGTTTATTTCGGCGGGAGGGGCATCCTTTGCCACTCCCAGCACCTTGTAGTAGTCCCTATATTCCATGGCTTCTCACTCGTAACGGCTCGATCTGAAAGTGGAGTGGAGCCGACGGTAACGCCGAGTCACGTGCTGGGCAACAGATAGCACTGAGCACATGGGCATCACCGTCCTTCAGCGGAGAACGTGCCGCCGTCAAGTCTGCCGACGGCCAGCGCCTCGACGGCTGTCGGCAGGAGCATCTCGAGGCGCTGGGCCGCGTCGTGCAGCACGTCGTGCTGGCCGGCATTCAGCTGGCGCCGCACCTCGCGAGCGCCATCCTCAACGGCCTCCACCGTGCTTGGAGCCTCAATAGAGTGCGCCTCGAGGAGCCGCTCGGCGCGATACAGCAGGCCCTGCGCATGGTTGACGAGCTCGGCATGGCGTCGTCTTGCCTCATCCTCATGGGCGAACTGCACCGCTTCTTGCACCAGATTATCGACCTCTGTGGCGCTCAGATTCGTGGTGGCCGTAATAGTGATTCGCTGCGCACGGCCAGTCGCCAGATCACGCGCTGAAGCACTCACGATGCCGTTGTGATCGATCTCGAACGTGACCTCGATTTGTGGCAACCCGGCAGGCTGGGGATCTATGCCGTCGAGGTTGAAGTGACCGAGTGGCTGATTGTCCTGGGCCATTTCGCGCTCACCCTGGAGCACATGGATATCCACACCTACCTGGTTATCCTGGCCGGTGGTGAAAATCTCACTCCGCTTGGTCGGCACTGTGGTGTTTCGCTGGATGAGTTTGGTAAACACGCCGCCGACGGTTTCGACGCCCAGCGAGAGCGGCGTAACGTCGAGGAGCACTACGTCCTTGAGCTCGCCGGTCAAGACGCTTGCCTGGACCGATGCACCCAAAGCCACGACCTCGTCGGGGTTGACGCCCTGATACGGCACCTTGCCTGTGAGCTGCTGGACGAGCTGCTGGATCACCGGCATGCGCGACGAGCCTCCGACGAGGATGACCTCGTTGATCTCGTCCTCGGTAATTTGCGCGTCGGAAAGCGCCTGTCTGAAAGGCCGCATACAGCGATAGGTGAGCTCGCCTGTCAGCTCCTCGAACTTCGCGCGCGTTAGCTCCTGATCGAGGTGCTTTGGCCCGGTGGCGTCGGAGGCAATGAACGGCAGATTGACCGTGGTAGAGACAACGGTGGACAGTTCGATCTTCGCACGTTCCCCGGCGTCCAGCAGGCGTTGCAGCGCTTCGCGATCGCGAGTCAAATCTATGCCGTACTCGGACATGAATTGCTCGGCCAGGTACTCAACGATCTTGATATCGTAATCGTCGCCGCACAGCCGGGTATCGCCGCACGTGGCTCTTACCTCGAACACGCCGTCGCCGACGTCAAGGATAGAGACATCGAAGGTGCCGCCACCAAGGTCCCAGACCAGGATGGTTTCAGTGCGCCGTTTCTCGAGACCATACGACAGGGCCGCGGCGGTGGGTTCGTTGATGATTCTGAGGACCTCGAGTCCGGCGATACGCCCGGCATCCCTCGTGGCCTGGCGTTGGGCGTCGTTGAAGTACGCGGGCACGGTGATCACCGCACCTGTGACCTCGTCGCCCAAGAAAACCTCCGCATCGCGTTTCAGCTTCTGCAGGATGACGGCCGAGATTTCTTGCGGCGTGTACTGATGGTCATCTACGTTCACCCGCTGATCGGTACCCATCAGACGCTTGATCGAGGTGACGGTACGTTCGGGATTCACGACTGCCTGCCGCTTGGCGAGCTGGCCAACCAGGCGCTCGCCTTTACGGGTGAACGCGACCACCGACGGCGTCAGGCGACTGCCCTCCACGTTAGGGATGACGATTCGCTCGCCGCCCTCCACGATGGCCACGACGGAGTTCGTCGTTCCCAGGTCGATCCCGACCGCTCTGCCCATAGATCGTTTCCTTCTGCTGCAACCTGCCGCAGTGTGAGTATAAAACTTGAGCCACTTTGTGTCAAGAATGGTGCTACTGTGGGGCGATAGATTTCAGCCGCGCAGAGCAGGCGGTACCCGGTACAGCGCAACCTCACCGCTCTGCACCACCGGCGTGCCGCACAGCGTCTGGAACTTCGCCAGCCCCGGATTGCTCGGATTCGTGTAGTACTTCCCGCGCTCGAACGGCCCGACATACACGTAGGCGACATGGTACTGGCGCAGCAACGACGATGCAGTCGTGAGATCAGCGGTGGAGAAGAGCAGGTCGACATCGCTCTCGCGCTTGGCGATGAGGGCGGCCGCCTGCTGACCGGCTGCGTCGGACACATACGCATCCTGCCAGAGCGTCTCGTGGCTACCAGGCCACCCGATCAACGTAGGGCGGCCGGTGAGGGCGGACATGCTGTTGGCATTTCCGGTCCAATCGCAGACCCAGTAATCGGAGCCGCAGTTCGGCTCGGCCGGCGTCGGCCCAACGGCCTCGGCCACGACATCGGTCGGGTTGGTATGGTCGCGCACCCATTCGACAGCCGCGTACTCCTGGGGCGCGGTCTGCTGGAGATACGCCAGCCCATCAAGGCCGGGGTTGCTCGCAGCCATGGTGTGCGACTGGCTCTGGACGCCCTCAATCGGGTAGAGCGCTAGGCCGCAAGCAAGCAAGCCGGCCGCGCCGAACCAGAGGGCGGCGGGAATGCGGGTGCGCAAGCGCATGAGCGCACGGCCAACGGCAAAGACCGCGAAGGGCGTGGCTACGGCCAGCAAGATCCATGCTTGGTAATAGAGCTTGAACATCGTGTTCATGCGGTAGTTCGCCGTGTTGTCGAAGTTGTCACGCAGGTAGCCGATGTCGCCGGCGAACAGTACGGCCACGCCGACGACCACGAGCAGTAGGGCTGCTTGCATCTCGGGCTCGTCGCCGCCCAGCTTGGTCACCAATGCATACGCCGCGGCGGCAAGCAGGATAATGTACACGATGTCGGTATTGAACGGAAGGGCCCACACCAGGATGGTCGCGGCCGCGAACAACATCGCCAGTAGGAAGCGATTGTCGCCGCCTCGTATCCAGGCGAGAAATGCCCACAGCGCTGCTGCCAGAAGAAGGACGTACAGGAGCTCGGTGCGGAACGGAAGGGCAAACAGCAGGAATAGGCTGCCAAAGGCAAGCCACCAACCGCTGCCTCGGGGTAGGTAGTCGATCGCGTCGACGAGAGGCAACTCCTCGACACGACCTACTCGGCTGCCGGACGTGAGCGCCGCGGCTCCTCGCCAAACGACGAAGAGTCCCACGGGAATGAGCAGACCGCCAACCACGGTCAGCATGTCGCCCAGGGCGGTCGAATTGGCGTGCAGGCCAAAGCTCTTGCTGTTGTGCACCGTCAGGAGGAACGGCACATACAGCAGCAGGCTCACCGGGACGATCGCGGCGGTTTCAACCAGCGTGTCCCACGATGCCGTACGCGAGCGCACGGCCGCGACGACGATTGCGCTCAGCACAAGAACGAGATAGGTAGGGTAGTCCCACGAGTTGATGGCGAACAGGGCTCCCACGGCGACGGCGGCAGCGCCAAGCCTGGCATAACGCACAGCCGTCTTGTCCGCGGTGGGCGGATCGAGGAGCGCCGCCACGCCCATGCCGACTGCCAGCAGCACGAAGGGAATCGCCATGACGTGCGGATGCAGGTCGTTCCAGAGCATGCTGAAGATAGGGAATTCGGTGATGACGCGGTAGGCCGCGCAGCCGCCATCCACTACGCGGGTGCTGCACCAGAGGTTGAGTCCTTGCTCGTTTATCCCGCCGTTCTGGATCTGCCCCAAAACTTGAGCGATGCCGTCGAGATTCCCGGCCAGCATGAGTGCGAATGCGCCGGCAAAGCCCCAGAGGCGGCTCTTGGTCAGCGCGAGCGTGAGGGAGTAGCCGGCGGTGCAGCCGAGGGCGAATATGGTGATGTTCGACAGGTTGTAGCCGAAGCGCGGATCGACGCCGGCCATCTTGCCGATCATGGCGAAGATCGCGTATCCGAGGTAGTAGTAGTTGACGGTGTGCCCGGCCAACCAGGCATCCGGCGGCGGGAAACTGTGGGTCATGCCGCTGACCTGCAGCAGCATGAAATCCATGGGCTTCTCAGTGGAATAGATATCGGGATCGACCGATCGCACGCACGACCAGACGACGAACGCGACCAAGAACAATGCTTCCTCAATCGCGACAATCCGCAGCCAGGAGCGCAAATCCTCGGGGCCGTGGGCTAGACCGGTCCGATGAAGCGCCAGGCCCCCTAATGCGAGAAGCACCACGAGCAACCACAGCACGGCAGGGTAGTTACCCAGGCTCGCGACGCTGCCGAGCCACCAGTTGACGAACGCCACGGCAAGAATGCCCAGCGGCTTGCTGAGTCCATAGCCGCGATCCGGGAACGATCGAAAGAGAAACATGGCCAGCGGTAGCGCCGCGAAGCCGGCGATCTCAATCGTTAGCAGCCACTGCAGCCAGTCCAGAGTCAGTATGTGCGAGAGCGCGTCCATTTGGGTTCACTATCCTCACCTATAGATGCCGCTACTTGCGCCAAGCATAGCAGGTGCGTGCAGGCGCTTGCCAGTACCCAGATCGCTCCACGCCACGGGTGTGCGTGCAGGTTAGGGGCCTGGCACGGCGGTGCGAGAGCCTGACACTGCGGATCTAGGTTTTGTTCAAGCCGCAAGCGGGTGGCAGCGCATGGTGCGACTGCGGTCGCGGTCGGATGGAAGGCTAGCGCGAGCGTTTGGCGCGACGACGCCCTCCTGTGCGGCGCTGCGAGCGATCAGGGTGGCTACTTCGTTTGGCAGTTTTGCCTTGGCGCGGCCCTGCAACTGCGGCCGGTTGGCAAGAGCCTGCGACTGCGGTCGCAGGGCAGGGTACGGCGGCTGCGGCCGGCTGCTCGGGACCTGCGACTGCGGTCGCACGGCAGCGTACGGGCACTGCGGTGCCAGGTGTGCAGGGGCGACGGGCGGCTGCGGCCGGTTGCTCAGGGCCTGCGACTGCGGTCGCATGGCAGCGTACGGCGGCTGCGGCCGGTTGGGGGCCGGCGGGTGGCAGTTCGTTTGGCAGTTTTTCAGGCAGGCGGGCGCTGACGACCGAGGTGGCTTGGCGCGAGGAGGGTTCAGCGGCACAGGCGAGGGTGGCGGAGGCGGTGGCATGGCGGAGGGCCTGGAGGCGTTCGAACTCGCGGCGGGTGCGGGCGAGGTCGCGGGCGACGTGTGCTTCGTAGCGCATAATGAGGTTCGCGGCCTTGACTTCTGGCACGAATCGAGGGGTTACGGGTTCGGCGGCTGGGGGCGGGAATGAGGTGGGGAGCGGGGGCCAGCCGTCGTCGTCCATGGGGTCGTCGGCCTCGCTGCCCGGTGGGTCGGCGT